>OGSK01000215.1_pt1 | contig 23399 bp, 17 predicted proteins | sample 1573861 | NCBI WGS metagenome assembly OGSK01 (sample SAMN03295834, study PRJEB24534) | human gut metagenome | isolation source: fecal sample 2 from infant 5 | host: Homo sapiens | place: USA: Pittsburgh, PA | collected 2014-07 | reverse complement strand
CTATTAATAAATAAAAATTACCAACTACTAGTTTTCAAAAAATGATTGTTATTACTAAATTTTATCGAATAAAAACAAGGCTGTCTAGCTAAAACGAAGCCTTTAAATTATCATCTTTTTTGTTAAATGAGTAAATATTTGAGAAAATACCATAAGCAAAGATATTATTTAGATTATTTATTCTTTATGTAAAAAAAAGCTTACGATTTTTCAATCGTAAGCTTTTAGAATATTTTTTTATTTTTACATCATACCGCCCATGCCCATTGATGGATCCATCATAGGAGCTGGTGCAGCTGGTTCTGGTTTGTCTGCAACAACTGCTTCAGTTGTTAATAATAAAGCTGACACAGAAGCTGCATTTTGTAAGGCAGAACGAGTTACTTTTGTTGGGTCAACAATACCGGCTTCAACCATGTTTACCCATTCACCGTTAGCTGCATTGAATCCGATACCTAAGTCAACATTTTTTAGTTTGTCAACAATCACTGATCCTTCATAACCAGCATTTTCAGCGATTTGACGGATTGGTTCTTCTAATGCACGAACGACAATCTTGATCCCTGTTGCCACGTCGCCTTCAGCTTCCAGCGCAGCGACTTTACCAATTACATTGACAAGTGCGGTACCACCACCAGAAACCATGCCTTCTTCTACAGCGGCACGTGTTGCGTTTAATGCATCTTCAATTCGTAATTTTAATTCTTTTAATTCTGTTTCAGTTGCAGCACCGACTTTAACGACAGCAACCCCGCCAGCTAATTTAGCTAAACGTTCTTGTAATTTTTCACGATCAAAATCAGACGTTGTTTCGCCGATTTGGTTTTTAATTAAATGAACGCGGGCATCAATGGCTTCTTTTGAACCAGCACCTTCAACAATTGTTGTGTTATCTTTGTCGACAACTACTTTGCTAGCATTTCCTAAGTTTTCAATAGTTGTGTCTTTTAACTCTAACCCTAAGTCGTCAGTGATTACTGTACCACCTGTTAAAATAGCAATATCTTCAAGCATCGCTTTGCGGCGGTCACCAAATCCTGGCGCTTTTACTGCGACAACATTAAATGTACCACGGATTTTGTTCAATACTAATGTTGGTAGAGCTTCCCCATCAACATCATCCGCAATGATCAATAGTGGACGGCTTTGTTGTAGAATTTGTTCTAATAAAGGTAAGATATCTTGAATATTTGAGATTTTTTTGTCGGTAATTAAGATATATGGATTTTCTAAAACAGCTTCCATTTTATCGTTGTCAGTAACCATGTATTGAGATAAATAACCGCGGTCGAATTGCATTCCTTCAACCACATCTAATTCTGTTTCAATCCCTTTTGATTCTTCAATGGTAATTACGCCGTCGTTACCAACTTTTTCCATTGCATCAGCAATTAATTGGCCGACTTTTTCAGAACCTGATGAAACAGCAGCGACTTGTGCAATCGCTTCTTTTGAATCAACTACAGATGAAATATTGTGTAATTCTTCTACTGCTGTTTTTGTTGCTAATTCAATCCCACGGCGAATACCTAATGGGTTAGCTCCAGCAGTTACGTTTTTTAAGCCTTCACGAACAATGGCTTGTGTCAAAACAGTCGCTGTTGTTGTTCCGTCACCAGCAATATCATTCGTTTTAGAAGCAACTTCTGAAACTAATTTTGCGCCCATGTTTTCAAAATGATCTTCTAATTCAATTTCCTTAGCAATTGTTACTCCATCGTTAGTAATCAATGGTGAACCAAATGATTTTTCTAAAACAACGTTACGACCTTTAGGGCCTAATGTCACTTTCACTGTATCTGCTAATACATCTACTCCGCGTAGCATTGCTGCACGTGCATCTTCTGCAAATTTAATCTCTTTTGCCATGATTTCTTCACCTCATAATTTTTTTCTTCTATTATATTATTCTGTAAAAGTTGTTTATTATTCAACAGTGGCAATAATGTCTTTGGCTGATACAATTAAGTATTCTACGCCTTCGTATTTCACTTCTGTTCCTGAATATTTTTCAAACATTACTGTGTCACCAATTTTTACTTCCATCGGAACTTTTGTGCCATTTTCAAGCACACGACCTTCACCTACTGCGATAACTTCACCTGTTTGTGGTTTTTCTTTTGCAACGGATGCAAGAACAATTCCTCCAACAGTTTTTTCTTCTTCTTTCGCGACTCTAATTACGACGCGATCGCCTAATGGTTTTAACACAATAAATCCCTCCAAATAAAAAGTTTTCGCTTATTTTAGCACTCGATACACAAGAGTGCTAACTCACACTATTTATAATACTCATTTCACTCTAAAAATGCAAGTCTTTTCTCTCTTTTTCTTGTCAATTATAAGATACGCATTTTTTATTGCGTATTCTTTTTTCATGGAATGTTTTTCCAATCCTTTAATTCATGGTAAAATAAATTGACTACGATTGGAGGCGAATAAAATGAAACAACGTTTACTTACAGCACTAATAGCAACCTTCGTTTATTTTGTGATAGCGAATTTAGGAAATCTTGTTTTCAGTGTCACAGAAGGAATTGTTTCGACACTTTGGGAATCTCTTTTCTTTTTCTTATTCGTTTTTCTTTTATTAGGATATCGCAATAATCGTAAAAAATAATTATAGAAAGGATTAACCATGACCTTAAGAAAATCAAGTTTATTTATTTTAGTCACATACATTATCGCTTTTTTCGGGCCGTTACTTTTTTCGGGTATTTCCCCCAATGCAGCGATTAATGTGACAACTGCTCTCTACATTATTGGCGCCCTTGTAATGATTGGCATCTTTTTAAAAACAACAGAACCTTCTCCTTTAGAGGAAACAGCAACCTTGAAATCACCTATTTTTATTTTTTTACTAGGTGTTAGTGGGATTTTCATTGCCATGCTGATTCAAGGGGTTACTTTTGCCATTGAAGTAGCCATCACAGGAGAACAAGCTACTTCTCAAAATACACAAGCTATTGTAGCGGTGATTTTGGCAAATCCTTTATTTATTTTGGCAACTACTATCGGTGGTCCGATTATGGAAGAATTCGTCTTTCGTTATGCATTTATCCATTTAATCCAGCCTTTTACAAATTTCTGGATTGCGGCTACTGTTAGTTCGGCGATTTTTTCACTCGCACATGCCGATGGTCACTTTTTTGTTTATTTCTTTATGGGATTTTTCTTTGCTCTTTTGTACAAGCAAACTGGAAAAATTTGGACCTCAATTATTGCCCATTGCGGCATGAATACGATTGTGATTATTGTTCAACTACTTTTGCATAATGGTACAATTCAATAAGAAAAGGGCCTTCGTCTAAACGACTAGGCCCTTTTCTTTTGCTTATTCTTCTTCGTCAATCAATTCGTTGTCATGATGTAAGAAATAAATTAATGTTTGTAATTCGTTGGTTAAGTCAACATTTTGAATTAATACTTCAGGTGGCGCTACTAAACGCGCAGCCGTAAAGTTTAGAATTCCTTTAACCCCTGCTTCGGCAAGTTTGTTCACAACTTCTTGCGCTTTGCGAGCTGGAATAGTTAAAATAGCTACTTCGATTTGTTGAACACGGATTTGTTCCATCATATCTTCCATTGGATAAACCGGAATACCGTCAACAATGCGTCCCACAATATCTTCATTCACATCAAATGCGCAACTTACACGAATACTGTTGCTTTGATGGAATTTGTACTTTAATAAAGCACTTCCTAAATTACCAACCCCGATTAATGCGACATTGGTTAACTCATCTTCATTCAATGTTTTTGCAAAAAAGTTCATTAAGTTTTCAACATCATAGCCGTACCCACGTTTACCTAATTCACCAAAATATGAAAAGTCACGACGAATAGTCGCACTGTCTACTTGTACCGCTTCACTTAATTCAGTTGATGAGACTTTATTTTTTCCTGTATCATGTAACATTCTTAAGTAGCGATAATATAAAGGAAGGCGTCGCGCCGTTGCTTTTGGAATAACTTGATCTTTCACAATTGGACCTCCAATACTTTCACTTAAATCTTATCCATTAACATAATAGCAGTTTTTCACAATAAAAAGCAATTCTATGGCTCAAAAATAGCATTTTTCTTCAAAAGTTTGTGATAAAAGGTATAAACCTTCACAAAGCATTTTTTGATACGTGCTATTTTAGCAGATTTTATGCTACACTAAGGGCAATGAATTTAGAAATGAGGACTACTGATGATTTTATTACAAGCAAATCAAGTTGCCCGGCATTTTGGCTCGGAAACATTGTTTGAAAACATACATTTAGAAATTGCAACAAAAAGTCGGATTGCCTTAGTTGGTCGTAATGGTGCTGGAAAATCGACTTTTTTAAAAATCATTGCAGGCATTGATGCTCCCGATAGCGGAACCATTGCCAAAAATAAAACTGCTACGTTAGGTTATTTAGCTCAAAATACCGGTTTAGAATCAGATAAAACCGTTTGGGAAGAAATGACAAAAGCCTTTGCTGACATCCTAGAAATGGAACAGCGTATGCGAGAATTAGAAACCAAAATTAGTGAAATGGAGCCAACCACTTCCGTTTATGAAGGAATTTTAAAAGAGTACGATCAATTGCAACATACGTTTTCTGAAAAAAATGGCTACGGCTATGAAAATGAAATTCGCTCAGTCCTTCACGGCTTTGGCTTTGATGAATCCTTTTACACGAAAGATATTCAAACCTTATCTGGTGGTCAAAAAACCCGGCTTGCATTAGCAAGAATGCTTTTACAAAAACCAGACATTTTAATTCTGGACGAGCCTACAAACCACTTAGATATCGAGACGCTTTCTTGGCTGGAATCTTATTTGCCAAGCTATGCCGGCGCCCTATTGATTGTTTCCCACGATCGTTATTTTTTAGATAAGGTAGTTAATGAAGTTTATGAACTGAGCCGCAAAAAAATGACTCACTACAAAGGAAACTATTCCAAATACTTAGAGTTAAAAGCAGAACAATTAGCCAGTGAATGGAAAGCGTATGAAAAGCAACAAGAAGAAATCAATAAGTTAGAAGATTTCGTTGCCAAAAATCTGGTTCGTGCATCTACAACGAAACGTGCACAAAGTCGCCGAAAAGTATTAGAAAAAATGGACCGTTTAGACCGACCTCAAGGAGATGAAAAATCGGCGCATTTTCTTTTCGATAGTGAAAAAGTCTCGGGAAATGTTGTTTTACAAGTCGAAGATGCCGCCATTGGTTACGACCAAGAACATATTTTATCCGAACCTATTCACTTGGATATTCGTCGCAAAGAAGCCATTGCCTTAGTCGGACCGAACGGAATTGGTAAATCCACTCTCTTGAAATCAATTATTGACCGCATTCCTTTCATTAAAGGAAGTAAAACTTTTGGCACCAATGTTTCTGTAGGTTACTATGACCAAGAGCAAGCCAATTTACATGGCAATAAAACGGTCCTAGCGGAATTATGGGATGAACACCCAACCACACCTGAAAAAGAGATTCGAAGTATTTTAGGCGGCTTTCTCTTCAGTGGAGATGATGTTGAAAAAACGATTCCTTTATTAAGTGGTGGCGAAAAAGCCCGTGTGGCATTAGCAAAATTAGCGATGGATCGTGACAATTTCTTGATTCTCGATGAGCCAACCAACCACTTGGATATCGATAATAAAGAAGTTTTAGAAAATGCGCTGATTGATTATGAAGGAACCATCCTCTTCGTTTCCCATGACCGTTACTTTATCAATCGAATTGCAACAAAAGTTGTTGAGCTTTCTGAAAAAGGCAGCAAACTTTATTTAGGCGACTATGATTATTATTTAGAAAAGAAACAAGAGGAAGAAGAAATCGCTGCCCTCTTAGCTAATGAAGAAGCGGCGAAAAAACCCGAACCAGTTACAGCCAAAAATACCTTTTATCAAAACAAGGAGCAACAAAAATTACTCCGTACTTTGCAAAGAAAAATAACACAAGTCGAAGAAAATCTTGCTCAGTTAGATACGACAATTGCACAATTAGAAGCACAAATGAGTCAACCAGACATTCTAGAAAATCATGTTGAATTGCTGGCTTTAAACCAACAATTAGATGACGCTCGTCAGCAACAAGATGAACTACTTGAGCAATGGGAAAATTTCAGTTTAGAATTAGAAGAAATGGAAAATAACAATTAACGGAGGGATTCACTATGGCTTCCAAAAAAATCAGTTTAACGAAGCCCAAATATCAACAAATCGCCGTTGATGTTGCGGAAAAAATTGCAGAAGGCAAATTACATGTTGGAGATAAAATCCATGCCCGTTCCACCCTAGCTAACCAATACCAAGTGTCGCCAGAAACAGCTCGCAAAGCCATTATCGTTTTAGTTGATTTAGAAATCGTTAAAGCCAAACACGGCAGCGGCTTCTATGTGGCATCAAAAGAAAAAGCGCAGGACTTTGTGACACAATATCAAGACGTTCAAACGATTGCTGAAATTAAAGAAGAATTGCTAGATAGCGTAGCGAAACAAAAAGAAGAACTTACTCATTTTTCTAGCATTCTAGATACTCTTGTTGAACAAACAAAGCGTTTTGATTCTTTCAATCCAATGAATCCTTATTCATTAGTTTTAACAGAAGAAGCTGCTTATCTTGAGGCGACGATTAGCGAAATGAATTTTTGGCAAAACACTTCGGCAACGATTATCGCTATCAAACACAAAGAAGAGCTTTTGGTCTCACCTGGTCCATATGCAAAGATTTCGTTGAACGACACACTTTATTTTGTTGGACATGACGAATCAACCTTACAACGTGTCCAAAATTTCTTTTATCCTTAAACAAAAAAGTGACTACTTATCTTGCGGTAAATAGTCACTTTTTTTATTTATTATTTCTATTTTTCATAAAAAACCACTATAAAACCTAGTTAAAATACTGTTTTTCTTCATTTTCAGAAAGATTTTCATCTAATTTGACAAAGTGACAACTTTATAGTAGTCTGATGTAGTCACTTTTTTTAATGAGGAGGAACAATGATTTGCCAAAAGTAAAAGTAAATCACCTTACCAAGATCTTTGGTAAGAAAACCAAACCGGCACTTGAAATGATTCGTGCCAACAAAAGCAAAACAGAAATTTTAGAAAAAACGGGTGCCACAGTCGGTGTTTATGATGTAAATTTCGAAGTTGAAGAAGGCGAAATTTTCGTTATTATGGGGTTATCAGGAAGTGGGAAATCAACATTAATTCGTTTATTAAATCGTTTGATTGAACCAACTTCAGGAAATATTTATATTGATGGACAAGATATTTCTTCTTTAGATAAAGAAGGATTACGTGAAGTACGTCGAAATAAAATGAGCATGGTTTTCCAAAACTTTGGTCTTTTCCCCCATCGAACTATCTTAGAAAATACGGAATATGGTTTAGAAATTCGTGGTGTTCCTAAAGAAGAACGCCAAGCAAAAGCTGAAAAAGCCTTAGAAAATTCTAGCTTAATTGCTTTTAAAGACCAATTACCAAGTCAATTATCTGGTGGGATGCAACAACGTGTCGGCCTTGCTCGTGCCTTGGCTAACGATCCAGAAATTTTATTAATGGACGAAGCGTTCTCTGCTCTTGATCCGTTAATTCGTCGTGAAATGCAAGACGAACTATTAGATTTACAAGAAAATGTCAAAAAAACCATTATCTTTATCACACATGATTTGAATGAAGCTTTACGAATCGGCGACCGGATTGCTTTGATGAAAGATGGTCAAATTATGCAAATTGGGACTGGAGAAGAAATTTTAACCAACCCAGCCAACGAATATGTGCGAACCTTCGTGGAAGATGTGGATCGTTCAAAAGTCTTAACTGCCCAAAATATTATGGTACCTGCTTTAACTACTAACATTGAAATTGATGGCCCAACTGTTGCTTTAAAACGGATGCGTCAAGAAGAAGTGAGTATGTTACTTGCCGTGGATAAAAAACGCCAACTAAAAGGCGTGGTACGCGCAGAAAAAGCTTTAGAAGCGCGTAAAAACGGGACTTCTCTTGTAGAATGTGTGGATCCAGAAATTCAAACAATCGACAAAGATATGTTAGTGAATGATATTTTCCCACTGATTTATGATGCACAAACGCCTCTTGCTGTGACTGATAACGGCAAACTATTAGGCGTGGTCATCCGTGGTAGCGTACTTGAAGCACTTGCAGAAACAGAGGTGAACGAACATGAATAAGTATCAATTACCTGTCGCGTCTTGGGTTGAAAGTTTTACTGATTGGTTAACTTCAACATTTGCTGGATTATTCAGCTTTTTACAAACAATTGGTCAAAGTGTAATGGACAACATTACTGCCTTACTAACAGCCGTACCACCACTTGTGCTGATTGTGCTATTAACGATTGCTGCTTTCTTTATTTCTAATAAAAAAATTGGCTTAAGTTTATTCACATTTATCGGCTTAATGTTTATCTATAACCAAAACTTATGGAACGATTTAATGAGTACCGTTACGTTAGTTTTACTTTCTAGTGTTATTTCCATTATCATTGGTGTGCCACTAGGGATTTTAATGGCGAAAAGTGAAAAAGCCAAGAGTATTATTACACCGATTTTGGACTTCATGCAAACAATGCCTGGTTTCGTTTACTTGATTCCAGCCGTTGCATTCTTCGGAATTGGTATGGTTCCTGGGGTCTTCGCCTCTGTTATCTTCGCTTTACCACCAACCGTTCGCTTTACGAACTTAGGAATTCGACAAGTGCCAAATGAACTTGTTGAAGCAGCTGATTCTTACGGTAGTACTGGATGGCAAAAATTATTCAAATTAGAATTACCTTTAGCCAAAAACACGATTATGGCTGGTGTTAACCAAACAACCATGCTAGCTCTATCAATGGTAGTTATTGCTTCAATGATTGGTGCGCCTGGATTAGGACGTGGCGTCCTTTCCGCTTTACAACGTGCACAAGTCGGGAACGGTTTCGTAAATGGTGTGGCTTTAGTTATTTTAGCGATTATCATTGACCGTTTTACTCAACATTTAAATAATAAAAAAGCAGCCCCTAAAGCAGCTGGTGCCACCTCTAAAAAGAAAAAATATGGGATTATTGCAGCAGTTGTTGTAATTGTCGCTGGCTTAGTTGGTGCTTCAATTTTTACAACAACAAATGATAAGCAAATTTCCCTTTCTTATGTGGAATGGGATACCGAAGTAGCCTCCACACATGTGGTTGCCGAAGTCTTAAAAGATATGGGGTATGATGTTAAAACGACCCCTTTAGATAACGCAATTATGTGGGAATCTGTAGCTAAAGGTGAAACAGATGCCATGGTTGGTGCGTGGCTGCCAGGAACTCACGCAGAGCAATATAAACAATATAAAGATAAATTAGACGACCTTGGTGAAAACCTTAAAGGTGCAAAGCTAGGAATTGTCGTCCCTTCTTATATGGATGTTGATTCTATCGAAGATTTATCTGATCAAGCTGGGAAAAAGATTACTGGAATTGAACCTGGTGCTGGTGTTGTTGCAGCAGCAGAGAAAACTAAAGAAGCTTATCCTAATTTGAAAGATTGGTCTGTTGAAACTTCTTCATCAGGTGCCATGACTGTCGCCTTAGGACAAGCAATTAAAAACAACGAAGACATCGTTATTACTGGCTGGTCTCCTCACTGGATGTTTGCAAAATATGATTTAAAATATTTAGCTGATCCAAAAGGCACTATGGGCGGCGAAGAAGCGATTCACACAATGGCTCGCCAAGGCCTAAAAGAAGATCAACCAGAAGCTTACAAAGTGTTAGATAATTTCCATTGGACAACTAAGGATATGGAATCTGTCATGTTAGAAATTAACGAAGGCAAAGACCCACAAGAAGCTGCACGTGATTGGGTTGATTCACATAAAGACCAAGTAGCAGAATGGAAAAAATAATTCTTAACAAATGACTTCCCCATCTATTAAAAGAGGACGTTGAACAAATTGTTCAACGCCCTCTTTTTTCGCAAAAAAAACCACTCAGTTGGGTAGACTGAGTGGAAAGGAGTTATTTTTACTTGAGGAGTAAAAATGAAAAGTGTTTATGTTGGGTGTTTTGTTGGTATGCTTATATATTAACGAGAACCTGTGAATAATTTGTGACGAAAACCTTGGAAATTTGCTACGAATTACTTAAAAAAGTTTAAATGTGTCTCACCCTAGTTAATCAATACAGCGATTATTTCTTTTTAGCATTTTGGATGGCTTTAAATAATGTTGAAAATTGTCCTTTGAAAGACATCACATCATCAAAGATATCAACACCATCGTTTAACATTTTGACGGTAACCCAGCCAAGCGCTTCCGTAATTGCTACTGCAACTGAAGCATTGACCATGCCACCAGTCACAGTTCCGACAACAGGAATCACTTTTAGAATATTTCCGACTGCGCTCTTACCTAAACTAACCACTACTAATTCTTTGGTTAAACTTTTCCCTAAGCTTTCAGACCAAGACTGACCAAAAATTTTATGCAGCCGTGACATCATAGTTAATTGAACAGGTACCAGTAAAAAAGCATCCGAAAATGGAATTGGTGAAAACCCAATAATTGCTGCTGACAATGCAGCAAAATGAATCGTTTGATGACTTTTCTTTTTCACGTCAGGTGAAACACCAGCCAAAAATTCATCAAATACTTTGTCGAGTTGTGTTTGACTGTTCGTCACTAATTGTTCTGCTTTACCTTTAGAAGTTGCGAAAGCATTGGCCGTAGACGTTTTTTGTGGAAATTTTTTCAAGACATCTTGAAAAAAAGAACGAAATTCTGGGTCTTCGATTTCTTCATTCAATTGCTTAGTTTCTTGTTCTGCTAATTCTTGTTTTTCAATCTCTTCAAAAAGTTCTTGTTTCTTTTTGTTTTTATGTTTTTTTCTTCTCATCTCATTAACTCCTTTATCTATCAATATGTAGAAACAAAGTATAGCATAGCCCCTGATTGATTCTCTTTTAGATGATTTGAAAAGCCAGAACTTATCTGTTTTTTAAACAAATAGAAATGTTCTAGCTTTTCTCAAAAAATCAGCTATTTTGTTTGTTCTTCACCGCAATAAACCGTCAAGTGTTTAGGCAAAATCTTCAGCGTAATTGGTAAAGCAGCTCCTTCATCACCATCCACATTAGTGGTTAATTCTTCTTGGTTTTCTAAGGAGATTGTTCCTTCTTTAAAGGTTAGATAAGCTAAATTATCAGTGGACTGGTCGACGCCTTTTAACAAATCTGGAACGGCTTTTACTGCATCCCACAATGATTGATCTTTTAAATAAACTAAATGAAGTTTGCCATCATCCACTTGGGCTTCTGGTAATAATGTTTCAAACCCACCGATTGAATTCGTTAAGCCAACTAAAACGGTACTACTTTCAATGGTTTGTTCTTTTTGATCCAATCTTAAATGAAAAGGATACGTTTGAGCATTCGCTAAATGTTTGGCACCTGAAATAAAATAAGCGAGTTTTCCTAACTTCGTTTTTTGTTCAACGTCCACGTCGTTAATTGACTCTGGAATCGTCCCAATCGCAACGACATTCATAAAGTAGTCGTCATTGATTTTCCCCACATCTAAAGCACTGGTTTTTTCTAAATCTAATTGTTGAATCGCTTCTTCAGGGTCCATCGGTAAATTCAAGGCTCGCGCTAAATCGTTCACCGTTCCTAAAGGAAAAAAGCCAAATTTTGGGCGATAAGCTTGTTCTGCCAACCCGCTAATTCCTTCATTAACGGTTCCATCTCCCCCCATTACGAAAACACTGTCGAAGTGACTTTCCGCAGCTTCACGGGCAAATTGTTCTGCATCGCCGCCTTTTTCTGTTTGTTTCACTACAACTTCATCAAATAACTGCTTTAATTTTTCTTCTGCTAACGTTTCAAATTCTTTGGCTTTTTCACCACCAGAACTGGGGTTAACAATTAAAACTGCTTTTTTCACTGGCACCACTCCTCATTGATAACTAAATCGTTTGATTCCTTACAATTATTATAAAAGATATTTTTGATTCTGGCGAAAAATATGCTGACACTTGCTTAACAAACAAGCATTCCTGCTCCTCACTACTTTTCAAAACGTTCTTTAAAGCAATAGGCAAAATAATAGAACAATTTCCAAAAATCTTGCCAAACTTTTGGATCCATCCCCGTCAATTCATGAATTCGTTTCAAACGGTAATTCAATGTATTTCGATGGATATGTAATACTTGTGAGGTTTCATTGATGTTTAAGTTATGATTGGCGAAAAAAATAACGGTTTCATAGTATTCATCATAAATCGTCTGGATGGTTTCAAAAAAATCCAATTCAATATGAAAAGGAAAATTAAAAATTCCTTGAATGAAAAAATCTTCTGCTTGGTAAAACTTAGCCTTTTCTAATTGGAGAAACGATAGAAGTAAATACGTGTTTTGTGCCTCTTGGACCATTTGTTGAATCGTGGCTTTTTCCGAACTTATCACAAGGTATTCTGTTACTGGCTTTGTTATCTGAGGTGGTTCAGAAGTAATCACCAGATAACAATTTTCCCATTCAAATATTTCATGGCCAGGATAATAACTGGATAATAAGCACTTGTCCTTGGTCAGTACACAATGATTCTGGTCATCTAATTGAAGGTTATATAGTTCCAACGCTTCAAGTTTTAAGGCTTCTGAGTAAGCAGAATCAACATGCATTAAGTGCTGGATAAACTGATTTTTTTGTTTCTTCTTTTTTTCGCGTTCTTGTTGTGTATTTAATTCTTCTGTCAGTAAAAGAACAATCGAGCGCACAAGCTTGGTAAATTTGCGCACCTCGTCTGGTTCTCCTGAAATGCCTACGACACCTAAAATGTGATCATTCAAAATAATCGGTTCATTGGTGCCTTTTTTCTCTAAAGAAGTATCTTTATAAATTTCAATATTTTTTCGTTCATTGATGGCTCTTTCTGCACCACGATGGCGCTCCCCAATTCGAGCAGAATCTCCACTCGCAATAATTTTTCCTCGTTCATCCATAATATTGATGTTATAAGGAATATCTGCCATCAACTTTTCAACAATTTTATTTGCTTGGATTTTGTCTAATTTTAACATTGCTATCGCCAACTTTCTAAAAAGCGAGTAGCGTTTGGGACATAAGCCGCAATGACTTATGTCCCAAACGCTTAATTCTTCAGATCAACGACTGAACATTTTTATTTCAGCTTTCATTACTGATGATACCATGGTTAGTTCTTAGTCACAAGGCACCAGCTGTAATGTACGAGCAATATTTTCAACGGTTCTTTCTAAGTTAACTGGCCCATTTTTCAATGCTGCTTCCAATGGTTCGGCTTTGGCCAAAATTCCAAAAATAGCCGTCATCCCTTCTTCATAGAGGACATCCACATCTTTGCCGATATAGCCAGCACAAGCGAAAACCGGTTTTTGATACTTCTTGGCCAAACGTGAGACGCCATAAGGGGCTTTGCCGAATTTTGTTTGAAAATCCATCCCGCCTTCACCAGTAAAGACATAATCAGCAGCTTTTATTTTTTCTTCTAATTGATTCACTTCTACGACAATATCAATCCCTGGGCGTAACTGAGCTTTTGTGAATGCTAGTAACCCTGCACCCAAACCACCAGCAGCTCCTGCGCCTGGCATCATCTCAACATCAATGCCGACCTCTTTTTTGATGATTGCTGCATAATGGGCTAAGTTTTTATCTAATTGAGCCACCATTTCTTCTGTCGCACCTTTTTGCGGACCAAAGACATGAGACGCCCCTGTTGGCCCTGTTAGTGGGTTATTCACATCACTAGCTACTAGAACTTCGGTAGCAAAAATACGTTGATCAAACTGTGTTAAATCGATCTGCGCCAGTTTATCTAATGCACCACCGCCACGTGTCAATTCTTGCCCTTCCTTGTCTAACAAACGCGCACCAAGTGCCTGAATCATACCGGCACCCCCATCATTTGTCACGCTACCACCAATGCCGATAATGATTTTTTTTGCCCCATGATTGAGCGCATGTTGAATCATCTCTCCTGTACCATAAGTAGAAGTGATCAAGGGATTACGTTCTGCTGCTTTAACCAATTCAATTCCGTTGGCTTTCGCCATTTCAATGACCACCGTTTCTTGGTCACCTAATAAGCCGTAATAGGTTTCAACGATTTGATCAGGAAGCGGTCCTGCCACACGCACTGGTACTCTTGTGCCTCCTGTTGCATCCACTAAGGAATCCACCGTTCCTTCCCCGCCGTCTGCCATCGGGACGTGTTGAATGTCTGCATCTTTAAATACAGCTAAAATCCCTTTTTCCATTGCCAGACAGGCTTCTTTTGCACTCATACTTTCTTTAAATGAGTCTGGAGCCAAAACAAATTTTTTCGTCATCTTTTCGCGCCTACTTTCCAACTAGTTTAAAATAAAGCCATATAAAATGGTTGCAACAATCGTCATTACCCCACCGACACACATTTCATAAGGAATCACTCGAATTCTTTCTTTAATCGTCATATTCATACTTTGTGCCGTAATATGGAAATAATTGCCTTGAGGAACACTATCAATCACAGTTGCACCAGTATGCACCATGACTGCTGCTGAAAGTGAACATGTGCCCATATCTAAAATCGCTGGTCCAAAAGAACCTGTCGCTAAAATAACCGCTGTGGATGTTGAACCAACTGCTAAGCCCATTAAAATACCAGAAATCGGTGCCAAGAAGGTTCCAGAAATTCCCATAACAGAAATTAAGTGGACAATTTGTGTTGATAAATCAGAAACAGAAATTAATCCAGCAATTGCACCTGCACCAATTAAAATTAAAACGGTATCGGTTACTCTCTTCAAGCCAGAAGATGCATAAAAGGCCAGTTGTTTTGTTTGCCCAATCGCAATTGTCCCAACAACTGAGGCGAACGGCAAAATATACAGAGCATCAATATTCAAACTTTTGATGAAAGAAATATTTAAAACGGCGCCAATCGGATTAAGTAATAATAAGACAATCGCTAACACTGGCGCGATCAACGCCTTTTTCAAAGGTAATAATTCTTTTGTTTGTTCCTCTACAAGATCCGTTTCTTTGACCATTGATCCTTTGCTTCTCATGATATTTGCAAGAACAACAGCTGTAATTAAGCCAAATACGGCTGGAATAAAGCCAGCAATCATAACGTCACTTAGAGGTAAATCAAAGCCGTTCGCCGCTGCAATAGTATTTGGATTAGGCGAAATAATATTGCCCGCTTTGCCGCCACCTGATAAGGCAATCAATAATGATAACTTACTGATACCCGTACTTTTCCCAACAGATAGAGCAATCGGGGCAACAATCAACACTGCAACAGGAATGAATACGCCCACTGCTGTAATTACCATTGTGGATAATGCCAAAGATAAAATAGCTTTTTTCTCGCCAAGCTTTTGTACAATGGCGTTGGCAATTGATTCTGCCGCACCAGATTCCATCATCACACCCGCCAACATGCCGGCTGCTAAGACACGGATTGCGGTTCCCATAATACTTTGTGTTCCGTTTAATAGAACAGCGACTGTATCTGACAGGGAAGCGCCTCCAATAAGACAACCAACAATTGCACCAAAAAACAAGGAATACACAGGATTAAATTTTTTCAAAATTAATACTATCGCTACAACTAATCCTAAAATTGCAGCAACCCAAGATATTGTAATATCTGGCATTCAAAATCAGCTCCTTAAATTGTTTACGCTTTCATTCTATCAAAGTCCTTTCTTTTTAAAATTGTAAATTTAACAGGATTTATTGTTCAAATGCACAAAAAAACTAGTTTAAACTTTTCCTCACAAATAAAAATTAGTACATGGTGAGGCGATCCTTGAATTAGAAAGTCAAAGTATTTATAACATCGTGGTTTAACGTTTTTTGTTTATTTGTTCGCATCTTTTTATGATTTATGTAACATAACTGTTGTTTATTCCTTATGTCAATGAGTATCCACTATTGTTGTTTTATAGATAACTAAGCTACATTACATGACTATTCGTATTTTTTAAAACTTGTCAATACATTGCTAGAAGCTTTGTATTAATGACGTGAGTTTTAAAAATGACACAACTAATTTTATCGATATTTTTAACTGAGCTCAGACACTTTTTTGAAAAAAATTGTTCAAATACCATTGCTTTCCTAAAGATTCATTTTGCATCCCAAATGAGCTGATTGGCTTTTTTTCTGGGATCTTCTATATTCAATTGCTCACCTAGAAACTCATATTTTACTCCTATTCAAGTGTACCAAAAACTACTTGAATTTGTTTTATATCCCTTACTGAGCCATTGCTCTCACAAGCTTTTTTTATAATTTTCTAATGTCGTCGCTTCATAAATACTCTTTATGTTACGTTTTTTTATCCTTATTAAAATATAGTTGACTGTCTATAGAAGTAATAATAGCAATTTAGAGAATCTATTTACTTGTGTATTCATAGATATAATTGTTTTTGATAAATTAACCAACATTTCTTTACTCACATATGCCTTTATTTTCATACAAAGAATGACGCTTTCTCCCAAGCTACCGGTCTGGCCACAAACACCCAAAACACTTTTATTAAATATAATTTTTAATATGAGTATCCTACTTTATTAGTATTTTTGTCTACTTTTTGAATTTTATTAATAAATAAAATTTTTTCCATGTTCACTCATTATAGTTATTAAATCAACATTTTATTTTATTCCATCCTATGATAAAATGAAATAAAATATAATTAAGGAGTTATCAATGTGTTTTTAAAAAAATTTTCAATTAATAGGTCTGCTTTATTTTCAATCATTGGTATTTTGTTGGCAGCTGCCATTATTGTCTCAGCTCAGTTATTTCGTCATTCTATAATTTTAGGGACCGACAGCAACTTTTTTATGAATAAAGTTTATGAAAGCTACATGCAACAAAAAAATCATACCTATAACTATTTCCAAAGTCTTTACGGATTTCAACAATCTGGTCGAATTATTAATACGGTCTATGCACCTGACTTCACTTTCATCATGGGCTTATTATTAGCTTTTTCAAAGACTTGGTTTAGATTTCAAATTATTTCCAGCTTTCTTTGCTTTGCTCTCGCAGGATTATCAATGTTTACCTTAGCTCGTTACAATAAGATAACTTATAAGCTGGCAGTAGGCTTATCACTTTTCTACATGTCTACTAATGTTATTGCTTCCTTTAGCTTAATACAAACTTCTTCCAGCTGGGCTAGTGCTATTTTGCCATTGGTTTTTATTCCCGCTATAAAAATGATTAAAGATAAAGCTCAACCGATTCAACCTTTAATTTTAGCCATTCCGGTTGCACTAACTATGCACTTACACGTTTTTACTTCTTTACTTACAGTGCTAGCTTTGCTACCATTCTTTATTGTTGGTTTCATACTAACACCAAAGAAAGTCAGAATGCTTATTAATGCAATCTTGGCTGTTTTAATAACGATGCTATTAACCTCTCGTCTTTTGATTGGTATGTTAGAAGTTTTCTCAAGCAATCATTTGTTAAAGCCTTATCCTATTGAAAGAATGATGCCTTATACTACAAGTTTTACACTTGGTGTTCAAGATTGGGGATCGTTAGGGCTAATTTTTTCTTTGATCGCTACTTTCATGTTTGTTTTTACTATTTTTAATTGGAAAACCTTAGTATTGACTGAAAAAGTGATCAATCTTGTCGGTCTTTTTTTTCTACTTCTTTCATCAAGTTTGCTACCTTGGGATGACTTACCTACAACATTTAAGATGCTTCAAGGAATACAATTTCCATTACGTTTTGCTAGTATTTCTTATGTTCTCTTATTTTTAAGTTTTACACTTTATTTGCAAAGAATAACTTTAAAAGAAGAAAATAAATATACCAGTATAAGTGTAACTTATGTCACTGTTGCCGTTCTTTCTTGTTTGCTAATAAATCAAGCTCTTTTAACACAATCAGAGGCATGGCAATCAGCTACTCCTTTATCTAATGACACTACCTCTACACTCACAAAAATTAAAGATATGAATAAACTTAAACAAGCTTTTAATGGCAAACATGCCTTAGGTGATGGACTCGAGCTAGTAATCAAACCGCTTTCTGATTATTTGCCTACTCATAACAAAGAAGACATTGACATCATTGTCAGAAATAAACCTTATAATATTTATTGGAAAGAAGTAGCAAATAATGAAATTAAAGGTAAAAAACAAGTCACCCCTGAAGGGCAGCTACAATTTAATTGGATAAACGCTAGCAATAAAACAAGTCAAATGTTATTACCACTTACTGCTTATTCTAATAGTGAAGTATGGCTCAACGGTCAAAAATTAACAAAACAACAATATAAAACATCTGAAATTGGTAGCTTAATTGTGCCTGCCCAAGCTGGTAAAAATTCCTTAACCATTGGTTACAAACCCAGCCTAGCCTTTGTTATTGCATCATATATCCAAATCATAGCTTATATCTGTTTAGGAACTACTTTTATTTATTACTTTTTAAAAAAACATATTAAAGGTAACTAAAGAGAAACTGAGGCAAGTACTTTTTTCATTTATTTTATCAAGAAAAAGTATACAAAATAAGCCTCATAAATTAGAAATTTAAGTATGTTATAACTTATTAGGTAAGGATACATTCCTTATTGGCCGTTAGAGTCCGTGTATGAGTAATCATACGTACTTGAATGCCGTACCATCGAGTGGAGACATTTCAAGAGCTTGTTGATACAAGTGATGAGCGCAACCTTATGCTTTTTGGGCGAAGGTTGCGTTTTTAATTTGTAGTAATAACCCACTAGATGATTGGGGCTCGCTGCTTGTTACCGAATCATGTTCATAATAATAAAATACAAAATTCTTTCATATCTTCGGATTCCCATGTTTATCCATGTGTTCATTGACGGTATGTTTTCCATAGTGATATCTTCTGGTGTTGACACCGCCAGAAGCGTTTAGTTATTTGTGAGAAGAAAAACGCAAATGTCTCCTAATACACCAATAATGAGTCCTGCAGAGAGTTCATTAATTTCTAGAATACTTTCGAATTATTCTATTTGTTCGGCTGCTTCAACTAGCAGTTTAGCTAAGTGTTCTTTAGTTGTCAGTAATTGTTTCAATTGTTGGGACTAGTATACAACTTTTTGATTGGAGATTTTTTTATCGGTATTTTTCTTTAAAAAATTTTTTTAATTTTGTTTGCCTCAATTCTTCTAAATAATCAGGATATAAACAAAAGTCAAATGATGATATTTTCTTAAAAAGTATCTATGCTTAGTCTTACATTGTAATGACACCCAAAAGTTAGACTTTCAGATTTAACTTTTAGGTGTCAACTTACATATATCAAACTTTTCAGTTAGAATTATCTAATAGAAAACATCAAAAAAGCGACATGTTCGTCGCTTTAGGTAAAATTTTGGAAAATAGCAATAAAAATAATAGTTTATTCCCCTGCATTTGTGTCAATTTAAAGTCATTCTTACTGAATTTACTCCCTATTTCCGATACATCTTAAACTCCAAGAACAGATCGTTATAAATTCCTAAGTATTCTTGACCTAAATCTTGGTAAACTTCTAAATGTTTGATGGTTTCATCATCTGGATAAAATTGTTTATCTTCGGCAACTTCTTTTGGTAATAGTTTTTTAGCTTCTTTATTTGGTGTGGAATAACCAATATATTCTGCATTTTGTGCTGCATTTTCTGGTCGTAACATAAAGTTCATAAATGCATAGGCGCCGTCTTTATTTTTGGCTGTCTTAGGCATCACAATGTTATCAAACCAGAGATTAGAGCCTTCACTGGGAATCACATAATGTAGATGTTCATTGTTTTCTAGCATTTCAGCAGCTTCACCAGAGAAAGTTACAGCAACTGCACTTTCTTCATTAGCCATGTACATTTTGATTTCATCGGCAACAATTGCTTTGACATTGTTCGTTAATCGGTTTAACTTATCGGTAGCCTGACGTAATTGTTGGTCGTTTTTACTGTTTAACGAATAGCCTAAACTATTCAAAGATAATCCTAACACTTCGCGAGCGCCATCAATCAGCATGACATTATTTTTTAATTCCGGGCGCCATAAATCATCCCAATGTTGGATCTGACGGCCGTCAATAAATTTATCATTATAAATAATCCCCAACGTGCCCCAGAAGTACGGAACGGAAAACTTATTTTTGGGATCAAAGGATTGATCTAAAAAGCGTGCATCAATGTTTTCTAAGCCTTTTAATTTGCTGTGATCAAGTGGTAAAAGCATCTTCGCTTTCATCATTTTTTGAATCATATATTCAGAAGGAATGGCAATATCATAGGCTGTACCACCTTGCTGAATTTTTGTATACATAGCTTCATTAGAATCAAAGGTTTCGTAATTGACTTTATAACCTGTTTCTCTTTCAAATTTCTTAATCAAGGCCGGATCTATATAGTCCCCCCAATTGTAAATGGTCAAGGTATCTGCTCCTGCCATGCCACTTGCTTTCTCCAATTGGCGCACGCCAAAAAACAAGATGACAATAATAGCGATAATTCCAATAAAAAGTGACTGTAATTTTTTCATTTTAACTTGGCCACCTCACTTTGTTCCCGACGCATTTTCTTTAAACGTTTTGGCGTATTGTCTTTACTGATAAAGTAATAACCGACAACTAGAATCATTGAGAATAGGAATACTAACGCACTTAAGGCATTGATTTCTAAACTAATTCCCTGACGTGCTCGTGAATAAATTTCAACAGATAATGTTGAAAAACCATTGCCTGTCACAAAGAATGTTACGGCAAAATCGTCCAACGAATAAGTAAAGGCCATAAAGTAGCCAGCAATAATTCCTGGCGCTAAAAAAGGCAAAATAATATTTTTAATCACTTGAACATTATTGGCCCCTAAATCCCGTGCCGCATCTACCATAGAATCGTTCATCTCTTGTAGTTTTGGTAAAACCATTAAAACAACAATTGGAATACTAAAGGCAATATGCGACAATAATACACTTGTAAAACCTAAACTGATAAACCCTACTGCCGTGAAGAAAATTAAGAAACTGGCTCCAATAATAACATCTGGTGAAACGAGTAAAATGTTATTAAAGCTAAGCAACGTGTTCCGGTTTTTACGACGTTTTGTATAATAAATCCCCATCGCACCAAATGTTCCAATGATGGTTGCTATTAAAGCCGATAAGAAAGCTAGCAAAAACGTATTCAGAACAATGGTTAACAAACGTGTGTCTTCAAAAACGTTCCGATAATTATCTAACGTAAAACCAGTAAACTGATTCATCGTTTGCGTGTCGTTAAACGAATAAAAAATCAAATAAAAGATTGGTGCGTACAGTAGCGCAAAGACAACGAATAAATACACATAAGACCATTTAAACTTTTTCTTTTGCATTATTTGCCACGCCCTTTCTTCTTCTCACCCGTCAGCAACATCACAATAAACATGGCAACAATTAAAATCACACCAATTGTTGAACCCATGCCCCAGTTTTGCGTTACTAAGAAGTGTTCCTCAATCGCCGTTCCCAACGTAATCACCCGATTGCCGCCAATTAAACGCGTTAACATAAAGAGCGAGAGCGAAGGAATAAAGACAGCTTGAACGCCACTTTTCACACCGTTTAGGGAGAGAGGAAAAATGACACGGCGGAATGTTTCCGCACTGCTAGCTCCTAAGTCCCGACTAGCACTAATCAATGAAGGATTCATCTCTTCTAAGGCATTAAAAATCGGCATAATCATAAATGGAATTTCTATATACGTTGCGACAAATAAAAAACTAAAATCTGTAAACAGAATCTGGTGCGTGCCCAAACCCATAAAACTCATAAACTGATTGATACTCCCATGAATACTGAAAATCCCAATAAAGGCATAAGCTTTTAATAATAAATTCACCCACGTTGGTAAAATAACAAGCATTAACCACAACTGTTTGTGCTTGAGCTTTGTCAAAAAATAAGCCGTAGGATAACTTACCAATAACGTAAAAATGGTAATCAGAAAAGCATACCACACTGAATTAATGGTCATACTTAAATACGTTCCTGATGTAAAATACGTTTGGTAATTCGCCAAAGTAAACTGGCCATTCATATCGAAAAATGATTGATAAATAATCATTAGCACTGGCGCAATGACGAATAAAAGTAACCACATTACATAGGGAATCGAATAAATTCGACGCATTGTTTTCATTTTATTTTCCCCTTTCGTTTACTCGTCGTAACTTTCTAAACGGGCATCAAAGTCTTCTTCTGATTCATTGAAGCGCATCACGTGAATATCTTCTGGCTCAAAAGAGAGCCCTACTTGAGCGCCTTCTTTGGCTTTTCGAGTGGAATGCACCATCCATTCGTTTCCTTGTTCATCAAAACAAATAATTTCATAATGAACGCCGCGGAATAACTGTGTATCCACCGTTACGGTTAGCTTGCCTTTTTCAAGCGTGGTAATCGTTAAGTCTTCTGGACGTAAAACGACTTCTACAGGTTCATTTTTCCGCATGCCACCATCGACACATTCAAACTTTTTGCCCACAAATGAAACTAAATTATCTTCCAGCATCACACCGTCCACAATATTACTTTCCCCCACAAAGTCAGCAACAAAGTGATTAATCGGTTCATCATAAATATCGACTGGTGTGCCACTTTGTACGATATGACCTTTATTCATGACAAAAATTTCATCACTCATCGCTAATGCTTCTTCTTGATCATGGGTCACAAAAATAAAAGTAATTCCTAAACGTTGTTGTAAATCACGTAGTTCATATTGCATCGCTGTGCGTAATTTCAAATCTAAAGCGGATAACGGCTCATCTAAAAGCAATACTTTTGGCTCATTGACAATCGCTCGTGCAATTGCGACCCGCTGACGTTGGCCCCCAGACATTTCACTAATTTCACGTGTTTCGTAGCCGGGTAATTGAACCAAACGTAATGCCTCTTTCACTTTTTTTTCAATTTCTGCTTTGGATAGTTTTTTGATTTTTAAACCAAACGCAACATTATCAAAAACATTCATGTGAGGAAACAAAGCATAATCCTGAAACACGGTATTGACTTGGCGTTTATTGGCAGGTACATCATTTATTCTTTTACCATCAAAATAAACATCGCCAGAAGTCACGTCATTGAATCCCGCAATAATACGCAAAATCGTTGTTTTGCCACATCCTGAAGGTCCTAATAACGTATAAAATTTTCCTTCTTCAATTTCAAAGCTGACATTTTTTAATACTGGTTCATCGTCAAATTGTTTGACAACATTTTCAAATGAAATCACATGGTTTCTCACTGGATAAACTCCTCCATTTCGTCCTTTATAAATACGATTCTGTCGCCACAATTAACGCACGACTTTTTCCTCGACCATTGTTGCTAATTTGGTGAGGTTCTGTTGCTTGGTAATACATGG
>OGSK01000175.1_pt1 | contig 27928 bp, 30 predicted proteins | sample 1573861 | NCBI WGS metagenome assembly OGSK01 (sample SAMN03295834, study PRJEB24534) | human gut metagenome | isolation source: fecal sample 2 from infant 5 | host: Homo sapiens | place: USA: Pittsburgh, PA | collected 2014-07 | reverse complement strand
GAATTTCGCTACCTTAGGATGGTTATAGTTACCACCGCCGTTTACTGGGGCTTAAGTTCACCGCTTCGCCAACGCTAACAGTTCCCCTTAACCTTCCAGCACCGGGCAGGAGTCAGTCCGTATACATCGTCTTACGACTTCGCACGGACCTGTGTTTTTGGTAAACAGTCGTTTCCCCCTGGTCTCTGCGCCCCTCACCGCTACCAGCTGTAAAAGCCTTGACAGTTCAGGTCCCCCTTATCCCGAAGTTACGGGGGCATTTTGCCGAGTTCCTTCACCATGATGATCTCGATCGCCTCGGTATACTCTACCTATCCACCAGTGTCGGTTTAGGGTACGGGCGGACCAGCCACCTCGCTCACGAAGATTTTCTCGACAGTACAGGATCACTCACTCACCCACATTTCCGTGGGCTCGCCATCATGCCTCAACCACAACCCTGGCGGATTTACCTACCAGACGGTCCACACATTTAGCCCCGGACAACCATCGCCGGGGATGAGCTACCTCCCTGCGTCCCTCCGCAGCTTGCCTACTACATGATCGGTTCACACACTCACCACACCACCACAACATCAAAGACATCACAATGGCAGGCTCGCACGCTTAGCATCACACACCTCGACACGGACGGTGACAAGCCGGTACCAGAATATCAACTGGTTGTCCATCGACTACGCCTGTCGGCCTCGCCTTAGGTCCCGACTCACCCAGGGCAGATTAACTTGACCCTGGAACCCTTGGATAATCGGCGGACGGGTTTTCCACCCGTCATTCGCTACTCATGCCTGCATTCTCACTCCCGCACAATCCACCACACGGTCACCCGGCAGCTTCACCTCGCACAGGACGCTCCCCTACCCAAACCCCCACAAAGGGGATCTGCCACAGCTTCGGCGGATAACTTAAGCCCCGCTACATTGTCGGCGCGGAATCACTTGACCAGTGAGCTATTACGCACTCTTTCAAGGATGGCTGCTTCCAAGCCAACCTCCTGGCTGTCTACGCAACTCCACATCCTTTTCCACTGAGTTACCACTTAGGGGCCTTAGCTGATGATCTGGGCTGTTTCCCTCTCGACGACGAAGCTTATCCCCCGCCGTCTCACTGCTACGCTCCACTTGCCGGCATTCGGAGTTTGGCTGATTTCGGTAAGCTGATAGGCCCCCTAGACCATCCAGTGCTCTACCTCCGACAAGAACCACGCAACGCTGCACCTAAATGCATTTCGGGGAGAACCAGCTATCACGGTGTTTGATTGGCCTTTCACCCCTATCCACAGCTCATCCCCTCCATTTTCAACTGAAGTGGGTTCGGACCTCCACGACGTCTTACCGACGCTTCATCCTGGCCATGGATAGATCACACCGCTTCGGGTCTAGAACACGCGACTCACGCCCTTATCGGACTCGCTTTCGCTACGACTCCCCCACACAGGTTAACCTCGCCACGCATCACTAACTCGCAGGCTCATTCTTCAAAAGGCACGCCATCACCCCACAAGGCTCTGACGGCTTGTATGCGACCGGTTTCAGGTACTATTTCACTCCCCTCCCGGGGTACTTTTCACCATTCCCTCACGGTACTGATCCACTATCGGTCACCAAGGAGTATTTAGGCTTGACGGGTGGTCCCGCCAGATTCACGCGAAATTCCACGAGTTCCACGCTACTTGGGGTAACCCTCACCAGTGCCACGCTTACAGTTACGGGACTCTCACCCACTCCGGTACGCCTTCCCAGACGCTTCACCTTCACGCAACATTTATCACTGGCCAATCCTGCGGCAGCAGAACCCAAAGGCCCCCACAACCCCGCACATGCAACACCTGCCGGCTTGAACACACACACGGTTTAGCCTCATCCACTTTCGCTCGCCACTACTCACGGAATCACGGTTGTTTTCTCTTCCTACGGGTACTAAGATGTTTCACTTCCCCGCGTTACCTCCCACACCCCTATACATTCAGGGCAGGGTCACCGGACACTACTCCGGACATTCCAGGTTTCCCCATTCGGACACCCCCGGATCACAGCTCGTTTACCAACTCCCCAGGGCTTATCGCAGGTTACAACGTCCTTCATCGGCTCTTGGTGCCAAGGCATCCACCGATCGCACTTAACAACTTGCACAACAACACAAGACACAAAAAATTAAGATGCTCGCATCCACTATACAGTTCTCAACCACCACACGAATCAACACCACACCCACCACACAGCAGACGCAGCATCACCGCACCAGGCCACCACACACCAGTGTGATACCCCAGAACCCCAACAGCATGCCCCAGACCGTCCACCACACGATGAACACGCCAATGTTCCACAAGAAGCTAACCCATCCACCAACGACTCACAACGAGCCACACAGCAATGATGAGTCCTGACAATGAAGTGCTCCTTAGAAAGGAGGTGATCCAGCCGCACCTTCCGGTACGGCTACCTTGTTACGACTTAGTCCTAATTACCAGTCCCACCTTCGACGGCTCCCCCACACAGGTTAGGCCACCGGCTTCGGGTGTTACCGACTTTCATGACTTGACGGGCGGTGTGTACAAGCCCCGGGAACGTATTCACCGCAGCGTTGCTGATCTGCGATTACTAGCGACTCCGACTTCATAGGGTCGAGTTGCAGACCCCAATCCGAACTGAGACCGGCTTTCCGAGATTCGCTCACCCTCACAGGCTCGCAACTCTTTGTACCGGCCATTGTAGCATGCGTGAAGCCCTGGACATAAGGGGCATGATGACTTGACGTCATCCCCACCTTCCTCCGAGTTGACCCCGGCGGTCTCCACTGAGTCCCCACCATAACGTGCTGGCAACAGTGAACGAGGGTTGCGCTCGTTGCGGGACTTAACCCAACATCTCACGACACGAGCTGACGACAGCCATGCACCACCTGTGAACCAGCCCCACAAGGAGGCATACCCATCTCTGAGCACTCCCAGTCCATGTCAAACCCAGGTAAGGTTCTTCGCGTTGCATCGAATTAATCCGCATGCTCCGCCGCTTGTGCGGGGCCCCGTCAATTCCTTTGAGTTTTAGCCTTGCGGCCGTACTCCCCAGGCGGGGTACTTAATGCGTTAGCTACGGCACGGAATCCGTGGAATGGACCCCACACCTAGTACCCACCGTTTACAGCGTGGACTACCAGGGTATCTAAGCCTGTTCGCTCCCCACGCTTTCGCTCCTCAGCGTCAGGAAAGGTCCAGAGAACCGCCTTCGCCACTGGTGTTCCTCCTGATATCTGCGCATTCCACCGCTCCACCAGGAATTCCATTCTCCCCTACCTTCCTCAAGTCAACCCGTATCGAAAGCACGCTCAGGGTTAAGCCCCAAGTTTTCACTTCCGACGCAATCAACCACCTACGAGCTCTTTACGCCCAATAAATCCGGACAACGCTCGCACCCTACGTATCACCGCGGCTGCTGGCACGTAGTTAGCCGGTGCTTCTTCTGCAGGTACCGTCACAAAAGCTTCGCCCCTGCTGAAAGCGGTTTACAACCCGAAGGCCGTCATCCCGCACGCGGCGTTGCTGCGTCAGGGTTTCCCCCATTGCGCAAAATTCCCCACTGCTGCCTCCCGTAGGAGTCTGGGCCGTATCTCAGTCCCAATGTGGCCGGTCGCCCTCTCAGGCCGGCTACCCGTCAAAGCCTTGGTAAGCCACTACCCCACCAACAAGCTGATAAGCCGCGAGTCCATCCAAAACCGCCGAAGCTTTCCAACCCCCACCATGCAGCAAGGATTCCTATCCGGTATTAGCCCCAGTTTCCTGAAGTTATCCCGAAGTCAAGGGCAGGTTACTCACGTGTTACTCACCCGTTCGCCACTCGAGTACCCCCAAAGGGGCCTTTCCGTTCGACTTGCATGTGTTAAGCACGCCGCCAGCGTTCGTCCTGAGCCAGGATCAAACTCTCCAATGAAAAAATATCACCCACCCACACACACAATGCAGGCAACGGTGTCACAAGAGAATCCAAAACACTAACCCCAAACACTGACCAAAAAATTCAGTCCATGTCCAGAATCACAAAGGAATTCATAAACAAATCCGACACATCCATAAATGCATCAAAAATCATTGACTATCAAAGACACACTGTTGAGTTCTCAAGCATCACACCCACCAGAACAACCCCACCAACAAGCAGGACCACCCCAAGGCGACCCGACCAACCCTACCACACCAACCCCAACCCCGCAAAACCCGCAGAATCAGAATCAGCCAGCAAAACCAGCCAAAACCGTGCCACCACCCCGAAAAGCAGCGACCCGATCAACCTTACCGGATCAATCCCGACTCACCAAAACCATCGGGCTGAGATCCAGTTCGGCTGCTATCTGGGAGCCGCTTCAAGCAGCCCCTGACAGCTCGGAAAACATTACACATGGATGAACAATGATGCAAATTAGGGTGCCGCTGTCATCGTATCCCCTTGTCAAAGGCTGTTCAGCGGAAGTCACGGGATCTCGTGGGTACTGATAAATCGAGGGCTTCCAACCGATCTGCTTGCAAACTCGTCACTCCCTCGTCGCTTCTTTCCAAGATCCCCCGCACCACCAAAGCTCGCGACGTCCGGGCCACACGTCGGTGATGCTTCCATGCACCCGGAGTGACGATGACGTTGAGCAGGCCGGTTTCGTCCTCCACGTTGAGGAAGGTCACTCCCCCTGCTGTCCCAGGTCTCTGTCTGTGGGTGACGACTCCAGCAACTTCTATACGCCGTCCAGCCTCGACGTCGCCCAGCCGGTCAACTCGCACCACACCTCGCCGATCAAGGACGCCCCGGACGTGGCGAACAGGATGGTCGGCCGTACTGACTCCGGTGGCACGGATGTCGTCACCCAATAACTCCAACTGAGTGGGTTCGGGAAGCAAAGGTGGCTGGGTGGCCACCTGAACATCCAGCTGGCCCGGTGCTACACCGTCGATCTGACCGATCTGCCACAGAGCGCCCCGTCTTGACCCCACGAGATCGTCGAAGACACCAGCCAGGGCAAGGGCCTCCACCTCTTCCTTGCCCAGTTCAACGCGCCGAGCGAGGTCGTCGAGGCTGGTGAAGGGTTCGCGTTCCCGCTCCGTAATGATCCGAGTGGCTGTCTCGGTACTGATACCGGAGACGTCAGAAAGGCCCAACCGCACCGCGAAGTGAGTATCCCGACGATGGTCACCGTCATCACGATCGGGGTCAAAAGGACCGGTCTCGGACTCGTCGTGGTCATGAAGACAGTCGTCCATCCCTGTCTCCACGTCATCGCCTCCACGATCCAGTGCTTCCAGATCTGCTCCCACTGACGACTTCGTCAGGTCTGGACGTCGCGTCACCACACCGTGTCGTCGAGCATCCGCCACCAGAGTCGCCGGGGAATAGAACCCCATCGGCTGGCTGCGCAGCAAAGCCGCAAGAAAGGCTGCCGGGTAATGCAGCTTGACCCAAGCTGAGGTGTAGACCAGTCCGGCGACGCTCAAGGCATGGGACTCGGCAAATCCAAAATTTGCGAAAGACTCGATGCGGGCATAGATGTCCTGGGCAGTGACGTCGTCAATCCCATTGGCTGCCATCCCCTCGAAGAGCTTGGCACGCAGGGAGTCAATGCGCTCCACCCCACGTTTGGACCCCATCGCTCGACGCAGCAGGTCAGCGTCAGCAGCCGTGCAATTGCCGACCGTCGTGGCCATTTGCATGAGCTGCTCCTGGAAGAGCGGGATCCCCAGGGTGCGCTTGAGCACCGGTTCAAGCAGAGGGTGGGGATAAGTGATCGGTTCAGCACCCGTGCGTCGTCTGATGTAGGGATGCACCGCACCTCCCTGCACCGGGCCAGGGCGGATGAGTCCGATCTCCACGGCCAAGTCATAGAAACAACGTGGTTTAAGTCGAGGCAGGGTGCCAATCTGGGCCCGGCTCTCCACCTGGAACACGCCGATGCTGTCACCACGGCACAACATGTCGTAGACCCCCGGCTCATTGCGCGGAATCGAGGCCAGGACCCAAGATCGTCCGCAGTGCTGAGCGATGAGATTGAAGGAGATGCTCAGCGCCGAGAGCATTCCCAGCCCCAGCAGGTCGAACTTCACCAGCCCCATCCAGGCGCAGTCCTCCTTGTCCCACTGCAGCACCGTGCGACCAGGCATCCGGGCTGGCTCGATCGGGCAGATGCGTCCCACTGGTTCTCGGGTCAGCACCATTCCGGCCGAGTGGATGCCCAGGTGACGCGGTAGCCCCATCACCTGCTGGGCGAGGGCGACGACCTCGTCAGGAATCTCGGGGCCCTCGGAGCTCCGGGAGCCCGGCACCACTGATCGTCTCTCCATCTGACGCGACCACGCGTCCTGCTGCCCTTGGGAATAACCGAGGGCTTTGGCCGTGTCCCGGATGGCACTGCGCGGCCGATAGGTGATGACGTCAGCCACCTGGGCAGCGTTGCGCCGCCCGTACTTGGCGTAGACGTACTGGATGACCTCCTCACGACGTCGAGCGTCGAAGTCGACATCGATGTCAGGCTCCTCCTCGCGCAGCACCGACAGGAACCGCTCGAAGGGCAAGCCGTAAAACACCGGATCGACGACGGTGATGCCCAGCACGTAACAGACCGCCGAGGCCGCTGCTGATCCACGTCCTTGACACAAGATCCCCCGGGACCGAGCGAACTCCACGATGTCGGAGACGATGAGGAAGTAGCCGGCAAAATCCCGAACCTCGATGAGGTCGAGTTCCGTGGCCAGGCGGTCCTTGGCCACTGGGTCATCCCCGTAGCAGCCTCGACGCCCCTCCTCCACCAGATGACGCAGCCAACTGATGGGAGTGTGTCCCTCGGGCACCTTCTGGTCGGGCAGACGGGGACGCACCGACCTCAGTTGGAAAGCCGTCCTCTCAGCCACCGCTACGGTGTTGTCCACCGCATCTCGGTGACGGCTGAACAGGTCTGCCATCTCCGCGCCGCTGCGCAACCTCGCCACCGGGCCGGGAGGAAGCCAGCCGTCCATCTCGTCAAGACTGCGTCGAGCCCGCACCGCTGAGAGAGCGCAGGCCAGCTCGAACTGTTCAGCACCGGCGTAGTGGGCGGCTGTCGTCGCCACCGTCGTCAGGCCATGGCGGCCTGCCAGCTCAGCAAGGACGTCGTTGTCACGGGAATCGGTGGGAGCGCGATGATCGGTCAACTCGACCATGACATTGTCGATACCGAAGAGATCAACCAGGTGATGGAGCTCGGCCTCAGCTTGAGCCACCCCCTTGACCAAGCCCTGCCTCACTGTTCCCTTCCGACATCCGGTGAGGACAGTCCAGTGCTCGTCGGCCACCTCGGCCAGATGGTTGAGATCATGGACCGGATGCCCTTTCTGCCCACCCTCGGCCAGATAGGCGTCCGTGAGGGCACCGGCCAAGCGGCGATAGCCCTCCGGGCCGTTGGCCAGCACGAGCAGGTGGCTGCCCACCGGATCAGCCACCCCGTTCTGAGGCTCCGGCACTCCAATGGACAACTCCGACCCGATGATGGTGGGAAGACCACAAGCTTCAGCCGCTTCAGCCATTCTGACGACCCCGTAGAGGCCGTCATGATCAGTCAGGGCCAGCCCTGACAGGCCCAGCTCCACCGCTCGGGTGACGAGGTCCTCCGGACTGGAGGCACCGTCAAGAAAGCTGTAGGAGGAGTGACAGTGCAGCTCGGCATAGGGCACCACTGGCCCCTCGGGTCGGAGGGGACGACAGTCAAAGGGTTTACGGACGCGGCGATAGCCGGTCTGATCAGCATGGCTGTCCTGATGGCCATTGGGAGGACGCCGTCCCGAGATGCGTCTTTCCAACTCTCGCCACGGAATCGGAGGATTGTGGTAACTCACCCCGATCACGCCTCGTCGTAACGAGCCTCGACCCACCAACGGTCAGCCGATCCCGCCAACACCCACGCCTGTTGGTCCTCGGTGACCAGCTGCACTCGCTCAACGGAGACGGCCGGGGTGCTCCACCACCTCTGGTGCACCGGCCATGGCCCGGCCCACGCGATGACACGCCGTCGCGACGTGCCGTCATGAAACCATCCAGGGCTGATCGACGGTAAGTCGGACGACGTCGTCAGTGGCATACCGTCAGTCGTCTCCAACCGAGCTGGCAGCGGACGGGAATACACAATCCCGGGAGCGGGACCGTCGAGGTGGCCCGGCCAGGGGCGATCCACCGGACGCGCGTCCTCGGCAACCGTCCCGAAAGGAACCAGTCGGCGTCGGTCCTTGAGCATCCGACCACCGGCGACTTCTCCCACTAGGACCCCTTCGGGGCCCAGCCTCTCCTGTAACTGGGAGATGACGTGGACGAGGTGCTCGGCGGGCCTGGCCCCAAACAATCCTTCGGCCGCCTCACCCGCACGATGGATGGTGGGAACGATCCGCACCGCCTCAACACCGGACTGGCAGAACTCATCAGCACCGAACTCGCCAATGCCCCGGGAAAGGTCGTCGAGCTGACGGGACAGTCGAGCCAACAGATCATCACCGCTGAATTGCCACGGTTGACGCCAGGTGCGCTCAGACAACCCAGCAGTGGCCCGGATGAGAATGCGGGCCTGGGAACATACCCGACCGCTGGCTGCCAGGCCGGCCATGAACTCCTCCACCACAGGACGCACCACGGCCACCACCTGTGCGCCGGAAGGTTCCGGATCGTCAAGGACGACTTCCATGGCATCGTCGTCCTCGGGCCGGTGTGCCGACAGCACCGCGACGTCCATGCCACGTGCCCAATCGTGGGCGCGCTGACCGACCTCCGCGAACCGCCAGACGACATGCTGACGGTCCAGACCGGCGAAGGAGCCGACAGTCGTCAGACCGAGCTGACGCAAGGTCCGCACCAATGCCTCATCGGCTCGTCCGGTACGCGCCAGAACCGAGACGTCGCGGGGAGCCAGAAAGGCCGTGGACATGCCGGGACTGAGGATCTTGGGGCCATGACTCCCGGGGCCGGCCACTGCGGTGGCAGCCACCTCTGCCGCGAACAACCCGTCCGCCACCGAAATCCCCGTATCCGTGTACCCGATCCGAGCCAACACCTCGGACATGCGCTGCGCAGCGGCGCGTTCACCACCGTAGAAACGAGCAACTCCGCGAGCAGCCACCGCAGCCACCCCTGGGCGCACCACGTGGACCGAAGGCGCCACTGACCTCTCAATCTCGCGAACCACCTCGTCGAAGAGGATCTCCTCAGAGGCAGGATCGTGAGACACGACAACGGCGTCTGGACAGCGCAACTGGGCAGCTCTCACTCGCAAACCAGGGACCACTCCTTCCTCGGCTGCTCGGGAACAGCAGTCGACGACGACCCCGCGATCGACGACCAGAAGAGGGGCATCCCCAGGCTGACGTCGAGACGCCGCCACGATTCGCCACCCGGGAATCACTGCCATGAGGACTCGAACCGGCGCGGCACTGAGTGGTTCAGCAGGCATCAGCCACCTCCTCGGCGGGGTACACCCCGGTGCCGGTACGGATGAGCCGCACGGAACGGTTGTGGTGATGCCTCACCACGGTCACCTCAAGCTCCTGGGCCGACAAACAGCCGTACCCCTGACCAAGTCCCTGCCACCCCACAGTGCGGACATCGATTCGAGCGGAAGGGCTGGGCCAAGGCCCCAGCACCACCAAGGACGAGCCGCGAGAACGCAGCCTGGCCGTCAATCGCCTGCTGGCCGTCATCGGCAACGGCGGCGGAGCTGCAGCAAGAACGACATCGAGGCCCTCGATGAGAGTGGCCACCGTCTCAAGCCAGTTTCCTGGATGAGGCACGAGCACCAATCGTGACAGCTCCACCCCCCACTGCCGAGCCGCCTCAACACTGAGTTCGGGCAGCCCGACCACCCCACACCAGCCATGGGTGAGCAGCCCCAGCCCGACCGAGGAAGCCCCGTCCAGACGATAGACGGCGGGCATGAGGCCACCGGGGAAAAGAGGTTGAAGCAATGGGTGGATGGCATGGCCACCGGGAACTTCCAGACCGTCGACACCACGGCTCACCAACTCATCGACGTCGACCATCACACACCCCCTCGTCCGGCGTTCGTCAGCCCGTCGCAGCCGACGGGAATTACCGTGACACGCGTGCCCGACAGGTTTCTCGACGACTGCCTGGAACAACAGCGAACACCCTTGCCAGCCAGCGTTTGGAGGTCATAGAGCCGTCCTCGTCACCGGCCGGGCACACCAGGGCCGTCATCCCTTCCTGCCATGATTGGGGCCATGACCTCGTCACCTCGAAGACACCGCACCTCCCCGCGGCTGCAACTGGCCCTGCTGGCCGGGCGGACAGCCGCAACAGCCTCCCGCCTGACGGGGAAGGGCTCAGGAGCATCAATTCGTGGTCGGGTGACGATGACGTTGGCTCCCCACGCCTTGCCTGAACTGCTGGCAGACCGTCGCATCGCCAGTGTCACCGGCACCAACGGCAAGACCACGACAACTCACTTCCTCACCGCCGCAGTGCGAGCTGGGACTCCTGACGGCCAACGAAGCGTCGTCACCAACGCCGATGGGGCCAACCTGCATCACGGCATCGTCTCGGCCCTGGGAGAGGCCCCTGCCGCCACCGTCGCCGTGCTGGAGACCGATGAGCGAGTCGTCGCCGACGTCGTTACGATGGGCCGCCCGGAAGTGTTGGTGTTGCTCAACTTCAGCCGCGACCAGTTGGACCGCAACCACGAATTGACCTTCCTGGGACGCGACTGGCGTGATGCCCTGGAGAAAGCCGCTGAACACGGTCCGACGGTGGTCGCCAATGCCTGCGATCCGCTCATCGTGTGGGTGTGCCAGAAGGCTCGTCACGTCATCTGGGTGGACACCAAGCCTCGCTGGACCGCCGACTCGACGCTGTGTCCCAACTGCGGCGCCGTCCTCACCCATGGGGAGGACGGATGGGACTGCCCCGGATGTGAGCTGAGTCAGCCTGCTGCCGATTGGTGGGTGGAGGGTGACGAGGCCGTCGAGGCTTCCGGGAGACGATTCCACCTCGATGTCCAGGTGCCCGGTTCCTTCAACCTCACCAACGCCATCTGCGCCCTTGCCGCGGCCATCCACATGGGTATTCAGCCCGAGGACGCGCTGGGCGGAATTGCCACGGTGGAGTCCCCCGCCGGCCGCTATGCCACCTGCACCATCGGCGGCACCCATTGCCGTCTGCTGCTGTCGAAGAACCCTGCCGGCTGGACCGAATCCCTGCCGCTGGCGACCTCCGATCCGCTGGTGCTCGCCATCGACGCGGTGGCCGCCGACGGCAAGGACGTCTCATGGCTGTGGGACGTCGATTACGAGCAACTGGCCGGACGAACCGTCATCTGCACCGGCCCGCGCGCACTCGATCTGGCCGTCAGGCTGCAATACGCCGGAGTGGAGCACGTCGTCATCGAGGATCTCGCCCAGGCCCTCAGCTCCCCACTGCTGGCCGGCACTTGGGACGCTGACCACCCCGTCGACGTGCTGTCGACCTACACCCCCTTTCAGAAACTGCGCCGACTCGGAGGACTGGCATGAACACCGACCGTCCCAAGATCGTCCTGCTGTACCAGTCCTTGTTGGGCATCTACGGCGACCACGGCAATGCAGTCGTCCTCACCAAGAGGCTGCAATGGCGCGGCATCGACGCCGAGCTCGTCACCGTCGAGCCCGGTCAGAAGGTGCCCACTGACGGGGCCGTCTATCTGCTGGGAGGCGGCGAGGACACCGCCCAGATCACCGCTGTCCGGGAACTCAAGGCCGATGGCGGACTGTTCACCGCCCTCGACGACGGCGCAATGCTCTTCGCGGTGTGCGCCGGCTACCAGATCTGCGGCAGGTCCTTCACCATCGGAGCCCGTGACGAGGTCATTGCGGGACTCGGGCTTCTCGACGCCGAGACCCGACGCGGCCCGGAGCGTGCCGTCGGGGAGGTTCTGCACATCTGGACCCAGCCCGACGGGAACACCTGCCCGATCACCGGTTTCGAGAACCACGGCGGCTGGACAGAACTTGGTTCTGACGCCAAGCCGCTGGCTGCTGTCGAGGTTGGTTGGGGCAACGGCAACCGTCGCGGCGAAGGAGCCGTGCAGGGGCGTGTCATCGGCACCTACCCGCACGGACCAGTTCTCGCACGCAACCCTCAGCTCGCCGACCATGTGCTCGAAATAGCCCTAGGACGCCATTTGGAGCCCCTCGACCTGCCCGAGATCACGGCGTTGAGACAGCGTCGAATCGATGCCGCACGCACTGGTCGGCCATGAACTCGTCACCTCGATTTTGCATCTTGGCCGAAGTCCGCTAATGTTTTTTCTCGCCGGCGCTGCTAGCTCAATTGGCAGAGCAGCTGACTCTTAATCAGCGGGTTCAGGGTTCGAGTCCCTGGCGGCGCACCGATCACCCGGTCCCCCGTCATCATGGCGGGGGACCGTTCCCGTCTCTATCCACTCCACTGGCACACCGCACGCCATCGCCCACGCCATGACGACATGACGACGTGGGGTATTCGCGCCGCGCTCCGCCGCGCTCACTGTGTTGCGAGACACGCCGATCGCTGTCGCCAACTCGACCTGCTCTAGTCCGGCGTGTTCCCTCGCCTTGCGTAGACGGTCAGACCTGTCAAACTCAGGAATCGTAAAGCTCCACGACTGTGTTGTCATGGCGCAAAGTTTAGCAACATCTAGGCCGATCTCTCACATCTCACCGCGAAACCGTGCGTACGCACGGTTTCGCGGCTATAGTCGTGCGCATGACAGATTCAGTGCCAATCTCATCATCTGAGGCATGTGCACGGCTTCACATGCCTCGTCGAACACTCATAGATCACGTCAACCGTGGGTTGATTGCCACTGTCGGCAAGCTCCCCGGCCTCACTGGCGCGTTCCTGTTTGATCCCGCTGAGGTTGAGCGGGTTAAGCGTGAGCGGGAGCAGGCTTCGAGGCGGTCACGATGAGCGTCGTCGAGATTGCGTCAGTGGTCGCGGTGGTGGGTGCCGTGTTTACTTCGTTGCTCGCGTATGGGCTCGTGGCTTCTATCCGCCGCAGTCAGGCCGCGAATAAGACGCCCGCTTCTCATCATTACCCATTAAGCACAGATAGCCCCAGCGCGGTATCGCACGAGGCCCGTCAGATTGACAAGTTTGTCGATTTGCATGGTTGTCAGGCCGGGTTCTTGGTCACCAAGTCTGGTCTGGGCGTGTTCTTCAACCCACACTGCCTCGATTATGACGAGGTCACCAGTTTGGTCTCTGGGTCTCTAGCAGAGCGGCTTCGTGACCGTCAGAACGTTTGTATGGGGAACTTGGACGAGGCGACACGGACTTGGGCGTCGTGGCGCACCAAGCCTGCGTACCAGGTGAATAAGAGAGTTATTTCTCTATCGGTGGCGGCGCTCTTGGGTATCGCGATCGTCAGCTTGCGTCCTTCGCTGAGGTGGCGTGGCAGGTCGTCAGGCCGTGTCAGTTCCGGTTCTCCTTTGTGTGACCACCACACCACGGCAACCCGTGGACGCCATACCCGTCTGGCCCCAGTCAAAGAGACCTCGACGACGGGCGACTCACCATCGGCGCGTAACAAGCCGACCCACTGGATCGACTGTTCTCGGGCCAACTGCTCAGCCCTCCACAACGTCAGCGCCGAGATCAGTGTTGACCCGACTGCCGCTCCCACGACAACCCATTCCATGCGGCGCACCCTAGCCGAGGTGACCCAATCATGAGCGCTGAAAAGATCACCGTTGACGAGGAATACCTCGTTCGTGTCCTGGCTGTTGTCGGTGCCGCCCAGACTCTCACGCGGCACCGGCGTACCGGAGTATCGCCACGGTTCGTCGAGCTCGATCTCACGGTCCTCGATAAGGAGGTTGATGCGCTTCGTCAGTGGAGCGTCGACGCCATCGACCAGGGGGGCCAGGAAGCCGAGGTCCAGCCATGAAGGTCGTGTGGACTCGGGTCGCAGCGATCGTTGCGACCCTCATCGGACTTGTCTGTCAAGTGCTGGGACTCGCATCAAATGAGGCAGGCCGACCGCTCGAGGCGGTTGTCTATCTGCTGGCCGGGCTGGTCTGGATCGCCTTAGCCTGGGCTGTCGACCGTCACACCCCCTCCAGCGAGAACAGGGGAATGTGATGTCAACCCGGGACATCACCGTCGTCGCCGGCTTCACCATCGACTGTGACCGCTGTGGGATCACGATCACCGCGAAAGCACCGACCAACAGATCCACCACGACAGCCCGGCGACGATTCATCCACGAGGTCATCGATCAAGGATGGACCTTCTGGGCAGGCCGGTCGCTCCGAACCTACTGTGCCCGCTGCGCCCCCTCGCGCCGATCAACGATGACGAACGTCACTGACAGTTGGGCCAACATATGAGCACCCCGACAGCGGCGTGGGACACGCCCGCGCTCATGACATCGCTCGCCCGGTCGGGTTGGGGCGACCTTGACGGTGCCCGCCTAGCTGGTGTCCGTCGCGTCCTGACAGCCTTGGTCGATCTGACTGACCATCGGTCGGGTGAGGCGACGATCACCCGCGCCCAGGTCGCTGACACGGCTGGAGGCCTGTCGATCCGCTGGACCTCCCGCTGTCTCAGAGTGTTGGAGGACATGGGGATCATCACTTGGTCACGTGGCTGGCTGGATCGCGGCCGACCACGCCCCGGCATCGTCCGTATCTCCAAGCGTGCCCTCGCCGCACTGGCCAGAGCCGCTCGACGTCGACTCGAGCCACGCCGTACCGCCCGCGCTCTCGAGACGACCAAGCGCATCAAGACGACGCTGCGCTGGACCACCGTAGTGCCCACCTCATGGCACAAATCCAAGCCTCAGAAGCAAAAGCCCTTGTCAATCCGAGGGGAACTCAGTTCCCCCCTTCTCCCTTATAGGGAACTGTCCCCGACCCCACAGGGTCGGTCGGGACACGTCCCGACCACGATGACACGAAAGGAGCCCGACATGATGTGGTGCATCCACAGGAACGACCCGCAATCATGCGAGGAATGCAGGCAGGTCCGCCAGCCGACAACACCACCGCCACCAATACCGCACAGCAAACAACCACGCCAAGCAGGAACCCGCATCATCTGCGGACTCTGCGGCAGCCCGATCCCGGTGTGTGGGCGTCAGTACATTCGCAACCCAGACAGCCACCACCGACCCGAACCCGTCACCGTGCCAGCAACCGAGGCCCTGTCATGAGCTGGGGAGGCCGCAAGGTCGCCGCGCTCCGTGCCGCTGTCGTCGCCACCTACGGCACTCGGTGCGTCCACTGCGGTGAGCTCATCGACCTGACTATCCCGTCAACCTCACCGATGGGACTGTCCGTGGAACACCTTCAGCCTCGCGCGCAAGGAGGAACTGATGAAATCACCAACCTGAGGCCGTCCCACCTCCACTGCAACACGGCCCGGCAAGCCCGACCCATCGGAGCAATCAGACGAGCCGAAGGCCGACCCGACTGGGCAACCCGGCCCGGACGGGCCGGTTGACCCAGCAGGCCGACCGGCTGCCGGGCCGTTTTCTCCGACAGGCCACCCCCTGGAAACCCCGCCCCCCGTTTCCATTCCCCCCGAAAACTCAGGAAAAAACCAGGAAAACGACAAGGACAAAACCATGAATCAGAATCGGCCACTATTCGATGTAAAGGAACCCGAACATCAACCTGGGCCAATCGAAATAGCTGCCGACACCTCCATTACATCGCTGAAAGAACACGAGCACCTCACTGAAGCTCACACTCTGATCATCCAGATGATCCGCTCTCTAGCCCGCGCTTGTGATCGAGGACTCGACGCCCCCAAAGTCTCCGTCGCCACAACGACGATGCTCCGCCAGCTCGGAGACCTCATGCTTGCCCTCCCCGGCACCGAGGTCGTCGCCGACGGCCAAGCCACCTCCGACCTTATGGCAGCCTTGGAGGACCTCCGCAATGCCTGACGACCGCCCCGCATACGACCTCGACGCACTCAGGGCACGCGACACCGAACTGACAGGCCGCCCAGCCCCCACACCACGATGGGCACCCACCGGCCCGCTCGGGCGAAACCTTGGGGCCAAAGCCACTACCGTTTCACGCGCGCTCGGAAAGCCCCTCCAGCCCTGGCAGATCGCCGCCGCCTCCCGCATCACCGAACTCAACCGGCCCGGCTCCAGGCTGACGTTCCGGTGGCCATTGGTGACCGTCCAGATTCCCAGGCAGGCCGGCAAGACTGTCCTCGCCGCCGTGCTCATGATCACCCGAGCGATCCTGTTCCCCGGCTCTGACATCCGACACACCGCCCAGCTCGGCAAGGATGCCTCCGAGCTATGGGAGAACATGCGGGACTGGCTGACCTCAGATCATTGCCCATACCGGCCCCTTGTCACTGCAAAGTCAGGAAAAGGAGACCAAAATATCCGATTCATCAACGGCTCCACAATTCGCCCCTTCCCAGTGAATCGCGAAGCCGGACACGGTAAATCACCCGACCTTATTTTCATCGACGAGGCATGGGCATTCTCTACCGACACCGGAAATGAGCTACTGACCGCGATTCGACCGTCAATGATCACCCGCCACGATCGACAAATCATCATCGTTTCTGCTGCCGGTGACCCCGACTCGATCTGGTGGGACGACCTCGTCACCAAGGGCCGTTCCGCCGACGCCAACCCGAACGCGACCCACTGTCACATCGAATACGCCCCCGCCGATGGTGCCGACCCCTACGACCCAAAAACATGGGAATACCACCCCGCACTCGGACACCTCATCTCCCTCACCGATCTTGCCGGAGAGGCCAACGGGCCACAAGAGCCATTCGTCCGCTCATACCTCAACCTGTCCACCAAGCACGCCGGAGGCCTGGTCGACATGGATGCATGGGACACTCTCGCCGCCGACATCGAGGAACCACCACCCGGCACGACCCTCCACTTCGGGGCCGATGTCGCCCTCGACCGAACCGCTGCCTCGATCTACGCCGCCTGGTCCGACGACACCGGCCACACCTGGCTGATCCCCTGGGCGGTCCGACCCGGGTGGCGGTGGCTCATTGACGACCTCGCCGACCTCATCCGCGACGGCCACGACGTCACCCTCGACGACGGCGGCCCCGCCCGCCTCGTCATCGACGCACTCCACAATATCGGCCTAACACCCCGCACCATGACAGCTCGCGACGCCTCCCTCGCCTGGGCAGCCATGGAATCCGCGATCAGTGACACCACCCTCACCCACACCGGGTCGCCATCGCTCCGCACCGCTCTGGTCGCCGCTCAAACACGACAAATCGGAGACGTCACCAGCCTCTCCCGACGCCAATCACACGGCCCCATCGACCCACTTATTGCCGCGACCGCCGCGATCCACGCCACCTCAGCCCGCACCGCAGAAATCCAGGTGTTCTAAAATGCGATACCGAATCGACTCATCCACTCTCACACACCTGCCGATCTGCCGCGACTGTGGATGGCGCGGCAACCCAGAAACGTCCAAACTTGCCGCACTGATCGCACTCCAACGCCACCAGCGTGACATTCACCCAGGCGAATCACAGGGACCCCTCAAATCCAACATCGCGCGCGCCCGCCGCGCCGCTATGGGCCGGAACTGAATACTAGGGACCGGAAACTAGTGGACATGGGAGCACTAACCAGAGCCGCCGAACGTCTCGGCCTCATCGTCCGCGAGTCCGCACCCGCGACCGCCGGGCAACCCATGCGCTCCATCATCCCCGACTCGCGGCCCGACCACGTCACCGATGACCTTGCCTTGTCCCTTGACGCCGTGTACCGGGCCGTCCAGGTCCTCCAAACTGCCGCCGGTCAGCTCACCCTCGACACCTGGCGCGGCACGACCCAGATCGACCCGCCCACCTGGATCACGACGCCCGACCCCTGGCGTCCCGCCTCCGCATTCATGGAAGAGACCATCGCCTCCCTCGCACTCCGTGGCAACGCCTTCTGGAGGATTAAGCGAGGCATCGCTGGACGAATCATCGCCCTCGACATCCTCGACCCCCTCGACGTCACCGTCACCATCTCCACCGCCGGCATCCCGACCTACCGGGTCGGACGCGACACTCTCAACCGCTCCGACTGCATGCACCTGGCCCTCATGCGCCGCCCAGGAACCCGCCACCCGCTCGGCCTCGGCCCGATCCAAGCCGCCCAGGCGCAGCTCGTCTCCGCTATCGAGCTGCGCCGCTACGCAGCTGGCTGGATGCAGACCGGAACTGTGCCAAACGGAGTCCTCACCTCCGACCAAGCGCTCACCTCCGACCAGGCCGCCCAGCTCAAAATGCGTTTCCTGGAATCCGTGAAAGCCACCGAACCCGTCGTCCTAGGGCAGGGCACCGATTACCGGCCCCTCATGCTCAAGCCCGACGAGGTCCAATGGATCGAAACCCAGCAGCTCAACACCATCGGCGTTGCCCGGCTGTTCGGCATCCCTCCCCGGCTCATCCTCGCCTCCCCCGACGGCGGCACCGAGACCTACTCGAACCAGCAGCAAGAAGAACTGTCCTTCGTCCGCTGGACCCTCATGGCCTACCTGCGTGAGATCGAGGCAGCCGTCTCCTGGCTGCTTCCCCACGGCAACACCGCCCGATTCAACCTCGACGCGATCCTGAGACCCGACACCCTGACCCGCTACCAGGCCCACAAGGTCGCCCTGGACTCAGGATTCCTCACCATCGACGAGGTGCGCCGCATCGAAGGCCTCGAACCCCTCACCCACGCCACTACCCAGGAGGACGCGAATGTCTGACATTGAGACTCGTGCCGTCATCCTCGACACCCGCACCGATACCCAGCCCGACGACATTCGCACGTTCACCGGACGCGTCGTGCCCTGGAACACGCCCACCACCCTGTTCCCTGGGCTGCGAGAACAGTTCGCCCCCGGCTCGGTACGCATCGACCCCGACCAGCCGCCCATGTTGTTCCGCGACCACAGGACCCCGATCGGCCGCATCACCGCCCTCGACGACCGCGACGACGGCCTACACGTCACCGGGCATATCTCGGCGACTGCCACCGGCGACGACACCCTGACCCTCATCCGTGACGGCGTACTCGACCGCATGTCGATCGGGTTCGAGCCCGTCGCCGCCGACGAGACCCGCGACGCCGACGGAACCCTCATCACCCGCACCGACACCATCATCCGCGAGGCCTCAATCGTGCCTTTCCCCGCCTACCCGACCGCACAAATCACCGAACACCGCCACCAGGAGGAAATCATGGGCGAGCCCGCCCCCGACACTCTCACCCGCGCCGACCTCGACGACCTGGCCACCCGCGCCGACCTCGACGAGCTGTCCCGCCGCCTCGAAACCATCGACACCCGCACCACCCCCGCCCCCACCGACACCCGATCGGCCGGGCAGGTCCTTAAAGACATCGTCAGCGGAGACGCCGCCACCATCGAGGCCGCAAACCGTTGGCAGGCGAGGGAATACCAGGGCGCGACCCTCGCCGACATCCCGGCCACCATCCCCACCGGCATCGAATCACTCGTGCGAGTGGTTGACACTGCTAACCCCACCGCCTCCCTGTTCAAGACAGCCGCGCTTCCCTCCACCGGCATGAGCGTGCCCTTCCTTCAGATCAAGGACACCCAGGTCAAGGTCGGCAAGCAGGCCGCCCCTGGTGCCGACCTCCCCGGACCCTCCAAAGTCGCCTTCGAGGTCAAGTCCTCCCCGATCGAGGTTCTCGGCGGCTGGACCGAGCTCGACCTGGTCACCGTGCAGCGCATGGAAGTCCCCGAGCTCGACACGATGCTCGAGGCCATGGCCGTCGAAATCGGCAAGGCTCGAGCCCAGCGCGTCGTCGCCGCCCTGACATCCACCATCGCCGACCGCGCGAAGACCTCCAAGATCGTCGTCGCCGATCCGACCTCCCCCGACGCCTGGTCTGACGCCATCGTCGACGCCCAAATCGCCTACCTCAACACCGGCCTCCCCGTTGACGGAATGCTCGCCGCCCCCGCCCTGTTCAAGACCCTCCGCAAGCTCAAGGACGGCAAGGGTGGCTACGTTATGACGACCTACGGTCAGGGCGTCAATCAGGTCGGCGTGATCGATGGCCTCTCGGGCGAGCTCGGCCCGATCCGCGTTTCGCTCATGCACGGAGCCGACGGCAACACCGCCACGTTCTACGCCCGCGACGCGATCTCCATCCGCACCAACGGCGTCATCCAGCTCCAGGACACCAACGTCATCAACCTGACCGGGCAGTGGTCCCTCCACCAACTGTCGGCGGTCTGCATCGAGCGCCCCGACTTGATCCTGCCGATCACCGAGGCCTGACCGTGATCACCGCCCATAACCTCGCCGACTATCTGGGCTCTCCCAGCCTGCCTGACCAGGACGCGGGCCCGGTCATCGACGCCGCGACGCAGCTTGTCAACCAAACTCTCGGCGGCAACCTCGACGACGTTCCAGCCAGCATCCTGAGTCAGGCTGAGGTCATCGTCGCCGCCGAGTTGTGGCGACGCCGCGACGCACCAGGAGGCGTGGTCAACGCATGGGGAGACGCCGCCACCCCCGTCCGCCTCGCCCGCGACCCGATCACACCAGCCCTGCCACTCCTCCGTCCCTGGATGGCCCCGGTGATCGCATGACCGATCTGACCAGCGCCCGCACCCGCCTCCGCGACGTCCTTGCCGAGGCGTTCCCCGACATGACGATCCACGCCGTCGAGCCCGAGCAGATCAGGCCCCCCGCCGTCACGATCGCCCCCGGTGATCCCTGGATCGACCTCACCGACGACGACCACACCATGGCCGACATCAAAGTCGCCTGGACCGTGCGCGTCGTGGTCGAGGCCGGACCATCGACCGCCGTCAACAACCGCCTCGACGCGGCCGCCCAGGCCCTCCTCAACCTCATCCCGGATGTCGAGCTCACATCCATCTCTCAACCTCACACCCTCGTCGTCAGCGACACCCAGGCGTTCCCAGCCCTCACCGCCAACCTCGCCACCTACACCGAAAGGACATGACCATGGCTACTCTCACCGCATCGCCAGGGCTCAAGGGCAAGGCCCTCTCCCTCAAGATCGGACAAACCGAATACAAGCAGGACGTTCTCGAGTGGGAGCTCGCCCCCGAGAAGGCCGACGACGACGATCTCACATTCGCCGAGGTCGCTGGAGGCGCGATCGCCGCCTGGAAGCTGACCGTCACCGCCATCCAGTCCACCGACCCGGCATCATTCTGGATGTTCTGTTTCGACCACGCCGGCGATGACGCGACGTTCATCGTTGCCCCGCACGGCAACGACACGCCCACCACCACCCAGCCGCACTTCACCGGAGGGCTGCGCATTTCGCTGCCCCCGAAACTGTCGGATAAGGCAGCCTCGGGCAAGCGCGCCACATTCGAAATCGAGATGGACGTCGACGGGGCCCTGGTCAAGACCACCAAACCCGAGCTGCCGGGCGCATGACCACCGACATCGATCTCACCAGCGGGGGAATCCGGCTGCGCACCGAAGGGCTCGCCGCCACAATGCGGGCCCTCTCCAAAGCCGGCGCCGACACCGCCGACATGAAAACGCTCATGCACTCCATCGGCATGACCGTCGTTCATGCCGCCCAGCCACGCACCCCTCACCGCAGGGGGGCACTGGCGAGATCACTGCGCGCGGGCCACGGCAAGACCAAGGCTGTGGTCCGCGCCGGAGGCCGCGCAGCCAAATACGGGCCCGTCCAGCACTACGGCTGGCCCGCCCACCACATCCGCCCCAAACCCTTCCTTATCAACGCTCTCGCCGCCACCCGCACCCAGGTGTTCCACCAGCTCGACGACGGCATTGACCACATCCTTAAACACAACAACCTGAAGTGAGGCCCTAAATGTCCTTCGAAGCGAAGATGACCAACGGCGAAATTCATGCGATCATGCGCCGCCTCGGTATCTCCTCCCCTGACGACGACCCCATCGGCTTGGGCATCGGCATGCTCCAGGCCGCCGCCCGACGCCTCGGACACCCCATCACCTGGGAAGACGCCGAGGCCCTCAACCAAGAAGAATCCGACCGTATCCTCACCGCCGCCGATACCGTCACCACCGGAACCGAGCAGCAGCGCTCCGAGGCCATCACCGCACTCCTCGACGCCCTCCCAGCCACCACCAGCGAGCCGGACCCGGAATGACCCAGGCCCGCCTCCAGCGGGCCGCAATCCTCAGTATTCACGCTCACATCCCCCCTTGGCAGCTCGACCTATTAACCCCTGACGAGGAAGCAGCAATCCTCGATCAGATCCACGACGAAAGGCAATGACATGGCAGGACAGACGATTAACATCTCCGTCCTCGCCGACACCTCGAAGTTCCGTCGCTCTATGGCCTCCCTAGGACGAGAGACCGGCATGTCGAAACTCGCCTCGACCGCGAAACGCACCGGGGCAGCTCTCTTGTCGCTGGCCAAGACTGCATCGATCGCCGGCGCTGCGGCCGGGGTCACCCTCGGCAAGAAGGCTATCGATGCCGCCGGTGATCTCGAGCAGTCAATCGGTGCCATTGACACCGTCTTCGGCAAGAACGCTGGGCAGATGCACACGTGGGCAGCCGGGGCCGCGACCTCGGTCGGGCTGACCCGCAACGAGTTCAACGAGCTGGGAACCCTCATCGGGACCCAGCTCAAAAACGGCGGCACAGCCATGGACCAGCTCGGCCCCAAGACCAACAACCTGATCCATCTGGGAGCAGACCTGTCGTCGATGTTCGGCGGCACGACCCGCGAAGCCGTCGAAGCGCTCTCCTCAGCCCTCAAGGGCGAGCGTGACCCGATCGAGCGCTACGGAGTCTCGCTGAATCAGGCAGCGATCGACGCCGAAGCCGCACGCCTCGGATTCCACAAAGTCGGCGGGACGCTCTCGGCCGAAGCGAATCAGGCCGCGACCCTGTCGCTCATCATGAAGCAAACCGCCGACGCCCACGGAAACTTTGCCCGTGAGACCAACACACTACAGCATCAACAGCAGGTCCTCAAGGCCCGCCTCGGCAACTTGACCGCAGAACTCGGTATGAGACTGCTACCAGTGGCGACGAAGGTCACCGCGTGGGCATCCAACCAGGTCGGTCCAGCCATGGCGATCGCGACCCGCGCGATCGGAAAAATCGCCCCGGCACTCCGCATCGCAGGTCAGGCATGGTCGGCCGTCATGGCAGGGATGCAGGGCAAAACCCCCACCGTCAACCTCGGCCCCTGGACCTCGAGACTCGCGGCCGCCGGTGCTGCCATGCGCACCGCCTGGGACGCATCCCTGTCAACACTGTCGCGGGTTGCCGGATTCATCACCGGCTCCCTAATCCCGGCTCTGTCTGCGACGATCAGCTGGCTCAACCGGCACCGCACCGCCGTCGCTGCGGTTGCTGCCCCGTTCCTCACCCTCGCCGCAGCCGCGAAGACCTACACGGCCACCCTTGCGCTCGTCAAGACTGCACAGGCCGGATATGCCGCTGTCACGGCAACAGTCAAGGCGATCCAGCAGGCCTACGTGTACGGAACGTATGGGCAGATCACCGCCGAGCGGGGACTGTTGGCGACCCAGGCCGGACTTCTTGGCGCGCTGCGCACTCGGATTGTCCTCATGGGTCAGGACATCGCCGCTGGTGCCCGTGTCATCGCATCCAACACCGCCCAGGCCGCCTCCTGGGTCGCACAGAAGGCCGTCATGCTGGCCCACGTCGCTGTCGCCGGGGTCGTGCGCGCCGGCCAGCTCGCCATGGCCGGCGCGCAGTGGGCGCTTAACGCTGCCATGTCCGCCAACCCGATCGGCCTGGTCGTCATCGCCCTCGCCGCCCTGGGAGCCGGCCTCGTCATCGCCTGGAAAAAATCGGCCACGTTCCGGGCCGTCGTGACCGGAGCCTGGAACGCCGTCAAGGCTGCCGCCTCGGCGATGGGTAGAGCCATCATGGCGGTCATGCGATCAGTGGTCGCCGTCCTCACCTCCGTAATCGGCGCCGTGAAACGATGGGCATCCAACCTGACAGGATCGTTCGGGCGCGCCTGGACCTCGGCCCGCAACACGACCAGCCGAGGCACATCCGCCGTCGTCTCCTTCATTCGCAGCCTGCCAAGCCGTGCCGTCTCCGCGCTAGCATCCCTAGGCTCCCGCCTCGCAGGATCGTTCGGGCGCGCCTGGTCCGCTGCGCGGTCCGCGACGAGCCGAGGCACATCCTCCCTCGTCTCGTACGTCCGCAGCCTCCCAGGCAGGATCGTGGCGGGCATGGGCAGTATCGGCTCCCGCACTGCCTCCATCGGTCGCAACATCATCAGCGGCATGGTCAGCGGCGTCCGCAACTCGGCCGGGCGTCTCGTCTCAGCCGCCCGCAACGTGGTCGGCTCCGCCATCAACGCCGCGAAAGGTGCCCTCGGCATCCATTCCCCCTCGAGGGTGTTCCGCACCATCGGCGTCCAAACCGTCCAAGGCATGGTGCTGGGACTCAAGGACCGCACCGACACCCTCGCCCACGCCGCCACCAGCCTGGCCGACACCGTCACCGCCAACGCCACCCCCGATGCCGTAGACCTGTCGTTCTCCCCATCGGGTCATGGCGCCGGGTCCATCACCGTCAACGTTCAGTGTCTCGACCCAACCCCAGCAGTGGGACGCATAATCGTCCAGGCCATCCGCGACGCCCAACGCCGAGGGGTGGCGATCGCGTGAACACGTGGATCAACGACATCGTCCTCGAGGTATGGATTCAAGACCCAACATCGCGCGCGTTCCGCCTCGACCTGACCCCACTCGGGTCGGCACCGCTCCAGCAGATGAGCGGCACCGAACTGGAACTCGACCGCTCCACGCTCGACGCTGGCACGCTCGGCGTGGCTGAACCACCCGCCGAATGGTGGTCCATCACAGAGGAATGCACCTCGATCTCCTCCGTCATGGGAGCCCGCCCCGACATGATCTCCCCGACCGCGGAAACCGGCACCCTTGAGGCGACCCTCCGCGATATGCCCGGTCTGCTGTCGATCGGCATCGGCCCCGGCACCCCGATCCGTCTCCGACACAACCAGACACCACTATGGAACGGATGGATCGACGACGTCACCGTCACATGGCACAAGGCCGGCGGATCAACCTCCACACTCTCTGCCACCGACTGGGTGTCCCACGCACGCAGGATCACCCGATACGGCCGCCAGATCGACACAGAACCAGCAATCGACAGATTCACCCATCTCATCTGGGAAAGCCTCGATGTGAATCTACCCACTATGTGGATCCACGATCTAACGACTCTCACATCCGCACGGCGAGAGTGCTGCGCCGTCCTCGACGAAGCCTCGCTCGCCGATCACCTCACCTGGTCTGCCACCACCGGCGGATTCCTCTGGTGTCCCCGCCCAGACCTTGAGGTGGCCTCCGCGATCATCCGCGAAATCAGGAGCCCGAACCAGGCAGTGTTCTCCGTGTGGTCTGACACCGCCGACCCGTCATTCCTCGACGCTGACGTCACCGCAGGCACATCCCAGATCGTCAACGAGCTCGAACTGTCACAACACTTCATCGCACGTGACGACGGGCAACAATCTGTGGGAACCACAACCTCGACATGGCGAGACACGGCGTCGATCTCCAACTGGGGGATCCGCCCCGCAACCGCTGACGTCTCGGTATCAGACACCGCCGACCTTCCAGCAGTCGCCGCCGACATCATGGCCCGATCCACTGTCAGAGGAGAGACAGTCTCGTCCATCACTGTCAAAGGCACCGACTGGATCGCCGCGGAAACCCCGCCCCAACCCCTCGACACCACCGCCATCGTCATCCGCGGAAGAGCACATCGCCTCATTGTCGCGACCGTCGCCCACTCTCTCACCCCCACCAACTGGACCACCACCCTCACCACCATCAGGAGCGCAACGAAATGAGCAGCACCCACAAAACATTCCAGACCGGCGAGATCTTGAGCGCCGACGACGTCAACAACGCGTTGAATCCTGACACTGCCGACCATATCGCCAGAGCTATCACCGCCGGAGTCACCACCATCAGAACCAACTCATCGCCCGGAACCGCACAAGTGGTCACCGTCCCCCTGCCATCTGGCCGGTTCAGCAAGCCTCCCATCGTCGTCACATCAGTGGCGACGGCAGCCGGTGGTTCCGAGAAGATCATTTCGCGCGGCTACGACGTAACGATCACAAGCATGAGGCTCTGCCTGCTCATGGGTGACGGTCATCCCTTGCCTGCCTCAACGTCAGTGCCCGTCTCGTGGATCGCTGTCCAAATGGATGCCTGACATGAGATGGATCCCGCTCGACCAGCTCGATGACATGATCGTCGCCCTCGCCGCCCTCATCACTGCCGCCGGAGCCCTCATCGGCGCCATCGTGCAAGGTGCCAAAACTCGTACCGAGATCGGCTCTCTCCACCGCAAAGTCCAGCGCGAGATGGACCCCGACCACGGCTCAAGTCTCCGCGACGCCGTCAACCGGATCGAGGCCGCTCAAGGTGATAACGCCCGAACCATGCGGGGAATGGCCCGTGACATCGGACGTCTCGCCGACTCCGACCAACGCATCCAGGCATCAGCCGACCACGCTCACGAATCTTTGGGAAAGCGAATCGAGCGAATCGAAGACACGATGTTCCACCACACTCAGGAAACCCGATGACATACATTCCCGCCGCGCACCATGGCCCCAACACCAACGCCCCCGTCTCCCGCATCGTCATCCATTCCACCTGCCCCGACGTGGGATTCCCCGCCGCGTCGAAGGCCGGACGCGCAGTCTCGACCGCCAACTACTTCGCGTCTACGTCCCGCCCCGCCTCAGCCCACTACGTCGTCGACATCGCGACCACGGTCCAATGTCTGCCCGAGAACACCGTCGGTTACCACGCCCCTCCAAACAGCGGCTCCATCGGAATCGAGATCTGCTCCGATGGTGGCTCCAAAGGGTCGTTCGAAAATCCGGCGCACGCCTACACCACGACGCAGTGGCTGTCGCCGGAAGTGTGGCCCGCCGTCGAACGTGCCGCCCACCTGACCCGCGACATCTGCCGTCGCCACCACATCCCCGTCCGCAAACTCAACGCCGAGCAGCTCCGCGACGGCATGTCCGGCATCTGCGGCCATGCCGACGTCTCCGCCGCGTTCCACCAGAGCGACCATGACGATCCTGGCGACCAGTTCCCCTGGCGCCAATTTATGGACCTTGTGCAAGGACACACACCCGAACTCAGCGAGGGAGAACTATCCATGTCCGACATCAAGAAGCTGACCGAGCTCATCACCGCCACCCAACGACAGCTCCACTATGACATCGGCGTTGTCCAGACTCAGTCAGGCAATTTACGCCGCCAACTCGACGCCCTGTCCACCGTCAAGAACCCCGTCACAGGAAAGCCATGGAAGACCAAGGACGCCCTGTGGTCAGTCTGGTTCTATGTCCTCGAGTGCCGGAACCGTATCCAGCGACTCGAGTCCCGCCTATCCGCGATCGAGAAGAAGGTCAAGTGATGTCGCCCGACTTCTGGAAGGGTGCCACTGAGCGTGCCCTAAAAACGTTCGTGCAAACTTTCGTCGCCGTGCTCGGTGTGACCGCAGGCGGCGTCCTCACCGTCGACGGTTTCCGCGCCCTGCCCTGGGCGTCCGCGCTCATCACCGCCGCAGTGTCGGCCGTGCTGTCGGTGGCGACCTCCATCGGTTCGCCGTCGTTCGTGGCAGGAGCTCTCGCCACCGTTGAGCCTGCCTTGGTAGAACCCGATGACCCCGGCATGACCCTGGTCGACGACGACGATCTCGGCATGATCGAACCCGCCGACGAGGCCACCGGCCACCTGCCGACTCACGCTGCAGCATCCATCACGACCCGCAGCCTCGACGGGTCGGTCAGAACGTAGACCCGCGTCGTCTCGGGCTTGGAGTGTCCGAGGAGATCCTGGACGGCGAGCAGGTCGTGAGACGCCCAGTAGGCGCGCGTGGCGAAACGGTGTCGCA
>OGSK01000171.1_pt1 | contig 28313 bp, 19 predicted proteins | sample 1573861 | NCBI WGS metagenome assembly OGSK01 (sample SAMN03295834, study PRJEB24534) | human gut metagenome | isolation source: fecal sample 2 from infant 5 | host: Homo sapiens | place: USA: Pittsburgh, PA | collected 2014-07 | reverse complement strand
GATGTGTTTGCGGGAAAAAAATCGGCCCAGATCCGCGAAATTTTAATCAGCGAGTCAGCTTGGGAAGAAATGACCTGCTTATTCGCACCTTCCTAAGCTAAGTAATCCGTGCCATTTAATTGTTGAAACTAAATAGCTGTGCGGAATAGTAATCCGCTTTCGACCAGCCCTTGCAGGTCAAGGTATTAGGGCTGTTTCCTATGTCTAACCATGTTGCATCGGGCTTGAAATATGTTTCCCATACGCAACATGTCGCCCATCATAAAACGGCAGGTGTAGCGGTATTAGGCGGACCTATTTAGGTGTTGCTTTTTTAGGTGTTGCTTTATTTGAGTTTAATTAAGTTTAAAATTTAAACAGAAAAATGAGTTCTTCACATCACCAAATCTATAAATAAGTACTTATTTTTTTATTCGGTTATGTGTAAAATGAGCATTTACACCTTGGATTTCAGGTAAGTGGTGCTATGGCAAGATCATATTATTCATTGAAAAAGTTTTCTGCACTTTTTGGTGTAGAAGTTGATGAACTTGTTCAGGCATGGCTTGATGATAAACTTCATCTGTACGTTAATTTCGGGAACGAAATTTTCCCATGCATACTTAGACGTTGCGTTTCTCCAAATATACATAAAAATACAATTCATGATATAAATTATGGTCGTGATTTCTATCAGAGCAAAGATAGTCCTGCTTATAGTACATTATCATTTATTCCAGAAATTCCATTAAATCCTCATTTAGATATACAGAAGCGGTTTGACACTGGTGGAATAGATGTTCCAGTCTCTGGGGAGTACTATGAATATAGATATCGAGGGTATGCCTATGGTTATTGGATTGCTAGACCAACTAAAGTAGCTCGTTTCAGCAGTGGAAAATACTTACTTACAGATAAAGACTCGGTGGAACAGAAAAAATCTCCACCCGGGGATGTGATGGTTTTTTCCCATAATTCCTTCGATTTTCTTATTTTTCCTGAATCAACATATATAGATGAATCTTTTTTATCAATTAGAGAAGATCATGCATCTCTTTTTTTGAATGGCCTGAATATTGAAAAAACAAAAGTAAATAATATCAATGTTTCTTTCCTTGTACCTGAAGAGTATGTTGCATTATATATATTGATGCATGAATGTTGCAGAAGAACATATGGGAAGTTAGATGTTTCTAGCGTTTTTAAACCACTCAATAAACTTTATTCAGGAGACTTTAGTTTTGATACTCTAAAACGGTATGCAAAAAAACCTGAATTAAACCGTACTAAAGCATATCGTGTAAGTGAAAAACAGAAGAGGGCTTTATGTTATCTTATAACTGATTTTTGCAAAAAATATGAAATTGAGCAGACAGTTTCTTCTGTAGTGAATAAATTAACAGCAGTTACACAATTAGAGCCTCACTCAATAAACTTTTCTTTTAGTGAGAGTAAGGTAAAGGAATGGATGGATATCTCAAAAGGAAAATGATTTTTGGTATATCGCATAATATCAGAAATCCCCGTGGTAGTAATGTGTATTACTATCCTTGTTAACTGTTTGTGTTTAAATATTTAATAATGGTATTGTAATGCACCAACGGATTTAAAAGTATATTAGCTAACAATATTCCATGTTGAATTCAGGGCATGACACAGATTTAGTGATAATGATGGATACCAGCCGATGACCAGCGTGGATTACCCTTAGGCCGCACGTAAGATAATTGTTCATCGACTTCACAGCGATGACGACCTCTGCGACCGGCTCATCGTTTTGTGCAACCTAGGATGGTGCAAGTTTTTAGATGACGGAGAACGGCATTGAGGCTTATTTTCAGTACTCTTGCCGTATCACGGCATCCAGAGCCGTTCATCTCTATATCAACAATGGTCTGATGGGTTTCGGTTTAGCGCCGTTGTAGCGATAGCTGAAAAGTTTTCAGGCAGTATTTACAGCGATAAAGTTGCGCACCTGAGCCAGAATGGCCGTTTCGGATCACCCCATTCGTTTCAGAGCAACGGGGACAAACCACATCAATATTTACCATCAGTAGACCAAAAAGACGAAAGAATACATCAACACTAATCAGCGTCACGACCTAGATTCAAAAGAATAAAACATCTAACTCTTCATTAGTATTCAATTCAATTCAACTCATTGTTGTATTGAGATTTACAAATGATACCTGATCGTTTTTTGACCTGTTTGCTTATTAAGATTTTCGAATGCTTAATAAGAACGCTTCGCATTTTTTGATTGCACAGTTTGATGCATGATGCCTTCACCGAAACAAAGGAGGCAACATGAAAACAACATTCAACTATCCAACACCACAAGAACGTTTACAGGTCCTGCGCAACTATGGCGAACCCCATGATCGCCTAGTACGTGAAAAGGAGCGTCAGTACATCACATCGGTATCTCGTTCAACGGCCTGGAAACTGGAGCAAGTCGGTCAGTTTCCGTTGCGTAAGTCTATTGGGTTGAAGTCCTGTGGCTGGTTGTTAAGCGATCTACTTTGCTGGATTAACGAACGTTAGCACCCAGAGATTTTGTGCATTTATTTTTTGTTTTTTTTCTGAGTACCCGTGTTCATCCTGCTATTTCTGCAATTAATAGCGGAATAGCAACTTGCGCGGAACTTTTTAACGTGAATTTTATTAGAGGTGTTGTATGTTTAACGGTAGTCCTTTCCCTGTAGATGCATTTCCTCAGATTATCAGAAATGCCATTTATGAAGTGGAACAGCATACGCAGGCCCCTCAAGGTTTGATTGCTGCTTCTGCTCTTGGGGTAATATCTCTTGCCTGTCAGAACCGGATTGATGTTTGTCGACTTACTAATCTACGTAGCCCAGTATCACTTTACTTGCTGACACTTGCAGAATCTGGCGAACGGAAAAGTACGGTTGATAAAATGCTGATGAAGCCATTATATCAACTGGAGGAAGAATTATTTGATAAGTACACGCATGCTCTTAATACCTGGCGAAGTGATGAAGAAATTTTTAATTTTGAAAGAAAAGCACTGATGTCAAAACTCAAATCAGATATTCGCCGTAACAAAGATCATCTGGCGACAAATGAACAACTTAAAGCGCTGTTGGCGTCGCACCAGCAACCACCGATCAGGTTCAAGCAGATATTTAATGATGCCACTCCTGCGGCTATTAAAGATTACCTCTGTGGTTATTGGCGATCTATCGGTATCATGTCTGATGAGGCTGGCACTATTTTTAACGGTTACACGCTGAACGAACTGCCTTTCATCAACAAAATGTGGGATGGCGCAACATTTTCAGTGGAAAGGAAAAGTGAGCCAGAGAAATTAATCAGAGATGCCAGACTGACGCTAGCACTTATGGTTCAGCCTGATGTGTTTAAAGGTTATCTGCAACGTAAAGGCGATACAGCCAAAGGGATCGGTTTTTTCGCTCGATGTCTCATATGCCAGCCTGATTCAAAGCAAGGTTCCAGAAAAATCTCCAGCCCCGTTGTTTCAAGCGAACATTTGCCGGTATTCCATCAACGACTGATGGAGATAGTTAACGAAAGTATTGCCAGAGATAATCAAAATGATCGTCTTTGCCTGCGATTTTCTGTAGAAGCAGAAAATCGCTGGATCGAATTTTATAACAAGGTGGAGTCAGATATGGGCTTACTCGGCACCTTATCAGATTTTAGAGACTATGCATCTAAGGTCGCAGAAAATATGGCCAGAGTGGCCTCTCTGCTGCATTATTTTAATGGCAATGATGGAGATATATCTCTTTCTGCAGTCGAAGATGCTGTGAAGATAACTACCTGGTATGTTAATGAGTACATCCACATATTTTCTAAACCCCAGGAATTCACGCTGGCAATCTCGGAGGCGGATGAACTTTATTGGTGGATAAATAATTATTGTATTCGACTCAATGCATCTTGGATTACTAAAAATACAGTGCTCCAATACGGCCCTAATAAATTCAGGAGTCGTAGCAAAGCAAATGAGTTGCTTAATACGCTATATTCTCAAAATAGAATACTCACAGAAAAGAAAGGTAAGACAGTATTTATAGCCGTAGCAGGCTCAATATTCTGATACTCTACGGTTGAACAGATATTTAATTCAAGAGTAAAAATACATACTGAGCCTATTACCAGTAAGGGTTTGTTATCTTGATAGGTAATATATTTGTAGTCCATTCAATACCCTAATATCACTTGGTAGGATATATATGACATACGACAGTGAGTTTGGTTCACATGTAACCCTGTATAAGAATAGGATTAAACAGGTCATTGATGAAGCACTGAATGAGCATCCTAATACAATGATTATACGTGTTGATTTACATGACCCAATAGATACGGAAAATCTGGATAATCCGTTCTTTCAACCCAGAATAGACTCTGGTGCAATATCTCGTTTTACAAGTGCATTAAAAGCAAAGCTTGAGCACCATAAGCACTTTAAAACAAAAAGGAAAGACTGGCCGGATAATCGATACTCCACCTTACGTTACGCATGGGTCAGGGAATATACCACAAATGGGAAGCGACATTACCATTTGATACTATGTTTCAATCAGGATGCTTATTATCATTTGGGGGATTACGATTTGAGTCGTAACACTTTACGCACAATGATAACAACAGCCTGGTATAGTGCGCTTGGTATCCCAATAGATGACTCTGGAAAGTTAGTTAATTACCCATTAAATGGGAAATATCTTCTTAATCGTAAAAGGGAGAACTTTGAGGAAACTTATAACGACTTATTGAATAGGGTAGATTATATGACTAAGGTGCGAACAAAAATCTTCGGTGATGGAGACCGTAATTTCGGTTGTAGCCGAGGTTGATTTATTTTTTACAACAATGGCCTTTCTTATGGATGGAAAGGCCTGATTTGTCTGCATCCGATATATGAATCATCAGGAACAAGTTACTTTTAATGCTCGCCAACCATAACGATTCTTGGTTTTATCTAGTTCAGTAACACGAACAACGTGTACCTTTTGGCCGTCCATTCCTTCAGGTACAAGATGTTTTGGGATGAAAGTATCACCGACAAAAGCAAAACCTTTATCTGTCACGTGTAGTATATCTTCTATCTCACCGGCATCAGCAAGCGGTTGGGCTGTAGCCGGTGTGACGGCAATGACTGACTGATCCTCTTCGGTGATAGTTAATTGAACGTAATCACCTGGTGAAAGTGACCATTCTTCAGACCAAAGTTTCATTCTAACGGACAAGCTTTGACTTCTGCTAACCCAAGCATGGAATCCACGATTCCCTGCATGGATATTCTGAACTAAAGCTAGCTTCTGGACACGCTCTCCAAAAAGATAATCTGTCGCACTCTGAGAACGCAGCAGTATAAATGGGGTCAGTAACTCAGTATTGACCTGAGGATTATACCAGGGTTGGTTGAGTAGTTGTTCAAGATCAGTTTTTATCTGCCAACCGTTATGCAGATAACAATTAACAGCCCTTTGTACACAGATTGATGCTTCGTTATGAAGACCTTCAACTGCTAACAGTGCAGCGAATCCCTTTAGAGTCGGAAGCGCCAGAGCATCATCGTGGGCGCAACTCAAAGCTTTAGCAAACAAGGTAATAGCAGCTTGAGGATCTTTCTGGCGATAAGTGGCCGCTAGTGCCCCCCACGCCCAGGCTTCATTCTGTTTTTTACGCAGTACTGTCAGTATTCGTTTTCGCGCCTCTTCGTAGCGTTTGGCAACAATAAGGCATCGTGCTTCGTCATAATCAAGCCAGATTAATTGTTGGGTATCTTTAACTTCACGACGTGTCAGTGTCAGCAAATTGATCAGGTCATCCACAGATAGATGACGCAATGTAGTCTGGCTACTCCAGGTTTTCGCAAGCTTGCGGGTAAATTTCAGCATCAAGCTAGGAGATTCGCCTTTCTCCGTAATAAACGGCTGTTTGTCTTCCGGACTGAATAGGGTTTTCGCATGTTTGGCCAGTAGCAGCATCAATTTGGGGAAGTGCTCCAAATTAGCCTGAAAGATAAGTAGCAGGCTGCGATACTCGAAACCACTGTCCGGTAAATCAAGCCAGATTATCCAGTCCAATAAAAAGTCGATTCGTTCGGCTTCTTGTCGCGTAGGTGTAAACTCACTTTTCCCTGCTGCGGCTCGCGCTTTAATAGTATCCCGTACTTCTTTTAAATATGCATAACATACCCAGAAGAAAGCCCCTTTAAGAAAGCTATCACTTGGGTTTTGCTGCACTGTTGTACAACCTAGTTCCCAGGCCGCATCCAGTTCACCACTTTTTCTCAAGCGGTTGATTTGTTGGGAAACTTGCTCAGCCATCGATGAAATCCACCTTAAATTGTGCGCTTACAGCTTTAGAGTCTGCTTGGATCAAATAAATATTACTGATAACGCCTTTTCGAGAAATACTGCTCACAGAAGGTATATTAATATCCAGTTTTATTTTGCCTGTGGAATGCTCTGCAATAGCGAAAACCTTGTATGGTTTCTCATCGATGTCAATTATTCGCCATCCCTTTTTGGCAACTAAGGTATCGATAAAATGCATAGCTATACGGATGTTATCATCGAGCCAGACTACTGGTGTATTGAGTAGTTGTCTTAACTCTTGTTCCAGTTGAGCATTGCCACTTAGCCCCTGGCATTTCCCAATAGTTACCTCAAATTTACCGTTATAATCGAAGTCTAGTATTGCTTCACCGCATTCGTTATTAAGGAAATAGCGCTCTTTATAGGGATGCTGGTGTATTGAACTGATACGCCACGCACTATGATAAAGAGCGTCACTTATAGCCAGCAGTAGTGCAAATAACTCAGGTGTTTGCGGGTTGAATCCTGCGGGTAGCTCTCTGTTTAGCTCACTCTCTGTAGGTAATCTGTTTTTAGCAAAGTGAAAACGCTGTTTTACAACCAATGGTACTGTTCTGAGAGAGGATAAATGCCATTCAGTTTTTGATAGCGGATTAAGCGTAGGATAGTTAAGTATATCCAGCGTATGCATGGTTCGTGTTGTAGCGGTATAAAGCCAACGGAAATAACTATCGGTAGCCGGGTTGTCAGTATCGTAGGCAGTACTAGCTTCCAGAATCACCCTATTAAATGGCTGATGTGACTGAGCCCGATGCACAGTGAGTGCCTAGGCGTAGCGAAGTCGAGCGGCGTAGGTAAATTTACTATTGAGAATCAACTGACTGTGTTTTTTTTGATAGTCTTCGCGTGCTTCCTTGTATTCCGAGCTTTTTTTATCCATCCCTTCCAGGGAAGATTTCGACTCCTTAAGCTGCTCATCTGCCTCTACTCGAGCCCAAATTCGTAGTGCCAGCAGTTTGTCAGTATCAAGTTCAGGTTTAAGCGAAATCAAAAACTCCGGGAGGTAGAGTACGGTGGAAAAGGTGTCATTGCTTTGGAGTGTAACGTGGGCAAATTCAACGGTCGTGGGTTTATCTCGGCCTTTAAGCGTAATGCTTTTACTGAAGAAACCTCTGGCTGCTTGAGTTACTCTTGCGAACTGTCCAGCATGTAGCGGCATGTGTCCACTCAGCGCATCACCATCATGATCAAAACTAAAGGTTTTGTTATAAATTTCAATACGATCCCCTTCAACTAACAGGCCCGGCACTCGTGCCTGCAAATACTTTCCACGGATACCCAAATTTACTGCTTGAGCCCGTTCGTTAGTTGCACAGAGATAAATACACTCGCTGCCCGGAGAGATAAGCTCTTCGGCAATCTGAGCTGTTTGTTGTCCCTTGGTGATAGTACGGAACATCTGCTGTTGGCTGATGGGCAATTGAATAAATTTTTGTGCAGCGAGTTGGCCAACCAATTCGCGCTGAAAATCGAGTTGTTCATTCAGTGATTCCAGATCACGGTCTTGTGATTTCAACTCAACGGTACGGAAAGGTATCTGATTCTGTTGGAATATCTGGCATTCCAACAGACTTTTCTCTTTGGCCCCGCGCCTTAGCTGATAAGGGTCGCCAAGTAATAAAATTTTAGGTAGGGATTGCGGAAGAGTATCCTGGGTTTCACCTTTCAGCAGCAATAATAAATCACTGAGAATATGACCACTGCCGTAAAGTGCAGTCTCTGAAGCAAAGAAATCATTACCGAGCAAATGTGCATCGAAAATGACTAACAAGGACTCTTGTGGTGCTTTAAAAACGTCATGATCCTGACAGCTAACCGGGTGCCACGGCTTATCTTCTTTTATATCCTGGGGATGATGGCTGTAGAGCCAGCTATAGATACTGGTAACTTCTTCTATCTGGCCAGTAACGTGGAGTCTGGCAATTCGAGCATTAGGCGCCAAATAACGCTGAGTAGTTATAGTTTTTGGCATTTGCTTCAGTAGCGCCTGCAGCACTTTACTTTTTCCTGTGCTGTATGCGCCTGTAAGGGCAAAGACCGGACAGGTGCTATCACAGAACCATTCATTGATCGCTGTGAGCGCCTTACTCTGTTCTAAATTGAGCGGTATTGATGGCGAATTTGTGCAAGTATAGTCAGGAAAATCCATTGGTTGGGTGCTCCATCAGAGATGCTAAACAAGAAGTCACGATAGTGGGATAGTATCAAACTAACTTGTGGAAGTTTAACAAGACCTCTACTCGATATAATGTGCATCTAGCACCTTTAACATCTCTTGCTGGTGTTGAGATATTTGTTCTTTTCCCCATGCTTCATCAGCGGCCTGGCGAGTCTCAAAAATTGCTTTGAGCTTCAGTGAATCAAACACTGGCTTAGCATCAAAATCGATTTTTTTCTTACCGACTGCTTGGTTACTGTAAGCAGAATTTTCACCAGGGCTTAAAAGTACAAGATTTCCAAAGCTATCCAGGATCTCTTTATCTAAATAGCGCTGGTACTCTTCTTGCTGCGGATAAACATGCTCAACCGAATTTTTTGCAGTAATACGGTATTTTTTAAACCTGGGATTATCTTTCCACTCGGGTTGATATGATTTCCAAAGAAGAAACTCTAGCTTTTGGAACCAATAATGTTCAAAACGTGTGCCATGATTTTCAGAAAAATACATCCGAATTTCTGCCCATTTTTTCAGTGACACACTTTCCAATTTTGCCTGTTTAAAACTTACACTTTTCTGCGTTTCATTATCAGCGGCCATAGACAACTCGTTGTCAATCTTTTCTAAAAGGGCTAGAACCTGTTGTTCGTTATCACAGGGTTGTTCTAATAGCCTCCCGAGGAAGGGAGTTAGCCAGTATTGCGCACTACGCTCACCAGTAAACAGGCGTACACTCTGTAAGAGAGTTAATGCATTGATCTCTTTCTGAGAACGATTGATATACCAATGATTTCCGGAGCGGCTACGTGATACATATGTTAGGCGAAGTTCTTCATTTTCCTTATCTTGCTCCATCCACTTGACGACCCAGCGGTCGAACTGATAACGAGTTTTCCACAACAACTCAAAAAAGCTCTTAATTTCTTGTTCTTCGGCAGAGCAGAGATGAGTGAAAATTTCTAGCAGCTTATCGGTATGTAGTCGGGTAGAGATATCGGGTTGTCCATGTCTGGCAAGGTGAATTCGATAGACATGGATCAGCAATAGTGGAAAAGAAATTATTGAACGGCAGTACACACCATCTTTGTTTTGAAGAGCTAATTCCTGTTTTTCTGTTTTGAACTCTTCATGGACCTGAGAAAATAGTTCGCTAATATTCATCCCTACAACTGAGTGAGTTTCTTCTTTTGCATATACGTGTAGCAAAGCGGGTACGACTGCCAATTGTTCATCCGTGATGGAATCCCAGTCAGCTTCAGTGAAAGTCTGCCTGGCGTTTCTCTCAAAAAAATTTTCCAGGTGCTGGCAGGTTTGCCAGATAGCATCATAAAAACTTTTGTTAGATTTTATTTTTTTTAAAAGCCGTGATTTTAAAATATCAGATGCTTCCAACTGAACACCCGCCGTGTTCATTGTCGAAAAAAGGAGATTTAAATCCATTGTCCGAGGGACGCAGTTATTAACCCATTGAACATTTTTGAATATATAATCAGCAAATTCACTTGCTTGAAGTTTTAATGCATCGACTTTTTTTATAAGAACAGATAATGCTGCATCTAAATGAGTTAGATAGGGATCATTCTTTATATCGTTAGCTGAAGGGAGTTGATACTGTTCTAAACCAGCAAGTCCCCCTAAAAGGTTCTGAACCTGGTATCGGATAGTAAACTGCAGGCGTGGTTGTTTGCCGAGTACGGCTATATTGCTTAACGGAGTTTTGATACCAGCCTTACGAAATGCCAAAGCAATTAGTACCAGTGTGGTGGTTCTTTGCTGCCCATCAATTAACTCAAGGATTCGGGTGTTTTCTGTGGGGTTTTGCTCGGCGGTCAATATAGTGCCAATAAAGTATAACCGCTCCTTTGCTTGCCAGGCTTTCTCAATATCCTCAAATAGTTTGAGTACATCGCTGTCTGGCCAGACATACGGTCGTTGATAGCTAGGGATAACAAACTGATAATTCTTGTCTGCTATATTTTGTAATGTCATCAATTCAGAGTTAACTTTTTGTAGATTTGTCATTTTTCTCAATCCTGATGTGACAAGTTTATTATTTTATTTTGCAGAGTATATTGATATTCATTAGCCAATGATTGTGCGGGGGCGTCATGACTTACTTTAATATCAAAGTAACGCAACACTTGGTAAATAAATCGTTTTTTGACACTATTATCATCAGGTCCTATATTCTTAATGTCAATGTCGAAAGTATAGTTATTCAACCATTGAAAACACATTTCAGGGGTATAGCTAGTAGCAATCCAGTCCAGTACAGGGGCCCTATCTAATAATGTGTTTAATGTTGACTCTTTAACTGTTTTTTCATTGGTCACCCGTGGTGAATATATCACCATAAATAATTTCTTTAATGCCGTGGTTAAATTTTTTTCGCCAAATTGGCTGATGTATAACATTAAGGCAGTATCAAGCAACTCTTTTAAGTATTGGCAGCCTTCGAGAGGTATAATTAGTTCCTGGTAGCATTGAAGGAAATTTTGATGCTCTGGTGTAATGGCAAGTTCTGGATCCATCTCAGGAGACATAAAATGGTTTTGAATCCCCTGAAAGTAGGCTAGGTAGTGAATAGTATTAATCCCTGTATTGAGGGGTTGCCGTAATTCATAACCTTCTAGTGTTTGTTCAACTAAATAGCGGCCCTGGCTTTGCTTATTTGTTCGATGACTTACAGAGCGTCCATATGCAATATCTGGTCCTATAGTTGTCATTTCACCAAATTCTGTTACTACCGCACTTCGCACAAGCAAAGGTTTTCGATGGCTTGGTACATCACGCTTGCGCAACGTATTACAAAACCTTCCCCGAAGTAAGGAGTTAATTATAGGGTTGAGATCTCCCAATATTTCCCAGCGCCGGGCGTAATGATTTTGTTGTTGGCGTTCAATACTACGTAAATGATGTGCTTTTATAATATCAGAGCCTGTAAGACGAACCCCTCCGGTATTCTGCGTCTCAAAAAATCGATATGCCTCATCTTCTGAATCAGTCACTACCAGAGTAAAGTTTACGTCAGTGGCTGAAAATGTTGGCTCTGATGACTGTTTAAGAGTTTTCAGCAACCATTGAAAATTGCTTCGGATTTGATGCTGAGACTGTGGAGAATGGTAGGGTACATTATTTACATATTTTGATATTTGGTGGGGGTTCAATATCGCATTAATCAGTGTTAATGAGGTTAGTCGTTGCTGGCCATCAATAATATTTAATATTCCGGAAGGATCTTTATGCAGTATTAGACTGCCAAGATACCAGACATTCTCTTGATGATTTTTTTTATAATGAAGATAGTCTTTCCACAACTTATCCAGTTGTGACTCTCCCCAACAATAGGGGCGCTGGTATTCTGGAATAGCTAAGCTCCCTGTAATTAGTTCTCCTTCCGTTGGTGTAATCACCTCGCCAGATAACAGCTGGGCTAAATTACAACTTGCTACCACCACCGACATAAAACATACCTCATAAAAATTATGCTAAAGGCCCCGTGAGAGGCCATACAGTTTTTAAAACCCGCGCATCCCATTAATGAACGTTTCAATCACATCGCGCACACGGTCGTAGACCCGAGCTCGCACGCTTTTGCGTTCCAGAATCTTTGGCGTCCAGGTCAGTGTTTCCGCCACTTCATCCTCTCGCGGCATCACGTCGGTGAATAGGTAGTTATCCAGTAAGCCGGTTAGTTTGATGGAATCAAGTCGCTCTTCGCTGCACAAGGCTGCCAGCGCCTTACCTTTTTCCTGTTCGACATAGGCTTCAAATACCTGAGTAATATCTTCGTCATGCTCGGCATGCAGCAGGCTTTTTTCAATAAAGTTATCGATAAGCTCACGTTTACTGCGCAGCGTGACGTCGCTGTCGACAATATCCATGATCTTTTTCTTCTGCTCCTGCTGCTCTTTTGGCGGCATAGCCTGAATGCCCGCCAGCAGACGCAGAATGTAGCCGACGTTAATTTCGTCGCGATGAATCAGCGAGACCTCAAAATCCACGTCGTCAAGAATCGAGACTTTCTCTTTGCTGGAGTGTTTTTTCACTTTGTCGTGGATATCGAGGTATTTACTGGTGAAATCTGCCAGCGTCTGGTCCGACAGCGGTTTAGTCGCATCGTCAAAATCGGCGAAGCTTTCGAGGATGTTTTTCAAACGCATCACATCACGGAAAGCCGTTACAAACGCCAATTGTGCTTCTTCATCCGGTAAATCGTCCACGCTTTCCACCGTTGGCGTCAGCGTTAACAAGCGATCGACAGCGTCCTGATAATCCCCGAAATACTCGTCAAAGGGTTTGACCAGCACCGTAGAAGAGGCATCTTTGTTCGAGAAAAGGGCGATAGCATCGTCGGTCGCTTTCTTCAGATTACGGAAGCAGACGATATTCCCGTGACTTTTCTTCTCGTTGAGAATGCGGTTGGTGCGGGAAAACGCCTGCACCAGGCCGTGAAAACGCAGGTTTTTATCAACATATAGCGTGTTCAACGCCGGGCTGTCGAAACCGGTGAGGAACATATTCACCACCAGAAGAATATCGATGCCTTTCTCTTTGGTGCGCTGGGCAATATTTTTGTAGTAATTGTAGAAGCTCTTTGAATCATTGGCCGAGTAGCTGGTGCCATACAGCTCGTTATAATCCTTGATAAAACTATCCAGATGATCGCGACTCGAGGTATCAATTTTCGCGCCTTGCGGCAGGCTAATATCCTCTTCATCCAGCAGACCGTTTACCGCCTCTTTATCACTTTTGTCCGCTTCATTGGCGGCATAAGTGAAGATGGTGGCAATTTTTAATGGCTTGTAGTTGGCATCCGCCGCCTGCAGTGCGGCCTGCTTTTCTTTAAAGAGTTTGTAGTAGGTGATCAGCATATCGACTGACCCGACGCAGAACATCGCGGTGAACTCGCGATTGCGGGTCTTGGCGTTATGGTGGGCAAGGATGTAGTCGGTCACTTTGCCCAACCGGATGTCGCTTTCCATCACCTCTTTGGTGTCGATATCCTCCACATCGATATCGATCTCATTGCTGCTTTCTTTGCGCTTGTAAGTACCGACATATTCCACGGCAAAGCGCAGAACGTTTTCATCCCGGATGGCGTCTACAATCACGTATTTATGCAGGCATTTATCGAACAACAGTTCGGTGGTCTGTTTGACGCCGTTGGTAATATTGACGTTATCGGCAAAGATTGGCGTCCCGGTAAAACCAAACAGCTGAGCATTCTCGAAGAAGTTCACGATCGCTTTATGCGTGTCACCGAACTGGCTGCGGTGGCATTCATCGAAGATAAAGACGATGCGCTCTTTGCGCAGGTGTGCGAGCTGCGCTTTATACCCTTCATGGGTGATGGCGTTATTCAGCTTCTGAATGGTGGTCAACGTCAGTTTGGTGCTGCTTTGCTTGAGATGTTTTATCAGCGTGCTGGTGTTGTTGGTGGTATCCACGCTGTCTTTCGCAAAGCCGTTGAACTCTTTCGCCGTCTGATAATCCAGATCCCGGCGATCGACCACAAAAATGACCCGATCCACTTCTGGCATTTCCATGATCACCTGACTGGCTTTGAACGAGGTCAGCGTTTTACCGGAGCCGGTGGTGTGCCAGATATAGCCGTTCTCCGGCCGTTCCTGCTTGTGGAGATTGTCCTTCACATGGTGGATCATCGCCTCACAGGCGTAAAACTGATAGGGCCGCATCACCATCAGGCACTTACGGGTTTCGTTCAGCACCGTGTAGTGGGTGATCATTTTGGCGATGTGACACACTTTCAGAAATGCGTCGGTGAATTTCTCCAGCGCTTTTAGCGGGTTATTCTTTTCATCGGTCCAGAAGAAGGTCTGCTCGAAATGGTTGGCGCGGTTGTTGGCGTAGTATTTGGTGTCCACGCCGTTGCTGATAATAAAGATCTGCACATACTGGAACAGGCCGCTGCCTACCCAGAACGCATCCCGATGGTAGCGATCGATCTGGTTGAAGGCTTCCTTCAGCCCCAGACCGCGACGCTTAAGTTCAATTTGCACCAGCGGCAGGCCGTTAATCAGCAGCGTGACATCGAAGCGGGTTTTACGCGTGTTTTGCTCGGCGTTGAACTGCGTCACCTGGCTCGCCACCTGAAACTCGTTCTGGCACCACTCCTCTTTATTGATAAAGCTGAGCCACTTCTCGGTGCCGTCATCACGCAATAACTGGTAGCGATCGCGCAGAATTTTGGCGCGATCGATGACTTCATTACCTTTTGTCAGGTGCAAGAAAATACGGTTAAATTCGCCGTCCGTTAGCGGAGAAGATTCCAGCCGGTTATGTATTTCAATCTGCTTTCGCAGGTTGGCTTTCATACTGGTTTCGTCGGTGACATTCACCCGTTCGTAGTGCATGCCAACCAGCTGTTCCACCAGTTGCGCTTCTAACTCGTATTCGCTTTGCGTTGCCATCAGTACATAGTGCCTTTTATTATTTTGCAGGCCCGAAGTTGGTCGGGCCGGATTATTTTTATACAAACATTTGCTGGAGCAGGCCATGCTTCCAGGTTATTAGCTTGTCCAGTTCTGCTTTTTTGACGGTAATTTTATCGTCGAGAGAGGAGAGGAAGTTGGCGATTTTGGTTTGTTCTTTAATGATTGGCAATTTGATCTGCATATCAGCCAAAGTCCCCATAACGATATAAGGGGTATTTCCTTCTTTCTTTTCCCCATAAATTCTTTCATTCAAATACATATCAAGAAAATATTTCACATACTCAATATTATGAATGAAACCGTCCAGTACATACGTTCTCTGGTAAGCATTAAACTTTCCTGAGTAATAATGTATGTACCCAACATTCGCACCGTTACCTGATATTAATAGGGCTTCAGTGTCAAATGCATACTCATCAATTTGATAAAATTCTCTCGCGCATGTATAAAATCTATATTTTCCACCAACAACCATTGCATTAGCATCTAGTTTTCCAGTTCTTATTCTACAGATATCACCTAGGTTTTTATGATGCCATACTGGGAAATCTTCGCCGCATTCATCCTTAAACCGCAATTCCTGACTGAAAATCTTCTGCATCATCCCTTTTTTGTACCGACACAGCAGGTCGTGCTGCTTGCTCAGTAGCACGATTTTTTCGTCAACAGAGGACAAAAAATCGGCGATTTTGGTTTGTTCTATTTTATTGGTTGCATAAAATCCAAAATTTTTAATTGTGCTTAAATTAAGCCCAGACTTAGCTCCAGAATCATTCTGCTGATTTAATATATTATTATATTTTTTCGTCGACAAAAGATTTGCGATGAACTTGGACGAAACTATAGATAAATTAGGTCTAACTAAAGCAGTATGTTGATTAATATACGCAGTTCCCAAATCATCTGGAACCCATCCCAGTTTACCCAGTTCCGCGGTAATAGAAATCAAAATATCATGATGCTGTAAGGCTGTGCGTTTACCTTCATTCGAATTTTCAGGCAAACGAACAAATTTTAAATCTGACAAGTTTAATGTAATTCCATCTCTTACGAGATTTGTCATGCGAATAAATTTATCTCCGCCGTCAGCATAGTACTGTGCCCAATCACGAGAACCGCTGGTAATAAATGAAGATATTTTACCGAGCGAGGTTTCACTCCATGGCTCATTGAACCCCGCAAATCTAAGCTTCGGCACCATCACTTCCCCCCCTCCGTCAGAGTAAACGGCGCATCAATCCCCAGCTCCTTACAGAACCCAGCAATGGTCTTATCAATCTCCGCCACTTTCCCTTCCAGATCGCGAATCTCCTGCGCCACGGCGTTGAGGTCAATCTCTTCTTCCGCTTCAAAAGTATCAACATAGCGCGGAATATTGAGGTTGTAATCGTTGCTACGGATTTCTTCCAGCGTCGCGATATGGCTGTACTTCTCAGCCGCTTTCCAGTCGTTATAGGTATCGGCGATTTTGTCGATATGCTCCGGCAGCAGGCGGTTCTGTGTTTTCACCTTCTCAAAGTCATTGCTGGCGTCGATAAACAGAATAGTGTCGTTGTGCTTGCGGCACTTGCGCAATACCAGCACGCAGGTCGGAATACTGGTGCCGTAGAAGATATTGGCTGGCAGGCCGATCACCGCATCAATGCAGTTCAGCTTCTCAATCATAAACTGACGAATATGGCCTTCCGCTGCACCACGGAACAGTACGCCGTGGGGTAACACCACCGCCATAGTGCCGTCATCTTCCAGGTGATGGAACATATGCTGTACAAACGCCATATCTGCTTTGCTGGACGGTGCCAGTTTGCCGTACTGGGCAAAGCGGTCATCATTCATAAACAGCGGGCTGGCGCTCCACTTAGCGGAAAAAGGTGGGTTAGCAACGATGGCGTCAAATTTCAGATGCGTATGCTGCGGATGCTCCAGCGTATCTTCCTGAATGATCTCAAAATCCGCATAGTGAACCCCGTGTAGGATCATGTTCATACGCGCCAGGTTGTAGGTGGTACGGTTCATCTCCTGACCGTAGATTTTACCCACCGACGAGGCTTCACGCTTCACGCGCAATAACAAAGAGCCAGAGCCACAGGTCGGGTCATAGACGTTTTTCAGCTTCAACTTGTGGGTGGTGACGATTTTAGCCAACAGGGTGGAAACCGGCTGCGGGGTATAAAATTCACCGGCTTTCTTACCTGCGCCTGAGGCGAACTGGCCGATCAGGTACTCGTAGGCATCACCCAGAATGTCGGAACTCGCTTCACTCAGGTTAAAGCTCAGTTTATCGAGTTCCGTGACGACTTTGCCGATCAACTCATTTTTCGCTTTCGCAGTGTTGCCAAGCTTGCTGGAACCTAAATCGAGATCTTCAAAAAGGTTGCTGAAGTCATCCGCAGAATCAGTGCCCAGCGTGCTCTGTTCAATACTGCGCAGGGTAGTAGCGAGGTCTTCCAGAATAAAGCCGGTGCCTGTGCCTTTCGGGTCTTTAGCCACACGTTCCGCCATCGTGTGGAACAAATCCGTTGGTGGCAGGAAATAGCCTAAGGTCTTGATACTGTCTTCTTTTACCGCATCAACGATGTCCTGATATGCCGGATGCTCCGCAGTCAGCTCGTTATACTGAATGCCATCTTCCGCCAGAATTTTGTTCGCGTAAGCAACGAATTTTTCAGAAAGATATTTGTAGAAAATAAAGCCTAAGCAGTAGTCGCGGAATTCATCGGCATTCATCTTACCGCGCAGGGTATCGGCGATATTCCACAGGCGGCCTTGCAGTTCACTTAAATTTTGCGCTTCAATCTGGGGAGACATAGTTGTTCCTGTTGTTTTTCTTCGTCACAAAGAGGTGACGTAATAAGTCAAATCATACCACTGAGCAGGCTCAGGATCTGTTGTTCACTCAGGGCGGCAATCCGCTGCTGATAAAAGCGTTTTTCTCGCGCCGCCAGATAGAGCCCCCCCATCGTTTTTTGCTGTGCGAGTGGCGGGAGGGTAACGGTAAAATTTTTCAGTTCATTAACCGCGATACGCTGTACGACGGTAGAACCCTGGGTGGTCTGAATCCGCTGACGTCGTCCCTCCGGGCTTTCATTGAAATGCCAGAGGAACCACGCGGCATCAATCCGACTGGTATCAACATCCACTTTGACGTAGTTATTACCTAAAATACGTCCGGCATTTTCGGTGCTCACGCGAACCGCCTTGCCATGAATCAGGCTGATGACAACATCTCCTTTCTGCGCCAGCACAACATCCTGATGCGTTTTCACCCACTGTTCTTTCTCGGCTGACACAATAGCTGACTGCCAGTCATCTACAAGAAACTGTTCGGTCGCATAGAAACGAAATGCGGACCCATCTGCGCTTTCCTGGATACGGCTGATGTGCGAGCCTGCCGTAAATTGGGCGATATCTTTATAGCTTCGCGTCATCCTGTAATCCGAATAAATTTAAATTACATTGTCATTGTATTGGCAATCATAAACTTGATGAATCATTTATATCAAGGAATTTAAATTTATTACTCATGCGGGCGATCAATGTTTTTGTGACTCAGATAACGTTTTATAGAAGCTAAAGTTAAGGTTTTTCCTATAATGAGCGGGCGGTTTTTCGTTGCTGGTGATTTTCCCCCTGCAAATGTCTTTTTCTTCACTCAAGGTGTGTAGATGTTTTCGCTGACCTCGTTCCTCGACACGTTAACCTCTGTTAATCCAGAAAATGTGCCGAAATATGTCGCTCTTGTTGTCGCGGTTCTGTTGGTGTGCTTCATTGCCCGCTATGCCATTCCTTCTTTTGTGATTTCAGCCCGCTTTAAGAAGAAAGCGAAAGAAATTCAACTGATTGCAAAAGATAAACCGGCTCAGCAACTCGAAAAGCTGGATGCTTTATTTTCCGGAAAGTTTTTTGCGCATCCCTGGAGTGAATTTAAAGAGTCGCTGCATCGGCAGTTTGAGTTAGACGATGACAGCGGTCAGAAGCGGATCCACAGTATTCGTTCTACCGCTCCTGCTTCAGCCTGGTTCTCTGAACCCTTGCTGGTAGAGATTCCACTCTACACGGAAGCGTTTAAGCATTTGCCCGGTATCCTGACTGGGATTGGGATAATCGGGACCTTCTCAGGACTGATGATCGGTTTGCACCACTTTGACCCCAGCACGCCAGAACAAGTTAGCGCCAGCGTAGCTAACCTTTTGCGTGATGTCCTTTACGCGTTTTTAGGTTCCGCCTTTGCCATTGCTTTCTCCATCCTGGTCACCATGTTTGAAAAATGGCGGCTGGCGAGATGCTATAAAAATCTTGAGTCGTTGACAGCCAGCATCGACCAGCTTTTTGAAGGTGGCGTCGGTGAAGATTACCTTTCGCAGCTCCTATCCAGCACCAAAGAAAACACCACACATGCCAAACAACTGAAAGATGGTCTGGTCAGCGATTTAAGAGAGATGCTGCAGAACCTGGTGGACAGCCAGGTACGAGAAAATCAGAAACTGGCAGAGACGTTGTCTTCCACCTATCGGGAATCAGGCCAGCAGATTGCGGAGCAGGTTAGCGGCGCTATTGAAACCAGTCTGAAAAGCCCGTTGGACAAAATTGCGGGCGTGGTGCAAACCGCCTCCGGCGATCAGAGCCATCGAGTGCAGTCGATGCTTGAGAACGTCCTTACTGCTTTTATGAACAAAATGGATAACACGTTTGGTCAGCAGTTCACCACGATGCAGGAGATGATGGGCCGTTCCGTGGAGGCGATCCAGAGCATGCAAAGCGGTTTCTCTACCCTGCTGCAGGATATGCGTCAGGCTGGGGATGATTCACGCCAGGGCAGCGCCCAACTGATCTCTCAGTTACTCAGCGAAATGAAAAGCGGCCAGCAAGAGATGCAGGCAGGTATGAATGACATGCTGCGTAGCCTGCAGGAGTCTGTAGCTCGCATTGGCGCAGAAGGTGAAGGCGCTGGCGAACGCATGGCCCAACAGCTGGAAAAAATCTTTGCCGACAGTGAAGCGCGTGAAAAAGCGATGGCGGAACAGATGCGTGCCTTTATTGAAGCCATCCAGTCCAGTGTTCAGCAGGGACAAAATGAAACCATGGAGAAAATGGCTGCCTCTGTGGATACACTTGGCAGCCATATGGCAACCTTGTTCGCACAGCTGGAAAATGGCCAGCAGCAGCTCAATCAGCAGCAAAACCAGGCGCAAAATCTGTTGATGAGCAATATGAGCAAAGGTGTTGAAGATCTGACGCAAAACCTGGCCGGTGTATTCAGTCAACTTGAGTCCGGACAAAAACAGATGAGCCAGACTCAGGAAGAGGGACAGCGCGCTCTGCACGAAGAGACTCAACAGCTCTTAGCCCGTAGCGAAGCTCGTGAACAGGCGGCCGCCGAACAACAGCAAGATTTTATGGCTGCTCTGCAACAAACTATGCACTCCGGTCAGGATGCCCTGCGTGAGAAAATGACCAGCGGCATCGATCAATTGGGTAGCCAATTGGGAACTCTGTTTGGGCAACTGGAGGAAGGTCAGAAATCCCTTAGCCAGCAGCAGCAATCGGCTCAGAGTGCTTTGCAACAGGAGGCTCAGCGAATCATCGGTCAGCTTGAGAGCCAGGTTCAGGCGTTAATGCAGATGCTGCGTGAGCAGCAATCCGCATCAGGCGATTTACTGCAACGGGTGGCGCAAAACACAACGCGTCACCTGGAAGAAATTCAGACTGGAGCCGATAAAATGCGGGTGGCTGCCGATCGCTTTGAAACAGCTGGTAATCGTGTCGCCGAAGCTAATCATCTGACTGCAGAAGTTCTGAATGGTACCCAGCAAGCAGGCAAAACCCTTTCCAGTGCCAGCTCTGAGCTGGGCGCATTGATCGCCGATTACCGCAACACCCGTGAGGTGGTGGCGAACGCCATCAGCGCATTAGAAACGCTGATCAATAGCAGCCATGATGAGCAAACATCCCGCAGCCGGTTTGTTGAGGATCTGAAGTCGTATTCCGAGCGTCTGCAACAATATAACCGTGAAGCCCAGGAGTTCCTCCACAACGTTGCTGACGTGATGGGCACCAGCTTTGAGTCCTTCACCTCCGGGGTGGAAAGCGGCCTGAACCGTTCGCTCCAGGAGATGGATACGCAACTGACAAAAGCGGCGGGTGCCTTAAGTTCTTCTGTTGAAATCATCGGTGAAAGCGTGGATACGCTGGAAACCGTGCTCCGTAGTCGTCGCGCGTAAGGAACAGGCTGATGTTTAACCGGGCATTCAATGGCAGGCAGCGTCGTAGTGATGAAGCAGAAAAACCGTTCTGGATTTCCTATGCCGACCTGATGACAGCCATGATGGTGCTATTTTTGGTCGTCATGGTGGCATCGCTTAGCTCCGTCACGCAGAGGATCCAGCAGGCAGAAGCAGGCGAAAAGTCCCGTGGGCATGATATCGCCCGACTGTGTGAAAAACTTGAACTTCAGGCAAAGAACCTGAATAAAACGATACATGTCGATTGCCACGATAATCGTATTAGTTTTGGCGAAGCAGGGCGTTTTGAGCATAACCGCTTTTCGCTCACCCCAGAAGGGCAGCAGGCTCTACAGGATGTGGTGCCGCTGGTCCTGGATGCGGCAAATAGCGACGAAGGTAAGAAATGGTTTAAACAGATCGTTATTGAGGGGTTTACTGACACGGACGGTTCGTATCTCTACAACTTGCATCTCTCTCTTCAGCGCTCGGAATGGGTGATGTGCAGTCTGCTGGATAGCAGAAGTGCGTTACAGCAAAGAATTACTGCAGATCAACAAATACAGATTCGAAAATTATTTTTGGCGGGTGGCGTGTCGTTCAACAATGCGAAAGAGAGTAAAGAAGCCAGCCGTCGTGTCGAGTTACGTATGCAGTTCTTTGGCCTGAAAGATAAAAAACAGGACGAGAGTATGGACGTCGTCCCTGGTATTAGTCAGGAAACCTGCCAACTGGGTGTAGTGCAATGACGTCCGCGATTGAGAAGCTGAAATCACACCTTCTTCCTTACCGAGAAAAGAGTGCGGTTCCGGTTGTGGGTCACCCGTTTACCTATCTACAGCGTGTCATCAGCCAACTCGAAAAGAAGGTAGATGCTCGCGCAGTCCAGATGGTTCCCCCTAAGGAGAAACGCAGACAGGCAATTTCCCGATTGCGTTCGGGAGAAACGCCACAGCCATCTGAATGGAAGATGATCTTTTTTGGCCTCAATGACGTTGCAGAAGATGATCTGTTTGATACAGCACTCATTGATGATGCGGCAAACTTTGCCAAAATCTCGGCTGAAATTCAGAGCAAAATTGCACAGAAACGATTAACGCGTAGGGAATGGCTGGCGTTATGTACCAGCTACTTTGGGCATGTCAGCGATACGCCCGAAGAAAATCCGCAGTGGCTTCAGTTACGCATGCAGATTGTGAGCGGGTTTAAACAGTTAAAAGAGAGTTCGCCTCGTCTGTTGTCATGGATGACGGTAATCGACACGTATGGGGATATTTTTACCGATAAGGCGGGTTTTCTTCTCGGGCAACAGCTCGGGCGTGGGGAAATAACCGATATCTCCGTGCTGGAAAAAGTGGCACAGATCCCCCAGACCAGTTGGCTATGGCGCAAAATTGTTAACCATCTGGTGAGCGAGATTTTTCGTCAGACTGACGATGAGTTTGAACAAAAAATTAATGAACTGATCGCGTTGAGCCGTCAACTTTCTCGTTTTAAAGATAATATCCTGGCCGCTACACTTACCCGTTATTACCAGTCAATTTTTAAACACCGGACTCACCTTGAACTTAAGCTGTTAGCCCTGGAGTATTGGGGAAACCCTCAGTTAACCAGCCGCAATAAAGGCTGGCAGGTTCATGTCGATAACGCGGTGCTGCTTATGGTACAGGGGTGGTTCGCTAAAGATGATCTGAAACTGTTCTTTGAGTTGCTTAAAGGTAACCGGGATGTCGATCAGGCGCGTCTGTTCTACTGGCTACGATATGCTAATCAGATGAGTTATACGCGAATTGTGTTGGGTGAAGATGCTCAGCGTTCGAAAGATACCGATTATGTTGAGTTTCGGGCAAAAAATGCCGGTCGGTTAAGTCGTCTACAAGGTCCCGGTTCTCGCGACAACAATGCCATGATCATGAGGATTGGGAATTATCTTTTTGTAGAGTTTTCGAAAGTAGGAGCCATGTACTCTTATCATATCGATAATGCACCTTTTAATCCGGAAACAGGTATTCTCGACATTGATTATGATCTTAAAGATAAGCGTAATAACCGGCGTAAAGTACGTCTGCGTTTACCGCATTTGTCTCCAGTAACGCACTATTCGCTTAACCGTATTGAAGGGTGGATGAGCCGCTATGATGAAGAACTTCGTAGACTAGGCATTAGCTACGTTGCGGAAGATTCCAATCAGCCATCAGCCACTATCGATATCTCCCGTTTTAATGCAGATCAAAGCGGAGGCAGGTCCGTATCTTCTCCGGCTAAATCAGAAGTCAATGAATCAAGGTCAAACAGAGAAGAGCAGATCAAAATTATTGCAGCTTCTTTAAAAGCCAAAAAAGAAGACCACAATTTTACGACTCGAGAACAGCAAATCAGGGAAGTGATTCGGTCTGTCGATTGTAAAGTGATGGATAAACGTGGCATGGGTGGCGCAATTCATATCCAGTTCAACGAACCAGATCATGAGGCTGCCAAAAAATTGTTAAGCCTCGGATTTAAGCCTGTGCTGGGTAAATTTACTTACTGGAGCAAATAGTGTTCAAAAAATTGTTAGGTAAATTTATTAATGATAATAAAGCAGTTCCTGCTTCACTTGTGCCGCTTTATGCAATTAAGGCGGAGGGCTTCGCTTTCCCCTTTAGTCTTGCCGACACTCAGGATAACTGGCTTATCACTTCATGCCTGGAACAACTCCATGAAGAGGATTATGTATCACACTGGTCGGATTGCTGGTTTATCAGTTGGGATGACTTCTATCGTATTCTGAATAATGAAGATTATGCCAGCAGTCTGGCAATTTTCAGCTTCCCTCAACAGCGTAATCTGACCGCCCATCTTGCTGCGACAGGGAGCATCAGCGATGACACCTTTCGAGTTTTCATTGATAAATGGACCCAGCCTGACGATTATCGCCCCGTTGAGATCACTATCCAGGGGGCCAGCTTTTCCTCCCAGGAAGGCACTTTTGTGCTCAGCGAAGAGAACTGGCAGCTTCTGGACTCACTACAGCAGCTCAGATTACAGCAGCGACAGACGTCGGGTGAAACGGTAAACCAAACCGGGTGGGCAAAAATACGTCGACAGGCAAAAAAGGCAGGAGCAAAACTGGATGATTACCTGTCTAAAACGATAGTTATCAGGCCCGAGTCACTGCAGTTAAAGTTGCGGAAATCACTGGTGGCGGATACCCGGGTACTGGAAATTGAGCCGGTTTTTGACGAGCAGCCTGCAAAGTGGCTGCAGAGTTTCGATCGCACGCAACAGGTACAAGATCGGTATCGCATTTTGGGTGATGACGGTGAATTAAGCCACGTCATTCTTTCACCTGAAGTCAAAGATGTGCTTACCTCTGTTCATGCCATCACCGGTCGCCGAGTTGCCGGTGATGATGCGCTCTCGTTTGTTCGCAACCCGTACACCTGGATTGGCGAAGAAGCCAGCCAGGTTCTTGATCCCGATGTATATGAGCAGAATCTACAGGATGCAGGGATCTACTTTTATGATTTTCGTCTGGAGCCTCAGTTTGATGATTCAATGCATATTGAGTCTGTCTCGCTGATCCTGAGCCCCAGGACTGAACAGCCCGTGCCAGATGAAACATACGTGTTTAACCGACCAATTGAATTGGCAGCGTTGATTACTGAGCTGGAACAAAAGTTAGCGGCGCATCTTCCTGCTGGTGTCTGGCAGGGCTATGACCTCGAGCTGTCCAGATTCACTCAGAATGAATTGCAAGAGTATCAGGCATTGCTGGAAGGCTGGCAGCAACAGGCTGCGGGATTGAATTTTTCTCACGTACTCGATCTCAACAAGTACAGCGATAGGGTCATAGGGATAGGTGAGTTTGAGAAAATCAGTTCACCGTATCTGGTCAAAAGTGAAAGTGAAAATTGGCTTCCAGACAATCTCGCTAAGGAGATGTGTGAAGTCATGTTCTCGGGCTGGGACCTGGATAATCATCAGCATTTTCAGGAGCTAGAAACGCGTCTGGAAGATGCAAAAGCCTCTGATGCTCCAGAAGTCGCTATGCCCTGGAACGATAACCTTCTACCACGAGAAGAAGCAGAGGTTTTCCACGAAAAGTGGAAAAAGAAAATCGATGCCGAAACAAAAGATACCGCGAATGCTGAGCCGGTAAGTCGGGCTGTCCTGCTGATCGAACAAAATATTGAGCAGGCACTGTATGTCAAACAGCGGAGAACCTCCTTGCTGGAAGCACATTTGGCTGACGCCGAGCTTCCGATGATTCTCAAGGACTCTATTCAGCTACGTGAGCATCAGTGTAAAGGCGTTGCCTGGCTCCAGCAGTTGTACCTTAAATCCCCAACCGAGACGGCGGGATGTTTACTGGCAGACGATATGGGGCTGGGGAAAACGTTACAGATTTTAACCTTCCTCATTTGGCATCGTGAGCGTTTCCCGGATGCTCCTCCCTCTCTGATTGTTGCTCCGGTGTCGTTACTCGACAACTGGGAGCGTGAAGTCGGTAATTTTTTCCTGCGCGAGCAGGTGTCGATTTTAAAGCTTTACGGCAATGAACTCAGAGAGAAAAAGTGCGCTAAGGAGAGTATCCCTTTGGCGTTAAAGAATAAGGGGATTAAAAACCTGCTGCAAAATGACTGGGTTGGAGAGGCTCAGATAGTATTGACCACATACGAAACGTTACGCGATCAGGAATTTTCTTTGGCTCGCCAACCTTGGTCCATCATGGTTTGCGATGAGGCACAGAAAATTAAAAATCCAGCAGCCCTAATTACCCAGTCTGCTAAGGCAATTCAGGCGCAATTCAAAGTTGCGTGTACTGGAACACCTGTTGAAAATACGCTTGTCGATCTATGGTGCTTGTTTGACTTTGTGCAGCCAGGTCTTTTGGGAGCACTGAATAATTTTGGCAAAGATTTCCTGCGGCCGATCGAGCAGCAGAGTGATGATAAGATGCTTGAATCGCTACGAAAATTGATTGAACCCCAGACTCTGCGTCGAACAAAGGAAGAAGTGGCGAAAGATCTTCCGGAAAAAATTGAAGATAAATCCTGTAAGCAGCTCAGTATGCTGCCGTTGCAACGGGACCTCTACACTCACTCGGTAGTGAGCTGGCAGAATCAACAGGAAATCAGCGAAGGTCTTGATCAACGTGGTTCAGGTATGCTCGGACTACTCCACCGCCTGAAACTGATTTGTGCATGGCCTTATTCCGTGAGTGCTGATTTAAGCTTACGTAACGATGCCCCGAAAGTGAAATGGCTTTTGAATACATTAAATAATATTCGCCAGTCATCAGATGATAAGGTCATTGTCTTTACTGAACTGCGCGATATTCAACGTGAATTGCAGCATCTGGTCTCGCAGCATTTTGGATTCAAGCCTTTTATCATTAATGGTGATACCAGCACGAAATCCGGAAGTGACCAAAACCGTCAGAGCTTGATTGATAACTTTCAGTCATCGCCGGGGTTTAACGTCATCATCCTGTCAACGATAGCCGTTGGGTTTGGTGTCAATGTACAAAAAGCAAATCATGTCATCCATTTTACTCGCTGTTGGAACCCTGCCAAAGAAGATCAGGCAACTGACCGGGCTTACCGCATAGGGCAGCAAAAAGATGTCTACGTTTACTATCCAACTGTGCGTGATAGTCAGTTAATGACTTTCGAAGAGACCCTGGATGAATTACTGAACCGTCGCAGAGCTCTGGCAAGAGATATGCTCAAAGCTTCAACCGATCTCACTGCTGCTGATTTTGAAGCGGTACTTACCCGGGCTAACACTAATTAATTGCAAATAAGGCTGATCTCAATGATGAGAAACTACTGGATTGTAATTGCTACTTTGCTGTTCAGCTTCAGTGCAACTGCGACGACTTATCGCACTGATAGCTTCGGTACGACTCGCGATGATAAAGGTAATAGCTGGCGGACAGATAGTTTTGGAACTACCCGTGGCAGTAATGGAAGCGTATCACGTACTGACTCCTTTGGAACAACGAGGGTAACTAACGCTAATGGCGAGAATACAACCTACCGTACCGATTCATTTGGTACCACTCGAGGAAGCGATGGGACGGTATCACGCACTGATAGCTTTGGGACTACGCGAATAACGGATGCTCAAGGAGGTACTACGACATGCCGGACAGATACGTTTGGCACGACCAGGTGTAATTAGGTTGCTGAATCATTCTGGTCATGATGGCAACAAGCGGTAATTCAGATGAGCGGGAGTTTTCCATGTTAACTGTACGAGTGATTGTATGACACAAGCCAATGATGTTCTGTCCAAACAGATCAGTGAATTAGCATACAAGGGCCAATGGGAGCCCCTGTTAAACGTACTAGAAAGATACCCCTCTCTCATCAATGCTGCCTCGGAAAAAGGCTATACACCTTTGCATCAGGCGGCGTGGCATGGTGCTAAACGTCAGGTTATTGGCAAACTTCTCAGGATGGGGGCTGACAAAACTCTCGCAACGTATAACAAGCTGCAGACCCCCTTAGATATTGCTCTCGAAAAAAATCCGTCCCGAAAAGATCTCCTTTATTTGCTGCACCCTCAACCCAGAACACTTTCACAGTTGATGCGAAAAATGATTGAGGACCAGCTTATTCATTTTCAAACTTATGATGAAAATATGGTGCTTTATGAGCGACTACTTTTCTTATTCAATGAATATGATGTATTTGAGCAGGGGCAAGACGATAGAAATCGATTCCTGTTTGCATTTTCTGCGCTGACAGGTATTCAGTTAGGTGAAATTATTGCTGATAATAATCAAGAAGTACAAAGGGCTGGGTTGGATTTAAGATTTTGGTTCAATCAATTTATGCCTGTTCTCCAGAAGCTTGCGGCACAAAAATACACTATCCCACTGGAGAAAAGCTGGATCACCGTTGCTGACTTAATGTTTCCCGATGCGGAAGGCTGGGGCTATCGAGGTGATCCTTCACTGTGGCGGGAAATGCGCCAGACTTTGTCGCGAGTTCCCGTTCCCGAAAACCGAACTGAGCTCGGGTAATGGTGCCAACTTACTGATTTAGTGTATGATGGTGTTTTTGAGGTGCGCCAGTGGCTTCTGTTTCTATCAGCTGTCCCTCCTGTTCAGCTACTGAAGGCGTGG
>OGSK01000167.1_pt1 | contig 29188 bp, 27 predicted proteins | sample 1573861 | NCBI WGS metagenome assembly OGSK01 (sample SAMN03295834, study PRJEB24534) | human gut metagenome | isolation source: fecal sample 2 from infant 5 | host: Homo sapiens | place: USA: Pittsburgh, PA | collected 2014-07 | reverse complement strand
CCGAGCTGTTCTACCCGCAGCCGGACATCGACCGGCGCACGGCATGTCACTTCCCCGAGGAGATCCGGGTGTTCTGAGCCGCCGCAGTGAATCCCTGACATGGGGTGGTGCCGTTGCGACGACACCACCCCACGCGTCATGTTCAGGGCCCACCTGGTGGTCTCATCGGCGCCTTGACCGATGGGCGGGTGTGACCTTGACGAAAATCACGGTTGGATCAAGGAAAGGTCAAGATTTCATAACGAAACCGCCTTCTGAGGCTGGTTTCGCTGGTTGGTCCGGGCGAGAAGTGCCAAGCTCAAGCCATCATGATCCACCACAGGATCCTCAACTTTGCGGAGGTTTACCGTGCGCAAGACCTTGACGACCGCAGTGGCTGCTCTGGCTGTGGGCTCCCTCGCCCTGACCGGCTGCGGACAGAAGAACCAGTCCGGTGGCGACCAGAACAAGGGTGACAAGACCACCTCGGCGAATGCGCCGCTGGCTGCCCTGAACATCAAGCCCCGTGACCAGATCAAGGACGGCGGCACCCTCCGCCTTGCGATCGGCCCCCTGCCGACCGGCTGGAACCCGCTGCAGGTCGACAACAACTCAGTTGACCTCGCAACGACCATCTGGGACTTCATCGGTGCCCAGAGCTTCTACTACACCGAGGACGGCACCCCGAAGCCGAATCCGAACTACATCTCCTCGACCGATGTGGAGACCAAGGGCGGCAAGCAGGTCGTCACCCTGCACCTCAACCCGAAGGCCAAGTGGAACTCCGGTCGTGTCATCGACTACACCGACTACCAGGCCACCTGGAAGTCCTGTAATGGCGAGGATGACAAGTTCCTTCCCGCCACCACCGATGGTTTCAACCAGATCACCTCGGTGGAGAAGGGCGACAAGGACACTGACGTCGTCATCACCTTCAAAAACACCTACCCGGACTGGACCTCCACCATGAGCACCGTCCTGCCGAAGGAGGGAGTGAAGGACGCCAAGACCTTCAACGAGGGATGGAAGAAGCCGAACCCTGACTGGTTCACTGGCCCGTTCATCCCCACTAAGGTGGATCAGGCCTCCAAGACCCTGACCGTCAAGCGTAATGACAAGTGGTGGGGCGAGAAGTCGAAACTCGACACCGTCACCTTCAAGCAGATGGAGGATGCCGCCAAGACCAAGGCGTTCGCCAACAAGGAGATTGACGTCGCCGACACCATCATCACCAAGGACGGGTACCAGACTGCCGAGAAGCGTGATGACGCCGACATGCGTGCCGCCGGTTCGCTGCAGTGGCGCCACTTCACCTTCAACGCCGAGTCGGCCAATCTGTCTGACAAGAATGTGCGACAGGCCATCGTCAAGGGCATCAACCGTCCGGCCATCGCCAAGTCTGACCTTGCCGGTCTGCCGGTCCAGGCTGACTCGGTGATGCTTGGCAACCATTTCTTCATGCCGGGCCAGCCTGGTTACAAGGACAACTCCGGGGACTACAAGTACGACCCGAAGGCTGCCGAGAAGCAGCTCGAGGATGCCGGTTGGAAGAAGCAGGGTGACTACCGCATCAAGGACGGCAAGACCCTCACCGTCAATTACGCTCAGCTGACCGGTGTGCCCACCTCCGAGAATGAGGGTGCGCTGTTCAAGCAGGACATGGCGAAGATCGGCGTCAAGGTCAACCTCGTCAACACTCCGTCCAGCGATATGCAGAAGGTGCTGACGAACCACTCCTTCGACGTCATTGCGTTCACTTGGCAGGGCACCCAGTACCCGATGGCCAACGTCCGTCAGATCTATGGCGCTGCTGCTGAGGGCTCCAAGAAGCCGTCGCAGTCGAACTACACCCAGATCATCGATCCCGAGATTGAGAAGCTCATCCCGCAGATCGACACTGAGATGGACGTCAACAAGCGACGCGAGCTCACCAATGAGGCCGACAAGCACATTTGGGACGATGTGATGGTGCTGCCGTTGTACCGTCGCATCATGTTCACCGCCACCCCGAAAAACTTGGCGAACTTCGGTGCTGCGACCTTCCAGAGGGTGCACACAGAGGACATCGGCTACGTCAAGTGACGGTGAAATCTCATACGTAAGAAGCGGGGGCCGGGGACATGATCCCCGGCCCCCGCTGCCGTTGCGCCTGGTGGTGCAGGTCAGGACTGGCGGCGACGCACGACGAATGCGACGATGAGGGCGATGACCACGAGGGCAATGACGATGGCCGTGGCAATCGGGCCGGACGTAGATCTGCCAGACGAGGTGTCGGCGTTCTGACCCGTCTTCGCGCTGTTACTGGTCAACTGGTAAGAGACGCCCGCAGCGCTCCCGGCAGCCAGCTTCGGGGGAGTGCAGGACTTGGTCTTTGGCTTGTTGTAGCACCAGCCTTCGATGGATCCGGCAGCTGGCTTGTACTGGTCGGCGCCCTTCTTCGAGTAGTCCCAGGCGGCACCGGCGCCAGAGGCGTGGTAGTACGCCCAGTACTGGCCGTTGAAGGTCCTGGGGCAGGTAGCGGGATGATCGTTCATCGTGCAGATGAGACCCGACTTGTTCTTGCTGACGGTGATTCCGGCCTTCTCGAGGACGTCGGCGCCGGTGGACGGTGAGTCGACACACTGGTTGGCCAGTACCTTCTCGTCGTCAGTGATGACGAAGACCCAGACCTTCTTGGCGTTGAGGCAGTCGTCAATCGCTTTCGCCTGACCGGTATCGGCGCTCGGCGAAGGTGTGGCCTGCGCGGCGACCGAGAAGAAGATGGTCAGGGTGGCGAACAACACAGCGGCGAGCACTCCAACCATGGGTCGGAGTGCTCGCCGACTCTCGATGCGGGGAATACTCACCTGACGATCATGCCTCAGAGGAGAGTATTCGACCCAGCAGCTGTCTCAGACGCCGGTACGCGGCAGCGCTGTCGGACGATCCGAGGGACGGTTCGACGGGCCGACCGGGGCTGGTGTCACTGGGGCGGGTGCCGTGGCAGTAGCCGTTGCGGTGGCCGATCCAGTTGCGGTGGCCGTTTCGGTGGCGGATGGCGTCGGAGTGGCCGATCCGGTCGGGGTCATCGTCGGTGTGCCGGTGGGAGTGACGGTCGGGGCCACTGTCGGGGAGACGGATGGCTTCGGCGTCTGGGTCGGGGTCACGCTCGGATTCGGAGTCGGGGTAGCCGAGGGGTCGTATGGTGTTAGACGGGCATCCCAGCTCGGTCCAGCATTCCAGTCAGCGGCGGAGGACTTGAAGTACCAGCCTTCAATGGATCCGGCCTTGGGCTGGGCGCTCGCGGCGCCGGTCCTCGAGTGCTCCCATGTCGCCGACTTGTCAGCGCCAGCCGGGGTGGCGTGCCAGTAGGACCAGTACGCCTCGTGGGTGTCGGTTTTCGTCGGGTAGCCGTTGATCATGGTGACCATGCTGCCCTCGGCCTTGACGATGAATCCGGCGGACTCAAGCGCCTCCAGACCATTGCCGAACTTCGAGGCGCAAGCACCCTCGGAGGTGCCGTCGCGCTGCTCAACGTAGACCCACACATGGCCCACGGCGATGCACTTCTGGGCGCCGCCCATGTCACCGGGCTTGCCGGTTGGGGTGACAGTGGGCTTGGTGGTTGGGGTGACAGTGGGCTTGGTGGTTGGGGTGGTTGTGCAGGTTGGGGTGTTTTTGGGGGTTTTGCCGGACCATGTTGAGGCGTAGCCGTGGCCGGTGATGGCCATGATGGCTTGGTCGGTGGCCATGATGTTGGGTTCGTGGTCGTTGCGTTGGGCTTGCCATGCGCCGACTTTCGTGAGGTTTTGTTGGCGGATGAGCCATTGCTTGACGGATTTCATGTCCTCGCCACGCTCGGCGAGGGCGCTGGCGAGCATGCCGGTGGAGTTGGCTGCGGAGTAGGTTTCCCAGTAGTCGCCGTCGTCGTGGGTTTTGGTGTTGATGGCCCATGTGGTGGCGTTGTTGGCGGCAGTGTCGATTTTGGTGTGGTAGCCGTCTGGGATGAGGTGGGGGTTGCGTTGGAGGAGGGTGAGGTCGGACAGGGCGATGCCGGTGTAGTCGGGGTCGCCGACGAAGGTTTTCGTGCCGTCTTGGTTTCGTTTGGTGTATCCGAAAGCGCCGGCATCGTCACCTTGGGTGCCTTGGGTGGACAGCAGTTTGTCGAGGATCTTCGTTGGTACCGGGCGGTTGGCGCGGGTCAGTGCGATGGTGATGAGGTGTGGGCCCCAGTACATGGTGACGCGGTTCTTCATGCCTGGGCTGTCATCGTTGATGTAGCTGGCGAGCTTGATCCAGAGGTTTCCGGTTTCCTTGCCGAGGAAATAGGTGGGATCCTCGCCGAGAATTTCGGCGGTCATGATCACCTTGGCCAGGCCAGCCGGGTTCTTGTCGACGTACTTCGGGCCGGCTTCCTTGAGGGCTGTGGTCATTTCCTTGACGACGTCGGGATGGGCGTCTGAGCCGACCAGGGCGATGATGCCGTCGGCGATGCCGCCGGCCTGTCTGTAGTTTGTCGGGTCTTCCTGCCACTTCTGGGCGAGCCAGTCGGCGGCTTTGGCGACGTACTTGCTGGTGGCGGCGGTGTCGTTGACCGATCCGGCCCACATGGCACCCTTGACCGGGTTGGCCGGCGGATCGAAGCAGTAGGGAGCAGAGCCGTCATCAATGGTGGCGGTGATGGCTGCATGGGATGGCGCGGGCTGCGGGTCAGCGAACGCTGGTGCCGCGAACGGCGATGCGACGAGCGCACCGGCGGCGAGGCCGGCGACCCATTGATTGAGCCTGGTCATGTGGCGGGCCTTCTTCCTGAGGCTGCGTTGCGCTCCGGACGGGAAGGGCCCCTGAGTCGAACTCACCGCAGTCCTCGACGGTGTGTGATATTCCTTCGACAACCCAGGTACTCCGACTCGGGGGTGGGCCCCTCACGGTTGCGGGTCAGTTCCGGATTCACACCGAATTCCCCTGCGGTCGCGGTGTCAGTCTAGGCTTGGCGCCACCACATGTCCACATTCGGGTTCGGCGACGAGAACACCTTATGTTAGGATCTTGGTGGTTTCATCGATGGGGAACCTGGTGTGAATCCAGGACTGTCCCGCAACCGTGTAGTTCGACAGAGATGTCGGCAAAGTCGGATCACCGTCGTTGAGATGTCTCGTACTCAATTCCGTCGTGGACAGCGGAATGGTCGGTCCTGTCTTTGGATGACGACGAAGCGTCCACGCAGTGAAAGGCAGGACCTGTGAGACGGTTCAAGGGGTTGGCCGTGGTGTTGTCTGTGGCCATGGCCATACCGATGGCCATCGTGTCATTCGTTCCGGCGTCGGCAGCACCGGCGACGTCGTACGACGATGAGGCGCAGAAGTGCATCGATCAGAAGCACGTGTTCGTGTATGCCGAGCGTGATGACGGGCATGTCGACACCGGCTGCGCGTCGAAGTTCTCCACTGGGGTGGAGGCGTTGAAGTCAGCCGGTTTCGACATCGGCAGCACCGATTTCGGTGGCGACCTGGGAATGTTCATTGATTCAATCAATGGATATCCGGAGAACCCCGATAAATTTTACGCCTATTGGGGTTATTTTCATGGTCAGCCGGCTGGTAGGAATGCCGAGACAAAATGGGAGTACTCGCAGCTAGGTGCCAGCAACTACCACCCGAAGCCTGGCTCGATCGAGGCCTGGCATTACATGCTCATTGATGGCCCGTGGGAGGTTCCTCCGACCTGGAAGCCGAAGGTTGATCCAGCCCCGACGACTCCGGTAGCGTCCTTCGAGATTCCTGATAAGGCCCTGCAGAAGTGCATCACTGACAAGTTGGACACCACTACCCCTTCCAAGGATCAACTTGCTGGCGTGACGAGCCTGAGTTGCCGGAATATGGGAATCAAGGACCTCACCGGCCTTGATCGGCTGACCGGTCTGGGAAAAGCCTTTCTGTCGGGTAACAAGATTAGTGATCTCAAGCCGTTGGCCTCCTCGACTGGCATTTTCAGCCTGGATGTCAACAGCAATGAGATCACCGACGTCGCGCCTCTTAGGTCCTTGACGAAGCTGTCCCGGCTGGACGTCGGCAAGAACCACATCCGTGACCTATCCGCGCTCAAAGACATCAAGGGTCTAGGTGACGCCGACATCACCTCGAATTTCCAGGCCGTTGACGGTGACTCGGCCACCGCCGGGGTTCAGGTCCCCGTCCCGACAGCTGTCGACCATCACGGTACGACCTTCGTGGCCGACCGCGAAGTGCCTGAGGGTGTCAAGATCAAGGGCAAGAACGTCACCTATCCCTCTGCTGGCGACTACGTGTGGCAGTTCCGTGACGCCTCGACGTACTTCAACGGGTCCATCACTGTCCATGTCGTCGCGGCTCCCGAACCACCGAAGCTCGTCGATATCCCCGATGCGAACTTCAAGTCCTGTCTCCAGGATGCCGTAGGTGCCGGTAAGCCGCTGACGGCTGAGAATCTTGGTGCGCTGACTGAGGTCAAGTGCATCGACAAGGGCATCAAGGACATCACCGGAGCTGAGGCCCTGACGAACATCAAGACCCTGTACCTGACGACCAACGAGATTGAGAGCGTCGATCCGCTTGCCGGTCTGACGAAGCTCGAGACGCTCTACCTGCCCAACAACCACGTCAAGGATTTGGCTCCGCTCGCGGGTCTGGGGAATCTCAGGACGATGAGCCTGGATCAGAACCCCATCACCACGGTGAAGCCGCTGTCCTCGCTGACGAGTCTCACGGACCTGACGATCAACCAGAACAGGCGCGGCAAGTACAAGTATCCGGGCATCACCAGCCTCGACGGGCTGGGCGCGCTTCCCAAGCTTGCCCGTTTGGTGGCGAACAACAATGTCAACTTGGCCGATCTGTCCGGGATCTCCGGTACCACCTCATTGAAGAAGCTGTTCCTCAACGGTGACAAGGTCTCCGACCTGACCCCTATCAAGGGGTTGACGAACCTCGTTGAGGTCGGTTTCGACAACAACGAGATCTCCGATGTTTCCGCTCTGGCCGGGATGAAGAATCTCACCAAAGTGGGGCTCAGCTCAAACCACATCTCCGACCTGTCCCCGCTGTCGGCCGTGAAGAGCATCGCATTCATGGGTCTGCGTGCCCGATGGCAGACTGTGACGGCCGCGCCCGTTCTTGCCCAGCAACAGGTTGCGGTTCCGATGGCGAAGGCTGCCGACGGCTCCAAGGCTGAATTCATCGCTCCTGAAGGTGTGACGGTATCGGGTGACACAGTGACTTATCCAGAGGCCAGCGATGGTTACACCTGGACGTGGTCGCACAAGGACGCCGCCAGCCACTCCGAGGACTTCACCGGGACGTTGATTCAGCCTGTGACGGCTGCGGTTCCAGCGCCGACTGTCACCCCTACGGTGACTCCGACCCCTACGTCGACGGAGACCCCGACCGTTGTGCCGACTGCCGCCCCCACCGAGACGCCCACGGTGTCCCCGACGATGACTCCCACGGCCGTTCCTACCGGAACTCCGACTGTCGCCCCTGCGGCAACACCGACTCAGGCTCCGTCGACCTCTCCGGACAAGCGCGGACCTCATCAGGGCAACATCCCGGTGAATCCGTCCTTCCCGGACGATCTCACGTGCCATCTTGGACTTCCTTCTACAGGAGTCTGATTTTTGGGTGACAGAGGGGCCCCGCCACTACGGCGGGGCCCCTCGTCATCTCGCGCGCGGGTCGTGCCAGACGATGAGATCTGTTCGCGGCCACGGCTTCGAGTTCCGGGGATGGACGCGTACCGGTGAGCTACCACGTCCTTCCAGTGCCGGAACCCGAGTCCTTCTGGGAGGTATTGGCCTGGTCGAGCGCCTTCTGACGCTGTTCCTGAGCCTTCCTGAGCTTATCCTCGAGCTCATCTTTCTTGTTCTGCTGACCGGAGGAATCCGCTTCCTCACCGGCATCTCCTCCGCCACCATTCTGGCGCTTGCGATCGAGTCGAGACCTGGTGTTGCTCGCCGCAGCTTTTTGGGACGACGAGGTGCAGCTCGCGTCAGTGAGTACATCCTTGCCCTGACGCCACCGCACGAGGGCTTCGTCGCGGTTGTCGGCCTCGGCATAGCGATCAGCCGACGCCTCCAATGACCACGCCCAGTTCAGACGAACCCAGCACTGCTCCTCATCAGGGGCCAGACCGGCGGCCTTCTCAAACTTGCTGGCAGCCCCGTCGTAGTTGCCACGGGTGTACCGAGCGACCCCGGTGTCATAGGGGGCGATCCATTTGTCGATGGTCGCCAACTTCTCGGCGGACGTGAACTTCCCCTCGGCGCTGGCGGCATCCCCCCGGCCAAGGTCCGCTCGTCCATGATCAACGAGGATCATTGTCCGCGCGGGAAGAACTGCTGCCGCGAGGGCGACGAGGGTGACGACTCCAGCTCCAACTCGTAGCGTCCACGGTGTCCTGACGCCGTGCATGCCACCACGTCCTGGTCTTTCCAGGGTCGCCATCACGTCACCTCCTTGTGCATCCGACGCCATGCCCGCACGCTGAGCCAGGCATCCGCCATCTCGCAGATCAGGGCGGTTGCGGCGAACCACCAGGCCCAGTGGCGAATGCGTCCAGGCTGTCGATTTACCGGCTGCTGGAGCGGGTTCTCCCACCAGGCCACCTTGCTGGTGGCATCGCGCTGGAGGAACCGTCCGCCCATCTGCCCGGCCATGGTTCGCAAGGTCTGCGGATCAGCATGGGACACCGCAGCCGAGCCATTCCTGGTCACCTTTTCAGTGGCACGAGGGCGAATGGGCATGGTGCCTCCCGAGGTCGTCCCGTAGCCGAGGACCAAGCCGCCGTCGATGAGTCCGGAGATGTCGGAGAAGCTGTGTGGAGCCGAGGACGCCGTCTGCTCGCCGTCGCCCATGTATACCAGATACCTCTTCGCGGCGGGGCGGCTTTTTCGTGCCATGACGAGCATCCGGCGGGCCAGTGGCTCGGCCAGGCCGATGTCCGTACCGGTGGCGTTCACCGTTTCTCGCCAGCCCAGGGTCTCGGCGAGGGCGCGCAGAGCGGCTGGGTCGGTACTGGGAGGTAGAGCGATCCGTGCCTGGTTGTCCGAGGCGATGACGGTCACCCGTGCTGACGGCATCGCGGCGGCAAGGGAGACGAGGTCAGCGGTCACCCCAGACATTCGTGGCTTACCGTCAAAGTCGGTTGCTCCCATCGAGGTGGTGCGGTCGACGATGACGACGACCTCGGCGCCGGCTGCCTCGTTGCTGCGTGAGGTGTCGGCGCTCCCGGGGCACAGAGCCGCTCCCACGAGCAGCAGGGCAGCGAGCACCCGGCACCACATCGCCGCGTTAGATCGGGGGGAGGAACGGCGTCGTGTCGTCACCGCAATGGCAGCCAGGGCGAGTGTTGCCAGGATGGCCACTACGAGAAGGATCCAGTCGGGATTGACGGTCATGAGTCCTCCCCCCGACGCCTTGGGGCAATCTCCATCGCCGTCGCCGCGACGAGGCACACTAAGGCCAGCACCCCGAAGGGTAGGACGACGTCGCCCTGGGTCCACCGGGCGGTTGCGGCGGTTGTACGCGCCTCCTGGTCACTCACCGCTGTGATGATGCGATCCTGGTCCTCCAGATTCGTTCCGGTGACCAGGGTGACGTCGCCTCTCGTGTGTGCCACGGCATCATGAAGGACCGACACCGCGGTGGCATCTGCCTCCGAGGGAGCAATCCCCTGGACGAGGACCTTCTCCCTGGCGGCCTGGCGGATCGCTTCGTTGAGGCTGAAGATTGGTGTTCCGGAGAGCTGATTGTCGGTGGCCAGTACGACGGTGCGCCCGCGTCGATCGTCAGACCCGTCGAAGCGTTGGAGGCAGGAGGCCAGACCGTCGCCGATGAGGCTCGAACCGCTCGCGCCTGCCCGGGATCCCGGGATGGGTCCACGGTCCAGGTCATGGGAGAACTGGGCGAGCTGGGAGTCGATGTAGTCGGCGTCGTCGGTGAGCGGGAAGATCGTCACGGCAGCCGAGTCGAAGGCCACCAGCCCGATCCGGTTACCGCCAAGGCTGTCCGCTAGCTTCCGGTAGGCCCCGATGACGTCACGGTCGACGTCGGCCATGGACCCGGAGACGTCGAGGCACAACACGACGTCATGGTTGCGACGTTGCTGCCAATCCTCGTCGGGTTTTGCGGGACGGCCCACCAACGCCGCCAGGCACGTCGCGGCGACGAGAACGCACACCACCTGGATGAGGTGGCGTCGAAGTCGAGCCTGAACGAGGTGCTGGTAGCGGGGGAGGGCCCGCAGCCGGTCCAGGTGGTCCAGTGGGACTGCCGAGTGCTGGATCCGACGGCACCGATTGAGTGGCCACAGGAATGCCGCGATGACGACCGCAAGTATGACGATGGCAGCGACGATGGCGAATGGCCATTGCATCAGTGCCATGAGGTCACCACCTCCCGTCCAGACTCGATGAGGTCGTGAGCACGGGACTCGTCGGGCTGCGGGCCGAAGCAGGCGTCACGGGCCTGCTCCGAAAATGCAGCGGCTGGTTGCAGCCGGGGCTCACGTCGAGCAACGCGCGACAGGTCGGAGGCGGTGAGGTAGTCGGCATTCTCCGTGCTGACCAGGCCGATGAAGCGACGCACGATCTGGCTGGCCTCCTGACAGGCTTGGCGTGGGGAGAGGTCCTTGCTCAACCTGGCGGAGACGTCGTCGAGGGCCCTGAGGCACTCGGATGACAACTGTGCGACGTCATCGCGGGGCTCCTCGCTGACGTCATGACGCCGAGACATCACGACGAGAGCAACCAGGACGGTGATGCAGATGGCAGCAAGGACGGCGACGAGGATCCACCAATGGGTGGGGATGGGAACGGCGGGATTGATCTTGAGGAGAATCATGGTCGCCTCCCGCGTCGCGACAGGGCCAGGGCTAGGGCCTCCGGCGCCTCGGAGACGGTCTGTGCTCGAGCATGGGCGATACCGAGATCATCGAGCATGGCGTCGCTGCGCCGGGCGAGGTCGATCTGGGCGGAAGCGGCCGCCTCGCGGAGCCGACGGTCGTCAAGAACCTCCTGCATCACGGAAGGGCCACCATCGGCTGCCATGATGGTGCGGCCGGCAAGCCTGGAATCCGTGGCCAGCATGTCGGTGAGGGTGACGACGATGACGTCGTGACGCACTGTGGCTCGGCTCAATGCATTGGCCTGGGCCGAGGTGAACTCCTCGTCTTCACGGATGAGGAGAAGCAACCCAGGGCGTCGCATGGCATTCGTGGCTGTCCCGAGCACCGTTTCCACGACGTGGGGGCCGGGGGAGCCGCTGGCCCCCACGAGGCTGATGATCTCGTGGAGCATCCGTTCCACTTGTGGCATGCGGACGGTCGGACGCCACGAGGACGTCCTGTCAGGCCTGGCGCAGACCATGGCGACCCGGTCGCCATGGTCCATGGCGATCTGGGCCATGATCGCGGTCACCACCGCCGCCAGATGGGCCTTCGTCACGTCCATGTCGCACCAACCGCGCATCGTCGGTGTACCGCAGACCCCGACCATGAGGGTGGCCTGTCGTTGAGCGACGTGACGACGGATGAGCAACTCCCCGCAGCGGGCCGTGGCCTTCCAATCGACGTCCTTGACGTCATCGCCGGGGGCATAGGCGCGCAGGTCGTTGAAGTCGATGCTGCGACCGACGTGGACCGAGTCGTGATCGCCGTCGAGGAGGGACTCCACCCGGCGCCGCAACATCAGCGGCACTCGGGAGCGGACGGCCTGGATGAGGGCTCGCTCCCGGCTGCTCAGCACGCTGGCGGAAGTGCGGGTGGTCACGGTCACGGGGTGGGCACCGCCTCGAAGATGGCGTCGATGACGTCGGTGGGGCGCACTCGTTGGGCCTGGGCCTCGAAGCTGAGGACCAGACGGTGACGCAGCACGGCGTGACGCAGGGTGACAACGTCCTCCGGGATGACATGGGCGCGACCGTCCCGCAGGGCCAGAGCACGCGCAACGGACATGAAAGCGATCGAGGCACGCGGGGAGGCACCGTACTCGATGGCACGCGCGGCGGAATCCGACAGGACGGTCTCGGGGCGACGCGTCACCGCGACGATGTCGACGATGTAGCGCTTGATGGCCTCGTCGACTACGACACGACGGGTGAGGTCTTGCAAGGTGAGGACGTCGTTGGTGCTCACTGCTGGGGTCGCCGGTGCGTCGATCGATCCGTCCTCGACGCGGTTGAGGACCTCGAGTTCCTCGGAGACGTCCGGGTAGTCGAGCACCTCCTTGAGCAGGAAACGGTCCATTTGGGCGTGGGGGAGGACGTAGGTGCCTTCCTCCTCGATGGGATTCTGGGTGGCCAACACCATGAAGGGGTCGGGCAATGGGTGGATGACGCCACCGATCGACGTCTGACGTTCCTGCATCGCCTCGAGCATGGCGGACTGAGTCTTCGCGCTGGAACGGTTGATCTCGTCGAGCAGGACGATGTTGGCGTGCACCGGGCCCAGCTCGGTGCGGAAGGTTGCCGTTGACTGGTCGAAGACCTGGGTGCCGATGATGTCGGACGGCAGCAGGTCAGGGGTGCACTGCACGCGGGTGAAGGACCCGTCGACCGCCGAGGCCAATGTGGAGGCCGCGAGGGTCTTCGCCAGCCCGGGGACCGACTCGAGCAGCACGTGCCCACGGGCCAGCATCGCCACCAGCAGGCTGGTGCGCAGGGCGGACTGCCCCACCACGCGATTGCTGAATGCGGTCGACAGAGCGCCGAGTCGATCCGCGGCCCAGCTCAGCTCCGGCTTACCGAGTGGGGGACATGTCGGGACGTCGGCGTCAGTGCGGTGTGTCATCGTCGTCTCCTGAGGGGTGAGTGATGGTCTGGAAGGAATTGGTGAGGCCACTGAGACCTCGTTTGTCGAGGGCCTTGGCGTCGACGGCTGAGATGACGGGTCTCACCCGCGCCGATGCGCGCCGATCCGGGGCCAGCGCCTGACGCAGGGCACGAATGACGAACGGGATCACGACGAGCCAGACGGCGGCGTTCACGATGGCTCGGGTCATGTCGAAGGCCAGTGAGGTTGCTTTCGTCCAGCTCCACAGACGTTGTGTCTCCTTGAGCGGGCCGAGCCCGGCGAGGAAGGACTGCCCGGGGTCGGCCTCGGTCCACGCCCATCCCATGAGGTTGAGCAGAAGTCCGGTGATCGGGCCGAGGGCCAGGCACCACAGGGTGCCGGCAAGACAGGTCGTGACGGTGCGCAATCGCACCATGGCAGCTCCGGCCAACCCCCACAGCTGCCAGACGACGAGCTGCCCTGCGAGTGGGGTGGCGACCGTGCCGATGGCGGCCGATGAGACCAGACAGGTGAGAGTTCCCGCGAGTACGCCACCGGGCGCTCCCAGCACTGCGCCGACGAGCATGGGAATCCAGAAGACCGGCTCGATGCCGTTGGCCCCCGGAGCCAGGGCGGCACGGACCCCGGCCGCGAGGACGGCTGCACCCAGCACCAAGCTGAGAGGACGGGCGGACCTGGTCTCGCGGACGAGGACGACTGTCAGGACAGCGCTGACGCCGATCTGGGCGGCGACGAGCCATGGTGCAGTTGACTCGGCCTGGGTCTGGAGGGCGGTGGTACGGGAACTCCACACCGGCCAAGTGAGCCAGATGACGCCGAGTAGGACCTGGACGATGGCGATGGTGCGGCTGAGGGGGCCTGAGGTCGCGCCGATTGTGCGCCAACGGCTAGGACGTTCTGCCCGGGCGGCGGCTGTGCTGGTGGTCGTCATGACGTCCTCCCCTCCACGAGATCGAGGGAGTCGATGACGTCACCCAGGGTCATGTGGTGTTGGGAACCGGTGAGTGCCCCGACCCGGGTGAGGGGAGCGAGCCCCAGGGCCAGCGGAGACCGGTCTGCAATGACGCGATGACCATCGATGACGATGACACGATGGACGGCTCGTACCAGGAATTCCACGTCTCGGGTCGTGACAATGCGCAGACCGGCCGGTTCGTCGAAGAGGCTCTCGGAGACCTGAGACCTCTCGATTGGGTCGAGGTCGTGGTCGGCATGGGCGAGAAACAGTGGATCGAGTGACCTCAAGCGGTCGTGGACACGGAGCCATGCTCGTTCACCGCGGGACAGGTCACGTTGGCGTCGCGACGCTAACTCAGTCGTACCTGCCAGCTTGTGCAGGTCCTGGCTGGGACGTAGCGACGCCGAGGACAGAGAGCGGCCCGGTCGGGGGAGTGCATGCAACAACTGCGAGGCGACCGGTTCCGGACGGACTGGGGCGTCCGGGTCGTGAGTAGCCTTGAGGTCAGTGGCGTCGGCGAGGTCCTCAGCTCGGACGATGGCCAGTGACTCACGATCATGGATGACGATGTCAGGACCTTCCAGACCGAGATCGTGGCAGTCGATCACCGTCATGACAGGCCCGGTGCGGTGCTCGTGGTCGTGGCGGGGCCGGGGTAGGCCCGAGAAGACGGTGGGGAGGGTGCCGGCGGGGATAGCAGAGTCTTGGTGACCTGCCAAGGAAGCCAGAGCTCGGCCAATCGGTAGCGGAAGGCCCTGGGGCACCCAGGACCCAGCAGGTGAGTCGGACACGACGGATCCTGCTGACATCTCCACGATGCGGTCGGCTCCGGCCCAGACAGCGTCAAGGTCGTGATCGGCCCACAGCACCGTTGCGCCACGATCGGCGAGTTCGCGCAACCGTGTGGTGAGGACATCGCGTTGTGAATTATTGAGCCCGGAGGTCGGGTGGTCGACGAGGATGATTCCCTGCGTGTTTGCCACGGCAGGGGTGACGAGGGATGCCGCAAGCTGAGCTCGGACGTCGAGTGGCCATGTGCCGGGAGGACGACGAGTCCATGGGCCGACTTCGACGGAATCCGAATCTGGTAGATCTGCCAAGGTCAGCAGGTCAGTGTCGATGATCTGGGTCGTCTCCGCGAGGAGATCTGGCCCCAGGTCCATGACGTCGGTGCCATCAATGAGGGCCCTTCCCTGCACTCGGGCACCAGCCGGCAATTGTCCGGCCAATAGCCGGAGCAGCATTGTCGCCCCTGATCCGCGACGACCGACGAGACACGTCACGGTGCCAGCATCGAGGGAGAAGGTGACGTCGTTGACGACGGTACCTCGGCCGGGCAGCCACACCGTCACGTCATCGAGAACAATCACGCTGGCACCTCCTGACGACGACGCGGGGTGGTAACAGCAACGACTAGGGGCAGTGCAACGGCGCAGATGAGGCCGGCGACCGGGATCGGCGGCCAACCCGGGTGGGGAGCGACCGCAGACTTGTCGGCGCCGATCACCCACAGTGCGAGAGTGAGGACGGCCAGGATCGCCACGACGAGGCTGGGTCCCGAGATCGTCCCGATGGGCTCCCCGGTCGGCAACAAGGAGGTGAGGAGAATCGCCACTATCAAGGTCAACAAGGCGGTCGTGGGCTGGTCGATTCCGGGTAACGGATGCTTGGACACCAGCGCGACGACCGGGACCGTCATGCATATGACAAGGATCAACGCGCGTACCGGGGCAGTCCAGGCGGCCAGCGGACGGTGTCGTCGAGCCAGCCCGGACGCCTCTTCACGGGTCGTTGCGGCGATCTCGGCAGGACGCATCGACGCGGAGACAGCGTGGCGATCCAAGGCGGCAGGTAGGGCAGCGCAGGGTTCCAGGGCAGGAGACCACGAGCCCAACAGGCGACGTCCCGCAGCTGATGCATCGGCTGGTCGCACTGCTGATATGCCGACGCCCGCGATCACAACCAGGACGAGAGCTCTCAGCGTGGACGTCGCGGTCAGCAGGAGACCCGAGGCCGTCATGACGCCACCGAGGCGAACTCCCGGCCCGGGATTCCACGTCGGCAACCGCCACATGACAGAGCCCAAGGTCGGATCCGCCGAGGGGCTGACGATCGCCATGATGATCCACCACACACAGACGACTCCTGACAGCCGTTGAGCCATGGCAAACGCTCCCGGACGGTTACCCAACATCGCGAGGGTGGCCACGAGGCACACCCACATCACCGCGAGAAGCAGGAGATTTGTCGTCGAGACGGCGATGGCCGCCAGGACGAGGAGCTCAGCTCCCCATGCCCAGGCCGGGATCGGGGTTGCTGAGGTGGAGTGAATGCGCGAGACCGTCATGAAATACTCACCTCGCCGGAGGATGCCTGCTGTGCGCGGTTGGCGTCCTTACCCCTGCGGCGTTTGGGGCGGGACGTGGTGGTGAGGGCGAGGGCGGAGACGACTCCGACACCGAAGAGGACTCCGGTGGCAGCCTTGATGGCTCCCTCGGGATGGTCGCCCCGATCAGTCGTCGGTACGCCGAGATTGGTGCCGACCGGCGGAGGAGTGAACAACGGACTGCGAGCAGCCTTGACCCCGTCGACGGTCGGAATGAGCGTCCACGAGGTCGTCCGCTGTGGATCAGTGACCGACTGCACCCTGACGTCGTGTTTCGTACCCGTTAGTCCGCGCGGCACTGTCCAGCGGATGTGGCTGATCCGTGAGGGATTGGCGGCAGCCTCAGGAATCTCGCCGGTCGCGGTGGCGTCGTGCCAAGTGTTGCCCTGCTTGACTTGCACCCGGTAGTTCTCGCCTGGGACCGCACCGACGGCCTGCATGTCGAGGGTCTGGCCGGCAGGTTTACGCTCAGAATAACCGTCACCCTGTAAATGCGGTATAAGGGAGGCGAAGGGGACGAATTGGCCCGGCATCCGGGTGGTGTCGAGGCCCTGGACGTCGGAGAGGCTCACCAAGGCCCAGCCGCCCTCACCAATTTCCGGGGAGGAGCCGATCGGGACCAACACATCAGCGACGCCCTGTGCATCGGTGTAGAAATTGGCCCCCTTGCCGATCGGCTCGAATCCGGTCAACGCGTTGTCCGTGATGGAGACCCGGAATATTCGCACCGTGCCACGGACATTCGGATTCCCGCGTACGATCACCCTTGGGGTCGTTCCCTCACGTAGCCATCGATCAGTGGTCAGACTGCACACCTTCGCTCCAGAACACAGGCTGGTCGTCTGGGCGCTCTGCTCGGCGTGGGCGGGCGCGGCCCCGGCCACAGCGCTGACGGAGATCGTCAGAAGGGCGACCGCCGCCGCACTCATTGTGGAGATGTGGCTCATTCTTCGTCCTCCCGATCAGGACGACGGGAGTGACGACGACCGATGGCCGCCAAAGCCGGGCCAACCAGGGTGATGACTCCGACACCGACCGGTACCCACCACGGGGCACCTTCGTGTTCACCCTTGTTGGGAGAGCGACGCGTGCGGTCCTCACGTCCCCACACTGGGGAGGAGGATGACTGCGGGGCCAGCGAGGAGCCGGCACTCGCAGCGGGAGAGGACGCGCTGGGGGTCGGGGTCGGCGAGCTCGGGGTGGTCGAGGGGGACGACGGGCGAGGAGACGGCGTAGGTGACGTGGTGGTCGGACGGGCGGTCGCGATGGTGTTGGGGCGGCTGTCCGTATTGTCGTGGTTCTTGCCGGGCTTCGGTCCGGTGCTGTGCTTCGGTGCCGTCGGGTTAGGACGGTTGTGATGGTCCCCACCGTGGTCGTGACCAGGCTCGTGGGACGGTTTGTCTCCGCCATGCCCTGGTCCGTGACTGGGTTTGCCGGTCGGGCCGGTCGATGGTCCGGGGCCCGGGCCGGGACCTGGCCCTGGTTCGTCGCCGTGGTCACCGCCCTTAGCGAATGTGGGCGTGATGGGAGGGAGTTGTTCGTTGTCGGAGGAGAACACAACAACGCTGAACCCGTTGATCTTGAGATTCGGATCCCAACGGGGAGTCTCGTCCCAGCGGCCACCGGAACCCTCCTCCCAGGTGCCGGTGTGGTACCACCACGTCGCTGGGATTTCGGCGTAGGGGTCGGCCTCGATATCGTTTATCCTGTTGACGATCTGACCGGTGCCGCCATCATGCGAGAAACCAGCCAGGGTCAGGGCGTCCGCCCTGCCGTCGGGACCAGAAACGTTGTGCGATCCGATGATGCATCGCACGAGAGTCTTCGAGTTGAGGTTGCCCGGAACCTCGGGCTTGACGTCCGCGGGTTTGGCCGGCCAGTACAGGACTACCGCGAAACCTTCGTCCTTCTGACACCACCCCTCGTGGAATCCCGCCCCCTCGGCATTGATGGGGGCGACCACCATCGACCCCGCAGCACACGTGAATGTCAGCAGGCTCGCAATGGTGACTGGGCGGCGACCCATCAGGCTCCTCTCGGTGGGTCGCCGCGACGAACGAGAGGATCGTCACGCCACGTAACCCACGACATGGCATCAACGCTCAACTGATTCGGCGATCCGGCTCAGCCATACGGCATCACGGTTGCGGGACAGCGCCGGACTCTCACCGGCTTCTCCGTCACAGTTGTCGGTCCCGGGGCACACGGCCTCGGACGGCCCTTAGTCTACAGCGTGAGCTTCTGGGGTGCGACCTCGGCCACTTGACGAGCTTCGAGGGCCCTGATCGGGGGAAAGATCCCGTCAGATGATAATGACGGCAGCGACGAGCACAACCGTGATGCAGATCGTCATCCAGTTCGGGTGAACCTGAATTTCTCCGTCACGAGACATCCCGTCCCTGGGCTTCTTCTGGACCGGCCCCTGCTTGGTCTGCGTCGCAGCCGTCGCCCTGGCCACGGGACGACGCTCGATCCTCTCCATCTCGATGAGACGAGCCGTCGAGTGGGAATCCAGCGACCACCTCATCGGAAGCTCGGAACCGACGATGACCTGCGGGACGTGGTCGACATTGCCCTTCATCGCGGTGGCCGTGCCGCGTGCCGGGGCAGCCCACGCCGAGATCGTGCGCGGCTTGCGTATCCCCTCGGCGTCAGGACGACGCTCGGCCGTCAGCGCCAGCCCCCAACGCCCGGTGACTTCGGTAATTCGACGCCAGGGAACGTCCCAAATTCGGAATTGATTGACGACGGTCACCCCATCGTCATTGATCCGAATTTCGGCAACTCCCCAAATGATCCACGTCAGCCACACGAAAAGCAGCAGGGCGGGTAGGTTCGTCAATCCAGCCAGACCGGATCGAATGAGGTCGAGAATCGTCAGCACGATGATCACCGCGAGGACGATCCCGACGCCGATTCGTCCTCGATGCGAGGAGATGATGATCGGCGGTCTCATGGCGCTCCAGACGGGGGTCAGACAAGTGGTGGTGTGCGGCGACGTGGGTATTACCGTCGTGAGTTGATAGGCTACCCCCGCTGTGTCCATGCTCCCAGACATTTGCCTGCAGCGCGTCATGGGGGTTGAATCTGCGTAGTCAGTAGTCCACGAGATGGGAGAGGGCCCGGATGCTTTCCGCCTTCGCCAATGCCTTTAGAACGCCGGATCTTCGCCGCAAGATCCTGTTCACGCTCTTCATCCTGGCGGTTTTCAGGCTCGGGTCCGTCATCCCCGTCCCGAACGTCAACGTGTCTAACATCAACACGTGCGTCAGCCAGGCGAGTTCCGGGTCCTCTGCCGGTCTGTACTCGATGATCAGCCTGTTCTCGGGTGGCGCCCTGCTGAAGTTGGCGATCTTCGCGCTCGGCATCATGCCCTACATCACGGCGTCGATCATCCTGCAGCTGCTGACCGTCGTCATCCCGAAGCTGGAGACCCTCAAGAAGGAGGGCGCGTCCGGCCAGAACAAGATCACTCAGTACACCCGTTACCTCACCCTGGTGCTCGGCCTGCTGCAGGCGACGGCCTTCGTCACCCTGGCAACCTCGGGACGTCTGTTCACCGGCTGCGCCCTGCCGGTCGTGTACTCCACCTCGATCTTCGAGATCATCGTCATGATCCTGACGATGACGGCAGGCACGACAATCGTCATGTGGATGGGTGAGCTCGTCACCGAGCACGGTATCGGCAACGGCATGTCGATCATGATCTTCACCCAGATCGCTGCCCGCTTCCCCGATTCCCTGTGGTCCATCAAGGTTGCTCGTAACGGTGCTGGTCAGGCCCACGCCTGGTTCGTGTTTAGCTTGGTGATCGTCATCGGTCTGCTCGTCATGGCAGCCGTCGTCTTCATCGAGCAGGGTCAGCGGCGAATCCCGGTGCAGTATGCGAAGAGGATGGTCGGGCGTCGGATGTTCGGCGGCTCCACGACCTACATTCCGCTGAAGGTGAACCAGTCCGGCGTCATCCCGGTCATCTTCGCCTCGTCGATTCTGTACCTTCCGGTGCTTTACGCCACCTTCCGACCGCAGACCGACGCGGCGAAGTGGATTGGTCACTACTTCACACGTGGTGATCACCCGATTTACAACATCGTCTATTTCCTGCTGATCATCTTCTTCTGCTACTTCTACGTGGCCATCACTTTCGATCCCGTCGAGATGAGTGACAACATGAAGAAGTATGGTGGATTCATTCCCGGCATCCGGGCCGGGAAGCCCACCGAGGACTACTTGGCCTATGTGTTGTCGAGGCTGACGGCACCTGGGTCCTTGTACCTGGGCCTCATTTCGATGATCCCGACGCTCGCGTTCGTGTACCTCAAGGCGAACCAGAACTTCCCGTTCGGAGGTACGAGCATCCTCATCATCGTGGGTGTGGCGCTGGACACCGTCAAACAGGTCGAAAGCAAGTTGCAGCAACGACACTACGAAGGATTCCTGTCATCATGAGACTGCTGATCATGGGCGCCCCGGGCGCAGGCAAGGGAACTCAGGCCACCGCCATCGCTGAGCACTGCTCCGTGCCCGCGATCTCCACCGGCGACATGTTCCGTGCCAACATCAAGAACGGCACTGAGCTGGGCAAGAAGGTCAAGGCCATTATGGATGCCGGCGACCTCGTCCCCGACGAGCTGACCGATGCCATCGTCGTCGATCGCCTCCACCAGGACGACGCCGCCAACGGCTTCCTGCTCGACGGCTACCCCCGCAACATGCATCAGGTCGCGGCCCTCGACGCTAATCTCAAGGAGCACGGTCAGGAGCTCGACGCAGTCATCAGCCTCGACGTCGACCCCGAGCTGCTCACCCAGCGTCTGCTGAAGCGTGCTGAGATCGAGGGGCGTACCGACGACAACGAGGAGACCATCCGCAACCGTATGAAGGTCTACTCCTCCCAGACCGAGCCGCTCCTCGAGCATTACCGATCGGCCGGCATTCTCGTTCCGGTTGACGGCGTCGGTGAGATCGACGAGGTGCGCCAGCGCATCTTCGCTGCTCTCGATTCGAAGAACTGACGTGCTGGGCCGCAATCGATTCCAGATCAAGACACCCGACCAGATCTGCAAGATGCGTCGGGCGGGACTGGTCGTCGCCGAGGGCTTGGAGGCTATGAGAGCGGTTGCCGTGCCGGGGGCCACCACCGCTGACATCGACCGGGCCGGCCGCGAGGCGCTCGAGCGTCACAACGCGGGTTCTAACTTCCTCAATTACGGGGGAGATTGGGGCCTGCCGCCCTATCCGGGCGTGGCATGTGTGAGCCCGAACGAGACCATCGTCCACGGCATCCCCGGTGATCGCGAGCTTAAGGACGGCGACATCGTCTCCATCGACTACGGAGCCATCGTCGACGGGTGGCACGGTGATGCCGCCCGAACGGTTCTGGTGGGAGACGTCAGCGAGGAGGCCAGGGCCTTGTCCGAGGTGACCCGTGAGTCCATGTGGGCCGGCATTGCCAAGGTCGCGGCCGGTGCTCGCATCGGTGACGTCTCCGCTGCTGTACAGGCCTCCCTGGAGTCCCACGACCGTGATTACGGGATCATCCGTGAGTACACCGGCCACGGGATTGGCACCGAGATGCACATGGATCCGGACGTCCCCAACTGGGGCCGAGCTGGACGTGGCCCGAAGATCGTCGAAGGTATGGTGCTGTGCATCGAGCCGATGGCGACTCTCGGTATGGAGGACACTGCCACCCTGGACGACGAGTGGACGGTTGTCACGGTGGACGGCTCGTGGGCCAGCCACTGGGAGAACACCGTTGCCGTGACCAGCAAGGGTCTGTGGGTGTTGTCCGAACCCGATGGCGGCAAGGCCGAACTCGAGAAGCGCGGAGTGCCATTCGGGCCTCTTGATTGAGATTGAGTTCTTGTGGTGGTCGCCGGGACGTTGGTCCCGGCGACCACTGTTTTGTGGGGGTAGAGGGTCGACACGCCCTATCTGGGATTCTCTGCGGCTCAACCAGGTTCGGAACTCGTCGTTACTACACGGAGCTGCCAAAAACTGCGCTTGGTAACGTGAACATCGTGTGTTTGGCCTAATTTTTGGCAGCTCCGTGTAGTTGTCCCCACGTAACAGCCAACCGCCGCACCAAAAAATACCTGTGGACAAGTGAAGGATCCGGCTTGCGTTGACGATAACTGTCAATGTGAGAACTTCTGATGTTGCGAGCCATGGTGTGCCATCCGAGCTCTGCCCCGGCGGTGTGGTGTCCACAGGTGTGCTTTCGTGCTTCGGCCTCGATCGTGAAGCGATCCGGTCAGCGAAGAAGAGGGGTGAACTCAGCTGGCTGAGAATGGGTTGGTGGGCCCTACCGGATGCCGACCACGACGTCGTCACCGCGGTGAGGGCAGGAGGCGTGCTGGGGTGTGTCAGTGCTCTGAAGATGATCGGGGTCTGGTCGCCGCCCGATTCGCAGATCCATTGCCGGGGCCACCGCGAACCACTGTCCCCGGCTGTTCGTTCCTGTCCCGCGCCTCGTCGCGCTGCCCCCATCATGGCGGTCGATCCGCCCGACATTGCCGTGCAGTCAGTCGTGCGCTGCCTCGATCATGATGAAGCCGTGGCGGTCCTCGACTCTGTGCTGCGGAAAGGGGTACTCACTCGCGAACGGCTTGAGGAGTGTCTTTCGCCGATACCGGCGGGTCGGCGCATCCTTCCCGACCTCGGCTGGGCCGACTCAGGTGCCGAGTCCCTCGTCCGATGCCGGTTACGCCGCCTCAGTCTCCCAGTGAGAACTCAGGCCAGCATCGATGGCGTGGGGAGAGTCGACATGCTGGTGGGGAGCCGGCTCGTCATCGAAGTCGATTCGGTGGCACACCACACGGATGCCTTCGCATATTCCAACGATCGTCGTCGTGATCTTGAACTCGTTTCCCGCGGCTATCTCGTCGTCCGGATCACCTGGCACCAAGTCATGTACGACTGGGAGTGCGTCGAGCAGCACATTCTGGAGATCGTCGGTGCCGGTGACCACCTGGGTCGTGTCCGGGCAGCCTGACAACAGGGGTTGACGAGGGTGGTTGTATGTCTGCCATGAGCTTTGCCATAGGCCCTGCCCCACACACTCGCCGTGACGACGTTGTCGAGATCCTCCACGGGCGCACCATCGAAGACCCGTACCGCTGGCTCGAGGACGCCGATTCCCCCGACACCGTCGACTGGGTGGAACGACAGCGAGCCTTCACCGAGGAAGCCTTCACCAAGCTGAGAACCCGGGAGGCGTTCCGCAACCGACTCACTGAGCTGTACTCCCTTCCTGGCGACACGATCGACAAGCACTGTGGCGGTCGCTATCTCATGTGGCACGACGACGGTGATGCCGCCCAGCCAGTGGTTCAGGCGGCCGAGGACTGGCGCGACCTGTTCGATCGTCCCATCACTCTCCTCGATCCCAACGATTGGTCCGAGGACGGTACGACCTCCCTCAAGGATGCGGCCATCAGCCCCGACGGCTCGACCCTGGCGTGGGCGAGCTCGGCGGCCGGCTCGGACTGGACCTCCTTCACCCTCCGCAACGTGGCCACCGGCGAGGAGCGCGACCCCAGAATCCGTACCAAGTTCAGTACGGTCAGCTGGTTCCCAGATTCAGTGAGCCTGCTCGTCCTGGACTTCCCGGACAAGGAAACTGGCGAGACCGCGGTCACCAAGGCCGCGGGCGACCCACGTCTTGTCATGGTCCGCACCGACACTGGTGAGCGGACCGAGGTGCTTCCGGCTGGCCCGGAGGGGACCTTTTACTGGGGTGGGATCAGTCACGAAACCGACGAGAACGGCGACCGCACCGGGGAGGGCTGGGTGGTCGTCAGCGACATCATCGGCACCTCCCACAACAGCGGACTGACGGTCTTCCGTCATCACCTCGTCGACGGACACTCCGTGGTCGAGAAAGGGCGTCGCATTGCCGAGGCTGACGCGAGTCATCATCCCGTCGGCATCGTCGGCTCAACGTTCTTTGTCCTCACTGACGACATCACCCCGACCTACCGACTCGTCGCCATCGACCTTGCGGCGGACGAACCAACTCCGAGCGAGGTCATTGCGTCCTCGGAGTACCCGTTGTCGACGGTGGTCCTGGCCGGGGAGACCCTCGTCGCCGTGTACATGGTTGACGTCTCGCCGCGCATTAGCCGATGGTCTACTTCAGGGAAGCATCTCGGTGACGTCGACATCGAGGCTGGTGACGTCCATCTCACCGCTCCCGACGAGCACCAACCCGACGTATTCATTCACGCCACGGGCCCGAGCAGCCCGAACGTCGTTTACCACCTCGACGCCGCATCCGGTGAGTTGGAGAAGATTCAGTCCGCCGAGGTTGGCCAGTTCCATGCCGGTGTGGAGCGTCGTCATGCCACGAGTGTCGACGGCACCCAGGTGCCCTACTGGTACATGCGCGACGAGTCCAACGACGCGACCGGGCCCCTGACGACCATCGTCTACGGATATGGCGGATTCGACATCACCATCACCAACACCCATTCCCCTCTGTGGCAGGCGTGGATGGAGGCCGGCGGTGCGGTCGCCCTCGTCAACGCTCGTGGCGGTGGCGAGTTCGGATCCGAGTGGTACCGCGACGGTGTTCTCGACAACAAGCAGCACGTTTTCGACGACCACATCGCCGTTCTCCTTGACCTCATCGAGGCCGGACTGGCGACCCCAGCCACCCTGGCAATCAGTGGTGGTTCCAATGGTGGTCTGATGGTCGGTGCCGTGCTCACCCAGCGTCCGGAGCTACTAGCTGCGGCAGTTCCCGAGGTCGGAGTGCTCGACTTGCTGAGGTTCCACAAGTTCTCCTCGGGGGCTGCATGGATGTCGGACTACGGCAACCCGGAGGACACCCACGACTTCGAGGTCGAGCTGGCCTACTCGCCGCTGCACAACGTGGGGGAGGGACGCCACTACCCGGCGACCCTCGTCATGACCGGTGACCACGACGATCGCGTCGTGCCGGCCCACAGCCACAAGTTCACCGCCACCCTGCAGCGAGCCCAGGGAGGGGACGCCCCGATCCTCACCCGCATCGACCAGTCGGTGGGGCATGGTGCCGGGCGTCCCCGTGCTTCCCGCATCGATGCGTCCGCTGACAAACTCGCCTTCATCGCTGAGTTCACGGGCCTGACACCGCGGTTCTGATCTCGTCTCGGTTCTCTACCGGCACGGCCTGGTGGTGACGCCGCCGCCAATTTGGGGCGACGGCATCAAGCAGGTATCGTTAGCTGTTGGCTCCTTCTGTGCGGAGCCAACAGCCGTACCCGCAGGGGGTACGGCCAGCGGACAGATGGGACGTAATGGCCAAGAAAGAGGGAGCACTCGAACTGGAGGGAACTGTCGTTGAGGCTTTGCCCAACGCCATGTTCCGTGTCGAACTCAAGAACGGGCACCGCGTTCTTGCCACGATCAGCGGCAAGATGCGTCAGCACTACATCCGAATCCTGCCGTCGGATCGTGTCGTCGTCGAGCTGTCGCCCTATGACCTCACTCGCGGTCGGATCGTCTACCGCCACAAGTGAGCTGCGGCTCATTGCCAAGCGCTTAACGGCGCACCACCCAGGTTCCCGCCAGGGGATCGTTACGCGAAAGAGAATCTCATGAAGGTTCAGCCGAGCGTCAAGAAGATCTGCGACAAGTGCAAGGTCATCCGTCGCCACGGCCGCGTGATGGTCATCTGCGACAACCCGCGCCACAAGCAGCGTCAGGGCTGAGCCCACGCCGCGACGGGATCGCAGATCGTCCACGCGACGGTCAGCAGGAATGCAGGGGTTCGGCCCCTGAGGTCCACCGTCAGGCCCACCCGCCAGGTGGGAGCGGTGAACAATTGAACTGCACAACAGAAAACGCACCGGTTGCACACGCTGGTGCAGACCTCCCGGGCATTGCCCGGGACACCGTGGAAGCACGTCCCGGAGCCCCGCTCGAAACCATCGAGCACGGATCTGGGCCACCACCCCCGGACGAAGGCCGGGGCCTCGTCGGACGGTCAGACACCGCCCATCGTTCCCAGGAATGACGAGGACGCTCCACGCCGGACACCTTCGCGGCTCGACTTCGTTCGGGTCGAACGAACAAGAAAGGGATGCCACATGGCACGCCTCATCGGAGTTGACCTGCCGCGCGACAAGCGCCTCGAGGTCGCCCTGACCTACATCTACGGAATCGGCCGCACCCGCGCCACCGAGACCCTGAAGGCCACCGAAATCAGCGGTGACCTGCGCGTCCACGAGCTGACCGACGATCAGCTCGTGGCTCTGCGTGACCACATTGAGGCCAACTACCACGTCGAAGGTGACCTTCGTCGTGAGGTGGCCGCTGACATCCGCCGCAAGATCGAGATCGGCACCTACCAGGGCCGTCGTCACCGCAGCGGACTCCCGGTCCGTGGTCAGCGCACCCGCACCAACGCCCGTACCCGCAAGGGCAAGAAGAAGGCCGTCGCCGGCAAGAAGAAGGCCAAGTGAGTCACTGCCCATCGGGCACTCACCAACCTTCATCGATGCGCAGATCACACTGATTTCAGGAGAGACATCACATGGCTACTGCAGGCCGCAAGGCTGCACCCAAGACCAAGGTGCGCCGCAAGGAGAAGAAGAACGTCGTCGCCGGACAGGCGCACATCAAGAGCACGTTCAACAACACCATCATCGCCATCACCGATCCTTCCGGTGCGGTGATCTCGTGGGCCTCTGCCGGCACCGTCGGCTTCAAGGGCTCTCGTAAGTCCACCCCATTCGCCGCTCAGATGGCCGCCGAGGCCGCTGGACGTCGCGCCATGGAGCATGGCATGAAGCGGGTTGACGTCTTCGTCAAGGGTCCCGGCTCCGGCCGTGAGACCGCCATCCGTTCCCTCGGGGCCGTCGGCCTGGAGATCGGCCCGATCTCCGACGTCACCCCCGTTCCGCACAACGGATGCCGCCCGCCGAAGCGCCGCCGCGTCTGACCCACTCCGAGAGCAAAGGACTGATACACAATGGCCCGTTACACCGGCCCCCTCACCAAGAAGTCCCGTCGCCTCGGGACTGACCTTGTCGGCAACGACAAGTCCTTCGAGCGTCGTCCGTACCCTCCGGGTGTCCACGGCCGCGGTCGTACCAAGGACTCCGAGTACTCGCTGCAGCTGCGCGAGAAGCAGAAGGCTCGTTACGCCTACGGCGTCCTGGAGAAGCAGTTCCGTCGTTACTACGAGGAGGCGGATCGCGCCCAGGGTAAGACTGGTGACGTCCTGCTGCAGATCCTCGAGTCGCGTCTCGACAACGTCGTGTACCGCGCCGGACTTGCTGCCACCCGTCGTCAGGCTCGCCAGATGGTCAGCCACGGCCACTTCCTGGTCAACGGCAAGAAGGTCAACATTCCTTCCTACCGCGTGAGCACCCACGACATCATTGACGTTCGCGAGAAGTCCAAGGACCTCCACCCGATCGTCGTCGCCCGCGAGACCTTCGAGACCCGCGACGTTCCGGCCTGGCTGGAGGTGCGTCCGAACAAGGGGCGCATCCTGATCCACCAGCTGCCCACCCGTGAGCAGATCGTCGTCGACGTCAACGAGCAGGCCATCGTCGAGCTCTACTCCAAGTGATCCGAGGGGCCACCCCCTGGATCCCCGAGTGAGCCAAGTCACTGCGTATTTTCACCGACTCGGTGGTTGCGCATTGCTCTGAGGCCACCTGGAAGCTGATGAGGGGCGACCCCTTGCAGCCCAGCTTTCCCCGGGTCGACTTCGGTCGACCCGGGGATGCAACAACTGAATAACCTCGCGGCGGGGAGTTCCCGTCATCCTGTTCCCCTCTGCGCCTTCATATAGCGGTCGGCGCGAAAGGTAGAAAACATGCTCATCGCACAGCGTCCCACCCTCACCGAGGAGTCCATCTCCGAGTTCCGCTCGAAGTTCATCATCGAGCCCCTGGAGCCCGGCTTCGGCTACACCATCGGCAACTCGCTGCGTCGCACCCTGTTGTCGTCCATCCCGGGCGCCTCCGTGACGAGCATCAAGATCGAGGGAGTCCAGCACGAGTTCTCCACCATCGAGGGCTGTGTCGAGGACGTCACCGAGATCATCCTGAACCTCAAGGGCCTGGTCCTCTCCTCCGAGGAGGACGAGCCCGTCGCCATGTACCTGCGCAAGTCCGGCGCCGGCGAGATCACCGCTGCCGACATCAACCCGCCGGCCGGTGTGACCATCCACAACCCGGACCTGCACATCGCCACCCTCAACGACGATGGCCGCTTCGAGATGGAGCTCATCGTCGAGCGTGGACGCGGCTACGTGTCCAGCGCCCTCAACGACGACCCGAACTCCGAGATCGGTCGGATCGCCGTCGACTCCATCTACTCCCCGGTCCTCAAGGTCACCTACAAGGTCGAGGCCACCCGAGTCGAGCAGCGCACCGACTTCGACAAGCTCGTCGTCGACGTCGAGACCAAGCCGAGCATTCAGCCGCGCGACGCCGTCGCCTCTGCCGGTAAGACCCTTGTCGAGCTGTTCGGTCTGACGCGTGAGCTCAATGCCGACGCCGAGGGCATCGAGATCGGTGCCGGCCCGGTTGACGAGGAGTACGCCGAGAGCCTCGGAACCCCGGTTGAGGAGCTCAACCTCACCGTCCGTTCCTACAACTGCCTCAAGCGCGAGGGCATCCACACCGTCGGAGAGCTTGTCTCCCGCTCCGAGCAGGATCTGCTCGCCATCCGCAACTTCGGATCCAAGTCCATCGACGAGGTCAAGGAGAAGCTGACCGAGCTCGGTCTGGCTCTCAAGGACTCCGCCCCGGGCTTTGACCCACTCGCCGCCGCCGAGGCCTACGACGAGGCCAGTGACGACGATGATTTCGCGGAGACCGAGCAGTACTGAGCTGATTGATGCAGGGACCCCTGCATCCCCCGAGCGAGTCGGCTCTGCTTCGCAGTCGCGGGTTTGCCTGCGGTTGAGTAGCGGGTCGAGTCGCTCTTGACAACCAAAGATTTCCTCTCTTCGGAGGGGAGGCCAGGGGGGTGGACCCTGGCCACACCCCCACCCGTCGCTTGACGGGGAACGGGAGGGGAGGACAACCGTCCTCCCTCAGCCGGATCGCGGCGGGGCC
>OGSK01000114.1_pt1 | contig 43288 bp, 64 predicted proteins | sample 1573861 | NCBI WGS metagenome assembly OGSK01 (sample SAMN03295834, study PRJEB24534) | human gut metagenome | isolation source: fecal sample 2 from infant 5 | host: Homo sapiens | place: USA: Pittsburgh, PA | collected 2014-07 | reverse complement strand
CATTAGAAGGTACTGATTTAAAAGGCAACGCACATTCATTCATTAAAGTAGAAAAGAAATACGGTGTGAACGCCTTGTATTTATTAGCTATAGCAAATCATGAATCTGATTTTGGACAAAGTAGAATAGCAAAGGACAAAAATAATTTGTTTGGATTCAATGCTGTTGACTCTGATCCTTACAACGGAGCAAGTCAATACAATTCACTTGATGAAGGAATTCAAGATATTGGCAAAAAAATCAAAATATTGTATCTTAGCGATAATGGAAAGTATTTTAATGGTTATAATTCTTACGCTATGAACAAAAATTATGCAAGTGATAAAAATTGGGGAGAAAAAGTCAATAATCACATGATTCTAATAGCTGAAAAGATTTTATCAAGCTATAAATAATAAAAAGTGAGAGAAAAACATGAAGAAATTTTTACTGGGATTAATAATACTAATATTATTAACAAGCTGTGACAAAATCATTCAAACAGAAAATCAAAATAATTTGTATGAAGTAGTCAGAGTTGTAGATGGAGACACTGTAATATTAAATATAGATGGACAAAAAACGAGAGTAAGACTTATAGGAATTGATACACCAGAAAGCGTGGCAGAAGATAAAAGTCGAAATGTCAAAGAAGGCAAAATTGCAAGTGAATACACTAAAAACTTGTTAGAAAATAAAAAAGTCAGGGTAGAATTCGATGATGAAAAAGAGGATGTATACGAAAGAAAGCTAGGTTATGTATTCTTAGATGATGAATTTATTAACGAAAAATTACTAAAAGAAGGAATGGCAAAATTATACACTAAGACAACCAATCAAAAATACTCTGAACGATTAAAAAAAGCCGAAGAATATGCAAAGGATAATAAAAAAGGTTTCTGGAAAGATTTTTATATAAATGATCCAAATTTATATGTAAAATACACCGATTCTAAAGGTAGAGGAATGATAAAGGGAAATATTAATAGTAAAGGATTAAAAATATACCACATGCCTAATCAAGAAAGTTATGAAGATGTGAAAATTAACTTCAAAAAAGGTGAGAAATATTTTGTAACAGAAAAAGAAGAACAAGATGAGGGATTTTCAAAATCTTCAAAATAATACTTGCAAAATAAAAAACACGATGCTATAATAATAAAGTCAAGTTCACTTGAAATAAATTTTACAAATGCTTGACAATCATATTTTATTATGGTATACTTATAAAGTAGTCAATTGAGGCTATGGTGGATGTAGCCTAGTTGGTTAGGGCGTCAGTTTGTGGCACTGAAGATCGAGAGTTCGAATCTCTTCATCCACCCCATAAGCAGGAATGGCGGAATTGGCAGACGCGCTAGACTTAGGATCTAGTGTCTTTGACGTGGGGGTTCAAGTCCTCTTTCCTGCACCATGACTATACCCATTGAGTAATTCATTTGGGTAATTTACAAGGTTAATGATCGTTTTATGGTCGTTAACCTTTATTTTTTTTATTAGTAGTCTTATCATGGATCCAGTTAAAGGTTCATGAAGGAATTGAAGATATCTTTTTTTGATCACGTCTCTATCTAATACTACTTGTTTGAAAGGTGGTATGTAGATATTATCTATTTGTCTATCTAATTGTTCCAGTTTATCAATTAATGCTTTTGAACCTGTTTCAGCCATTAAATTAACTATATTGTCTCTTTGTCTAATTAGTTTGTTTTTTTGTTTTTGTAATTCTAGGTAAGGATTTTCTAATTGATAATTGGATATTACATAATCAACTATAACGTCTATATTTTTTTCGTGAATTAAATGCTCTCTTATTAAATTAGTTACGACTTCTTCTAACAAGTCAGCTCTTATTGACTTAGCTCCACATCTGTCGTTGCAGCGGTAGTAGTAGTATTTTTTACCAGTTGAAGATTGTCTACTGCAACCTAGCATATGAGCGCCACATTGCTCACAGAAAACTAATCCTGATAGTATATAATCTCTTGCATCTTTTTTAAAGGCTCCTGATCTTTTTCTATATTTTTTATTCACTTCTTCCCACACCTCTTTTGTTATTATCGCTGGGATAGCGTCTTCTATTTCTACCCATTCAGAATTTCTTTTTCTATAGTTTCTTACTTCTCCACTGCCATCATTAACTCCGTAGATATAAGTACCTTTATATCTTTTATTTTGTAGCATTTCATAGAAAGAATTGCGGTTAAATTCTTTGCCATACTTGTTTTTGTAACCTAAGCCATTCAATGTATCTGCAATCTTTTGATAGCTATAATTTTGTAGTCTTAGAGCAAATATCTTTTCTACGATTTTTGCTTCTTCTTCATCAATTTTGTAAAATCCGCCTTCAATTTTATATCCAAGTGGGGGAGTTCCTCCGTTGAATTTACATTGTAGTGCATTTTCTTTGTGTCCCTTTTTAACTTCTCTTGAAAGGTTGAGTGAGAAATACTCATTCATTCCTATAAGTAGATTTTTGGTTAATATGCTTTCTGGATTTTCTCCAACTGGTTCAAGTACTGAAACTAATTTGATTCCTTTGTTGTTTAGTTTTCTTTCGTTTATTACGTGGTCAAAGCTATTTCTAGCGAATCTATCAAATTTGTGGACAATAACGTAATCTATGTTTTTAACTTCTTTCATCATCAGTTGAAAATCATCTCTGTTGTCGGAAGTTCCTGATTGTCCTTGATCTTTATAATATTTTACAATTTCTATTGATTCTCTTTTTGCGAATTCATCTATGGCTCTCATTTGTGCCATGATAGATTCTTCTCTTTGCATGTCCGTAGAAAATCTACAATAACCTACTGCTTTTTTCATAATTTACTCCTTATTATTATTTTATTTTAGGAGCATACATGATATAATACAAGTGCGAATTGTGAGTATATCATGTATGCTCATGTATGCTCATGTATCCCTTACATTTATTGTGAGGGGTATTTTTTTGTTTATAAATAGAGAAAATCCTTGGTTTCGAAAATTCCCGAATGTTGGGAAATCTACTACCAAGGATTTAATCTTTTAGTTGTTACTCTAGAAGTAACGTATCTTAATTTTAATTGGTATCTAACATACCGTATATCTGAATTATAATATCTAATATGCTTTTTGTCAATACATTTTATGTAGTTTATTTGCTATTTCATTTAATAATTCTTCGGGTATTTTTATACCATATAGTGGTGATGTATCCTTGGTAGGATTCTTTATTCTCATCTTATCTATTGTTGTTACTTGGTTACAAATTGCGAAGCTACCTTTATTTAACTTGGCAGCCATTTCTAAACAGTCTTTTCCTTCTTGGATTTTTTGATTGAATTTGTTGATAGTTGATTGATCTAAATTTTTGCTATTTTTTATTTGTTCTTCCAATGTATTAACCATTGTTTCAGTTTTTAACTGTATTGCTAAAAAAATTGTGTCACTTAAATTGACATCGTGTATTCTCCACTTTTTATTTTTTTTAATTGATGAGATAGGCACTACTGTCAAAACGGGATTTTGTTTTGTGTCTTTTCTATTAAGGACTATTGCGTAATGTAGACCACCATATTCATTACCCAGATTAAATCCAAGATCCACTTGGATAACACTGCCTCTATCATATATAGGAAAGTAAACGGGATTAAAAGTCTTTTCCTGTTTTAAGTATGATATGTAATCATTGAACCAATAGGTAAGTAGTACAGATTTTTTATAATCTGCTTCGATTTCGCTGTCTAAAAAATTCTTAATCTTAGTTAGCGTTTTGCTTTTAAATTGCAAAAATTTTTCCTTGTTTTCTTTATTTTTAAAGTCCAATATTAAATCACTCCTTTTATGTTAGTACGGAAAAGTGTAATATGCCGTACTAAGAAAAATATTAGTACGAAAAATTGTAATATACCGTACTAAGAAAAATGTTAGTACGAAAAAATGTAATATACCGTACTATGAATTTAATTGTCTTGTATTATGTATTGAATGATGTCTTCGTTTACTTGTAGTAGTTTTGCGTATTGTTGTGCTGTGTATTGGTATATTGGGTCTATTTGTTTATCAAGGAGTTTGAATGCGAAGTAATCGGCTTCTTTTTCTGTTTGGGTTTTGTGTGATGTTAGTTTTGAATACTGGATTATTTCATGATCGTGTAATACTGCGTGTCCTATTTCATGGGCAAGTACGAAATCGTGTAGTTGTTCTGGTATTGTATCAGATATGTAAATGATTTGTTTGCCGTTGTGGTTGACGTATTCTGTGGTATTACTGTGTGTGATTAGTTTGATGTCTAGGTATTCTAGTATGTCTTTGAGGTTTTTAGTTCCTACTACTTCTACTAGTCCTTGTACTATGAGATCTATGTCTTGTTTAGTCATCTTCGAAGTCTTCCTTGTATTTTGTGTATAGTTGTTCTAGTTCTTCATCTGTCATGTCATAGATTGATTTCATATCGCCGTAGGCTGCACGCTGGAACTGTTTGAGGTATGAGATCATTTCATCACGTGTGAGGCGCGGGTATGCTTTGGAGATGTTCTTGGCTGTTGTGAGTATTATTGTTTTTCCTTGTGTGTTGGAGTTGTTGTAATGCGTGATCAGTTGTTCTTGGTCTGTTGTTAGTTTGTTTGTGTTAGTTTCAATTTTATCTTCTATTAAATCTGATTTGTTAACGTTAAAATAATTAGCTAACATTTCTATCTTATCTATTCTTGGGTATGTTTTAGCATTAATCCAATCAGAAACAGTCATGTATTTAAATCCTAAATCATCACATAATTTATTTCTATTAATACCAAATTTATTCATATAAAATTTTAAGTTAGAAGAAAAAACTTCTTTATTTTCTAATGATTTCATTATTGCTCCTCCTTGGTGAAAATATTATAGCACTAAATCACGATAAAAACAAGAAAATTTGAAAATATTTCAAATAATCACGGAAAAAATAAAAAAAATATTGACAACACGGTTAAACCGTGATAAAATAAAATCATCAAGTACAGGAGGTGAGAAAAATTGATAAAAGGGATATCGAAATAAGACGTCTCAAAAGAGAGTTGAAGAAAGCCGAAGAGGATAAGGAAATAAAAAAAGTAGGCTTGATTATGCAACTGGTAACCGCCATAACTAGCATAATAAGCCTACTTAAAGAACTAGGGGTTATATAACCCCTAACCTCTACGGTGATATCTATTTTATCATATTTTAAAATATATGAAAAGATACGTAAAAGATTTTGGATTGTCGGTTGTAACTTGTTTGATGGTTTTACTGGCTGTAGTGACACATGAAGATGTGTTCAGTGTTATTGGCATTGTGTGTGCGATTTTGAGTATTGCACAGGTAGCTAGTAGATGGGAATAGAGGTAATGAATATGAGTGAAGAAAAAGAGCGTACTTTTATTCTAAAAGAAATAAAAAATGAGATATCAAACTTGGTATCTATTAGTAAGTTAATAGCGGTGATTTTAATCTTACTATTGTCGCTGAAACTACTAAAACTATAGGTGTTGATTGGTGGAAATTGTATGAATAGAGAGGGGTGAGATGATGGATTTAAACATTAATAAGGTTCTTCATTTCGATGAAGTTGGAGCTGAGGGTGTTTCATTAGAAGATAATGAAAGCAATTATTTAAAAGATGATGTCAAGGAAATTATTGTGGAAACTGATGAAAATGACCCTAAAACCATTGCTATAATAAGCGATGTGCTTAAACCAAGTAATGGTTATAGAGTCAGAGTCAAGTTTAAATTTGATTAATGTTCCTTATCTTTTGGTGGATTTGGATCGTTTCCGAAACTATCTTTTGAACGAATTTGTCCATGGCGATTATGCGTGATTAATTCAGATTTTTGATGCTTAGCTATTTGTCTAGCAAAATTTTCAGCTTCTTTTTGTGTATTGAAAATTTTTGTGGCTTTGCTATTACCTGCACCTTTTACTTGCCATTTACTGCCTTTAGGTGTAACGTGTTGGTTTTTACCTGCCATATATACCTCCTTTCTTACTTATTATTATACCATATGTAGGGGTAAAGTTACGAAAAAAGGAGATGAACATACAACATGTTGAATTTATTAATTAGATTAAGAAAAGAAAAAGGATTGAATCAATCTGATTTGGGAAAACTTATTGGAAAGAATCAAAGAACAATTAGTAAGTATGAGATAGAAGAGTCAGAGCTTCCAGTTAGTGTGGCAAAAAGGATCGCGGAAGTGTTCGATGTTGATTGGTGGAAGTTATACGAATAGAAGGGGTGAGAGTATGAAAAAAACAGATTTAATTGAATTTTTGGAATTTAGGAGTAAATTCACAAATAGAGAATGGAATGAGATTAATAGATGTGTTGAATTTCGTGAGAGAGAAAAAGCCGCCCAAACTAAATTGGACGACTTAGATAAGAAGATCATTCTTGAAAGAATAAGATTTTAGTTTTATTCTTCAACAATTTGAATGAATATAGGGTTGATACGATAGTCTTTTCCTTTAAATTGGATATGGACGTAATCTAACTGATAGAATGTATTCGGTTCTTTTACTGATGGAGAATATATTCCTGCATTTTCTTCGTACCATTGATTTGCAGAAACGTGATCTTCTCCTATAGTGGCAGTATCATCAGTAGATAAATTAACCCAATTACCAAGTAAACAAGCATAGACGTTTTTCATAATATAATCACCTCCTTTACGGTGATTATAGCACAAATATAGAAAGGGGTGAGGGTATGACGTTAATATTGATATCATTGCTTGTTATAAGCATTATAAGGAATATATTGTCGGCGATATCTACCAAGGCTATTATTTATTATATAGGTTGTGAACTTGGGGAAGATAAGATGCCTAACAAGAATCAAATTAAAAAAGCCACTGATGAGGTGATAAAACACACTATCAATGACTTATTAAAGAGGGGTGAAGAGAAGTAATGAACAAGGTAACGCCGTTATTATTAACAATTCATTTAGTACTGAATGTAATTATATTGGTTAGACTTTTGAAATTGAACAATGAATGATTTTGTTTTTGAAAACATTGAAATCTTTTTATCGGTTTTAATTTTTATTTTACATTGATTTAAAAAATCAAATGAAAAGAAAACAACATCATAATAACTATGAGGCTCTATAATATCGTTATTAGGCATTGAAAAATACTCATCAGAAGATGCTATATCTTTAAAAGGAATTGGCGAACTAATAAAATTAAAATCAGATAAGCCATTAGATTTAGTTTTTTTATTATAATTATGGATATCCATGTTGTATTTGAATTCATAATACTCTTCAATGTCGTATTGGTAGATTTTTACAGGGGTATTATCCAAATGTAGTATTTCAATAGAATTGATATTTACTGCGACGTTAGAATCGTTATAAATAGAGAAAGAATATCTGTGAAAAGATAAGATTTCTTCACTATATGGATAATTGATTAGGATTTTTATTTTATTTGAGTGTTTGGTTAAATAAATGCTGTAAAAAGAGCATAATAAAGCAATAAAAGCAATTACAGATGCATATTTGTTTGTGAAATCTAAAAATGAATTAAACATAGAAAACCTCGTTTTTTAATTTCATTATAGCACAAATATAGAAAGGGGTGAGGGTATGGAGAATGAATTCAAAATTACGTTGAAAGCTTTAAGAGCAAATAAAGGGGTAACATTGTCGCAAGCGGCAAAAGATTTAAATGTTTCAAAAACTACTTTATCTAGTTGGGAAAATGCGATAACTTATCCTAGAGTTAATGAATTGCCAAAGATAGAAAAATACTACAATATGAAGTATGATAAAATTAATTTTTTAATTAAAAACACGGTTAAACCGTAATTAATGAAAGGGAGAATTAGTATGAATGATTTACAAATTTTTAAAAACAACGAATTTGGAGAAATAAGAACAGTTACCAAAAACAATGAACCATGGTTTGTGGCTATTGATGTTTGTAATGCATTAGAGTTATCAAATCCAACTGTAGTTGTTGGAAGGTTAGACGAAGACGAACGCACTAAGTTCAACTTAGGTCGTCAAGGAATGACAAATATCGTAAGTGAATATGGATTATATAATTTGATTTTAGCAAGTAGAAAAAAGGAAGCGAAAAAGTTTAAGAGATGGATTACTCATGAAGTTATACCAACGATCCGTAAGCACGGGGCGTATATGAGTAGTGAGGTTATAGAAAAGACTTTAAGTGATCCAGATTACCTCATAAGACTTGCTACTAACTTGAAGGAAGAAAAAGCTAAGAGAGCGTTGGCAGAGGCACAGATTGAGAGGGATAAGCCAAAGGTTTTGTTTGCGGATACTGTATCTAGTAGTAATAAGTCGTGTTTGGTTGGCGAATTGGCTAAGTTGATTAGTCAAGAGGCTATTAGACGTGGTGAGATTAATAAGAAGATTGGTCAAAATAATTTGTTTGCTTGGATGCGTAGTAGTGGATATTTGTGTAAGAGTGGCGAAAGGAAGAATCAACCGCTGCAACAATATGTTGAACAAGGGTTGTTTGAACTTAAGAAGGGAACTTATGTTGATGCCAATGGTGTAAATGTTCTGACTACTACGACGAAGGTTACGGGTAAGGGGATCATTTACTTTATAAACAAATTTTTGGGAGTATAGATTTGAAAGATTTAACAATGCAACGTTTTGGTAGGCTTGTAGCTATAAAACCAATAGATACTGATAAATGGGGAAATTATAGATGGCTATGTAAGTGTGATTGTGGGAATGAAAAGATAATTAAATCTTCTAAACTTGTACAAGGACGAACAAGAAGTTGTGGTTGCTACAGAAGAGATGTTAGTACAAAGTCACTTGAAAAGCACGGAATTACGACGGGAGGAAAACCTAGAACGTTTATTATTTGGTGCGGCATGAAAGCTAGGTGTTATAACTCTGATAATAGTAGTTATAAATCTTATGGAGCAAGAGGAATAACAGTTTGTAAAGAATGGCTAATATATAAAAACTTTCATAATTGGGCTATTAATAACGGATATTCCGATGAATTAGAGATTGACAGAATAGATAACAATGGAAATTATGAACCTTCTAACTGTAGATGGGTTTCAAAAAATTTTAATCGTAAACATCAAAGAAAAACAAGATGGATAACTATTGGAAAAACAACAGACAGTATAAATGGATGGTGTAAAAAATACAATATCAATAAATGGGAAGCTTATAAATATTTGAACCAAAGTGAAGAATCATTTAAACGATTTATTAGAAGCAAGGGTCAGATATATTTTGTTAATAAGTTTTTGGGAGCGTAGGTATGAGGTTGAAGGAAAAGGTAAGGGAAAAATGGAGATATCGAAAAGTGCCGTTTAAAGAATGTTATGGTATTTTCGATTTTTACCAAAAGAACAGAGGTACTTTTTTTATAGACACTATAGATACTGTTATTCAGATTGTTGTAAGTGTAATCACATCTGTTTTGACATTATATTATCTCAACAAGTGATTGTAGGCTATTGATGTTAAGAGGGCAACAACAATTGGAACTGCTATTGAACGAAAACAAAAATCACAAAATTTGATAAGGGATATTTGCCAGCAGTGGTAACCGTGATGTGTTATTTTGATTACTTTATTTGTTTGGGATATGTAGTTGTTTTCAATCAAAAAAATTATTTCATCTAATCGGGCATTGATGACTTTTTTATCGTCAATAATCACATGATATGGAAAACTGTTGATGGATTTAAGTTTCATATTATCCGATGGTGTAATTGTGAGGATATCATTTTTTTCTGAAAAGATTTTGAGTTCAAGTTTGTTTAGTTGTCTTAATTTGTATAAAAGTATTGTTGTTTGTATTGTTAACATTTTTATCACCTCATAAATATTATACCAAGATATGAGTTGAAATAGGAGTAAAGGAGCGTAAATATGAAAATACTACAAACTGTAATTTTTAAGAAGGACTTGGCTAAGAGGTGGAATTGTACGGAGGTGTTATAAATGACTACTGAATTAAATAGAGAGATAGAAGTTCATAAAGTTAGTGGGAGTGTAAATATTGAGGCTATTGCAAATGAATTTTTAAGATGGGTTAAGGACAACAATTTAAGTCTTTGCAAGGATGAACCAGAGTTTCAGCTTAATGAATATCAAAACACAGCAAGGTTTTTAAAGATTGTTAATAGGTGAAGGAAGAAGTTGGTGTAAATACTATGAAAAGATATTTGGATAGTGATGTAATTTTGGATTTAATAAATGAAAATTTTAAATCGAAGAGTGATTTTTGTAGAAAAGCTAAACTTTCAAGATCTCATTTTGATGGCATGGTTAATGGTGATATTACTGTTGGGCTTTCTAGTCAAAGTAAGTTAATGAGGGTTTTTAGGGAACAGATTGATTCTATTGAGGATATTTTAAATCCTTTACCAATTAATATAGGTGGGAAACTGATATCCGAAATATGCGTTACTGATAAAAATGGTGGGTTGGTTGCTTCTATAACATCAAGAGATGAGATAACCAATAAAAGATATGTAGTAGAGTACCTGCCATATAATCATTAGTCTAGGAATTTAGAAAAATAATATGAAGATGAAGGGAGTTTAATTATGGAAAAGAGAGTATCGGATTTTAATGATGAAGCGTGGAAAGAATGTAAAAGACCAAAAGAAACAAATAACAAAAGAAATGTGGGTAATTGTAGGAGAGTAAGGCTTAAAAAAGTTAAGAAACCAGATAGATTAGACGATATGAGGTTGATATTTAATTTTTGTATTATGGCTTTGAAGTTTTTCGTGCTTTTAAATGTATTGGTGATTACTTCAAAAATGCTTTAAGAACAATGTAGATGGGGAAAAGATGGCAAGAAAAACAAAATACAATAAATTGCAAATGCAATTTTTATTAGATCACTTGGACATGAAAAATAGAGAATTGAAAATTCTTTTTGAGAAGAAATTCGGCGTAGATATTGATAGACACTATATTGCAAACTTAAGAATTAGGGTTAATAAAAAGGAAAAGTTTAGATTTGATCTGAATATAGGTGATAGCTATGTGAATAAAGAAAGCAAATATTCTGATGAGGTGTCTGATGAAGTGAAGGAGAATGTAGATGTTTTTAGAGAGATGGCAAAAAGAGGTGTAAGAAGATGAAATTTAGGGCGACGATAGATTTTGATATTACTGATGAGTGCTTGGAGTATTTTTACGATAACTCACCATACAAATTAAAGGAAGAATTGGATCAGTATTTCAAGCACAGAATTGTGATTGATTTTCAAAAGAGTGAAGGTATGCAAGGATATTACAGAGGAACAGATGTAAAAGAGTTATAGACGGAAAAAACGACTGTGTCCCACTACAAACACAGCCGTTATGAAAAAAATCTTATTCAATGTGATTATATCACGAAAGGACAAAATATGAAAATAAAATTAATTGAATTGAGAATAGAAAACTTTAAAGGAATTAAAAATTTGGTGATTGATTTCGCCAAAACAACACACATAAGCGGTAGAAATGGAACAGGTAAAACAACTGTATTTGATGCGTACAGTTGGTTGTTATGGGATAAAGATAGCAGTAATAGAAAAGATTTCAATATCAAGCCAATAAACGAAAATGGAGACGTTATTCACAACATCGAATGCAAGGTCACTGGAGTTATTGATGCAGACGGACAACAAATTGAGCTGATGAAAATTTACAAAGAAATCTGGAGCAAGAAAAGAGGTAGTACACAAGAAACATTCACAGGAAACACGACAGATTATTATATAAATTCTGTGCCGATTAAAAAATCAGACTATAACAATCGTGTGGGTAGCTTAATTGATGAAAAGTCATTTAACTTGTTATCTAATCCAATTTATTTCAATGCGATTTTAGATAAAAAAGAGCGTAGAACGATGCTTTTATCATTGATTAATGATGTAGATAAAGATGAGATATTAAAAGCAAACAAAGACTTGAAAGAGCTTGATTTGGATAACTACACGATAGATGAATTAAAAGCGATGGCAAAATCAAGTATGAAGAAGATTAACGACGATTTGGAAGATATTCCAATCAGAATTGATGAGCTAATAAAAAGCAAGACTGAGTTAGATTTCGAATCGCTTGAAGTGATTAAAAAAGAAACAGAAGAAAAAATCAAAGAAATAGACGATACGTTGTCTAGTTCAAATGATAGTGTTGATATTATCACGAAAAAGAACGCAGAAATACAAGAACACATCGACAAGATGCGTGATATAAAAGCGGAAGTTGATAGTTTCAATAATCAAGAAGTCGCAAGAGTAAATGCAGATTATGAAAAGAAGAAACAAGCTTTCTATGACACAAAAGAAAGATTAGAAAAAGAGATTAAAAACAACGAAGATGACAAGAAATTCAAAGAGCATAACATAGTTATATATCAACAATCAATCGACAAAAACAACGAGAATTTAAATGTATCAAGAAATAGATGGGTTGAAGAAAATAGTAAGGAATTTAATGAATCGCTTAATTGTCCAGTGTGTGGAAAAGAGTTTAACGAGGATAAAAAAAGTGAAATTATAGCTAATTTCAACAAGAATAAAGCTGAAAAATTAGCAGAAATTGAAAGACAGGCAAATAGTATAAAGATAAACATCAACGCAGCTGAAGACGATATAACAAGAATAAAAAAAGAAATTGATAAGATAAACGCCACAATATTAGGTGATAGGCAACATTTAGACTTACTAGGAGAGTTTACAGAAACTAGAAAAGCGCCTGAAATCAAGCAACTTCCAGATGAATACAAGGAACACGAAAAAGCAATTGAAAAGATAAAAAAAGAATTGAAATCTATTGCGAGTGTTGACAATTCAAGACTAAAAGACTTGAAACAAAACTACAAAAGAGACCTGGAACAGATGATACAAAAACTTGCTAAAAAGGAACTCAATGCAGAAATCGACAAAAAGGTTAAGCTGTACGAAAAAGAAGAAAAAGACTTAGCAAAAGAGTACGAAAACAATCAAAGAATTGTGTATCTGACAGAAGAATATATCAAGATTTACACAGATTTAGTGCAAGGCAAAATCAATGAAATGTTTGAAGATGTTAAGTTCAAACTATTTGATACACAAGTAAATGGCGGAATTGTTGAGACGTGCGAAGCAACAGTCAACGGAGTACCTTATTCAGATGTAAATAACGCAGGAAAAATCAACGCAGGATTGGACATTATAAACACGATATCAAAGAAATTAGATGCAAGTGTTCCAATCTTTGTAGATAATGCAGAAAGTGTAAACAAAATAGTAGATACAGACGGACAAATCGTGAAGTTGTTTGTATCAGATGATAAAGAATTAGTTGTAAAAGGAGAATAAAAATGAACGAATTAGCAAAACAAGAAAAAACAATTGTAGACAGCGTACAAAATAGAATTGCGGAAATGCAAAACAAAGGAAGCATAGAACTTCCAAATAACTACAGCGTTAGTAACGCATTAAAGAGTGCATATTTGGTATTACAGGAGACACAAACACGAGATAAAAAGCCAGTATTACAAGCTTGTACACAAGAAAGTATCGCAAATAGTTTATTAGACATGGCGACACAAGGACTTAATCCAAGCAAGGAGCAATGTTACTTTATAGCCTACGGAAATAAATTGACGATGAGTAGAAGCTATTTAGGAACAATAGCACTAACAAAAAGAATTAACGGCGTAAAAGACGTAAAAGGTTACGCCGTCTATAAAGGCGATAAGTTCGAGTTGGGATTTGACATTCTTACTGGAAGACAAAAAATATTGGAGTTTTGTCCTGGTCTTAATCGAGACAGTAAAAATTTGATTGGAGCGTTTGCATTGATACTTGGAGATAACGAAATATTACACACTGAGTATATGGATATTAATCAAATTCATAACGCCTGGAATCAAGGTAGTATGAAAGGAAACAGCGGAGCACACAAGAACTTCCCAGACCAAATGGCTATAAAAACAGTTATAAATCGTGCTTGTAAATATTATGTATCTACGAGTGACGACAGCGACAAGATAGCAGAATTTATGAACAAATCGGTTGAAGATACAGACAGAGAATTAGAAGAAGATAAGAAAGAATTTGCAAACAAGGAAGTAATCGAAGTTGAAGAAATTCCTGAAAATGTAGACGTAGAAACAGGAGAAATAATAGAAGCTGAGATTGAGGAAACAAACGAAAATCAAGCACCATTTTAGGAGCGTGAAATGATTGATGTTAAGACGATTGGCTCAGGTAGTAGTGGAAATTGCTACCTGGTCGATATAAACGATACAAAGATATTACTTGAATGCGGATTACCTTTTAAGAAGATACAAAAAGCGTTGGATTATAAAGTGTCTGATATAGATTTTTGTTTAGTAACGCATGAGCATATGGATCACGCAAAAGCCGTTAAGGATTTGATGAAAGCAGGAGTTGACTGTTATATGACAAAAGGAACAGCAGAGGCTTTGGGAGTTAATGGACATAGACTAAAAGTATTTAGAAATTGGGCTGAGGCAAAATATAAGACAACATATGTAAGGAACGTTTTGATACAGCCGTTAAGAGCTATACACGATGTAAGAGAACCTGTGATGTATTACATCGAGGATATAAAGACAAATGAAAGCTTGTTATTCGTAACAGACACGGCGTTTATGGCGTATAAAATACCAAGTGATATAAATGTACTAATGATTGAGTGTAACTACGTTAAAAAGCTAATAGATGAGCGTGTAAACGAAAATGAAATCAATGTTAGTCTGAGAAATAGAATTGTTAAAAATCACATGAGTTTGGAGACTGTTCTGGAAGCGCTAGATAGTGTCAGAATGAGCAAAAAATTGAAGAAAGTGTATATATTACACCTTAGTGATGGTAATAGCGATGAAAAATTGATAAGAGATAGTATAGAAAAGAAACTAGGGGTACCAGTAGAGGTATGTTAGGAGGAGTAAATGAACAGTGTAAGTTTGATGGAAGAATGGAAAGATATAGAAGGTTACGAAGGCCTTTACTTAATTAGTAACTATGGAAGGGTATTAAGTCTAAGACGTTTTAGGGAAAATGGAAATGGCGGATATTATCAAGACACAAAACTCTTAACTCAAACTTATGCATCAACTGGATACAAAAAAGTTGAGTTAGTAAAAAACAAAAAAAGACAGTCGATAAAAATTCATAGATTAGTAGCCAAACATTTTGTTGCGAATCCATATAATTACAATGTTGTAAATCATAAAGATGGAAATCCGGAAAATAATTATTTTGAAAATTTAGAATGGTGTAGACAAATAGATAATGTTAATCATGCTATAGAAATCGGATTAAAAAACTCCTTTAATATAGATAAAAAAAGCTTAGAATATTTATATTTGGTGAAAAATAAAACACCTAAAGACATAGGGAATATATTTGGAATAAGTAGAGATCCTGTTGATAGAAAGATTGAAGAATATGGAATAAAAAAAGAGTTTGTAACAACTTATCAAATAGAAGAAAAATGGCTTGAAAACGAAATATTAAAAGGAACCAAAAATGTGGATATAGCGAAGCAAATAGGGTGTGATAAATCTTTAATATCAAAATACAAAACAAGACTAAAAAATAAGGGGGAAATTTATGGCTAACTGTGTATTTATTTTAGGCAGATTGACAAGAGACCCAGAAGTGAGATATACGGCGAATACACAAATGGCAAATGCGAGGTTTGTGGTAGCGGTAAATAGAAAACTAAGTAAAGAAAAAAGACAAGAGGCAGAAAGTAACGGATATCCGACCGCTGATTTTATTAGTTGTATGGCATGGGGGAAAACAGCGGAGAATATAGCTAATTATTTAAAAAAAGGAAATAGAATTGCGATTACAGGTCATATTCAAACAGGCTCTTACGAAAACCAACAAGGGCAAAGAATTTATACAACTGATGTTGTTGTTGATAGTTTTGATTTTATTGAATCAAATAGCAGCAGTAACACAAATAATAGCCAAGGATATAGCAATCCTGCCGATTTGGGTATGACGGGAGCTGAATCATTTGATAGTGATTTGCCATTTTAGGTGATGTAAATGGCTTATGGTTGGATTAGCATACACAGAAAAATTCAAGACAATTTAATATGGAATGACAAGCCTTTTAACCGCGGAGCAGCTTGGATTGATTTGTTGTTGTTAGCTAATCATGAAGATAGACAAGTATTATTTAATGGGAATGCTATTCAGGTCAAGAGGGGCGAAAAAATAACGTCCCTCAGACAATTATCCGAACGCTGGGGATGGAGCATAACGAAAGTAAAAAAGTTTTTAAATTTATTAAGCGAAGAAAAAATGATTAGCTATAAAAGTGACAGTAAAAAAACGGTCTATAGCATAGTAAATTACGAGGTTTATCAAGACAACGAAAACACAAAAAGTAACACTGAAATAACACTGAAAGAAAACAGAAATAAAACAGAAATAAATCAAAAAGAAATCAAAAAGAAACAAACAATAATGAATAATAATATTAATAATTTAAATAATGTAAATAACAATAACGGTGTTGGTCAATCAGAATTGAATTTGGATGATCCAAAGTTGGCTGAGCTAATAAAACTGTATCAAGATTGTGGCTTTGGTTTGATTAGTCCGTATTCGGCTAAGGTGCTAAGCGATTATATGGATATGTATAGTTTTCAGTGGGTCAAGGAAGCTATTGAAATAGCTGAACAAAATGGTGTTAGAACATTAGCATATATCCGTGGTGTATTGAACAAGAAAAAAACAGGTGTGGATAAGTCTAAAAATAATAATTTCAAGAAAAAAGAGACATATTACAGACCTAAGAGCAATGAAGAAAAAACAAAAGAAACAAGGAATGTTAATAACAATGCTCTTAATAGTTTTATTGAGAATATGAAAAAGGCAAACGTGAGTAAATAGACGATTTCTTTTTTTAGACTATTTATAGGCTTATTACAAGCTTTTTAATAGTTAGGTATATAAGTAATAGTCTACAAGGGTAAAAACGAATTGTAGGCTATTACAAATGAATTTAAGAGGTATTGAATGGAATTAGTATTGTACGGTAGACCAATCACTAAGAAAAATAGTTCCAGAATAATTACTAGACCTTATCCTAGACTTATTCCTAGTAAACAGTTTGTTAGCTATGAAAAAGACTGTTTAAGACAAATAAGTGGCAAATATAGACAAAATATATCGGATAAATGCAACTTGAAATGTGTTTATTATATGCCAACTAGGCATAGGGTAGATTTGGTGAATTTGCTGGAAGCAACGTGTGACATTTTAGTTAAGGCAAATGTGATTGAAGATGATAACTGTAAAATTATAGCAACTCATGACGGAAGTTTTGTTACGTATGACAAAAACAATCCTAGAGTTGAAATAACATTAGAGTGTATATAAATATAAAATAAAATAATAAATATGAGGTATAATATGAAAAAATATATTTACGGAATGAGATTAAGAGGTTGTAGTATTGGTGCACAGCCAGACGGATTCGAAATCATAGAAAATACTATTGAGGATAAGTATTATGATTTGTTAGCTTATGACAAAGTATTGACTGATGAAGAACTTAAAGAATATGAACTTGATTATGTTGGAGTTATGTGGTATGGCGAAATGGAGTAATGAAGAAACTAAAATCCTAGAAGACGCCATTATTGAAAATGAGGGTATGGATTTTAAGGATTTTATTGAGTTGATGATGAAAAAAGTTAATCGCTCTAAAAAAAGCATAAGTTCTAAAATGACAAGCGATTTAAGAATTGACAAAATGTTAAAAAACTACAGAATTGTAAGGAAAAATATAAGAAAAAATAATAATATTGCAATTAACAAAACTATTAAAAAATTCAAACTTGGAAAAAATTATGAATTAAATAATTATGGAAAAATAAAAAATATGGGATTAGATAATTGGACTAAAAGTGCCAAGCTGATAAGCAAAACGGATAGATTTGCAGTATTTGATTTAGAAAGCAGGAAAGAATGTTTTTTATGGAATTGTTATGGTTTAGATTGGAAAGTTAATGGAATAAGATGAAAACTAAAGAATTTATAAAAAGAATTGAGGAATTGGGTTATTTAATCAAGGATTGTTATGTTTATTGGCAAATAAGAAATAAAGAAAATTCAGTAGTTGCTATAGTTGATAAGAATGTTCTATTTAAATTTTCTACAGACTTCAATGCTTGGGATTATATTTTAGATGACGATAAAAATAAACTTCTTAGTTTAATTGTAGAGTTTACAAAGACACCAGCTAAGTATAGAGAAGAAGAAAAGAGATATTATTTAAAACATAGGTATTTTCGAATTGCGGGCGGTGGTAGTGGATTTTTCACAATTGCAAATCCCTCTGGATTATTGTTTTTGAAATATAAGACAAATTTGGATAATTATAGTCAAAAATTCACACTTAACGAGATTGAAGAAATCGAAGAAAAATATAATACGGATTTAATGGATTTTGAATTAGTAGAGGTGGAAGAATGAAAGTAAAAGATTTTTTAGAATGGTTTGATGATATTGACCCAGAAAGCGAATTAAAAATTGAATTATTTGAAGAAGGAATAGTCAATTATGGAGATTATAAAGAATTTCACACCGAATTGAATTTTACAGATATTAAGAGCATTGATGGAAATTGCGAGATAACTTTTGAATTAGGGGAGGTTAAATAATGAAAGCAATTAATTATACTGACATAAAAAGAGTGTATTCAGATACAGTAATAACGCTTGAATTAATTGACGGAACAACATTCAAGGCTTATGAGTTTGATTTTATGAATGATGAACAGATAAACAATAGTGATGAAATGTTAGTTGAAATGATTGAGGTAAAAGATGATTCCAAAATTTAGAGCGTATTTTGATAGATACGAAAGAATGATATACAACATTGGTGTTGTGAATGAAAATTGTATTTTAGTTGATTTTAACGGAGACGGAGATTTAGAAACTATATTTCTAACAAATGACATAAGCTTAATGCAATCCACAGGTTTGAAAGATAAAAAAGGTAATGAGATTTACGAGGGAGATATATGTGCTTACTATTATGGAGATGTTGCTGAATATTGCGAGGTTAAGTGGAGCGATAAATATAGCACATGGATGATAGAAGGTGATTCTGATATTGAGTTTTTAAGGGATTTTGCAAGACATATCTCATCTGAAGTAATAGGAAATATTTACGAAGATCCAGAATTATTAGAAGAGGTGGAAGAATGAAAATAAAAGATTTTTTAGAATGGTTTTCTGGTATTGACCCAGAAAGTGAATTGAAATTTGATTTGTTTGAGGAAATTATCAATGGAAATGGAGATTGTACGGAAAGATGGTCTCGATTATTTGCTGAAGATTTGGATTATGTTGATGAGGACGGAAATACACACTTAACATTTGTGTGGTTGGATTGAGAGGTAAAAGAATGAACAATAAAAGTTTTGGAGAATTAAAAGAGTTAGTTTTGGAGTGGGCAGAAGACAAGGACTTGCTACACAGTGAAAACGCTGATAAACAATTTATGAAATTTGTTGAGGAAGTTTTTGAATTTAAAACAGAAATGGATATTTGGAAGTTATATAAAAAATTCAAACATGATGAAAATATTGAGCAAGATTTTTCTATTGAAGAAGTTGAAAGATGGAAAAATCTTAAACTTGAAATGGGCGATATCTTTGTAACACTAATTGTGTTGTGTAAACAATTAGGAATTGATTGTGTAGAGTGTTTACAGTTAGCTTATGATAAGATTTCTAAAAGAAAAGGAAAGACTGTGAATGGATTATTCATAAAAGAGGAAGACCTATAATGAATCGTAAACAACGACGAAAAGCAGGAATAAAAACAAAAGTTCCAACATATCGATTTACACAAGAGCAGCTACACGCAGAAATAAACAAAGGAATTGACAAATTCAAAGATGAAATAAGAGACGATGTAGCAGATAAGGCGTTGAGGGTTATAGCGTATGTGCCACTTATTGTTTTACGCGATAAGTGGGGATTTGGGAAAAAGAGACTCCAAGATTTTATGTATGAGTTTGCTGAACAGGTTGAGTGCCTGAAGAAAGAGTACGTAAGCTTAGAGGATATGATCAATGTGATTCAAGAAGAAACGGGTTTGGATATTAAAGATCTTGTTAAGTTTTGAGGTGATAGGAATTGGATAGACAAACTTTAAATCAGTACAATTCTTTAAAAAAAGAGATTAAATACTTAACAGAGAAAATTAAAAGACTTGAGCATAAGAGCATTGTAAAGGATTCTGTAACTGGATCTAGTTGTAAATATCCATATTCTGAAAGAAGTTTTAGTATTTCAGGAATACCTATAATTCCTAGCAGAGAACTAAAGAGGCTTAGAAGTAGGGAATCCGAAGCATATACTTTAAAATGCGAGATTGAGAAGTTTATTGATAGCATAGACGATTCACAAGTTAGGATGATATTTGAAATGAGATACTTCGATTGTAAAAGTTGGGGATATATTAGTATGCAACTTGGGAGTTGTCATGAAAGTTATTCAAGAAAGATACATGATAAGTATTTAAATAAAAAATTGGGCGATTAGGGCGATTTTGCCGTGCTACAATAGTATTGGTGAAAGAAGATTCAAATATAACTACAATTGTTAATTTCACCTCCTTTCTATAAATTATTAACCATGAAGTCGATACGCTTGTATCGGCTTTTTTGGTACAAAAAGGGGCTGATGATATGAAAAAGCTAACAATTAAACAAAAAAAATTCGCTGATGAATATATCATCAGTGGAAATGCGACTCAAGCAGCGATTAAGGCAGGTTATAGCGGAAATTATGCAAAGGCACAATCTAGCAAATTGTTGGAAAATGTTGGTATAAAATCCTACATCGACGAGAGGATGAAAAAGCTTGAGGAAGAAGCTATCGCTGACCAAGCAGAAGTGCTGAAATATCTGACTAGGGTCTTGAGAGATGAGGAAAGAGAAGAGATTCTTGTAAATGTCGGCAATTTTGAGCAAGAAATACAGTCGATGAAAGTATCTACTAAAGACAAGATAAAAGCTGCTGAATTATTAGGCAAAAGATATGGTTCATGGACTGAAAAACAAGAGGTCGATATTAATTTACCCACTTTTATCGATGATATTCAAGGGGCTTATTAGTTTTGGGTGCTATTCGTGTTTCAAATTTGATTGGTCAAGGATATAACGAGTTTTGGAATTGTAAAAAATTTTACAAGGTTGTTAAGGGTAGTAGAGGTAGTAAGAAATCCGTTACTACACAGATAGAAATTATCTATAAGATGATGAAGTACCCTTGGATGAATGTTATTGCTGCTAGAAGGTATCAAAACACTTTGAGAGATAGCGTGTTTGTAGGTTTAAAGAGTGCTACGAATAGGCTTGGTGTTCAAAATTTATGGCAATTTACGGTTAGTCCAATGGAAGCAACTTATATACCTACTGGTCAGAAAATACTATTTCGTGGTTTTGATGATGCTTTGAAAATGACTTCAATTCAATTAGAGAAAGGATCTATTACGCATTTATGGTTAGAGGAAGCTTATGAATTAGAGAGTAGGGATAAATTAGATACCGTTGTAGAAGGTATGAGGGGCATTTTAGAAGACAAAAATGCATACAGGCAGGTTATACTTACTTTTAATCCTTGGAGCGAAAATCATTGGTTAAAAAGCGAATTTTTTGATACGAAAGACGAGGATGTGTTCACTTTAACTACTACATACAAGCTTAATGAGTGGTTAGATGAGCAAACTATAAAAAGATATGAAAAACTATATAAAACTAATCCCAGACGTGCAAAGATTGTGTGTGATGGCGACTGGGGAGTGTCTGAAGGACTTGTTTTTGAGAATGTAGAGTATAGACCGTTAGATAAGGATTTTCTAGCGAAACAAAATTACGAGCTAATAGTTGGGTTGGATTTTGGTTTTACACATGATCCAACAGCTCTAGTGGTTTCTTGGCTTGATAGTGAAAATGGGATTTTGTATCTAATTGATGAACATTCCGAAACTGGCATGCATACTAATGAAATTGCTAGAATGATAAAAACTAAAGGATATTCAAAATCTCTTATTATTGCGGACTGTGCCGAGGACAGATTGATTTCTGAACTGAATAATGATTACGGTCTTCGAATAAAGAAGTCTAGGAAAGGCAAGAGCAGTATTAATCAGGGAATTGATAAGTTACAAAGTTTGAAAATTATTTGTGATACATCTCTAGTTAACTGCAAAGAGGAGTTTTATAGTTACTCATATAAATTTGATAAGGTTATGGGGAAATTTACTAATATTCCAGAAGATAAAAATAACCATTTAATGGATGCTTTACGATATAGTTTGCAGTCTGCATCTGATAAGGTTAGTGTCCAATTGTTTAGGGGGATAATTTAATGACAACACATGTTACAGAGACTATTAATTTAGTTAACGATTCAATAGATAAGGAGTTTACTATTTCTGAGGATTCTGGAATGACTCCAGAATTGCTGGATAAATTTATTCAAAGACATAAGAATAATATAGGTCACTATCAAAAGTTAAAAAATATGTATGAGACTGTGTATCCTATTTCTTTTAAACCTAAAAAGGAGGATAGCTACAAGCCTGACAATCGACTATCAGTAAATTTCGCAAAGTATATTGTAGATACTTTTAACGGGTATTTCATAGGTAATCCGATAAAATCTACACATGAAAACAAGAAGGTTAATGATTATTTAGATTTTTTGGATAGTTACAATAATCAAGATGATAATAATGCTGAATTGTCAAAGACTTGTAGTATTTATGGTCATGGTTTTGAACTTATTTTTAATGATGAGAACGGAAGAATCGGATTAACTTATTTGAATCCTATGCAGGCTTTTTTGGTGTTTGATGAGAGCATAAGAAGAAAAGTGCTGTATTGTGTTAGGTATTACAAGAACGTTGGCGGAAAGATTGAGGGTACTTTTTCTGATGATAAGAAGATTACTCATTTTATGTACACGGATGGTGGAATAAGGTTCATTACGGAAGAAGAACATTATTTTAATGATGTTCCTGTGGTTGAATATGTTGAGAATGCAGAGCGTAAGGGGATTTTTGAGAGTGTTGAGAGTCTTATTAACGCTTTTAATAAATCAATCAGTGAAAAGGCTAATGACGTGGACTATTATGCTGATGCGTATATGAAAATATTAGGTGAAAAGTTAGACGAGGATGTTATCAAGAATCTAAGAGATTACAGAATTATTAATGTTAGTGGAGAAAATTCTGAGAAGGTGGTTGTTGATTTCTTAGCAAAACCTAACAGCGATACTACCCAAGAAAACCTATTGGATAGACTAGAGCGTTTGATATTTCAAATTTCAATGGTGGCTAATATTTCTGATGAGAATTTCGCACAATCTACAGGAGTGTCTTTAAAATACAAACTTCAAGCTATGGATAACTTGGCGAGAACGAAGGAGCGTAAATTTACGGCTGGTCTTAACAGGAGATATAAGATAATTTCCAATTATCCTGGTAGTCCTTTGAGTGATGATGATTGGGTTAAGATTAGGTATAAATTTACTAGGAATGTCCCATCTAATTTATTAGAGGAAACAGAAATAGCACGTAATTTGAGTGGCATCGTGTCAGAAGAAACTCAGGTCAATGTTTTAAGTATTGTGGATAATGCAAAAGATGAGATTGAAAATAAAAGAAAAGACATTGAAGGTTTTGATGGTTTTATGAGGGTAGTAGATGAAGAACCTAAACCAGTATAATGAATACTCAAGTAAAAGACAAAAAGAGTTATGGGATAATTTGGAAAAAGATGAGGCTAAGTTAATCGAAAAACTTACTCAATTTTACAGGGAAGAATCTCATAAGCTTGGGAAAGAAATTGCCGAATATTTTGCCAGGTATGGTAAGGATAATGTTATTGAGTACAGATCCCTTTTAACTAGATTAAGCAGTGCCGATAGAAAATTATTGTACGAAAGATTTGATGATTTTATTGAAAAATACCCACAATACAAGCACTTAACTGATGTAAGAAAGTCTATTTATAAGTTGACAAGGCTAGAAGGACTTAATGAGTCTATAAAGTTGCAGCAATTAGAAATTGGTGCTAAAGAAGTTGATATATTACATGATTATTTGGTGGATTTATACGGAGATACTTATTATGAGATGGCAGATAGTATGGGATTTGGAAGAACTATGCTTAGTTTTGATAAAGAAGGCGCTGATCTATTAATTAATAAGAAATGGACTCAACAAAAAGATTACAGTGATAGAATCTGGGAAAATAAAAGTAAGCTTATTAGTTACTTAACTAATGATTTTAAGACGTCTATTATAAGAGGTGACAGTTTCAATAGAGTTGTAAAACAAATGTCTGAGAGGTTTGTTAATCGATCAAGAGCGGATATTAAAAGGATTGTACGAACTGAAGGTACAAGAATCAATAATGAAGCTATGATGAAGACATTTGATGATTCTAAGCTATATGATGAGTATGAGTATGTAGCTGTTATAGATAGAAAAACAAGTGATGTGTGCAAAGATTTGGACGGGGAGATATTTAAACTCAAGGATCGTGAGGTCGGGATAAATTTTCCACCAATGCATGTGAATTGTCGTAGTAGTTTTAGCGTGGTTATACCAGATGATTATGTGGATAGATATGAGAAACTGTACGGGGATTATTTTAACAAAGAAAATAAAGCGAGTAGCGGAACTAATGATAATATTTATCCAATAAATGATAAAACCATAGAGAAATTAAAAACACCGTATATTTCAAGCTTATCGGGATTTGAAAATAAAAAATTAAATGAATATCATAAAAAATTACTGAAAGAAGCTAGAGATAAGAATAATTCAATGGAAGTTGCATATATGTTTGATGATTTTGATGATGATATCAAAAAAGTATATGGAGATAAAAGTAGTCTGGATTTGGGAGCAGAAAACAAGAAATTTATACTTCACAATCATCCGAATAATGAGTTTTTCTCTAATCAGGATTTAATATATTTCGCAAATCATTACGCCAAATTTATGAGCGTTGTAAAACATAATGGAAAAATACTTATGCTAGAAAAATTAGATGATTTTAATTATAAAGATTTTTATATAGAGTATCTAAGGGCTGAGAAAAAATATAAAAATTTGATTGATAGCAATGAACAAATAGGGTATACTAAAGTAGTACAAAGAGTAATTAATAAAGTTAAAACGTTAAACTTATTGGAGTGATAATATGTTAAATACACATGAAAATAATATTAAAGCAAAAAAAATGCTAGAAGAAGGGTATAAAAAATATCTAGAAGAAGAAAAGAAGAAAAAACAAAAAAGAAAGAATAAGAGAAAATAAAGCACACTAACTAATTACAGCTGTAAGAAGGTAGATGTGCTTTTTTAGTGCAGAAAAGGAGTAAAAAATGAAAAGTGTAAAGATAGGCTGGAAAGAGTATGAAATAGTAGAAACAGAAATAAATACTGCTATGATAGAGGATCCGAAAGAATGTTATGGTGAAATAGATTACAACAAATGTAAGATATATTTAAATGCAAATTACGGTGACGATATAAAACAAGAAACACTACTACATGAGATTCTTCATGGAATATCTGATATGTATGATTTAGATATGAGTGAAAATTTTGTAACTAGGTTATCAAATGCAATATTTACAATGATTAAAGACAATAATTTAAACATATAATTAGGCGAAAGCCATGAAAAAAGTTTTTTAAATAAAATAAAAATAAAGTCAGACAAGGAATATCACATTCTTTATGACTAGACCTAGATAAGTCATTAAACTGTCTATTTTTTAATGCACTCAACTAGCTGAGGTTAAAGCTAGAACATATATAAATTCATGAACTTACATGTAAAAAAGGAGAAGAAAATGGAAGACATAAGAAAAATACCTTTGAATTTGCAACTATTTGCAGATGATGAGGCAGAAACAGAAGTGGATCAAGCGAATGTTGATGCTGAAAAAGAAAACGAAAAGACTTTTACACAAGATGAGGTTAACAAGATTGTTCAAGACAGATTAGCTAAGGAAAAAGCTAAGAACGAGAAAGCACAGGAAGAAGCTAAAAAGCTTGCAAAGATGAATGCGGAGCAAAAAAACCAATATATGGTGGAACAACTTCAAAAAGAGTTAGAAGAATACAAGACTAAAGAGGCTAAAAACGACATGATAAAGGAAGCTAACTCTATGTTGAAAGAGGCAGATATAAATTTGCCTGATGAGGTTGTGGCTATGCTTATCGGCGATAATGCAGAGGACACTAAGATTTGTGTGGATAGTTTTTCTAAGGCTTTTAAAACGGCTGTGGAAAGGGCTGTGAATGAAAAGCTAAAAGGAAAGACTCCTAAGCAAAAATCTGTTGCTGGTTTAACGAGAGAGGATATTTTATCAGTGAAGGATAGGCAAGAACGTCAACGTTTGATTGAAGAAAACGAAGAATTATTTATGTAAAAAGGAGAATTTAAAAATGGCAGATGCAAATTTAATTAAAAAACAAGATTTAAAATACCCTATTACGGTTGATGTTACTAATACATTTCAAGAGAATGTAAGAAAAATGTTGGAGTTATTAGGGGTTACTAGAAGAATATCATTGACAAATGGTTCTACTATTAGAATTTATGATAAATACGATGTTACTTTGGCGGATGGAAATGTAGCAGAGGGTGAAACTATTCCTTTGTCTAAGGTTACTAGAAAAGAAAAAACTACTAAAGAAATTACACTAAAGAAATACAGAAAGGCAACTACTGCGGAAGCTGTTCAAATGTATGGATCTAATGAAGCGGTAACAAATACTGATGATGCACTTGTACAAAAGTTACAAAAAGAAATTAGAAAGGACTTTGTTACTCTTTTAAAAACTGGATCTACTACTCAAAAAGCGTTAGGAAACGGACTTCAAGGTGCGGTTGCTAGTGCTTGGGGTAAGTTACAAGCATTGTTTGAAGATTTTGGATCACAAAGATGCATTATATTTGCAAATCCATTGGACATTGCAAAATACTTGGGTAATGCTAACATTACTACTCAAACAGCATTTGGTATGACTTTTATCAATGCATTTACGGACACAACTATTATTTCTACTACTGATATTGCAGAAGGCGAAATTTGGGCTACTGTTCCTGAAAACATTGTATTAGCATATATCAACGCTACTAATTCAGAAATGGCTAGAGAGTTCGGATTAAATGGTGTTGGATTGGGTTATATAGGTATGACTCATTTCTTGGATCATACGTCTGCTACTACTCAAACACTATTAATGAGCGGAATGTTAATGTATGTTGAAAGATTGGACGGTATTGTAAAGGTTAAAATAACAGAACCTGCTCCAGCAACTGTAGGAGCGTAGATAGCATATGGGAGCAATAACAGAAGACAATTTAAAAGAGTTGTTAGAGAGAGTGCAAACAAGGATTAAGCCTTACAATGTTGTTGCTACTGAGGACAATTTGAAAGAATTAATCACTACTATCGCTGACCGTATTTGTTTGCGTGTTGGCGATAGTGTATTAAGTGGTTTATTGTATTCAATAGCGGTCGATGCAACTGTGAAAATGGTTAGAAGGATTAACTACGAAGGTATTAATTCTGAGAGTGTAGATACTATCTCCACATCATTTGTCAGTGATGTATTGAGTGAATATGATGATGAGTTTAGATCATACGTTTATATGAACTCTAAAGATGATAGCAAGGGTAAAAGGATGATTCGTTTTTTATGATGTATTTAAGACTATATCCAGTTACGAAAAAACAAAATGGTGTGGATGAGCTTAGAAACAAGGTGTATGAATACGAAATAAGTGAAAAATTCTATCCTTGTAGAATTACTAACTGGACTAGAGATGATATTGAGATTTTAGGACGTGATGTTACCAAGAATTCAAGAAAAATGTTTTGTAATGGATTTGATATTAACTTCGCCAAGAAGCTAGAAAAGGTGAAGATTGAAGATGAAATTTACAAGGTAATTGAAGTAAAAGATATTGGAAGATGGATATTTTTTATTATTGAGAGAGTAGGTAAATGAAATACACTTTAAAAGGCGATAAGAGACTTGAACAAGCTTTGTTAAAAAAGAGTAAAGCTAGATTTTACGGCGTTGCTAATAAAAATTTAGTGGAAATATTTAACAGAGCAAAAAGACCTCCTGGAACTCCGAGAGATAGCGGAGATTTGATTAAAAGCCGTAGGTTAAGAGAAGCTATTCCAAGTACAAGATTTAAAGGTATTTTTTATTATACCGAAGAGTACGCACCACATGTAGAATATGGGCATGATGTTGGGAAAAATGGACACGTTGATGGTCAAAGATATCTTAAACGAAATGTTAGTAAACAGGGAAGGATATATATGAATGATTTGATAAAGGAACTGAAAAAATGATTAAAAAAATTGGTATTGTAGACTTTATTAAGATAGTTCAGGATTTAATTGAAAAGAATACTCTATTAAGGGCTTACGACTATGTTCCAGTGGACGAAAAGCCTCCGTTTGCTTATGTGGAATTGTACGATAAGAGGGCAGAAAACACGAAATCAATGTGGGGCGAAGTATTCAATATATTGGTTCATATCGTTTCAGAAGAATCAAATAGTAAGGTCGAAATGTACGAGCTTATTACAGAAGTGGAAGAAGCTTTTACAGACGAGTTGAGGTTTGAAGATAACAATATTTCTGTTATTAGGCAAGACGAAATCGGATTACAATCGTTAGAACAAGAAGAAACAGGTTCATGGCATGCTATTTTAGAGTTTGAGATTAAGCTTTGTTATGGATTTAAGGTCAAAATTTAAAAGAGGAGATTATTATGGGAGATTTAACAAAAGCGTTTGAAAATAACTTATATTGTGATTTTACTAGCTCTGCTTCAAAAGCTGTAGCTGGAAAAGATATTTTGTTGGCTATATTTAGTGCTGATGGTCAAAAGCTATTGGGCATCAGTGGGCAACAAGGTTTAAAGATTAATAGAACAAGTGATTCTATTGAGGTATCTAGTAAGGATACTGTTGGTGGATGGAAATCAAAGATTGCAGGTATGAAAGAGTGGTCTATTGATAATGACGGCTTATTTGTACCTAGTGATGAGGCGCATAAAGCTCTATCCAAAGCGTTTGAGGATTCAGACCTTGTTTGTATTAAGGTTGTGAATGTTAAAGAGAAAAAGGGAATGTTTGGAGGTCTTGCGGCGGTAACGGATTATTCTATAGAAGCTCCATTTGACGACGCTATGACATATTCTATTTCACTTGAAGGTAATGGAGCGTTAGTTGATTTAACTAGTGGTGATAAGAGTGCTAATGCAATGCCAGGGGATAAAGTAGGGGTATAAGATGAGCGATAAAGCGATAATAAACTTAAACGAAAAGAAATATGAATTAAAGTTTAATTTAAAAGCATTAGAAAACATTGAAAGAGCTATTGGAAGTTCTTTGATGGGAGAATTGTCTAAGTATAATGCTATGCTACCATTAACTACTCTAAGGGTTCTTTTTTCACATTCTTTGTATCAAATCGATGCAGGTAAAATAGCAATAGAGCAAGCATCAGATTTGTTTGACAAGTTGATTAATGAAAAGGGATTGATTTTTGTTAACATGTTGGTTGTGAATGAAATTAAGATTGACTGTCCTTTTTTCTTCCAAGGCGTTTAATTGAATTAGAATATTTTGAAACGGATAATAGCGAAATCGATGAGGAGTATGTGAGGTTAACTACTGAATATGCTGATGATATTGATTTCGCTTTTTATGTTGTAAATTTTGGGTATTCAAGAGAAGATTACGAACAATTAACGCCAAGAGACGTTGCATTTATTCGAAAAGCGTATGAGACAAAAACTGTGCAAGAAACAACTCAACTTAGAAATGCAGTGTTGAATGCAGTTAGTAATGCACTTAGAAAGAAAAACGCTAGGTTTCAAAAATTATGGAAGAAAGTTCAAAAGCCTCTGGATAAGGAAAAGGCAAGAAATGATGCTGAAATAATCTTTGAGACTGAAGAAAAAGAGGGTAAATCTTGGGTTGATAAAATTTACGAAGCTAATGGATTGAGGAGGTGAGATTATGGCGGCTGACTATACTTTAAGCGTTGAGATTAATGGTGATGCTAGTAGTATGGAAAAAGCATTTAAAAAGGTTAGTGGTGCTTTAGAGGATACGAAAAATAAAATCAACGAAGCTAGTTCAGGAGCGGTTCCTGGAATCGGACAAATGGCTAAATCATTTGGTATTGCACAATTAGCTGTAAAGGGCTTTTCTATGGCTATGGGTGCTGTAAGTGGAGCTGTTGACGGAGCTGTATCAAGAGTGGATACTCTTAATCAATTTCCTAAAGTTTTACAACAAATGGGATATAAAAGTGAAGAGGCTAAAGCTTCAATAAAAACTTTATCTGACGGAATTAAAGGACTTCCAACTACACTAGATGGTATAGCCGGTAATACACAACGTATGATTACGATTATGGGTGATGTTCCAAAAGCAACTCAAGCAACACTAGCACTTAATGACGCTTTTTTAGCTAGTGGATCAAGTGGAGAAACTGCCAGCCGTGGTCTTGAGCAGTATTTACAAATGCTGTCGTCTGGAAAAGTGGATATGATGTCGTGGAGAACACTTCAAGAAACTATGCCTTATGCATTAAAAAGAACTGCTGAAGCGTTTGGGTTTACTGGTAAGAGTGCAACTAATGATTTTTATGATGCACTTAAAAAAGGTAAAATCACTATGGACGATGTTACAAATAAGTTTATAGAGTTAAACAAAGGAGCTAAAGGTTGGCATAATACTGCGTTAGATGCAACTAAAGGTATGCAAACTTCTTTTGCTAATTTACAAACTGCTATAAAGACGGGGGTAGCTAATGTTATTCAATCGATAAACGATTGGGGTAAGGCTAACGGGTTTGGCGATATTGCTAGTAACGTGGATAAAGTTAAACAAAAAGTTAGCGAAGCTTTCGGATATATGGTTCAAAAAATGCCTGAGATTTTAGATAAGGTTAAAGTTGTAGCGTTAGAATTTCAAAAATGGTATCAAAGGTTAAAACCGTTAGCACCAGTTATTTTGGCTGTGCTTACACCGTTATTAGCTTTTAAAGGTGTTGTATCAATTGCACAAGGTGTTACTAATGGTGTAAACAAGATAACGGGCGCTATTAATGGATTAGGTCAAGGTGTTGAAATTATAAAGGGCGTTCCTGGTGCTTTTAGTAACCTTGGAACTAGCTTGTCAGGTGTTGCTAGTGGAATAAAAGGTGGAATAAGTGCAATTGGCGGTGCTTTCCAAGGATTATGGGCTACGTTAATGGCTAATCCTATAATTTTAATTATAGCTGGAATTGTAGCTGTGGTAGGCGTATTAATTTATTGTTATAAGCATTTCGAGGGATTTAGAAATTTTGTAAATAATGTTGCTAGTTCGATTAAAGACTTTTTCGTTAATGCATGGAATAGTATCAAAGAAACTACGGTAGAAATCTGGACTGGTATAAAGGATTTCTTCAGTGGAATTTGGGATGGTATAACATCAACTGTTACTAGTGTGTGGGATGGAGTTTCAGGTTATTTAACAGGAATATGGAATGGAATAGTATCTATTGCTAAAGGGCTATGGGAAGGTATTAAGCTTGTTATTATGACTCCGATTTTACTAGTTATAGATTTGGTAACGGGGAATTTCACACAATTACAATCAGATTTACAACTTATTTGGGATAAAATCAAAGAGACTGCTGGATTATTGTGGGAAGGTATTAAGACTGTTATTACAACAGTTGTCACTGTAATCAAAGATGGAGTTATTGCTGGATTTGAGTTACTTAAGACTACTCTATCAAATATTATAACTGGAATACAAAACGTATTTTCAAGTGTGTGGAATGCAATAAAAACTTCGGTAATAAACATAGCTACTGGTTTAGTAAGTGGAGCTATATCTGTGTTTAATGGATTAAAGACGGGCGTTCAAAATATAATCAATAAAGTCAAGGATATCTTTAATTCATTGAAAAGTATTAGCTTGATAGATATTGGTAAAAAGATTATGAATGGTTTTTTAAACGGCTTGAAATCGGCGTATAAAAAGGTTCAGGACTTTATCGGGGGCATTGGAAATTGGATAAGAGAGCATAAAGGACCGATACAGGTGGATAGAAAGCTTTTGATTCCTGCTGGTAATGCTATAATGCTTGGCTTGAATAGTGGGTTAAATAGTGGGTTTGATGATGTGAAGTCAAATGTTAATTCTATGGGAAACACAATATCAAGCATTATAGGTACTGATAATAATCTTGGATTTGAGTTTGATCTTGATGATAGCGGATTCGTAAGGACGATTGATAACGCTAGAAATATTATTCAAGATTTTAAAGAATATGCTGAAAAAGGATTTGGATTAAATATGAGAAATAACGTATCTAATACTTCTGAAATGAAAAGGGTAGTATTAGGTGGAACGGGAGTGTTTAATCAAGATTCTAATGTCGAAAATACTGGCAAAGCTATTAGCACAAACGGTGTTCAATCACTTGTTGTAAGAGAGTTAGGAGATTTGAATTTAACTGTAACTAGTGAGATGGATTCTAGAGAAGTTGCAAGAGGAACATATAAGTTTACAGATGAGTTCTTAAAGAGAAATCAAAAAATCAGAGAAAGAAGAAGAGGAGAGTTGTATTAATGAATGATATTTTAAAATTTGTTACAGTTGACAAAGAAAAAAAGTTCGGATTTTTCTTCAATGGTACTGATTTTAGGGATTTACTAACTGTAGAAGAAATCAACAGACCTATTGCTTCAAATATTAGCAATAGGTTGAATGATTATATAAGTTTTAATGGTGCTGATTTGATAAGCACAAGAAGAGATCCGATGTATTTTAAGATCAAATACAATACTGTAAAACAAAACAAAAACGCGATTAGAAATTTATTTGCTAATCTTTTGGTTACAGAGGAGTTATCAGAATTGTACTTTTATGATAATCCAGATGTTATTTACTATGCTAAATTAGATGGAACTACAGAAATTGAAGAAGGATACAATTACACAAAAGGTGAACTAACTTTTATCATTCCATCTGCTTGTGGATATAAGAGAGAGCCTGTGGAGCTGTCGCAAGCCAACGCTAAGAGTATTATGTGTGAAAACAAGGGTACGGATAAGACGTATCCTTGTTTTGATTTCACATGTCACGGCAAGGTTACAATGATTGGCGTGACTAGTAAATACGGCAGTTTCCAGTTTGGAGATAGTAAGGAGTTTGCACCGATTAAGCAGATGAAGATACACAAGGAGCAGACTAGTAGTTTGTTCAAGAGTGGTAAAGGAACTTTAACTATTCTTGATAGGGTAATGAAAACTAGCGATGGTTGGGATATTGTGGATGCATCGAAACTTATAGCTGATAGTGATTTCGATGGGAAGGTGTCTAATACTACTACATCAAGTCCAAAGACTTCTAACGGGACTGTTACTGTGTCAAAGAACGCAAGGTATTGGGACAATGGAGTGAGGATTGCTAATTGGGTAAAAGGTAAGTCTTTTAAATTCGATAAGACAAAGGCTGTGAACAAGTCAAAATCAAAGAAGGCATACAGACTTAAAGACAAAGAGGGATATCTTGGTTGGTTGCTTGAAGAAGATATTCAAGGTCAAAGCCAAAGCACTGTTACTGGTGTGTATCCTTTTTGGAATAGTTCAAGTTTAAAGACTTTTTCAACATTGCCTTTGCATCGCAAGGTTACTAACAATGCAACTGACTGGGAAATGACTTTCAAATTCAATTACAAAGCAAGTCCTGGACAATTTGGTTTTATGACTTTTGGTATCACTGATAAGTATCAAAACATGATTGGTGGTATGAGGATTGAAACCATAAATGGTGATGGAAGAATGGCCATGGTGTGCTTGTGTGGTAGTGATGGTAAACTCCATACGGGATACAATAAAGCTGACTGGACAGGTGCTGTAACTATTACTAAAAGAGGTGCTATGATTACATACTACATGTATAATCAGTTGAATGGTAAAAGCTACACTTATAGGCTAATGAATGCTGAGATTGATGATGTAGTGGCTAGTGATGTTTATGTGTTATGCACTAAGAAGAACAACTATGACTTTATTCAAGCTTGTAATCCAATGCACATGACTATTACTGGTTATGATGCAGATATTTATGTTGAGAATAAAAGCAAGGAAGAGTTTTCTATGATTAATGTAGCCATTCCTAGGTTTAACTTCAACGATGGCGACACTGTGAGAATCGATATGAATACTGGATTTTGTTATCACAATGGGCACAGATGTTTGATGCCAATTGCGTTTGGCTCGAGACCTACACCGATTTATCCAGGGACAGAGGAGATAGTGATAACTACTGAGGGAGAATTTGGGTCGTTCGTTGATTGTGATGTGAGTTACAGAGAGGTGTTTAAATGTTAATAGTTACAGATAGAAATCTACAAACACTGACAATAGTTAGTAATGATTACCCGGAGGGCATACATTTCCAAGATGATAAGTTCAACGAAAACCTGGAAACTGGAACTTGTATGCTTACTTGCAGTATTGACAAGGTTGTTGAAAAGGATGTTGAATTAATTGAAGCTGGTTGTTTGATCGTTGCCACAGGATACAAGAAAAAGCCTGTTTTACTTGAGATTACAGAAGTTGTTGAGAATAGATACTCAAAAGAAATAGTTGCGGAAGATTGTGGACTTGATTTACTTAATGAAGATATTGCAGAACAAGATTTCAAAGGAACACTTGTTGAATGGGTCAACAATACTCTTGGCGATAAATCGGGCTGGGTTGTTGGAATTAATGAGGCTAAGGATAAAAACTTAGCTTTTAAATTTGATGGTACAACTACTAAGACTAAGAGACTTGCTATGATTGCAGGTCGTTTCGGTTGTGAGATTAGCTATGATGTTAAATTAAATGGTAATGCAATAGATAAAAAGGTCATAAACTTTTATAAGAAACGCGGTAAAGAGACTGGATACAGGCTTGAGTTCGGGCGTGATGTCAGTGATGTTAAGCGTACTGTGTCAATTGCCGACTTGTGTACTGCTGTAAGAGCTGTAGGTAAACCTCACAAGGAGCAAATCAGAGAAGTAAAACAAGTTGAAATTGAAGAAGATAAAAAGAAACCTGCTCCAAATAGCAAGATTGAGTTATTTGTTAAATGGATGAAATCACGTGAAGGTAAGGTTAGGTATTCACAAGCAAGACGTGAAGGTCCTAATTATTATGACTGTTCAAGTTCTGTAAGTAGTGCTGCGAAATTTGCAGGACTGTTTCCAAAATCTGTGGGACTTCCAACTACTGGAACATTGTGGGCTTGGGGTAATGCTGGAACGTACTTTCATCAAATCAATCAATCAGAAATTCAGTACGGAGACATATTCGTATCAAGACACAATAACAAGGGTCACACAGGAGTAATATTAGATAAAAACACAATCATACACTGTACTTTGTATGGATCAATCAATGGAATTGTAACAACTAAGCTTAGCGGATGGACTGGTCCTAATGTTAGGTTCTATCGCTGGAACGAGAACAAAGGTGGAACTATAGTTGATGCTACTAAGAAAACATACTGGACTAATTCTGATGTTACAAAACACGATTTGGGCAAGAGATTGCAAGGAATAACTGCGACTCAAATCAATAACTGGATAAGAGCAAAAGCTCCAAACAGTCCATTTAACGGACAAGGTCAAGTATTCATAGAAGCGCAAAAACAGTCCGGGTTAGATGCTAGATATATATTAGCGCATGCAGCATTAGAAAGTGCGTGGGGCAGCAGTAGGATTGCAAGAACATATCATAACTACTTCGGTATTAATGCGTATGATAGTAATCCTGATAACGCTAAAAAAAGCAGTAACAGGAGTTTACAAGCAGGCATTATCAATGGTGCTGTGTGGATAAAAGAACACTATTATAACCGCGGACAAAAGACGTTGTATGCTATGAATCATGATAAAAATGGACATAACTATGCTAGTGATAAGGCATGGGGAGATAAGATTGCAAACATTATGAAAGGGTCTGAACGATTCACAAATCCTGGTGCTACTGCTTCAAGTACTGAACAAGTATCGTACAAAGAACATGAGGTGAATACTGATTTAGTAGGATACAAGTATGATGACGGAAGATTCTATGTTACTGATGATGGACTGATTTGCGATAGAGAAGCAGCTAAAAAGTGGACTAGATTCAATAAAACGGGTCAAAAATATTTCATAAGAATGTATGATAGCGAGGCTACTAGTCAAAAGACTTTGTTTGATGAGGGATTGAGGTTCTTAAAAAACAATAATGAGGCTAAGATTAGCTATGAGGTATCACTGAGACAGCTTCCAAGTGAGCTAGAAATTGGAGACTACATTAGAATAATAGACCACGGATTTAAACCGGCGTTGTACTTATCAGCTAGACTTGTGGATATTACAAGGAGCTTGTGTGATGAGCTTAGCAACTCTGCTATATTTGCAAACTTTGAAGAAGAAAAAGCAGGTATTTCTGAAAGGCTTTTGAGCCTTGAAAAATCGGTATATAGTAGCAGGTTTAATTGGCAAAATATACCATACGAAATGCAACTAACATCAAGTCAAGGTAATGTGTTCAAAGATGGTGTGTTGTCAACAGAAATTACCGCTATTGTTACAAAAGCAGGTGTGGATCAAACTGCAACAATTGATAAGTTTGTGTGGGAAAGAGTGTCAGAATATCAAGACAAAATCACTACAAGTGATGAGGACTGGAACAAATCTAAAGAAGGCTCAACAGGTAATATACTTGGAATTAATAACACTGATGTTGATTTACAAGCTACTTTTACATGTTCTGCTATGTTGAATGATGTTGCTGTCGCTACAAGTTTTATAACCATAAAGGACTTGACGATTGGAATATACAAGCAAGAACAAGAACCTAACCACAACGTATTACAGTGGGGCGATGTGTGGCAATGGGACGATGGTAAAGGTAATCACTTCAAGAGACTGTGGAAGGGTGATAGGTGGGAAGATACTATCACAAAAAGAGACTTGGAGATATTGGAACTAACTCCTGGTCCTCCAGGTGCCGATGGTGATGATGGTATGCCCGGCAAAGACGGCAAGGACGGAAAAACTTCGTATGTTCACTTCGCTTATGCTGATAGCGCAGACGGAACAGTTGGATTCACAAGAACTGCTACAGCGAACAAAAAGTATATTGGATTCTACACGGATTTTGAAAAAGCTGACTCAACAGACCCAAAGAAATATGAATGGTCATTATTCAAAGGTGATGATGGTAAAGATGGAGTTGCAGGTAAAAACGGTCTTGGATTAAAATCCACAGACATATCCTATGGTTTGTCTAATTCTGAAACTAATGAGCCCGCTAGCTGGACTAAAGCAGTACCTGGTTTATCGAAAGGTAAATACTTATGGACGAAAACAGTGTGGAACTATACTGATAACACTTCCGAAACTGGATATACAAAAACTTATATCGCTAAAGATGGTAACACTGGTAAAGACGGAATTGCTGGTAAAGACGGCGTTGGAATAAAATCTACTACCATAACTTATGCTAAGTCTACAAGTGGCACTAACCCACCTACAAGTGGATGGACTAGTAGCATACCAAGCACAAGTCCTGGTGATTTTCTGTGGATGAAAACAGTATGGAGTTATACTGATAATACTTCAGAAACTGGGTATTCTGTAAGTAAAATAGGCAAAGACGGGTCACAAGGCATTCCTGGTAAAGCTGGTGCTGATGGAAAAACACCTTATTTCCATACAGCTTGGAGTAATAGCGCTGATGGTAGTAAGGATTTTTCTGTTAGTGAGGCAGGAGAAAAGGCATACATTGGAACTTACACAGACTATGTTAAGGCAGACTCAACAGATCCTAAAAAGTATACGTGGATGCTGGTTAAAGGAAACAAGGGGAAGGACGGAGCAGACGGTGCTAACGGAAGTAATTTTACTTGGAACTTACTAAAAAAGTCGAATGTAGTTGTAGAAAACGCTAATTATCTAATTGCAAAGTATGACTTAGCAGAAAAACCTGTTGTTGGCGAAACTTATACTTGTACTATTTGGGGAAATCTTGCAAAAGAGAAATCTGCGTTTGGTATTTATAATTCAAGCGGGAGTATCGGTTTCGGTTACTTGACAAAGATTAAAGATGGAATATATCAAAGGACTTTTAAGTGGGCTAATTCAGCAAAATTATCTGATGGCAGTATATTTAAAGCGAATGACACCCAACTATGGGTTTATTCTTTGTATAGGAATGTAACTGGTGTTACTTCTACAATTGATAGAATTAAACTTGAGAAAGGAGCAAATACTAATCCAGAATGGTCGCCCCACGTTTCAGAAATCAACGGTAAAGACGGAACGTTCGAGGGGGAAATCGGCGGTAGAAACTTAATTAAAAACTCAGACGATTTGAGTGGTTGCTTTGTAAAATTTGATGGTGGTAATCACAAAATAACTGATGAGGAAATAACTGAATTTGGTTTTGGTGGTAAAAGATTAGTTTCCGAAGCAAGAAATCAGACTGATGGCACAAAGGAAATCATGCTTTTAGATAGCGAAAATCTTATCGGAGGTAAAATTTATACATTCTCAATGTATGTAAAAAACAATCGTGACGTTCCAATGAGACTTAACGTGAAATCTATAGAATGCGATTTGATTGAATTAAAGCCAAATGAGTCCAAAAGGTTAGTCGTAACTGGGAAGAAGATTGATGACACATACGCAAATGGCAAATTCAGAGTATTTTTTAATGCAAATACAAAAAATTACTACATTGACTGCACTGTATCACGACCTCAGTTGGAAGAGGGCGACGTTGCAACAAGTTGGAGTAAGAATCCTAATGATTTCGAAGATGAGCTTGAAAAGAAAGCCGATTCACAAACTGTAACAGACATCGAGTCAAGGCAACAAGCCGTTGAGGTGTTGATTAGTCAGAAAGCAGATAAAGATAGCGTGACTAAAAGCTTTGTTGAGATAGAAAAGGCTAAGGCATACGCAGATACTGTGAAAAAAGCGTTGGAAAATGAGAGCTTATCACTTAAAGACAGGATCAAGATTATCGAAGAAAATGTCGGAGCTGGTAAACTCACAATAGAAGCTATAACAACGTATTTCGATTTCGGTGAGGAAGGTATTCTCATTGGTAAAAAAGACGAAGCAGTGAAGATGATTCTTAAAAACAATGCACTAGAAATTATAGATGGTACTAAAACTGTGGCAAGATTTGCGAACTCACAAGTACAAGTACCGAATTTAAAGGTTGACGGTGTATTGGAGTTTGGATATCACATGGTAACAAAGCACGATAATGGTGTAAATAAATACACGATTATTAAACCGATTTAGGAGGAATAAATGGCAACATATACTGGTACAGCGCCATCAAGCTTGTATGCGTATTTTAAATTGGATATGAATGTTATCAGTCAATCAGAGGCTGATAACACATCAAGAATTAAATACAGATTATATCTTGAAAGTAGAGGCGGAGGAAGTGGGTATTCTCAAACAAAGAGGCCCACTTCTTTAATTTGTAATAATCAGACAATTGAGGACACGAGGACAACGTATAGTTTTGACAGGGGTGGAAGCTCTACATTGTGCAGTGGTACTTTTACAATCACTCACAATTCAGATGGAACAATGTCGTTTCCAATCAAAGCAAGTGTTGGAACACATAGAGGAACTTGTTCACTGAGTGCTACGATGACACTTCCTACTATTGCAAGGGCAAAGCCTATGACTATGAGTATCGTAGATTCTGTAGGTGATACGGTGTATTCTGCAAACATTGGAGATTCTGTGACTATTAATGTTACAAATACTTCTGGAAGGTCTGTAAGTCTTGGATGGGAAGCGGACAACTATTCAGGATATGTCGGTAGCATTACGGGTAGTAAAAATTTCACTTTCGATGCAAGTACATTCTCTGATGTATTCGGTAGTGAGTCAAGTGGATATGTGACTTTTACTGCTAGTGCAGATGATGGGACGACTGCTTCAAAGACTATTACTCTTCGTGTTTATGAAATAAAAAAACCCAACATAAGCTATGTTTCAGTTCGCGAAGGTAACTCACAAGTTAAGAGTGTGTTCGGAAGTGACTACTTCTATACAAATATAAGTGATGTTAGCGCTTATGTATCTGCTGAGGCGTATAATGGTGCAAGTATTGAAAAGTACCTGGCGACATTAGATGGATATACAACATACTCTAATAGCTCAACTATAGATATTGGTAGTGTAACAAGAGCTGGAGAAAGAAACATCACTTTTGAAGTTGTGGATAGTAGAAATCAAAGAAAATCTTATGGTCAAAATATAAGAGTTAAAGAGTACAATCCACCAACTGCTGAATGTAGTGTTACAAGACAAGGAGAAGGGTTGAATGCTTCTGTTAAGGTACAGCACACTGTGTCTGGTAGTACTGATAATAATACTTGTAATGTAACTGTTGATGTGAGGGAGTTACCGTACGGAAGTTTCTCAACAAAATACAGTGCAAATATTAATATTGCATCTACCACTCAATCGGTGAGTTTGGGAAGTGGATACAAGGAGTTTGCATCGTATGAGGTCAGAGTAACTGCGACGGATAAATTCAGAAGTTATACTGCTTTAGTTACGGTGCCTACTCAAGCTGTTGGGATTTCGATTAATCCTAAGAGCAATTGTGTTGGAATAGGTAAGTTTCCAGATAAACTTGTAGGAAATGATAATCTAGAAGTAAAGGGAGATATTTTCGCACAAGGTATTGAGGCTGATTTGACTCTTAAAGCTTGGGAAGCCGATATCAATCATCTTAACATTGAAGATGAGTTAAAGATAAAAGATAAAGTGGTAAACTTAAAGCCTTTTGCATCGTACAATACTGCTAAAAGACTTGATACTGAAAGTACTAGGGATATTTACGGGATTGTTGATTTGGGAGAAATTACTTATCCTAATTCATTAGGCAATGGTGGATATTCTGACATTATTACCATTAGATATTCACCTAGTATTATTAATGTTGAGTATATAGGGGCTACGATTATTAGGTGCAGTGGCCTTGGAATGATACTACACGTTACTGATTATGGAAGTGATTATTTCAAAGTTAGGATTCATAACTATTACAACAGATCTGTAACCTCAGCTTTTAAAATCGCATACCACATAAGGGGGTCAATTTAATGATAAGTATTTATATAAACGAAAATAATACAAGATTTGAGTATTTGAGAGAAGACGGAGCTATGATAACTGGCAATGTGGATAAGCTAGATGATAAGTTGTCGGATATCGTGACTGAGATTAAGAAAAAGAAAACAAATGATGAAATTGAAGCAGAAGAAAAGAAGCTGAAAGAGGCAGAAGCAATGACTGAGATTTTTGACAAAATGATGGAACTTGAAGAGGCTATGAAGTCAATTCAAGAGTCAATAATCAAAGATAAAGGGGGTGAAATAGATGGCTGATATGTATGCATATTTGATTATGAGAGGCAGAAGAACATTCAAGAGTGTTCCAAACTGTTTGAAAGAACGTGTGAAGAAGATACTTGTTGAACTAGGACTTGAAGAATTAGCAACTGAGGAGGAATAGATGGAACAGTTTTTGAAACTGCTTGACACTGGATTTACCTTTGCATTTGCGGCAGGAGTGTGCGTGTTTGTGTTTAAATACGCACCTCTTTTTTTAAATGCTTGGGTAAATTTTAATAAGTCGATTGATAGAAATACTGAGGTTACGAATAGACACTATGACGAGACTGTGGATCTTAAACGACAATTACTAGACTTAAAAGAAAAATTAGAACATCACAATGCCAACGCCATGGACTTGCAAAGAGATCATGATGAAATTTTGAAAAATCAAGAGGAAATGTTGAAGATTTTAGGAGAAATGAAACAGATAATATTAGGAGGAGGCAGAAGATATGACAATTAGAAGATTCGGTGTTGATATTTCAAAATACAATGGAAATGTCAATATGAGAGTAGCTAAACAAAGCGGAGTTGAGTTCGTAATACTGAAAGCAGGATCTGGAGCAAGAGGCGAGGATCCTTATTTTCAAACTAATTACAGAAATGCAAAAGCAGCTGGAATGCCTGTTGGGGCATATTGGTATAGTTATGCTATGAATGTCAATGAGGCGAAGGGCGAAGCTATTAGATTTATGAAATTACTAGATGGTAAACAGTTTGAGTATCCTGTGTATTTGGATTTCGAAGATCCATCTCAAAGAAATATAAGCAGGTCAACAAAAACAGATATGGCTATCGCTTTTATGGATATTCTAGAAAAGAATGGATACTACACTGGTTTGTACAGTTCGGGAGATTGGATTAATAACAAATTCGATAGAGCAAGAATGAAGAATTACGATGTGTGGATTGCACACTGGTATGTAAATGTGCCAAGATGCTATAGAAGTTATGGTATGTGGCAATATACTAATAAAAAGCAAGTACCAGGAGTGCCAAGTACCGGAGAAGGTGGAGTGGATGCAAACTACGCTTTTATCGATTATCCAAGCATCATCAAAAATGCTGGTTTTAATGGATACACTAAACTAAAATCTAAATCTGGAGGAGATAATATGAAAAACAAAAATATAATAATTGCTTATTGGAATGATGGAGACCTAGCAAACGCACAGGCGCTTTCAAATTCTTTACCTGGTGCAGCACTTGTAAGAACAAAAGATGCGTCTATATATAAGGAAGATTATGTTATACAAGTCGGAGGATTTGATATTAAAGGATCCAATAGAAAAGTGTTTGGTAGAAATAGGTTGGCAACATTAGAAGAGGTTACCAAAGTCGCAAAGGAGTTGAAAGCGTAATGATGGAACAAGGAATGATTTTAGCAGGTATAATGGTGTTAGTTGAAGTAATAAAAAGAGTTACTGGAGAAGGAGTTAAAAGATACCTACCTTTAATATCTTTAGTGATAGGAATAGGTGTAAATCTTCTTATGACGGGATTAAGTCCAGAGTCAATTCTTACTGGAGTGTTACTTGGTGGTGCTGCATGTGGGATATATGATTTTGGGTCTAAGACTGTTTTGGATAGATAGTTAATGTTGTAAAGAAAAAGGGGCCACTTTTGACCCCTTTATATAATTAAATTTATGAAACTAATTCTATTTCTCGTGGGTATAAATTTTGGTGTGTTTTTCCTGCACCATGACTATACCCATTGAGTAATTCATTTGGGTAATTTACAAGGT
>OGSK01000011.1_pt1 | contig 161898 bp, 169 predicted proteins | sample 1573861 | NCBI WGS metagenome assembly OGSK01 (sample SAMN03295834, study PRJEB24534) | human gut metagenome | isolation source: fecal sample 2 from infant 5 | host: Homo sapiens | place: USA: Pittsburgh, PA | collected 2014-07 | reverse complement strand
GTATGAATTTATCCCGTCAGGAACAACGTACCTTACACGTTCTCGCCAAAGGTGGCCATATTGCGCACGTCCGCGATGCGTCTGGCCGCGTCACCTCTGTTGAATACTACAGCCGCGAAACGTTCTTGCTCAGCGACTGCACACTTGCCGTCTTAAAAAAACTCAAAACCAAAAAACTGATCAAGTCCGTCAACGGCCAACCCTACCGCATTAATATTACCGGGCTGAACAACGTTCGCACCTGACTCGATTCGCCAGCTTCAACTGAATCAGTTAGTCTGAGTATATGAGACATCAATTTATTTAAGAACGGCTCCCACTGGGAGCCGTTAAAGTTACGCATTTCTCATTCCAATAAATTAATATTCATGTAGTTCCAGCGTAGCCATGACTGGAATATGGTCGCTGACTAAAGGCCAGTTAAAAGTTGCCCAATCATTTGGCTGATTAGGCACAAACATATCTTTTACCTGCCACACCTGACCTCTTGACGTAAAGATTTTATCCAGTGCTAAAGAAGGATTAGCTGCAGGCCATGATCTCATATCTTTTCCACTAACAGACACTTCATCCCAGAATAACCTTAACTTGTTAATACTATTACTGTTATCCACATCATTGAAGTCACCGACCGCTATCATGATACCAGTTAAGAGATTAGGGAATATATCCTTAACGTCAGCATCATCTGTAGTGAAAGCATTAAGATATTCCATCTGGCTGACTCTTACCGCATCCTGATGATGCCAGTCAGTGTGTATATTCAGGAAATGTACAGGCATCTTGAAACCTGGAACATTTACTTCTGCAACAATGACCTGGCGTGGTTCATAGTCACCAGATGGCATATTGAACGCCTGGGCATGTTTTATAGGATGTTTAGATAAAATAGCTGTTCCATATTCTCCTCCATCAACATCAATTGTTTTTGAGAAGAAGTAATGCATATTAGTTATCTTCGCTAACTCCTTTGCCTGATCGACATTTCCGCTGCGATTAGTTAATTTATCAACCTCCTGTAAACCAATCAGGTCGGCATTCAATTTCTTGATGCCTTCGGCAACATCTTTAACATCCATATTGTGATTAGCTAAACCAGCACCAATATTAAAAGTTGCTACCTTTATCTGAGGTTTCTGGCCTTCAACCAATTCGTTCTTACCATTCAGATACTGTTTTTTGAGATAATCACTTTCGCTTAATGATGCACCCAGATTAGCGAAAGATAACGATGAAAACATCGCGAACGATGCAACAACAATATAAATTCCTTTCATTGCGCTTCCTCTTATTTCAGAATCTGAAATAATGGTAACAACTTAAGATAAATCTAAAGTGATATTTATCACGCTGAGAGGCATACAAATAATTACAATGCTATCAACATATTATTTTTGTAAGATACATATCAAAAAAAACCAATAAATAAAAACATAATTTTATATACACAGCCATTTAGATAAAATATCAGCAGAAATGCATCATATATTTAACAAGGAATGATGGGGGATTATTTACAACCTCAAAAATAATCACCATTCGACCATTATATGATTAATTATCACTAATTAAAAACACTTACAATAAATAGTCGTACAATTATTACTGTACAACGTACTGAAAGATAGGCAGAAAGCAACGCCCGGGGAGTGATGGCGCTCATTTGAACCATCCCTGCCCCGTGAGTACACAATGATGAGGCTGAGAACGTCAGGAAAGGATGTGTGACGGATATAAAACAGTTCGTGTTCTGTCTGGACATTTTGTCGTATTGACAGATGCCAGGGACGAGAGTGTGACCGCCTGGCTTCCACTTCGCTGAGTGTTATTGAATGGGAAATGTCACATCGAGAGTTATGACCCCGCCTCATCAATACATGCTGATGGCCCGGCAGGGAATATCAGGCAAAGATTAGTGGCGGATCTGCGCCAGGTCGTCTTCAGTCAGACCTGTCATCTTCATGACGGTACTGCGGTCAATACCGTTCTTCAGCATAGTACGGGCAATTTTAAGGGTGGCTTCACGCTCGCCTTTTTCAATTCCGCGCTGTTCACCCAGTTGGATGCCCTTCTCGATACCTTTCTCGATACCTTTCTGCTCAAGCTGTTGTGCGATGGTCATAAGTGCGTCTCCGTGTTGCGGCACACGCTGTGCCAGTTCGCGAACAAAGGCTTCGGCGTCCGCTGTTTCGCCTGCCTGTAAAATATAGTGTACCAGTGATAGGACCTGCGATGAAGACAGATATCCGGCCAGTAAAATCGGCGCCAGCTGGTCAACGAGTTCTGCCAGATCGCGCTGATGAATATGCTTCTGCAGCAGCGTCAGCGCAGCCAGACTGCGGTGCCCTGCAATTTCGTCATCCGGAATAACGGTCACGTCAACCAGCGGGAATGCGGTACTGTAGAGCCTTCCTGCAAGTTCTGGATCGTCAAACTCATCCAGCCAGCGAGTCGAGTATGGATACGGGCTGCGCTTCCCCGTGTAGAACAATACCGGTATAACCAGTGGCAGTTTTTTATGGCCAGCCTCAAGATGGCGCTGCATTGCAGCCACCGCATAACGGATAAGCCGAAAGGCCATATGTTTATCAGGCGACGACTGGTGCTCAATGAGAACATGGACATATCCATCACCGGCGGTTGTTTTCAGACTGTAGAGCACGTCACTGAAATACTGCCGGAGATCATCTTCAACGAACGAGCCCGATTCCAGCTTCAGCGTGCTGAGATCGCAGATCGCAAGCAGCTCTGCCGGCAGGTGTATATTCATGAAATCGCGTGCGGTATCCGGCTGTGTCAGAAACTGCCGGAACGTCGCATCATGAGGTGTCGGATTATTGCTTTTTTTCTTCATCGACCCAGACTCTGAAAAATATCAATGTAATGGTACAGGGGCCGACAGTCCTGTGAAACAAAAACTTTCATCAGGGCTTCCAGACCATTCCACCCTGTGGAGAATCTTGCTGTTCCTGTCTGCGCGGCTGTTCCTGGCTTGTATATCGGTTCTGCTCGGCCTCCACGATCCTGCGCTGCTCCGGCTCCTGCAGTGCAAGCCTGCGAGACGGAAATTCCTGGTTAAACTCCGCCACGGTTCGGCAGGCCCGGGTCCTGAAGTCAGGATCGTTACTGAAGCTCACATGCTCGCCACTTTTCAGCGAAGCCGCCCCCACAGCAAACCACATGGACGGGATTTCCTTCGGTGTAACCACTTCCAGTCGGTCACCATAATCTGCCACCTCTGCCCAGCCGTTCCGGCAATATACCACCACACCGTCCCGTCTGACAGTTGCCTCAAACTCCGGGGCTTCCATGATGCCCACATCATCTGCCGGAGCACAGTAGACGATACTGTTAGTCGGAAATCCCTTCCGCTTGCTACGGTAGTGCCAGCCTCGTAACTGGCTGATTGCCGCCACATCGCCCTTAACCGCTTCCTGCTCCACCCACCCCCTGTACGTCATTGGGCGCAGCTTACCCGCCACGTGCAGTGTCGCCCGCTCCTCACGCAACTGCAGACGCAGCGCCGCTTCTTTCTGCATCTTTTCAAACGAAATAATGTTATACGCCAGACGCCGTATCTGCGGATCGGCTGTCCGTCCCCGCCGCCTCACTTCCGCTTTCCGATCGCGCGCCTCTGCGGCTATCGCCCGAAAACGTCCCGCCACATCCAGGTCAGGTTTCTTCCAGTCCCTTCGATAGCGCTCATACCGAGCTCGCAACTCAAGCCGCGCATTTGCCCTGGCCTCCCGGCGTTCTGCCCTCGCCCCCTGGTCACGCACATGCAGCGTGTTCCGGGACCGGTTATGGCTGTCCGGATACCAGTCCGCTGACTGAAACGCACCGGCGGTCGCTTCCTGTTTCAGTGTCAGATCCGGATGAAGCCGGCTGGCTCGTATCGGTGTCTGTGCTGTGTCATACAGGCTGTAGACCGCCAGCCCTTCTCCCTTGCGATCCAGGCACAGACCGGCCGCGCACAAAATTTCATGCGCGGCCCCCCAGGAGAAATGCGGTCCGGACAACAGGCGATCAATCTGTTCAAAACAGTGCTGGCGTGCATACGTCGTCAGACTTTCCGTATCAGCAAAGTGCTCCAGACGCGCCGCCCCTTCCGGCAGTGCTTTCATCCGTTTCTTCGCCCGGACAACATGACCCTTTTCGTCAACCTTCCAGCTGCCGTTGTCATGCCTGAATCCGTGTTTCAGCTCCAGCTGACGACAGCAGCGCTGCAGCCGCTCCTTGCTGAAGGACAGCGTCGCCGCTTTGAACGTGCGCGGACACACACGGTTTGTCGCAATATGCACATGGGCGTTGTCCGTGTCACGGTGAATGGCGGCCACATACTGATTCCCTTCCAGACCCAGGGCTTTCTGTGTGTCAGCCACGCAGGAAAATATGATATCCGGGTCAGGATTTTCATCTTCCTGCCAGGACAGAATGTAATGAAATACCGGCTCCTCACAGCGCCGGTTAGCCATCGCCGTCGCCGCCATTTCCACCGGCGCGGTTTCCAGGCTGAAGCAGTTATGCTGGATCACCACACCATTCACCGCGATACGGGAGTCACCGTTCTCCAGCATAATTTCTGTCCCCTCTCCCTCGCCAGCGTTCTGCGAACGGTCAATGTATTCAACCAGCCGCTCAAAGCACGCTTCACGTGAACGGGAGGGACGCCGGAAACGGGCATCTTCCCGGAGCGCCTCTTCCGGACTGAGCTCATCCCGGATGCAGTTGTAGGTGATGAGCTGCAGGAAGCTGGATCTGCCGTCTCGCCGACCGTCAGGGACTTTGGCGATCATACGCCGCTCCTTTGCCCGAGCCTGAGCAGCGTGTCGCGAATGGTTACCAGGATATCAGCATACTGTTTGCTAAAGCTGGCACTGACCGTATCCCGGCCTTCATTGAAGAGGTGTTTCTGCAGAGCCCCCAGGCGCGTCAGTTCACGGACGGTCTGCTGATCGCTCCAGGTCTGGATTTTACGATTGAGCGCGCACCGGCGCAGAAATTCCCCGGTACTGAGACCGGCGATTTTCGCCTTTTCCAGAATTTCTGTTTTCTCCTCCGGCGTGCATCTGATCCCCAGAAGCAGCTCGGTGCGCTGACGTTTTTCGCTCTTGCTCACAGTTAGTTATCCGCTCCCTGCGCGAAATTGCCGGGCAATTTCGCCTCACCCGGGGTGTCGGGGCTCTGCCCTGACCAGGAGATTTGTTGGGGCCGACACCGTGGTGGCGGTTCAACAAATCACATCCTGTCCCTCGTTTAGCTTCGGTTATTTTGCATGCAATCGAGTATATAGACGTCTTTCTGGTGACTCCAGAAAAACCATGCTTTGTGTGTGGTTTTGTGACACAATTCCCCGCGTCCGGGCAGGAGGGATGCAGGGGCATGTTATGACAGCAAAAAAATGGTTTTCCGAAAATGATGTGAATGCGGCCCGCGAACGACTGAGTGCGCTGCCGGATCTCACACGGGAGCGGCTCACACGTGCGGAGGTGCTCGGGCAGTTGCGCGACGATATCCGGACGTTACACAGGAAGAAAGGTTACACCCTTCCGGAACTGCGCCAGCAGCTGGAGAGTGTCGGCCTGACCGTCAGCGAGAAAACGTTACGGGACCTGCTGGACGGTGGGCGACCGGCACGCAGACTGACAAACAGTCCGGCTGTTGCAGAAGAAAAAAAGGCGGGCGGTCTGGCAGGTGGAAAGTCAGATTAATGACAGAAAAAAGGGGCGTCCGTTACGCCCCTTTTTCATGATCAGCTTTTAAGCTGTTTCATTTTCTCGGCCATCTCCCAGAGTGCGCGGTTCAGTTTAACGTCCCCGTCAATGCCGTTTACAGGGCGCGTACGCTGATGCTTCCCTTTCGCATTCCTGCCCCACACGCCGCCCTTCGTCATGTTCTCCTGAACGCGCTGGTAAGTCGTCCACAGATCGTCTTTTTTGTCTTCGTGGCGGCGGGCCTGCAACACATCGTCAGCCGTCAGCGGGATATGTTTTCCTTCCCCTTTCTCGTCATATTTCCAGTTGAGCGCAATCTCCGCAAAAATGCGCTGTTCGTCACGACTGAGGCCGATTTCTTTCATCTCGCTGCGCGATTCTTTCACACCGTCGAAAATCTCCAGCACTTCAAAGGCCCCCTCAATGACCTGCCCCACCACGTCGCCTTTGTGCGGCACACGGATTTCACCAAAAGTCTTTCCGCAGACCATGCCGTTCATGCACACAAAACGGAACATACCGGGGATCATCTGGTAGCTGCTGCTGCCGTCGTGGCTGTTGAGAAGAATGATTTCAGGTACTTCCTCGCCCGCAATTTCACCTTCGCGGCGCAGTCGCAGCATGTGTTTGGTGTGTTCGCGCTTACCGATATCGCGCGTACGGGTCTGGCAGGCAAAGAAAGGCTGGAACCCTTCTTTGCGCAGATTATCCAGCAGCGTGATGGTCGGAATGTAGGTGTAGCGTTCGCTGCGGGATTCATGCTTTTCCTCCGAGAAGACGCTCGGAACGAAGCGCATCAGTTCGTCATTGGTCAGCGCGCGCTCTTTACGGATGACGTTGGCAGAGCGGAAAACGGATGATAAACGGGCCATGGTAATTCTCCTCTGAATGCAAAAAGTGACTTTCTTCTGGCGTTGTCCTTTTGATGGTGATTCACCATCGCGAAAGGCCGTTGCCGTGATGAAATGACCGGCCTGGACCTACAGTGAGGCCTGCAAGGGAGCTGACCGAGGCCGCAGCGCAAGCGACTGACCAACAGGAAGGAGTGCGAACGGGGGAGGAAAGCAGGCGTCAGCCGTGCCCTTGCAGGGTGAACGGTCCAGGCCAGTGTCTTTCACGGCAAAGGCGGACTGCGATGACTCCGGGAACGAAAAGGGAAACGCCGGAAGGAAGTAGCGGGCCATGCCCGTATCCGTAAAGGGGACGCGAAGCGGCCCCGGTTGGGGCGGCACTGGCGCAAGCCAGTTGCAAGCCCGGGATGGTGTCTGACGGAAAGAAATTTGCTGATCGGGAAACATATTGCCCCGGGTTTCAGGGCAGTATCATCACCATTCAAACTGAGAGCAGGCATCGGGAGAAGCCGGTTTTCCGGCTTTCCTTAGCGGCCGTCCGTGACGGCCAGTTAGAGTGGCACTGCCGGTTCGGCAACTGCTAACGACACCCTTCAGGCATCGTTTGCTATCCTGACAGGACGGAGCCAGGCCAGGTTTGAGTTTCTTTGGTTTTGATACTTTTCGATTCGAAATCCGGATAGATAACGAGGTAAAATAAGTGCAATTTCTGCACTTTTTTGATGGTCGTTATGACCGGTTTTGAACTCAAATTATGGCGAAAGAGCCTTGGCTGGCGCCGCGACAGGGCAGCAGAGGAGCTGGGCGTTTGCCTGCGTTCTTACAAAGATTACGAAAACGCGTCTAAAGTTAAGCGGGCCATAGCGTTGGCCATGATCACGCTTTCCGTACAGGGTATCATGCCGCTAATATCACGCCCTCAGATCAGCAAATTGAAAGCCCTTGAGATGCTTCAGAGAATGCTGCCCTGAATCATTTGCGCAGGTCAGCCCTCAGGCGCAGAACCGCAATAATAAAAGGGACTGCCCGATTGCTCAGACAGTCCCTTCATAAAGGCGCTTCAGGCATGTCAGACATCATTAGCCCCTGAATGGCGGGGGTTATCCCCCGCCGGGGTTAGCTACTTAGCGGATTCGTAAGCCATAAAAGCCGCCACCTCCCTGTTCGTATCTCTGTACCGGATTTCGCAGAGTGACTTCCGGGTCAGGTAAGTGAATATCAGCAGTGTGAGACACACTATTAATACGCACCCGAGCAGAGTGTTTCGCGGTAGTTTCATGGCCTTCTTCTCCTTGCCTTGCGGCATCTAAGAGGCTATCCTGATGTTGTCTAGGCATACAGGTGGCCTCGTGGGTTAATGAAAATTAACTACGGGGCTTTCTGCTCTTTGCCACACAACACGGTAACAAACCACCTTCACGTCATGAGGCAAAAAGCCTCAAGCGCCACCGCTATAATACCGCACACCGTCACTGTCTGACCAGGATTCCAGCCCTTATCGGGCTGATTTACCGCGAAAATACTCCGGTCGGGTTTCCAGTTCCCGCTCGATAAGTTCATCAGCAAACAGTGGCGCAATCCGATTAACGCGGCGCTCCAGATTTCGTCTGCGGGCAGCCGCTTTCCGTTCATCGCTCCAGCGCCTGATCTGTCTCTCATCAGGAAATCCACACACACTGCATACCTGGCACCGGCCACCCAGCGGGCCATCACCGATTCAGGAGCGGGCTGCCCGACCCCCACCACTTCCGATACCAGTTCATGCGGACCCGGACACGGTCTGTGCGGCAACTTCCAGCGCAGCGAATAGCGCCTCTTCATCCCCGGCTCCGGTCCGTCAGCTTGTTGGGTACCTTCCAGCGTTCGGCATCGCGTAAATGTGCCGAGGTGTCCCGGACGTTGAACCGGATTTCATACATCACGTTGTACAGTGGCTCATTGCTGTAGCGCAGCCAGCCCAGCGATATCAGCGAGGCAAACCGCGTCCACCACTGCCAGAACCCCCTGTGCCAGCTCCCGCGCGTCAAACTCGTCAGCCCAACGCGTATACAAGGTGTTAATGGTTTCCGGCGACTGAAAATTAAGCTCCGTCAAGGCCTGTCCCAGCAAGTTCTGCCGCAACATCCAGGCACGTTCCAGCACTTTTTCCTCCCGGCGCATTTTGCGGTTGGAAGCAAGTTTCTCGCGCTGCATCAGGCGATCTGAGCGCATGTGCATCACCTCCGGGAACAGTTCAGCCTGTACATCAGTGGAAAGTGGCAGTGGATAAGACTCTCCGTGGCTGGAAATAAGGCGGTCCAGTGCCTCTTCCACCTGTTTCAGGCTGGTCAGCCGGTTCTTCGGCTCCCAGTTCAGGCCGGGAATCACATATTTCGCGAAACCGGGCGGTGCCGTGCATCCATACCAGTCGGACGATCAGTCGGGGATACAAGGGCGCAAAGGAAGCCGCAGCCTGACGGCATGGAAGACGGGAGCTGAAGGGTGAGACCGTGAAACTTGAGTGGTCGAACGACCGGAAGATCGCGGCTGACGTGTAGGAAGGACCGGATGACCGCCGCGTGCACTTTACCCATGTATCCACGACAGCCCGGCTACGATGGATGCACGGGACAGCCCGCACACGGCGCCGGACAGACAGAGTGGAAAACCATCAGGCCACGTCACGCGGAGACGGGGCCGCCATAAAAGCTGAGCCGACGTCATTCTTTTCAACTTCTGTGTCACCGGCGGATAAAAAAGGAGGAGTTTCCCCTTCCCTCAATGACTTAATCCCCGAACAGATCTGTGTTGCACACCAAGTTCAGTACATCCCGCAACACGCGGCGGTCAACTAGCGACGAACCGGTTCCCTCGGGAAACGCAGAAGATCGGTCATAACCCCGGCCGCTTCGATTTCTTCCCGGGACTCATTCACTAGGGTGAGCAGGACCGGACAAAACCGCGCCTCCCGGACCAGTATGCCGTCCAGCACCTGATCCAACCGTTCCCCGTCCTCACTGTCCAGCCAGTTGTCATGCCCATATTCGTCCGCAATTAGTCGCCAGTCTCCGAAACGTTTTTCCATCAGCCGCGGCGCGGCAGATGGTACAAGTACCGCCACGATGTGCTGCGCGTCCTGGCGAACGATGTCATCTATCCGGTCAATGACATCTTTCAGGAAGGCCAGCAGATCATCACATTTCGCCGCAGTCAACCACTCCTGCGCACAAGGCAGCCGCTCCGGGTACGGGTCAAGCTGACCGTGGAATAACGAGCCGACAGTCCCCATCGTCAGCGAGCCGATACCGCGAAAGCGGCTTGAAGGACTCTCCTTAAAGTGCGAGTGGATGGCGTAAAATCACAGCGACGTCGGACAGGAGCGAAAATGCCGCCCGTCCCGTGACCGTCCGGGCGCGGCACACTGGCTCCGGGCGGTGGATATCCCGCACATTGCGCGCATGGTTGTGGATCCTTATGAAGATGCCCTCATGTAAGAGATGAAGACATAACTAACATCGCGGTATGTTAATCAACGGGGAGCAGGTCAGTCAGCAGCTTCAGTGCACAGGCGCGATAGCCCCAGCTTTCGATTCCTACTTTTTGAACAGGAAAACCGCATGTACCAACTTGCTACTGACCTCTCATTTATTCAGGCCCGCTTGGACCCGTCGACGAAATGCCGGATCGCGGAGCCAGTCGAGCATGAACTAAGTTCGTTACCGACCAATTTTCCTCAATGCTTTGACAAGTCCGTTTGCCCGAGGTATCGGAGTAATGCTCTCTGATTTACAGGGAGTTTTCGTGATACAGCAAGCCATTGAGAACATGGAGGATATAAAACAGTATAAATAACTACATTGTGAAAAGTTGAAACATAAGTTGGCATTTTAGAAGAAGATCAACTTTTTCATGTTTTTATTGATTAAAATAATGCTATTTAATTAGATTGATAAAGGGATATTGATATGTGGAAATTAAGCGGTCGACTTATGTTTTTAACTGGCATAATTCACACTATAGTAGGAGTTATTTTAGGATATAGTGCGATCAATGAAATCAGCCATAGAGGATATTTCAATGTAATAGCCCAGAATATAAATCTTGAATATTATTTTTGGTTTATTTTTTGTGGGTTAATTATTATCATGCTAGGTCAATTGCTCCATGTTTTTATACAGAAAACACAGGAGCCCGCACCTAAATTTCTAGGTTATAGCATAATGACTATTTCAATCATTGGATGTATATTAATTCCTGCATCAGGTTTTTGGCTTTTTATTCCACAAGCACTAATAATTCTTTTTCCAGCTAAAAATTGAAATATTATTCATGATGTAATGTATCTTGCAACAGATGGTCTGGTAGAAGGTATAAAAAATTAAACACTTTGATATATGTTTTTTAGAACTATAAGTTCCATAAAAGGAATTATTCAATAAGGTGAACATAAGGATACCCTTCTGGTTCACCTTTCTATTAAAAAAGAAAAGTACACTTATGCAGAAAGTAATCAGGCTTACATGAGAAATGCCTGAGCGGTAAATGTCGTTTATGCACAGTGACCAGCTCCCCGATGTTTGTGATGTCTTTATAAGACACATGTGAATATCCCCATGAGGAACCGCAAACAAGCCATTTCCACATTTGTTTCGTAAAGGCCTGGTAACCATCCAGAAAGCCTTTATCTCTGTGATGCAGAGTAACCAACAATTTCACAAACCACAGTGCTTTTCCAGTGATCTGGCTCGAATATGAATTCCATTGGCGACGAGACAGTACCACTCCGGGTGGAACGGGTTATGAATACCCATAACAAGGCCCTGCCTGGTACTGGCTATGAAAAACAGCTGTCATCAAAGATGCGATATCATTCACAAAATGCAAACGCAGCAAACCAAAACACAAGCTATAAATCTTGTTTTGGTTTTGTTTTGATCGTATGTTAATTACACAAAAGCAATCATCAATCTTCAGTTAACCCGGGAGGATCCATGAAAATTGCAATCGTAATTGCTTCAAATGGTTTACTCGCCAGCGAATTGGTCAAAGTAGCAGAACGTACTGTTGGGCAGTTAGAAAATGTCAGGGCCATAGAATTTCACGATAGCGAAAGCATTGAGGAACTCGTAAATCGTTACAGGCAAGCAAGCAAGGAACTAAATACTACCAATGGCATTGTTTTTTTAATAAATGACAGATTGAGTTGTCACCATTACGTTGCAAGTCAACTTGTCCATGAACTCCAAAATGGCTACGTCATTGCAGGAGTTAATCTTCCTATGTTAATTTCATTATTTCTGTATGAATCTAATGAAACTGAAATAGCCCCTTTTGCTTCCAAAGCGAAACTATATGGTATAGCCGGTATTCAGCTAACTGAAAAAAGCGATATTGATAAGGCGATTAACGATAAAAACAAAAGCAATGAATTCTTTTAGGTTTGAGTTTTACACAGAAGGAATTTTTTATGGAAAAAATAACAGTTCAGATATCAATACCTAAGGCTATTGGTGACTCAAAAACGGTATCAGTACCTCGTAACAACACGCTTATTGAAGCGCTTTTAACAATGAATCAACCTATTGTAATGGATAAAATAATGAAGAGCAGCACTGAATTTAATCAGTTCGTTCTTATCTATCACAACAAGGCTAGAGTGAAAAATACCGATTTTATTCTTACTAACGATTGTAATATAGACATAATTATCCCGATGGCGGGAGGATAATATGGAGTCACTCAGATATAAACGTCAAATCAATGTAATTAGTCCTCATGGACAGAAAAAAATATCTAATTCATCAGTTTTTATTGTGGGATGTGGCGGTCTGGGTTGTCCTGTGTCTTTATACCTGACAGCATCAGGAGTCGGAGAAATATCAATCATTGATGACGATGTTATTAGTGTTTCAAATCTTCACAGACAAATATTGTTTGATGAAAGAGACGTTGGGAAACCAAAAGTTATGGTGGCTGCTGAAAAGCTCAGGAAAATTAACTCTGCTGCCAGACTTAATGTTTATCGGGATCGTATCTCTAAACATAACGCTGAGAAATACTTAAAAGGTCATGATCTTGTCATCCTTGGATGTGATAATTTTCTCACCCGTTATATAGTGAATGATGCATGCTGTAGACTAAATATCCCTTTTATCAATGCCTCCGTACAGGGTGATGAGGGTTCTTTATCTTATTTTGATATTGAGCATGGATGTTACAGGTGTATCTTCCCTGAAATACCGCCTGATTTAGTTTTGCCTACTCCAGAAGAAGCAGGAGTTCTGGGGCCTGTGGTTGGTGTTATCGGAACTACAGCGGCAACTTTGGCTGTGCACATTCTCACCGGTAATTACGAACATTATCTTAATACTATTTATAACTTCGACTCAACAACCTTACAAATGAATACTTACTCTTTTACCAAAGAATCGTGTTGTCCAGGTTGTAAAAATTAAACTATCAGGAGAACTATAAATGCATCTTACCCCATGGCTAAAAACAAAAAAAGTTGAGCTGACTTCCAGACTAATGATTGGAACTGAACAGTACGACACGGCCGATATGATCCGGGATGTGACGATGGCTGCCGGTGCTGAACTACTCATTGCTACAATCAACCCCAAAGATCGGAGTGCTGGCGTAGCTATTGCTGATGTCGCTAAAGCATTTGAAGAGAAACAATATAAATTTGTCCCTGTTTCAACAACATCATTTGTAAATACTGCTCAGGATGCTGTAGATACAGCGATGAAACTGCGTGACATGTTCGATATTGAATTTGTTAAGCTTGATGTTCGTAACGATCCTCGTCAACGCTGGGCAAATAATTTTGATGTCATAACTGCTGCAGACATTCTGCTAAAAGAAGGTTTTGATGTTATGCCTATGATTACACCAGATCCCTTTGCAGCCTTAAAACTACAGGATATGGGATGTTGCGCTTTACGTTTGTCCGCTGGAGAGCTTGGGACCGGGCGTGGTATTTACAATTTTGAAGCCATGGAGAATGTCCGAAGTATGGTGGAAATTCCCTGTGTCGGCGAAACAGGCATTCTGGATGTCACAGAAGTAACTCAGTTGTTTGACCTAGGCATGGATGCTGTTCTTGTGAATTCGGCTATTGCACAGGCCAGTGATCCTGTTGTGATGGCCGCGGCCATGCGCCTGGCCACCGAAAGTGCACTGTATTACAAGAAAGCTAAAGGTTAACTTTTCAAAGGACAGGTAATACCTGTCCTTTTATTTGTGGAGGGATTATGACTGAAATTATATGTAAAGCTGTACTTTTTGACCTTGACGGAACGCTGGTTGATTCGGGTAAATGTATAGAAGAATTGTGGCGTGAATGGGCTGAAAAGCATCATTTAGATATAAACTATGTTCATTCCATAATACATGGCAGAACAATAGAGGAAGCGCTTTCAAAAATATCACCGCATTTTAGTAATGAAAAATGTGTTGAAGAAGTTAAATCTCTCGCGATTGAAAAACTGAGTAAAATGGCTCCGGTATCAGGTGCGGTTAGTTTTTTATCCTCATTGCCTCATGATTTGTTTGCTGTTGTTACATCCGGAGCGAAAAAGGTGGCATTGCCAAGCATGTATGGTGCAGGCATTCCGGTCCCGGAATGCATAATTACAGCCGAAGACGTCCAGAAAAGTAAGCCATCACCGGAACCCTATCTGCTGGCTGCTGAGCGACTCAATAAGCATCCGGGAGATTGTGTCGTTTTTGAGGATGCAGATGCCGGCATTACCTCTGCTCTTGCTGCGGGCATGCGGGTCGTCGTTGTAGGTTCATCACTCGATCTAAAATATGAATATCAGAAGCTTCTTCGGGTAGATAATTTTAATAATATTAAAGTATCATTTGACGGTGACAAAATCATAATTTCATTATGATGTCCATCATAAAATACAGGCTTGATGCCTGTATTTTAATAATTTATCAGAATGGTTTCAAAATATTGACTGATTCCGGAATACATTTCCTTTCATCCGGTGTCAATTCCCTCTCAAAGATTAATGTATCCAGTTCACTGTAAGAACAATAACAATATAATCCCTGTAATGAAATTTTTGAGGTATCTGCGAGAAGAATCGACTTACTGGCTTGTTCAAGTACTATTTCTTTAGCTTCAAGCTCTCTGTATGAACCTACAGTAGGACCATTATGATGGAATCCATCACAGCCCATGAATGCGATATCAATATTGCTCTGACGTAATGCCCTCATCGTCCAGGCTCCGACATATGAATAACTTTTAGGTCTTAATTCACCGCCGGTAACCAGTAACTGATTTTTACTGTTTGAAAGTGCCTGTGCAGCCATCATCGAATTTGTAATTATGGTCAGGTTTTCATACATATTCAGCACATTAGCAAGTTGCAGTAAAGTTGTTCCGGAGTCGATGAAAATAACATTGTTTTCTCTAATCAGGGAAACGGCACAATTAGCAATTCTGGATTTTTCTTCGGCATGTGAACTAATCTTGAACGGCAATGGATTTTCAGTGTAATTGCTTGCCGGGAGGACAATCCCGTGGCCTCGCTGAAGGATATTTTTCTCATGCAACTCTGTCACATCCTTTCGGATCGTTTCAGGAGTTACGTTGAACATTTTTGCCAGTTCACTAATGGTTGCTCTGCCGTTAGTTAATACCACATTGATTATTTTATTTCGGCGTTCTACATCTACTGGTCTGGCCATAACTGCCTCACGTTAAAAATTCAATTTTGCATATAACAAACCGTCCTGATTCCGGAAATGACTGACGCCATGTTCACCTCTGTCAGGCTTGTTATTTCAGTTCTTTTAGTTGTGTCTTTACACAACTGACTACCCTGTCCATTTCCTTACAGAATTTTTTCGCGTCACCTGAGCTTCTGCTCCTGGGCTGCACGTAGGTTTTTTTATCAAACCGACAGGTGTAGTATTTCACTGTCTCATTAAGTCGGGGACGTGTACCTTCCCGGGTAAGATGAACTTCTACATATTCATCATTACCATGGATATATTGTCCTGTATGAAGATAAAGCGGAGCCCAGTCTGTCATCAGATGATCGTTGTTACTGTTGACTATTTTTGCATTTATACCCGCCCGGTGAAGAGCATCAGGTAAATAGGTAGAATACAGGTTATCAATAAAACCGTATGTTCCTACAATGATGATATCGCTTATCTCTTTGCGCGTTAACCCGACCAACTCTGGCGCAAAATCATCCGGGTGAAACACCAAACTCATCAGAGTGTCAAAGTCAGAGGTCGTTTCGTACAGAGGTGTTGACGGTGAACCTTTCCATGTATCCGGTGCTGCTCTTTCTTTTACCAGTCCTGCGTTCTGTAAGGCGTGCACCGCCTGAATAGCTATGCCACTGTCCTGGCTCGTCAGAGCCTGCTCGGCCTCTTCTGAGGAGGCACTGTCACGCACAGGTACGGTCTGACGAATTTTAAGTTCCCGGGCAAACCTGATCTGATAGCTGGTCAGCGTGCTGACAAGGCGAATAAAATGGTATCGCTTGTCATCTGGCATTTCGCTGAGTGGAGTACGGCCCAGCGTCACCGACAGGCGTGTATAATATTCGGTCTTTGATTTTTCATCATCTGTTGCCAGTTTTCTTATGACCGGTAACAGATCCGCCTCACGAAATTCCACTGTTTCATCATAATCACGATTAAGTCCCAGAAGAAACGTCTCAAGACGTTCAAGCCTTTGCTCCCGTTCTATCCCGGCGATACCCTGAATAAACTTTTCTGTGGCCGAAACAGAGCCTCCCAGGAGGGGTACTCCCTTAATGGCCTCAATAATCAAATCTTTTGCCAGTTTCCTGTTAGCCGGGCTGCTGTAAATGTCTTTTGCTACCGCCCTAACCTCTTCCATAAAGGGGGATGACTTACCGTGCCCTTCCGGAGGAACATTTTGGTCAGACCTTCTCATATTTTCTCCCCGGCAGACTCATTTCACTGACGTCAGAAGGTTGTCTGCAGTGTCCCGAAGCCAGACATAGAGTTCATGACCGTCTTCATCCGGCCCCGCATCCAGCTGAATACAGCGCTTTGTGACTGTTCCGCCACTGGCCTGGATATCTTTGAGCAGGGAGCCCACCGTGCCGGTTCTGTCATCAATCACCACCCGGTCCTGATATTCCGCAAACTGGTTCAGGGTAAGGTCGACAAACCAGCCGGTCACCTCCACGATGACGTGGGATTTTACTGTCGACAGGTTCTCTTCCCGGAAATCCTCAGTCGTCTTCATATGGATAATCACCGGCTTCAGGGACGGATCACCGTCCTGAAGATACTGCGCCAGAAAGTTGCTGGCCAGATCGCAGCAGCCGTGTGGGAAGGCATTCAGCTCCTTCCATCGGTCCATCCGGAAGCATTCATTGGAGCGGGTGTCGACCGCAAGCACCAGGGCGTTGCGGAAAGCGTGGATACGGCGTCTGATTTTTGGTGTCATTTTGTCACCTTCCCGCCTTTCGGCTCAGCCCGGGCCTGCATCAGCAGTTCTTTCTGCAGCGCCTTTTCACTGGCCCGCAGGGTTTTCACTTCCTCCCGGCTCTCCTGCAGCTGTTCATTCAGGTGTTCACTCCGGGTTTGCAGGCGTACCACCTCCTCGCGCAGCGATATCATCTGTTCCTGCAGCGTCTGCTCCTGCTGCAGCAGACGGCCACGTTCGGCCTGAACCTCCCGCAGCACCGCCAGCTCGCTTTCCAGTTCGGCGACTTTCGCCAGCGCGGCGTCGCGCTCGATGTCGGCCTGTTCAATGTCGGCGTCGGCCTGCTCGCGCGCGGCCTGCGCCCCGGCGTCCGCCTGCTGCACGGCCGCCTGCCACAGCAGGGAAAGCTGACCGGTCAGCAGCTGCTGCAGCTCCGGCGGTAACGGGAGGGTTTCTTCCCGGGCCTGTTCGCGCTGCCGGGCGCGGAACGCGCGCATCACCGGGGAAATGGTGGCCAGGGAGCCGCCGCCGAGGTGGTCGCGCACCTGGACGTTGGTCGGGTTCGGGGTGCCGGCCGCGATGAGTGCCGCAGCGGCGTCCTCAATGCGACGGACCATGTCGGGGGAAGGCAGTTTGCTCATGGGATCTCTTCGTGGTGGCGTTATACCGGCAGTGTATCCTTTGAATAAAAAACACACAATACATTCGATACAATACAATTAATACATACAGTACATACACCTTCTCTCTTTTTTCGCTCAGTTCCGAAAAATACCAAAACCGGAAATTCTGGTCCGTGCTGCGTGCCCGGTTGAATGGTACTGAAACGGCTGGCCGGGATCCTTGAGGTACCGCACCACCAGGTCCGCTAAATCCTGTACCTGCTGCAACACCCGCTCATTATTTCGCGTTGCCGCCGGTCCCGTACGTTTCACATCGCGGGCCGCCAGCGTAAGCAGCCCCGCCTCAGCAGCGGTGACGGACGATGGTATTTCTCAGCGACCATCGGTTGAATTCATTGCGTCAGGTGGAGGTAAAACCGGGCATTCTGAGCGGTGGCGGGATCTGAATGTTGGCCCGATATGCGCGAAATGTGGCCCTTATGACATCGTTCTGTCGCCCGATAACCTCTAAAATATTGTCATCAGGTCATGGCAACCATGACGTTTACTGCTTAACTCAGCGTTCGGGAGAACAAAACATGAAAATCACCCAGGTGCGTAATGCCACCCAGCTTATTGAATACGCAGGCAAGAAGTTCCTTGTCGATCCCATGCTTGCTGACAAAGGCGCATGGCCGGGGTTTGAAGGCACCGCCCGCTCAGAACTCCGTAACCCGTTAGTTGATCTGCCACTTGATATCAGCGCACTGCTGGACGTGGATGCCATTATTGTCACCCATACCCATCCGGATCACTGGGATCAGACGGCGGCAGAGATTGTGCCAAAAGATATGCTCATTTACGTGCAGGACCGGAATGATGAAGCGCTGCTGCGTGGACAGGGCTTCACAAATCTGGTTGTGCTCAGCGAAACCAGCCGCCTGGACGATATTGAGCTGATTAAGACCGTCTGTCAGCATGGCTCGGATGCCGCATATGCCAACCCGCAGCTGGCCGAAATCCTTGGCGATGCCAGCGGTGTGGTGTTCCGTCATCCTTCGGAAAAAACGTTATATCTTGTCGGCGACTCCATCTGGGTGAAAGACGTGGAAGAAAACATGCGCAAATATATGCCGGAGGTGCTGATTATGAATACCGGATGGGCGCATGTGCTGGGCTACGGAGCCATCATCTTTGGCAAAGAAGATATTCTGAAGGCGCACGCTGTCCTGCCGGAAGCCAGGATTGTTGCCACCCACATGGAAGCGGTTAACCATTGTCTGGTCACCCGTCAGGAAGTCATGGCATATGCGCACGATAACCATATCCAGGACTTCGTATCCGCGCCGGCTGACGGCGAAACGGTCGCGTTCTGACCCCTGAAGAGTGACCCTGACTGTGATCTCAGTGGCCATACTTGCGACCCAGGGGTTCAGCACATATCACATGTCCGTTCCGCTGATCCTTTTTGGTGAAAGCGTCACGGACGAACGGCTCTTTAACCGCCTCATCTGCGCTGAACAGCCGGGACTTATCTGGTCTGACGACGGCACGGCAATACGGGCTGATTATGGTCTGGAGGTGCTGACGCAGGCAGATATTGTCATTGTGCCTTTCTGGGGGGATGTTCGCAAACGCCCCTCCAGACTCCTGCTTGACGCTCTGGTCAGTGCGCGCGAAGCGGGTGTCCGGATAGTGGGCTTGTGCCTGGGCACTTTTGTACTGGCCTATGCCGGTTTACTTGACGGGCATATGGCCGCCACTCACTGGGAGTATGAGGAGGATTTCCGTACGCTGTTCCCGTCCGTGAATTTAAATCTTAATGAGCTCTATGTTGATGACGACGGCATAACGACATCGGCTGGTACGGCTGCAGCGATGGACTGCTGTCTGTATATCATTCGTCAGCATATTGGCAGCCTGAGGACGAATCAGATTGCCCGCAGGATGGTCACCCCTCCCCACCGGGACGGCGGGCAGGCACAGTATATTGACCATCCTGTCATTCAGAAGACGGCCGACTGCAGGATTAACAGGGTGCTGGATTACCTGCTACAGAACCTTCAGGAGCCGCACGATATTAATTCTCTGGCTGAATACGCCTCCATGAGTCGCCGGACCCTGACGCGACATTTCACGAAAGCGACCGGTATGACCGTTGTGGAGTGGATCACGTCAGCGCGACTGCACCGGAGCCAGGAATTACTGGAGAGCAGGGATATGCCTGTTGAACAGGTCGCTGAAGAAGCGGGATTCCAGTCTGCCGCCACGTTCAGGCAGCTGTTCCGGGATAAATTCGGCGTCAGCCCCCGGGAATGGCGAAAAACGTTCCGTTAAACATGACGGCGTAATATCTTTATTAAAACTGAGGTAAGACATGAACTGCGAAGAAAACATTCAGGCAACCTGTGAGTTTTATCGTCTGATTGAAGCCAATGAATATGACAAAGTAAAAGATCTGTGCCATCCGGATTTTAAATTTTACTCAAGCATTAATTCTCCTCTAAATGCGGATGAGTTTATCACCCAGGAGAAAGGGCATATGGATGGGTTCCCAGGTTTCAAAATGACGGTAGTCGAAACCTTTGCAAAAGAGGATAAAGTAGCAGCCTATCTGACGTTTAGTGGTGTTCATCGCTTGCCATATCTTGATGTGCAGCCCACTCACCGGTCACTTTATTTTTCACTCATGGTTATGCTGACCTTCAGTGAAGGTAAAGTTATTGAATGCCGCGCCCATTATAATGCGCAGGATATTATGAATCAGCTTGTTCTGTAGCGGTCACTTATCATCAGTGTGACTCACGGGAAGATAAGTCCGGTTACCGGCATGTCAGTAATACGTAAACCTAAGCGACATGAAAAAACCGGTTCAGCCTGCCCGCCTTTTGCGAAAGGCGGGCAGGCCTTGTACAGTCCACGAGATGAGGGAGACTTGCAGGCAAACGGCTCTGGAAGTTCCCATATAGAATCATGGTCTGAGGATATCAGGGACGCTGTATATACCCCTTCCCGGCAGACTGCGTCATGACGGAGTGGCCGGTGTTCAGGGCGTTAACCTTTCCATGCAGAATAAAATAATGACCTGAGGGGAAATGCCCTTCCCGAAGCCATCTACTGCGATTAATTACGGCACCTGAATATACGCCCCATATAAAAGGTTGTCGTTTCCGGTGAATACTGGGAGACCTGTATCTTTCGTGTGCTAATTCTTAATGGACCGTCAACAGGAATATATTTCTGGTGTACTTCCTCCTCTACAGGTGGTGAAAACAGCCCGGGAATAATTGTCACTGAACAACGTACAAATTATGAAATTACCTTCATTTTTCTGGTATTTTGCTTTTATGAAATGGGTTTATGAATATATTATTATCAGCCTTTTTAATTTATTTTTATCCGGTGTGAAAGAAACGGGTACAGTGTGAATAATATTGTACTTGTCGTGCTGAAGGAGAACACCTGGTTTTTCGCGGGACTGGATGCGCTCCTGCCGGAAATGACCTGCCTGAGGATGGACTACCGTGCTGACGGCGTGCCGCCGGAGGCAAGGGATGCGGACGAAGTTATCATTGCCGTGGACAGCCTGATATTTTTCCGGGGTGAGTGGGGGGCGTTTACTGCCCTCCGTGCAGACCGGCCGGATGCATCAGTGGTATGGCTCACGAGAGAATATACGGGGCGGATATTTCCGCAAGCCAGCCGGGGAGATCTTATCCTTGCGGCCAGGCAGGATCTCACCTCACTGGGTTACGGTCTGCGAAGCGTCAGGCGCAGTGCCGCAAGCGGCCTGCAAAGGGACCGCGTGAAACCGGTCAGCCTGACGGCGACAGAATGTCGTCTTCTGCCCTATTTTACCGCCGGGGCTGACCTGCACGTGCTTTCCCGGCGAATGGGGTGTGCAGTCAAGACGCTCTATGCCCACCGGCAGAGCGTAATGGCCAAGGCCGGGTTCAGGCAGCAGCTGTTTCTGCAGTATGTCTATGTCTGTAACCCGGGATTTGCCGCCATATTCAATCCGGAACGACACCGCATCCGGCAAAACAAATAATCGCCTGCCTGACAGGAGAGGCGGATATAAGCAGCGGAACGAAGCCCCTGAGTGACAGCGTGCCGCCTTACCGGAAGGAGGAATAAGTATGGATAGATACCGCACGAGCCCTGTTCATCGCCGCCATCATGTCTGTTGCCGGATGAAGTGATACGCCGGCAGGACACAGAATAATGCCTGAGTGCCGGGAATACCGCAGCATGATGATTGCTCCGGTACCACCGGATGTCACCGACAGGTTAAAGGGCAGTGTTGAAAAAAACTGCCACGGGGCGGTCATCAGGTGACGTGCTAAAATCCCGGGGCCAGACCATATCTGGGTGAGTTAAAGTTTCCTGCCCAGACTTTGATTTCTTTTTGCAGCAACAGCAAAGGGGCATGTTTCAGATGGCTAACCATCTCATTGACGCTTGCAGCGTCACACACGGTAAAATGTTCGATCCTGTCCTTTCCCGCCTGAACACAGCCATACTTTGCGGGAATATCCTGGCCGTTAACATTCAGTGTCTGTTTTGCCTCACCACATCCCCCTGCAGACAGGTATGACACCACCAGGTTGGCTGAGATGCGTCCGGGCTGCGATATACTCAGCATGACCGGCAACCCTTCTTCTGTCTGAGCCATATCGTAAAGGACGCCATCCTTGTAATACCAGGTATGATATACCCTGTCCTGCCGGGATGAATGTGAAGATGACGTAAAAGCCAGCAATGCTGCGAATGTAATTGTCTGAAGTGACTGATGGAAAGTTTATTCGCTCAGTTAAAGCTGCTCCTGGAAAACACTATTTATCTGCAAGGCTGGAACACCAAGAAGAGAGCTCGGCAGAGGGGATATCCCGTCTAATAGTAATTATGACTGTATAACGTCGTTCTGTAATAACGTCATGAGTTTTCTTCTGACGCCGGGAATATCGCTGACGGAGTGCTCATTGCTGTATTTGTCTATCGTCATGAAAAATACGCAAACTTTTGACGTACGCTTTAAATTCTGGGCAGAAAAGGTGAATGTCAGAGCGCAACGATACATCGTCAGCATTGTCATTGAAATTGAAAAACTCCATGGCATGTTACAACAGGCCGGGAAACATATCTTATTCAACGGCTGTCGGTATTTTCATTTTACCAGTGATTAAGGCGTGCCCTCTGCCAGGGTAGAAATTAAGGTTCAGGTTGTCTCCGTTCTCACGGCGAAAGTTAAGGCAGATTTAGTTCTCAAGGATTCTCTTGATGTTGTCGCATATATACCCGGGCGTGGACAAATCAACAAACACAGCGCTTTTCAGGCCATGGATGAAGCAGGGAATGAGTCAAACATATCGGGATACAGTCATCAGCTTCTGACGAACAGAGTTCGACTGACAATGAGCGAGTTTGGACATTTTATGTCGGCTATAACCGGTGCAATTGATGTCAGAACGTCAAAACCAAATCGCTGCATATCTAATCAGTATCTGTAACGAATTCCTAGGCTAGAAGCCAAGAGTTCCAGGTGGTGTTAACTGAGGGAATAAAATCAGACCGAACGATGAATTGATTTGGGCCATGCAGAACCTGTCTAGTAGGCTTTGGCAGAGATTCCGACAGGGTAAGAATAAGACTTCGTTTGCAAATACCTGTTAATTCAGCTTTGGGGGTGAAACATCACTGTGAGTGATCGGTCCAATGATAAAAATGAGACCGTGGTCCCGCACAAAATACCGGCACAGTTGGTGCAGGTGGGACCGCGGTCCCGGCACAATGCCGGTACAGATGATGCAGGTGGGACCATGGTCCCGGGCACAATGCCGGCATAGTTGGTGCAGGTGGGACCGTGGTCCCGGGCACAATGCCGGCACAGTTGGTGCAGGTGGGACCGTGGTCCCGGGCACAATGCCGGCACAGATGATGCAGGTGGGACCATGGTCCCGGGCACAATGCCGGTACAGTTGGTGCAGGTGGGACCGTGGTCCCGGGCACAATGCCGGCACAGATGATGCAGGTGGGACCATGGTCCCGGGCACAATGCCGGTACAGTTGGTGCAGGTGGGACCGTGGTCCCGGACAGAATTCCTGCACAGTTGGTGCAGGTGGGATCGTGGTTCCGGGCACAATGCCGGTACAGATGATGCAGGTGGGACCGTGGTCCCGGGAAGATTCTCGTAGCTGACGAACGTTATGATGGAAAGCAGGTTAAAGGCCAGTGATGTTTTACTGGCCTGAGGAATAAATCAGAGAGACAGGGGATAATACAAGCAATAGAGGTCAGTATTAAACATCTACATATCAGGAGATCGGTTTTTCGAGGTCCCTTAGAATGGCTTCAATCTTCTCAATGCACTCAGCTGGAAGTCGGGACCTGTCAAGGTTCAGAACCATTTTATCGCCTTTGTACAATGCTGTTGCCCCCGGCGCAAACTGATGACGTGAGCTCAGATTCACTCTTGATGCAGGAGACGTTTTCAGTACCGATGTTAAAAGACTTATGACTTCTTCTGCTTCAAAGATGACACCCGCTTTCTTCTGTTCATGGAGAGTCACGGCCTGCTGCTTCAGTAATTCTTCTTTATCTGCAAAAGCTTTCTGAAGGGCTTCACCTGACCGGGCAGACAATTCACCTGGATGAGAGAAAAGGGCGACAACGGATTTCGGCAGTCTGGCTGTGTTGATACAGCGAGTAATAATCTTACGTGAGATGTTTTCCGCATCGGCAAGTGCAGAAATATTTCCGGCAAATTCATTCTGCAGTCGGTTTGCATAACGCTGACCACGCTCATAAGCACTCGTCGGGCGATAATCGTTGCCCAGTCTGGACAATGCTGACATCTGCTCATCGTCAAGTTCACCGACCAGAATACGATAATCACTTTCTGTCAGGATAGCGGCCTTGCGGCGACGGCTGCCATCTGCAATTTCAATGATATCGGAAACCCGACGACCAAAAGCCGGAGTCTGCTGACCGGTCAGTAAAAATGAAGGAATGAGATCATCCAGGGCATCTTCGGTCAGTAGTTCCTGATCACGCTCGTTACCTGACCATACCCGGGAAGCATTTTCAACAACATCTCCCCGGAGCACCTCCAGGGTGAACTTCACTTCCCGACCACACACCGGTAACGTAATTGCATTGCCGCGAGCCATAGCCCCGACACGTGCAATTAACGAATCCACCATTGGTGCAGCTGGCGCTGACGTGTCTTCAACTACCTGAGTATTTGCTGTATGTCTTGGAATGACGGGTGCACGCTTCATTATCTAATCTCCCAGCGTGGTTTAATCAGACGATCAAATATTTCATTACAAACAGGTTCCCAGATTGAAAGTGCGTTTCGCCATGCACCGGTCGAAGAACGTTGATCAATCGCCTGTTCGAAAACGGTTCTCATACGGATCTGGCCTTTACCTACTTCATCGGTTTCACGTACCACATTTTTTAAAACCATGCTTCCCCACGCATCGCGAATTTGCTCTTCCATCCACGGTGACTGTGAACCATTATTATTACTGTACTTGGTAAGCAGAATACGGACATCCGGCTCAAAGCCTTTAAGATCCACATTCCTGAGCAAATCACGAAGCATATCGAAAAACTGCAGTGCAGAAGTGTAATCGAACAGCTCTGCCGGAGTGGGAACAATCAGCACATCAGCAGCGCATACGACATTAATCGTGCCAATACCGAGGTTCGGTGCGCTGTCGATCACAATCACGTCATAGTCATGAGCGACCGTTTCAATGGCAAGGCGGAGCATCAGATGCGGGTCTGTGGGCAGTTTTCCTTCATCAAATTTGCCCATCAGCTCAGTTTCAATGCGATGCAGTGCCAGGCAGGACGGAATGATATCAAGGCCAGGCCAGCAGGTGGGTTTTATCGCATAACTGGCATCATCCTTTTCACCAAGATAAAAAGGCAGGAGAGTATCTTCAGCATGTATATGAAGATCGGGCACCCATCCGTGATACATCGAGGCTGTGCCCTGAGGATCGTTACCCTCTACAAGCAGGACGCGTAAACCTTTCAGGGCCAGGTCCTGAGCCAGGTGAACAGAAACGGAGGTTTTGTAAACCCCCCCTTTATGAGCGGCAACCCCGATCACTGGTGGGAAAGCATCTTCTGCACGCCGCAGTCGGGTACCGAACACATCCCGCATATGATTGATTTGTTCGATGGTATAACCAACACGCTGTTCAACTCTGCCACGGGTTTCCATATCCGGGTGGGGTAACCGGCCGGCTTTCTCTGCATCCCTGATTGCCTGAGAAGAAACGCCAACCAGATCCGCCGCTTCACCTATTCTCCAGCGGCGTGTGATCTTCCTGGCTTCCGGACTGTCGTCATTAAACTGCGCAATGGCAATAGCCTTCGTCATCTCATGTCCAGCAGTAATGCACTGGTTAAGTGTGTCCATCAGTCCCATTCTGAGCATCCTTTAATCATCGCTTTGCATTATTTTATTAAATCTTGGAATTTTTTGCAAAGCAACAATAAAATCGCAAAGCCATCTGAAAGTTGCAAAGCTGATGGTAATGAAGGCAGTAAACCGGGGAAAAGGGAGTGAATCACATACCGCAGTCAATATTTCTCACTGCCGCTCGCCGCAGTAAGCGATCTCACGTAGTGAGAACGCGGCGAGGAAGCGGAAAAGTACAGAGGCTGCACAAAACACGAACGCTACGATGCCGGCGACTTCTCCGGATCAGTCTCTCTTCATGAAATTGACTGTAATATGTAAAAAATTGACTATGGTATGAAGTTAAAAAGCTGAAGGCTGGTTCACAGCAAAAGAAGATTCTACATATCGCAGTCAAGATTTAATGTTGAATCAGGGAGCGCTACTCATGCGGCATTCAAGTTATTCATGCAGGGCCCTGAATGTAGTGTGGAAGATAGGGCATGGATCAGCGTTATTCAATGCTTCGATCCAGTAATTGATCCCAAAGAGATCATATTGAGATCCTAAAGAGATCCCCGGATCGCTGCAGCAGGCGCTGTGACTGGCCTGAACGTCATACTGGATCGACTGTGGAATGTAAAATGTTGACTGCTGTATGCAAAATCTAATACTGTGATATGCAACGGTATTTACTGAGGTATGTATATCCGTTGACTGCGATACGTATGACGACATTCTTTTGTGGATAACCGTTGAGGATCAAGATGACGAGCGAAAATAACAGCTTACCTCTCAATCTTCAGGAAGTGGACAAGACAACCGGCGAAGTTGTTAAGCTGGATGTCAACAGTACCAGTACTGTGCAGCCGGTAGCGCTCATGAGGCTCGGTCTCTTCGTTCCAACCCTGAAATCAACCTCCAGGAGTAAGGCAAACCGGAAAAACGTCACAGATGCCACTGAGGAGCTTGTACAGCTGTCCATTGCTAAAAGCGAAGGGTACACCGACGTTAAGATCACCGGTTCGCGTCTTGATATGGACACGGATTTTAAAGTCTGGCTCGGGATCATTCGCTCCATGTCAGAGTATGGGGTAAAAAGTGACACCCTGGAACTGTCGTTCGTTGAATTCGTTAAGATGTGTGGATTTGACTCCCGGCGCTCAAACAAGAAAATGCGCGATCGCATCAGTAATTCCCTGTTTAAACTCGCCTCGGTTACCCTGAAATTCCAGAGCGAGACCAAAGGATGGACCACCCATCTGGTGCAGTCAGCCTATTATGACATCAACCAGGATATCGTGGAGATCAAGGCTGAACCCAAGCTCTTTGAGCTTTACCACATGGACAGGCGGGTACTGCTTCGGCTGAAAGCGATTGACGCCCTGCAGCGGAAGGAATCGGCCCAGGCTCTTTATACCTACATCGAGAGCCTTCCCCAGAATCCCGCGCCTATCTCCATGAAACGTATGCGGGACAGGCTGAATCTCACCTCAAATATCTATACGCAGAACCACACGGTCCGAAAGGCGATGGAGCAGCTGCGGGATATCGGCTATCTGGATTACACCGAGTTTAAACGTGGCCGGGCGACTTACTTCAGTGTGCATTATCGCAATCCCAAACTCATCAGCGGGACGGTGAAGGTACCGCGCAGGGAGGAAGAGGAGCAGGCGCCGGAGCAGAATTATGACGAAGTCATTAAGGCTCTGAAGGCTGCAGGCATCGATCCTCAGAAACTTGCTGAAGCGCTCTCGGCAATGAAGCCGGAAAATTGACTGCGATATGCATTACCATGACTGCCGTATGCATAAGTTATCAGTTATTGACTGTGATATGCATCACGCATACCACAGTCAATATTCGCTCTCTTTCCTGCTTGTGAAGAACGGACAATATTGACTGCGGTATGTTATTTCTGGCCAGAATATGCTGATATTGACTGCAGTATGTAAGTTTGACGTGAGCGTTACCCGGCCAGCTGAATGCTCTCCACATGACTGCATCCCACAGTCAATATTTCAGTACATCCCCGGTCCGCACTGAATGAAACCGCTCAGCAGAGCATTGATTCCCGCATTGCCGCTAAAACCAGTCCTCCGAAGTTCACTAATCCTGTCGTACCCGCTGCCCGCCTGCAATCGTAAAGAGAAAGCCCATGGCTGTCAGAACCGCCCCGGACGCAGTCCCCAACGATATGTTCGTACTGAATAACGACCAGGCTTGCCGGTTTGGAAAGGCCCCTCAGGTATATTCACTGTAACCTGCTCGCGCAGGACTCCTGCTGATATCCGGATCTCAGTGAGTTTTATTGTCTGCGGTATGAAAATGCCAGCTGTCATCTGAGGACGGGCCTCCTTAATACGGATGATGTTATGGTGCAATAAGAAGGGGGAGGGGGGACGTGATGCGGTATGAGACCAGAACCGGACGGAAATGATGCCCGGCTCATACCGGATAAGTATCACGCAGCACGGTAAGGGACTTTGAAAGGATTGCATCTGGCTCACCTGTGGCGCGGAGTTTATCTTTTTCCCTTTCACGTAGCGGCGAAAACCCCCGCCGCCTGCCCGATATTCTCATCCGGGCGGTGGCAGGGAACGAAGGATCTCCGCGGCATCGCGACCGTCACCGGTAAAGGGAACAGCCAGAGTGGCGGCCATGTCCAGCGCGAATACCCGGGTATAGACTTCCATTGAGCGCGGATCCTTATGCCCGGCCAGTGCCTGGATGACCTTCCTGGGCTGCCGGTGATACAGCATGTGCATGATATAGCTGTGCCGGAAAGTATGTGGGGTCACGGGGATCGAAAAATGCACGCCGTCAGCTTCAGCCCGTTTCACTGCCTGCTTCAGCCAGTTGCGCATTGTCTCATCCGTGACAGGCCATAACGGCTCACGCCGGCGGGGGCGGGTGGTGACCATCCAGCTTTCCATCTGACGCACAAAACTGACATCCGTCAGCGGTACCAGGCGCACTTCATCTTTTGGCGGCCGCCCGCGGCGCGCCCGAACTTTCTCCGACAACACCCGAACAAAAGGCCGCAGGCCATCCAGATCGAATGACTCCGGGGTCAGCGTCCGGGCTTCTCCGATACGGATGCCGGTGTTCCACATGGTGGCGAACAGCATGTGATGCCGCTGGTCGGGCATATACCAGAGAAGGGCACTCACTTCCGGCGCCAGCAGATAGGCCGGAGTGGCACCGGTGGAGGTGGCCATGCGTCGTAATGCCACGGCGGTCGCAAAATCAACGCCCGGGGCGATCGGCAATAACGAAACGCGTTCTGGTGAATTCTGCAGGGGAATGATGTTGTTCATCGGCTATTTTTCACGTAGCGCATGCACTGTTTATGAATACAGTTATTCTGACCTGAATAGCCCGATCCTGCCATCACAATAAATCGCAGCGCGCGGATCCTTTTGTTGTCTTATCCCGCATTATTGCGGGTAAAACCAAATACGTAAAGGATCCTTTTTGAGCACAGATCCACGCTGAAGCCAGTCATGACGCGGGCTGAGGGCCGTTTTACGGTTTTTGGGAGAAATGGGGTAATGCCAGGACAAAGAGATATGTTGACACTGGCATAAATGAAGGCGAGAAACGACTACCTCCCAGATGCGATCGGCAGGAATGATCTTTAACATGTTCCGTCTGTGGTTGAGATTGGTGGATATGACTTGCAGCGTAGAAATAATCAGAATTTAATCATTTGTTAAATATGAATATTATAGATTATTATACAGTTAAATGGTTCGGTATCTAAATGAGATAATTAAAATGGAACTATCTATTGTAGAATCAATAAAATTAGCGGCACCGTTTTTTTCAATATTAGTAACAGCAATACTTATTCCTCTTCTAAAAAAAGAATATGAATCAAGAAAGACATTTTTTTCTCTTCCGCCCCAAAAAAACTGGCTGCTATAGCGTATTTAAAAAGATACCAAACATTAGATAGTAAATTAGAAAAAGCTAAACATAAAATCATCATGAGGGAGTATCGGTTATTCACTGATGCAATATTGTCAAAAAATATAATTGAGTTTTACTATGATAATGAAGAGAAAAATGCCCGCTTTTGCAAAGTTATACTCAGCGAAAGGCATTATTATAGTTTTGAGGTCGGGGTGATGAAGGTAAGTAAAATAAAGCATCAGATTAATATTGTGATTTTTATTATAACAGTATTACTTTGGTTTAACGTTATTTTAGTTAATACTGACTCAGTTATTTATACTATTCATCTTCCGGCTAAACCTGTTATTATTTCAGTTTCATTTATATATAGCTTCCTGTCATTAGTGGCATTATGTAAATATTTATGCATCCAGTTAAATAAGAAAAGTTTTTGTAATTTCCTGCGTCAGGAGTATTGGTGAGAATAAAATTTAGAAAATAAAAGCATGGTGTTACATTTTCATATGTAGATTTATAACTAAATAATAAAAAAGAGATTGTGCAGAGTGATGTAAATGATGGACTTCCATACTATTTCAGCCCTCAGCTTATAGCAGGTTACTATGGTATGTACGAATTACACAGTAAATTTAAACAGTAAAGGACTGAGACCATAAATAATGCTAAAAAAACATAAAGATAAAAGCATTATCTATATACAACTCACATGACAAAAATAGTAATTTGTCATGTGAGTTGTATTCACTTTACAATTAGATAAATATTTAAGATAAATGTTTATATTAAAGGTTTTTTAACTTCCACGCCTGAAGAAGTTTCAACAAACTGAATCAGCTCATGGAGAACATTCCAGATCTCTTCCTGCCGCGCTGAAACAATAGTCCATCCCAGAATCTCGCCTTTTTGCAAGGTGTCACCAGGTTTCTTCATAAATTCAAAAGATTGAATATAACTTGCGAGATTTTGTGGTAACGCTCTGGATATACCGTCCAGCACTTTACCGAATTGTTCCGCTTTAAAGAAAAACGAAACCGCTTTTTGCCCATGGTAAACGGACTCTGCTTTTGGTTCAGCACGTTGAGTAATATCGATAAGATGTTCAAACATGCTATTACCAGTCGCAAGCTCATAAAGAACCGGAATGGTGCGACCTCCCAGCCTGCCATTAACTTCAACTATTGCAGGGCCGGAATTAGTGTAAATCATTTCGATATGAAAAATACCATTATCGAGTCCTATTTTATCCAGTGCGGATATTGCCAGTTTAAAACATTCCTGCTCCTCCTTATCATTAAGAGAAGAAGGCATAACACTACCCAGTTCAATAACGTTATCACTGGCACAACGAATCCTGCTAGTTACCATAAATGGGTAATAAGAATTACCTATTCTTCCGATCTCAACAGAAACAAGAGGTCCAGTTAAATATTTTTCTACAAGAAAACCACGGTTAAAGAAATCGGTATAGGATGATGGTAACTCATTGATTTCTTCCTCGATATTATTAATAAGAAGGTTAATCTGAGCCCGCTCCTTGATAATGTATGCCAGCCGGCTTGAAGCTGATGTGACAGGTTTGACTATTACCGGCAATTCTACGGACGCCAGAACAGACGGAAGTTTATGATAATCACGTTCATGAATAACCCAAGGGGCATTTTTATCTGTTCCTTCGAGGATCTGGCGTGACAATAACTTATTTTTGGTTGCTTTAACAGCTTTCACACTGCTGAATGGTACTTTTATATGCTCGGCTGCACAGGCAGCAGCTTCTAATGAAAAATCATCGATACAAATAAGTGCATCAACCGGTTGACTGCCATTTAAAATACCAACAGCATCTCTGACAATTTCTGGTGTATGTGTATTAGGTAGATCAATAACATTATGAAGACGTCGAAGAACATCGTCCGTTCTGGAGGAGTCCCAGTCCCGTATGTAAGCAAGATTACGAAAGTAGCTGACTTTGTATTTATCTTTAAGCAATTTATCTAATAACTCAACACCACTGAATTCAGAACTATTGATAACTACAATGTGTTTCATACTTTCCCCCAAATTATGATAATGGTATTTAGTGATGATTGATATTTAAAATATCTGTAAATATATACCTTGACATCTGGTGTGAAAATGGTTAAGTCCATGATATTTTTATCACACCCTGATAAAATATATAGACACTGAAACTTATTAATGTCAGAACGGAAAAATATCGAATCACTATTTTTACCGAATGTCCATCGGTTTCATTCTTTATAAAATTCCCTGAACACAACCAAAAAACCGATGCGGTAAACAAAACCATGGTAAAACGTATTAAAATCTCAGAGTATAAATATAAATCATCTGTGATTTTTACAGGGAAAACTATCGTTGCAAAAATGAAAGATTTTGGATTTAGAAAAGTTGTATAAAATATTGTTTTTGAATTGATAATTACCTTTTTTGCATTTTCTATATGTCCGGAAAACCATAGTTTTATTGAAAGAACAAAAAGATACAATGAACATGCAATCTTAGAAATGATATCCACCCACCCATAGGAACTAAAAAATAATCCTGCAGCGATAGACCATAAAGTAATGCTGATGATATAACCAGACCATTCTGATAACATCAAAGATGGGGCTTTATTGAAGCCATTGCTATATCCTGAATTAAAAATCAAAATATTAGTAGGTCCAGGAATGAACAATAACGAAGCACAGGTAAGGAAAAATAAATTATGCATATCTTCTCCAGTCTTTTAAAGCCAGCGCAACGATAAAAAAACCGGTTATAGCGGCAAAGGCGATGACCATAAATATTGATCCTGAACTGATATTCTCTACAAGCCACCCTGTTGCCGCCGGATTGATAGCAGCTCCCACACCTGTAAGCATCTGTAATGAAAAGAGACTGGCTTTGCTCGTGTTTGTCTTTAAAGAATCTAGCATCAAATACTGCACCGGATTAAGGAGAACCTCTCCCAGTGTAAAGAATATCATTCCTGTGACCCACATAGTTAAATGTCCGAAGGATCCTGCGAAGAGCATCACGCCAATAATTAAGCTACAGCTACCAATAAAAGAACTTAAGACAACGTTATCTTTAGATACCCTTGAACCTAATGGGATCTGGAGTAAAATTACAAAAAGTGCATTTGTTACCATCAGCGACGTAATAATTTGGTAGGTGGTTTCCTTGTCAAATATTACAGTAAGCACCTGTGTTATACTTGATGAAAATCTGCCATAACAAAAAGAATAAATAAATCCAGAAAGAATTATCAAACATAAAGTGTTATTAGAGTGCTTCCGATGATTTGTCTCAACAGGTGCGCACTGAGCATTTTTTATTAATTGCTTCTCCTCAATTAATCGCACTTTGTATAAAATGAAAAATGAAGCGAGCAAAACACCTATTACTCCTGAGATCCAGAACATTATGCGACCATCGAGTCCAGAGCAAAGGCTCCCTAGTAATGGCCCAATAACCCATCCAACATTTGTCATGGTGTAATTTATCGAAAACAGCCTTGACTTGTTTATTTGCTCAGCATCAGAAATCACAACTTTAAGTACCACACTGTATAAAGAATATGCTAAATTTAGTAGCGCATAAAAAAATATTATTAAATACTGACTCCTTAATTCAGATATAGAAATGTTACTTATGCTGAATATTAGGAGTGCCAGGATAATACACTTTTTGTAGTTCAGAAATTCCATTACCTTTCCGCAAAGAGGTGAGAACAACAGCCCTAAAATTATTCCAGCTGTAATAATATAACCAGTTTCATCTACCCCAAACCCTCTTTGAAGATGTAAAAATACAACAAGAAAAGGTAATGTTATTCCCCTGGCTACAGTCAATATTAACGATGTTAAAAACAGACAGTAGTATGGACGAGTCGGCCCACTGCCTCCAATAATATAAATTAGATTTTTTTTCATTTGCTTTAAGTTAAAATATCACCAGTTTTAATGCTCATCAGGAGACGTTTCGATAACGATTTCCTTTATTCTGACTCTTTCAGGCGAGTTAACAAGCCAGATTATCAACGAGGAAATATCTTCAGGTTGAAGTATAGAGTTGCTTGCTCTCTGGCATCCACCTTCAATAGCCATCGCAGTGTTAATCCATCCCGGACATAATACCGTAAAACGAATTTTATTAAGCGCTGGATCTGACGATAAGGCTGCCATATAGAGCTGTAAACCTGCTTTTGAAGCCCCATAAATGCCCTTATCCGCGAAGCCTATTTTACCCGCTCTTGATGAGAGGCAGATCACCGACGGTGATTCCGCTCTCAATAGGAATGGCAACAAGTCATTTATGACAAAAACAGGCCCAAGCAGATTACTGCTTATTACATTCTGTATTTCTTGTCCTGTTGCCCCTGTGGTTTTATTACAGGTGATCCCTGCTGCAAGTATCAGCAAATCCAAATGGCCAAACTCCGCTATTCGGTCCCGGATATCTCTTACATCTTCAGTAGACTGAATGTCAGCACAGATGGTATGAAGCTGGTTTTTGTACAGCTCAGTCCTGGCGACGAGCACACCCAGTTTATGGCGATCACGACCTACTGCAATAACCTGAAACCCATTCTGCAGCAAGTCATCAACACTTCTCTGCCCGACTCCCCCCGTCGCACCGATAACCAGTGCGACGCGGTCTGCGGAAGTATTCTGGGTGTCAGTCGTTCTGGTGAAGAACGGCATTAACACCTCCCCATACACTGCTGTCAGTTGTCAGCACTTCAACACTACCTGTCAGGCTGTTACGTCGGAACAGAAGATTATTTTTGCCTGATAAATTACGAGCATAATCGACGGATCCGTCCGGCAGCGTCACTTTCGTCCCTGACGTCACATATAACCCGGCCTCCACAATGCAGGAATCTCCCAGAGAGATCCCTATCCCTGCATTAGCCCCCAGTAATGAGCCGTTACCTATCTGATTTTTCTGTTTTCCGCCACCGGACAGGGTTCCCATGATTGAGGCTCCTGCGCCGACGTCACTTCCATCACCGACGGTTACCCCCGGGGTGATCCTCCCCTCTACCATACATTGCCCTAAAGTACCTGCATTAAAGTTGATAAAGCCTTCATGCATAACAGTCGTTCCCTGAGAAATGTAGGCTCCCAGACGTACCCGGTCAGCATCGGCAATACGCACACCTGAAGGGACTATGTAGTCAACCATCCTTGGAAATTTATCCACGCTAAATACGGTAAGTTGATGATAATCCTCCGCAATAATATGGCGTAAACGTTGTACATACTCAGGGAATACCGGGCCTGCACTGGTCCAGGCTACATTGGGAAGATGCTGAAAAATGCCTTCCAGATTTATTTCGTTTGGTTTGTATTCACGAGATGAAAGAAGATGTAAACGGAGATAAGCATCTTCAGTCGACGTGATATCTTTTGAAATATCTGTCTCAATTTCAAATGATTCGCAGCGGATAATTTTGTGCTTGACGGCAAGACAGGAACGCTTATTCATGTCTCCTTTTGGATAATAGGCATCAATTGTCTTACCACTGCTGATATCAATGTATCGATTACCCGTTCTTTTGATGATATACGTAATCATTTTTTTACCTCTGATGTAGTCCTGATAACAGTTCCTTTTTGTATATCAAAGTGATTACCATTACCAGCAATCATCTTGTTAACCAGAACGGAAACATCGCCCCCTGTTTTATCTGAATTTACCTGATTGTAACGAGATTTTACATCAATGAAGCGCATGACAAATGCACGACGTGATAACTGAGGTCCGGGTAAAAATCGATTGCTTTTATGGAAAACATCTTTATCAAATGCAATTGCATCCCCGGGCGCTAGACGGTAACGTACCGATTCACTGTCGAATAAATTACGTGCAAACCCTGAAATATAAAGAGATTCACTGAACAGGTGTGGGATTTTTTCCTGGATAAATGGATAAAGCTCTTTGAATTTTTTTTGTTCCTCAGTTCTGAACCTTGGTCCAAGGATAGTTTTAAATATCGCCGGGATTTTATATTTTCCCTCGGTAAGAGATTTTGTTACTTTTGACTGTAACTTGTAAAACTCATGACCGGAGAATGCCTGTGTGGAAAGAAGACTCATACCCCCATCCTGCTTTTCCGGATCAACATCATCAAGAGCTATCCAAATAGAGAAGGCTCTGTCTTCCGGATAGATATATTTGAAACTGGTCACACCGATATGCCAGTCGAAACCAACAGAGTTGCTGTCCGTTTCAAAAATTATCCCATCAGTGAATACACAATCTTCATAACCAAGTTTTTTAACAAGATCGGCAAATTTTTCTGTGCGTATAAAGGACAGTATTTTTTCATCTTCGATTGCTACATTATAAGTATTTCTTTTGAATGAATCGAATGCGCTATTGCTTTTCGTTTGATTATTAATATCACGAAGATATTCTACCATTTCTTTTGAAATTAATTCCCTGACATCTGCAAATCCATGTTCAAGATAATAATTAGCATCCACACTGGTATTTTTACCGAATGATGAGACTGTTGTGAAATCGTTATTTTTCATAATTAACTCCATTTATGTTAGTTCGAAAGCATGCCGATCAGGTCGGATTTGTTTAAATTAAGAGCATTCAGATAGTTATGATAATAATCAAGGCCATCTGTATTCACCTTCAGGGCCTGTAGCATTTGAGTAATCTGGTTGACATAGTCCCGGGTGATCATAAAGTCTTCACCAGAGATTTCAGCAAACCAACTCATCGTTAATAACCCAGGATAGTCCTCCTGAATCATACGGCCTGTTTTAAGTGAGTTGAGTGATTTTTCTGATAATGAACGATAGATACTTTTTGTGCTCTTTGCCATTTCAAGGAAAGTAGGTTGTTGAGGAAGCCCATATTGCTCAGTCAACATAGTGGTAAATAGTCGTGTCTCAGCACCATAAGAATGAGCGAGTGCTACTCGTTCGTGATCAAGTGAATTAATGAGACCGGCATTTTCCTCGTGAACACCATCGCTATAATGAAGGTATTGGGTTCCAGAAGCCGTTTTTGTGAGATTTGTCTTATCCAGAGCAACAGCAAGATGAATAATGTAACCCAGTGGGTCAAACTGCAAGTCCAGAGGTCTTACTCGTTCAAACTGATGTTGATTGTCAGGCACAGATGGCCCGAAAAACAGTTGATTGACACAATCCATTGCTTCATCAGGTTTTTCACTAAGTGTTGCGACTCGAGTGATGTTTTTCCTTTTAAACTCGATGATGTTATCAATGCATCTGGTACCGTAAAAACTGTCTTCTACCATCAGCAAATGCAATTTATTCAACCGTGAGCTTTTACGCCATTTGTCCATAAGGACGAGCTGTCCGCCCTGACCTGCGCGAACAAATGCTACAGTCGCTCCTGGATTTACTGGACACGCTTCCAGATATTCAATCAGCACCTTACGTAATAATGGAATATCCGGTACAGTAATAATCACTGCAACGGCACTTTGCATCAGATGTCTGATGTCGTGATTTATTGCATGAACATTTTGAGAAGGGAATACCGTTTCATTGACTTCCCCTGTCATGATATTCTCACATCTGAATGATCTTTTTCCTGAATTTTTCAGAAACAGATGATTTCCGTAGTGCATTAATACCAGATGAGGATCGAGGTTGGTTTCATTTCTTCTCAGGAACATGTCTACTGCAAGTGTCGAACCCACATGACCACCACCAATAATAATTACGTTTTCCATCATACAGCCCTGTATGTAATATTGAATTAGTTTCTAATGGATATCATGGTGTTACCAGAGAACGAATCAACGACATTCTGTGACACGACATAGGAACGTAATAAAAGACGCTGGATGTTGTCTGATGTAAAAACATCACGACCATGAACAGCATAATTATTAGGAATGATTAATGCTTCCCCTTTTTGAATGCTGTGTCCATTTTCGCGTCCCGTACGAAGCGCCAGAGAAGCCAGTTTCTCCAGTAACTCTTCGGCCTGTTTGTACAAGGAATCGCTCAGGTCTGGTGCCGGCTTTATGTTGGAGAAGTTAAGTTTAATCTTGATTCTTCCATTTATTTCCTTCTCTATTATTTTCATTTTTCTTATTTCTTCATTGGGCCACAATAATTTACCGCCGGCACGCATTTCAAATATTTCACGTTGTAGAATAGATAGTTCTTCTTTTGTAAAATATTCCACCAACTGTGCTGATGTAGCCAGTAGGGTTTTAGGTATGTCACCATTCGCTATATGTGGCACCAATACCAGATACTCGGGTCTGCATCTGTCTGATGCAAAGCATAAATCGTTATGCATCGTGAGCAATTCAGAACTGCTGCTCAGCTCTCTGGAGGTCAGGGTAGGACGAATATCTGTGATGTAACTTTGATTATAATCAGAGTATGCAACACATCGGCCGATTGACTCACCTAATGTCAGCAGGAGAATTTTACTTAGTTCTATGTTTTCAAATTCAGGTAGATTGCGGATAAGCAAGGGCTCATGAAAATTGAAATTTTTCGCGATTCTACCACTTGTAATTTTATCTTTTATCTCTTTTATTCTGGAAAGATAGCGACTTTGTATTTGACCGGGACATTCGCTGTGAATACCTCTTACCACCGCTGACAGTTCTTCTTTTTCACTTTCATTTAAAGATACAACTGAATAACTGAAAACATCCATATTGAACTCACATTTGATTATCTGGGAACGCTTAAATTTAAAATGGTTATAGGCATTCTTTTCAAATGACAAGTTGTAAATAAATATTAATTTTAAAAAGGAATAGTCTATGTCAAAAAATAATAAAGAATTAAAGGTGTATAATGAATGTTATTTCTTAGAAGGAAATTCTTTAACGTCAGAAAAATTGTATTTTTCATATCGAAATTTTTTCTTTTCTCTGGCTTTTCTATCAATGAATTCATCCGGTAGCAACACATCAAAAAATTGTCAAAAGCGTTAATGATAAGAGTAAAATGTAAATAACATGTAAATATCTGTGTGATTTTTGTATACCACTGGCCTTTCTGGCTGTCTTTCGTATGACGCTCGAGAATGATTGCGAAGGGGCTGAAATTTGTCAGGGAAGGTGCCGGCTCATACTTTTCCTTGAGCTCTTTACCCTGCGGACAATGGGCTGTCCGCACTTCTTTGTGAGTTGTGAGGCGATGATGAACAAATAGGCAGGAGATAAGCAACGAGTCAGACAGTATGTCTTGATACCGGTGTACGCCAACATGGCAATCGATCATCCTGACTAACTGCCTTCACCAAGGAGTACTGTCAAGTGTTCGCGTTCATTACTCGTGCCGCAAGCTCGAAGCCAATTTTCTGGAGCTGGTTTCAGGCGCGTGCGTTGTGCCGGGACTGTGCAGCATGACGATACTGGTCGGGCGTCTGTATCGGTCACTGAGGAAGTGATAAAACGAGAAAAGCCACCCCACAGGATGGCTTGCTTTCCATCGGTTAAATACGGTGTTTTTACACCCCCATAACCCGGGCCATGATGGCTTGATGTAACCAGCGAGGAGTAGCCCAGATCAGCACGGTAATCGCCTTGTTTCCCAGACCGGGTACAACGCTCATTCGCCCGGCTTCGAGAGCTCGTATACCGGCCTGTACCACCGGTTCTGGTTTCATCATTACTCCTTTTAACGCCGGGTCAGTTTCTGTCTGGCAGCTTCCGCAAAACCGGTGTCGGAGATGCCCGGACACAGTGCGGTGACGACGATCCCCTCGTCTTTCAGCTCGCGGTGCAGGGCGTCTGAAAATCGGAGTACATACGCTTTTGCAGCAGAGTAAACGGCAAAATTCTTCACCCCCTGCCAGGACAACAGACTGGCGACCATCAGAATATGTCCTTTACCCCGGATGCGCATATCGGCGGCAAAAAGGCGGGTCATGGCTGTCAGGCTGGAAATATCCAGACTGATCATATCCAGCGCCTGATCAAGGGATTGGTCCAGAAAGCGCCCCTGTAAACCGTAGCCGGCATTGTTGATTAATATATCGACCTGAATGTCGAGCTCCTGCAGACGATGGTGTAAGTCGCTGACCTCAGACATCACGGAAAGATCCACTTGTTCCACCATCACATCAACCTTAAATCGCTTGCGTAATTCCCGGGCAAGAGTGTCGAGCTTACTGAATTGCCGCGCCACCAGGATAAGCGACTTCCCCTGTGCGGCATACTGACGGGCGAACTCTTCACCAAAGCCGCCAGAGGCTCCCGTAATAAGCACCCATGTGTTATTTTGCGCTGACATGTTTATACCCCTGGATATTCATAAAGTATGCTGACAGTGGTTGCCGGTATCATCCGGTTAACGCACCAGGCCTGTATCTACTGCTTTTCAACGTCCGGTATTTGCTGAATGACTGATAACATCTCATCTGACGCTGCACGCCAGGGGGTGAGTGCCTGCATCCGGGCAAGAACCTCAATTCCGTGCAGCATAAAGGGGACCGCAGATGATATATCCCCCCCTGAACCCCCCAGGTTCAGGGACGTTTGATAACCGGCATATTCAGTGCAGTCTTTCAACCCGTTAAGCACCAGTTGCCGGGCCGTGTCATCCGCCATGCCTTTCCCGGTCAGCCAGCGCTGTAATCCCTCCGCGATGAAACAGAAGCCACTGGTCATGCAGAGGTGTACCGTTGCCAGATCGAAATCTGATTCGTCTGACAATACGGTCAGTCGTCCCAGCAGAGAAAATAAGGTCTGGATCTCTTTGTCAGCCTCCGTCAGGATCACGCTCGACTGATTGATTTCAGCGGCGAAAGTCAACATTAGTCTGACGCACTCCGGGTGTCCGAACAGTTTTTGCAGGTACGCAACTGAGAGCCCCGGCACCAGAGATACCAGGGTTTGTGTGCTGTGCAACTGCACCTGACCGGCAATACCGTGCAGGGCGTGACGCTCCCCACCCGTTATAATCACGTCAGCCTCATCAATGAGGTCCTGATACGTATCCAGGGTCCAGCAGGGGTATTCCCCTGCCAGATTACGCGCCCGCTCGTTGTTTCCCGGTACCAGAAAAACCTGTGCATCAGGCACGGCAAGAAACAATCCCCGTACCAGTTTTTCCGTTAACGCGTCCACTTCCAGAATACCTGTTCGTTTCATCAGTCCCCCGGCTTTCAGTGCTGTTCTGTCGTGTTATCAACGGTAAAAGAGGCATCCCTTCAGCAGGCAAAAAAGTGAAGATCCCGCTTTATGGCATATTCGTATTCATCGCGGTTTCCGGTGGCTGCCAGCCTCCTCCCAGCGCCCTGAACGCCGCCACTGCTGCCCGCGCGGATTCAGTCCGGGCCTGCGCTCTGGCATCAGAAGCCTGAAAAAGGGTTTCATCGTTGTGAAGGACGTCAATCAGGCTGGCTGTTCCCTGCTGCCAGGCGATAAAAGACGATTCGCGGGCGCTGGCAAGGGCGGATTCGCCTTCGGTCAGTGTTGCAGCCTGTGCTTCCCGGTTGAGCAGGGCTGAAAAGGCATTTTCGACATCTTCCGTGGCGCGTAATACCGTCAGACGATAGGCAGCAAGTGCTTCAGCTTCCTGGCCCTTTGCCTGGTCTATCTGGGCGTTGATGCGGCCAAAATCGAAGAGTCGCCAGCGCAGGCCCAGCACGCCGGCTGACTGGCTGGCACCGGCGGAGAACAGATTGTCCCCCGACACGGCCGTGGCGCTGCCGAGTAATGCGCTGAGTGAAAACTTCGGATAATACTCGCTGATGGCGACACCAATACGGGCACTGGAGGCGGCCAGATGGCGCTCCGCCACGATAATATCAGGCCTTCGGCGCAGGAGGTCGGCAGGGGTACCCGTCGAGGCTATCTGTGGTGCCTGCGGAATGGGGCCCGGTAACGTCAGCTGGGTGCGATGGGTGCCGGGAGGCGTGCCGAGCATGACATCCAGTGCATTCATTGCGGCATCAATCCCCGTCCGGAGTACCGGCACCGTGGCCTGAACCTGAGCCAGTGCCCCTTCGGCCTGACGCACCTGATAGCCGGGAGCCAGCCCTTTGTCGTGAAGGAGTTGGGTCTTTTCCAGCAGTGCCTGCTGTGTGCTGACCTGTTTCTCCGCGATGTCCAGCCGGGTCTGTAATCCGCGCAGGGTGATATAGATATCGGCGGTCTGCGCGGCAACGGCCAGCCGGGTCGCGACGACGCCTGCTTCGGAGGCCTGATAGTCCGCCTGGGCAGCCTGACGTTCGCGTCGCAGCCCGCCGAAAATATCAATCTCCCAGCTGGCATTCAGATTGGTTTCATAGCTGTTGCCGTAGCGATTATAATCCGGCGTCGTGCTGAGAACCTGACCCAGAGGGGTTTCGGTCGACTGATAGGCGCGTGTGGCTTGCCCGCTGACGTTCCCCGAAGGTAACAGTGCAGCGGTCGCCGCGCCCAGTCCGGCACGGGCCTGTTGCATGCGGGCAGTCGCCAGGGCGAGATCGAGATTCTGGGCTAGGGCGTCGGAAACGAGCTGACTTAACAGAGGGTCGTCGAAGCCTTCCCACCAGACGGCAAAACTGGCACTCCGGGTGGTGCCTTTCTGCTGGACGGCAGGCTGCGCCTGATAGCGTTTCGCGAGTGGTGCATCTGGACGTTGATAATCCGGACCGACGGTGCAGCTCGCCAGTAAGCTAGCCGTTACGGCCAGTGCAAGAGTACGCAGGAGAAACATGATGTCCCTTGAGTCAATTCTGATATGTGACCACATTACCAAATGGTCACATGTTGTCAATCGGGGTTTACTGAGCTAAGCTGGAAAAATGACAAAACACACAAATGCACAAACCCTGCGGGGACCTGTGGACCACAGCGTCCGCGATCAGATTGTGGAAGCGGCCACGGAGCACTTCGGGCATTTTGGCTATGAGAAAACCACCGTGTCCGATCTGGGAAAAGCCATTGGTTTTTCTAAAGCCTATATCTATAAATTTTTCGATTCAAAACAGGCCATTGGAGAGGTTATCTGTGCCAACAGGCTGGCGAAAATCGCTGAGATCGTTAATCACGCGATTGCCGATGCGCCTACTGCGTCAGAAAAGCTGAGGCGTTTACTCAAAACACTGACCGAAGCCGGTAGCGATCTGTTTTTTCACGATCGCCGGCTTTATGACATTGCGGTCGTTGCTTCCCGGGAACGCTGGTCTTCCGCCGTCGTCTATCAGGAACAGCTGCGTCAGCTGATCCAGCACATCATCCAGGAAGGCCGGCAGGCAGGGGAGTTTGAACGCAAAACCCCGCTGGATGAAACCACTGATGCCATCAGTCTGGTTATGCAGCCTTACATCTGCCCTTTACAGCTGCAATATAACCTCGATACCGCAGCCTCTGCGGCCGTGCTGTTGTCTTCACTCATACTCAGAAGTTTATCGCCTTGAAATGTGACCATTGACTTAATTGGTCACCTGAAAGATGATGGAGTTACTGTCCTGTTAAAATGATTAAGGAACTCCATGCTCAGGCTTCAATCTGCTCCTCTTGCCGTTTGCGTGTTGCCGCTTGCCCTCACAGCCTGCGGTGACGCTTCCGGCACAAACGATCCCCGCACTCAGCCTCCTCTGGTCAGATCTGCAACCGTAGTGAGCGCTATGGATGCCTCCCGCGCCTTTACCGGCGTTGTTGTCGCCCGGATTCAGAGCGATCTCGGTTTCAGGGTGCAGGGCAAAATCCTGGAACGTCTGGTGGATACCGGCCAGACCGTTAAACGGGGCCAGCCACTGATGCGTCTTGACCCTGTTGACCTGAGCCTGCAGGCACAGGCTCAGCAACAGGCCGTCGCGGCTGCACGGGCCCGCGCAAAACAAGCCGCAGCGGATGAGGTACGTTACCGCGGACTCGTTGCTGCAGGGGCGGTGTCGGCATCAGCTTACGACCAGATAAAGGCAGCCGCCGATACAGCCAGAGCAGAACTCAGTGCCGCTCAGGCTCAGGCGAATGTGGCGCAAAATGCGACGGGCTACGCAGTGCTGCTGGCCGACGCCGATGGTGTGGTCATGGAGACGCTGGCTGAACCCGGTCAGGTTGTCAGTGCCGGTCAACCGGTGGTCCGTCTGGCCAGGGCCGGTCAGCGCGAGGCCATTGTACAGTTACCCGAGACGTTACGACCGGCGGTAGGAAGTGAAGCCGGGGCAATACTGTACGGCTCCGGTAAACAGCCGGTCCCGGCGAAATTACGTCTCCTTTCCGATGCGGCTGATCCGGTCACACGTACCTTTGAGGCGAGATATGTGCTTGAGGGGACACTGGCGAATGCGCCGCTGGGCTCTACCGTGACGTTGCATCTTGCTGACGATAAATTACCCGGGCAGGTGATGCAGGTGCCTTTAGCGGCTATCTACGATCCGGGAAAAGGGCCGGGTGTCTGGGAGATTTCTGGTAAGCCAGCCAGAGTGTCATGGCGGCCCGTGAAAGTACTGGGGCTGGGAGATGAGGCAGCAAAGGTAACCGGTAGTCTCAGACCCGGTGAGCAGGTGGTTGCTCTGGGAGCACATCTGCTGCACGACGGTGAGGCCGTACGCACTGACCAGGGCGACACCCGCGTCGCCGGGAGCCGGCCATGAGCGAGGGGAGATTCAATCTTTCAGCGCTTGCCGTGCGTGAGCGCTCAATCACGCAGTTCCTGATTATCCTGATTACGGTCGCGGGCATTCTGTCGTTTTTCGAACTGGGGCGGGCTGAAGATCCCCCCTTTACGGTCAAGCAGATGACCATTATTACGGCCTGGCCGGGGGCCACAGCGCAGGAAATGCAGGATCAGGTTGCCGAACCGCTTGAAAAGCGGATGCAGGAACTCAGGTGGTATGACCGCAGCGAAACTTACACCCGTCCCGGTCTGGCTTTTACCATGTTGTCCCTGCAGGACAGTACTCCTCCTTCCCAGGTGCAGGAAGAATTTTATCAGGCGCGTAAGAAGCTTGGTGATGAGGCCAGAAACCTGCCGGCAGGTGTTATCGGGCCAATGGTCAATGATGAATTCTCCGATGTGACCTTTGCGCTCTTTGCACTGAAGGCGAAAGGAGAGCCGCAACGGCGGCTGGTCCGCGATGCAGAGTCCCTGCGTCAGCGTCTTCTGCACGTGCCGGGGGTTAAGAAGGTCAATATTATCGGGGAGCAGGCAGAACGTATCTTTGTATCGTTCTCACATGACCGGCTGGCCACGCTGGGCATTTCGCCCCAGGATATATTCTCCGCCCTCAACAGCCAGAACGTACTGACGCCCGCGGGTTCAATTGACACCAGAGGGCCGCAGGTCTTTATCCGCCTTGACGGTGCCTTCGACGAACTGGAGAAGATCCGTGCAACGCCCGTCGTCGTTCAGGGCAGGACCCTGCAGCTTTCTGATGTGGCCACCGTTGAACGTGGTTATGAAGATCCTGCCACCTTTCTGGTCCGCAATCAGGGGGAGCAGGCACTGCTGCTGGGGATCGTGATGCGGGAGGGCTGGAATGGCCTGGATTTGGGCAGGGCTCTGGATGAGGAAACGGCCAGAATCAACGAGGGCATGCCGCTTGGCATGACACTGACAAAAGTTACCGATCAATCCGTCAACATCAGCTCCGCCGTTGATGAGTTCATGATGAAATTCTTTGCTGCCCTGCTTGTCGTGATGGTGGTTTGTTTTCTCAGCATGGGCTGGCGCGTGGGGGTGGTGGTGGCCGCTGCGGTGCCACTGACTCTGGCTGTTGTTTTTGTCATCATGGAAGCGTCCGGCAAAAACTTCGACCGTATCACACTGGGTTCATTGATCCTGGCGCTTGGTTTGCTGGTCGATGATGCCATCATCGCCATTGAGATGATGGTGGTGAAAATGGAGGAAGGCTATGACCGCATCAAAGCCTCCGCCTATGCCTGGAGCCACACGGCGGCGCCGATGCTGGCCGGCACGCTGGTCACCGCCGTCGGTTTCATGCCCAACGGTTTTGCCCAGTCCACCGCGGGTGAATATACCAGCAATATGTTCTGGATTGTCGGTATTGCCCTGATTGCTTCGTGGGTTGTGGCGGTGGTGTTCACACCTTATCTGGGCGTGAAAATGCTGCCGAAAATCAAAACGGTGGAGGGTGGCCATACGGCCATCTATAACACACGCCATTACAACCGCTTTCGCCGGGTACTGACCCGCGTTATCGCGCGAAAATGGACAGTGGCGGGTACCGTGATTGCCGTCTTTACGATGGCGGTACTCGGCATGGGGCTGGTGAAAAAGCAGTTTTTCCCGACGTCCGACCGTCCGGAAGTGCTGGTTGAAGTGCAGATGCCTTATGGTACTTCTATTGAGCAGACCAGCGCCACAACGGCGAAAATCGAGGCCTGGCTGAGGAAGCAAAAAGAGGCAAAAATTGTCACGTCCTACATCGGGCAGGGGTCGCCGCGTTTTTATCTGGCTATGGCGCCCGAGCTGCCCGATCCGTCGTTTGCGAAAATTGTCGTGCTGACGGACAGTCAGGATGCGCGTGAGGCGCTCAAGTTCCGGCTGCGCGAAGCGGCAGCTGACGGCCTGGCTCCGGAGGCTCGCGTGCGTGTGACCCAGCTGGTGTTTGGCCCGTATTCACCCTATCCGGTGGCTTATCGCGTCATGGGGCCGGATCCCGCCATGCTGCGCGAAATCGCAGATAAGGTCGAAAAGGTGATGCAGTCCAGCCCGATGATGAGAACCGTCAACACCGACTGGGGGCCGCGGGTACCGGTGCTGCACTTCACACTTAATCAGGATCGCCTGCAGGCGGTGGGGCTGACATCAAATGCGGTCGCGCAGCAGCTTCAGTTCCTGCTTTCAGGGATTCCAATCACCTCTGTGCGTGAGGATATCCGTTCGGTGCAGGTCATGGGGCGGGCTGCGGGAGATATCCGCCTGGACCCGGAAAAAATAGCGGGCTTTACCCTGGTGGGGTCTGCCGGCCAGCGCATTCCACTGTCTCAGATTGGGGAGGCAGAAGTGCAGATGGAAGATCCTGTGCTGCGCCGTCGCGATCGGACGCCGACCATAACCGTAAGGGGAGATATCGCCGACAATCTGCAGCCGCCGGATGTCTCCACGGCGATTATGAAGAAGCTGCAGCCGGTCATCGATACGCTTCCGGCCGGATACCGCATTGAACAGGCGGGGTCGATTGAAGAGTCCGGCAAAGCCACCAAAGCGATGGCACCGCTGTTCCCCATCATGATTGCCCTGACCCTGTTGATTATCATCCTGCAGGTGCGGTCGATGTCGGCAATGGTGATGGTCTTCCTTACCGCGCCGCTGGGGCTGATTGGGGTGGTGCCAACCCTGCTGCTCTTCAACCAGCCGTTTGGTATCAATGCACTGGTAGGCTTAATCGCGCTGTCGGGTATTCTGATGCGTAACACCCTGATCCTGATAGGGCAGATCCATCACAACGAACAGGAAGGGCTGGCGCCCTTCCATGCGGTGGTGGAGGCGACGGTACAGCGGGCCAGGCCGGTACTGCTCACGGCACTGGCCGCCATTCTGGCGTTTATCCCGCTGACGCACTCGGTGTTCTGGGGAACACTGGCCTATACCCTGATTGGCGGGACGTTAGGCGGTACCATTATCACGCTGGTGTTCCTGCCTGCCATGTATGCCATCTGGTTCAAAATTCGTCCAGAAAAACAGACGACCACTGAAAACACCTATACAACGTAATACAGACAGCAAGGGGGCCTTTTATCACGGCCCCCTCTCTCGGGCGGGTAAAAAAGAGGAGGAAAAGCTTTCGTTTTTATTAATTATCCATGTATCCAGAAAACTCCATAAGTAACTTTCTGCAGGATAAGTAAGGAGGGTTAAGGTTTATGACAGATAAAAAAGAAATAATAGATAATCTAATTGTCTGGATGGAGAATCATATTGATGATCGTCTGGATATTGATACGCTGGCAAAAAAATCAGGCTATTCAAAATGGCACCTGCAAAGGCTTTTTTATAAATATACCGGCATAAAGATAGGTGGTTTTATAAGATACATGAAATTGTCTAAGGCGGCTAACCTTCTTCTAAGGTCAGAGGAGCCTATAATAAAACTGGCGCTGAGACATGGATATGAATCACAACAATCCTTCACCAGATCATTTACCAGAAAATATGGAGTTTCTCCCTATAAATACAGGAAGAATGGAAATAAAAGTATCAATGAAAAATGAGAGCATTATCAGTATTGGACTTTAGGATAATCCTGTGGGTGATTTTGTTATATCAATAATTATCAATGCGTTGAGTTATCCACTCTAACTTAAAACGAGCATTTGACAAAAATGTTTGATTTTTGTTGGCTGAACTACCGTCGCAAACGATAGATAGGTATCTTAATATTTTTCCGAGTCGGCGACCGTTTTTAGATAATTAATAAAGCATGAAAGAATGGTCCGGGAGTAATGTAATAAATTTAATTTATGGTTGGGTGCTGTTTTAAAAAAACCACTGCCAGTGGCAGCAGTGGTTAAAAGTATAGCCTTTCTTATGTTAGACACTCGATTCAAAAGATACCATTTTAAAAAATAGAATCTTACCCGTAAGTGCTTTTTCAGATAATTATATGCTGCCAAATTGATAGCAGTTGCCCTTAAAAATTCATCTCCAGAAACTCAATAAAATGCGTCAGTTCTTTTTTGCCAGCACATCCTGCATCATAGCCTTGTCGAGGTTCAGTTAGCCGAGAATGTCGGGTAATTTTCAGGCGTGATAAGCTGGTAAGGAACCCAGTTGAATGCCTGAACCTTCCTCTTTTCCAGCAGCGATTTGGTGACCTGAACCGCACCGGTTGCCTGCCCTCTGGCATCCTGGAAAATAGTGAGTGCCATCTTGCCATTTTTAATAAACTGCTGACCATCAGGTGTTCCGTCGATACCGGCAACGAGGATTTTGTCGTTCTTCGCCTGACTCAGCGCCATGATCGCACCAATTGCCATTTCATCGTTATTCGCCGCGATGGCGTCAATGGGGCGCTGATTTAACAGCCAGCCGGAGACCACGTCCACGGCTTCGTTTCGCTGCCACTTCGCTGATTGCTTTTCAACGACCTTCATCTGTTTATATTTCGCGATCACCTTTTCGACTGCGTGTGTACGCTCACGGGCCTCTTCATTCGACAATGCGCCCATCAAAATGGCAACGTTGCCTTTGTAATGCATTTTTTTGGCCAGCGCTTCCATCTGCATTTCGCCACCCAGCGCAGAGTCTGAACCCACGTAGGCCATGCCGGCGGGCAGTTTCACCTCTGGCTTGCGATTAACAAAGACCAGGGGAATACCCGATTTTTGTGCTGCATTGATCATCGGCAATACACCCTGGGTATCAACCGGATTAAGGATGATGGCGTCAACGCCCTGATTAATAAAGTCATCAACCTGCTGAACCTGTACCGCAACATCCCCTTTCGCATCAACAAACTGGCCATTGAGCTGATTCGCTTGAAGTTCCTGAAGCATCTGGGTACGCAGGATAGAGACAAAGTTGAGGTCGAAGTTAGCCAGCGCCACGCCAACGGTAAAGGTTTTGGCGCAGGCGCTAACGCTGAGCAGCAGGGAGCACAAACAGAGAATGAGGGTTCTGATATTCATCGTGTATTCCTGTAGGGTTGAGATCTTATCGTTTAGAGGTTTGTTTAGCGTCGGGTAACAGACAGATACCCGACACAGAACGCTTACAACGTGAAGTGCTCGCGGAACTGCTGAAGCGCCGCCGTGTTGTCACCACTGGCCCAGCCCTCCATGGCAATCGTGCCACGGTAATCCATTTTCTGTAACGCACGGGCGATGGCGCGATAGTTGATCTCCCCGGTTCCCGGCTCCTGACGCCCCGGCACATCGGCAACCTGAATTTCTCCGATAGCCGCACCGCAGCGCCGGATCAGTTCTATCAGATTACCTTCACCAATTTGCGCATGATAAAGATCGAGGTTCATTTTCAGCCCCGGGTTGTTGACCTCTTCTACCAGGGCCAGCGTATCGGTCGCCAGGGCAAACGGCGTGCCGGGATGATCGACCACCAGGTTAAGATTCTCAAGGGTAAAAACCCGTCCGGCCCTTTCCCCGAGTTGCGCTATTTTACGCAGTGTACCGGCGGCCTTCAGCCACATTGCGCCGGTCACTGTGGAAACGGGTTTGACCGGCAGGCCTCGCTCATCGAGGCCCGTACCGTGCAGGTTGAGTACCGGACAGTTGAGCCGCGCCGCTACCGCTAACGACGTTTCGGCGCTTTGTAGCAGCGCATCGATCTCTGCATCGTCAGTAAGATTGCCGCGCAAATAACCGGTCATGGAGGTAAAGCGCGCGCCGGTCGCTGCCAGCGCATCGATATCCTTACTGGCCCAGCTCCAGATTTCGACCCCAAAACCCAGCTCGTGGATGCGTTTTACGCGCTCAATAAACGGCAGTTCAAGAAACACCATTTCAGCGCAGACGGATAATTGATAACCGACCATCAGCGACCTCCCAGTTTAACGGGCTGGCTGCTTTTAACGGATTCGATGCATGCCAGTGCGATTGCCAGCGCATTACGTGCGTCTTCACCGGTCGCGCGTGGTCTTTCACCACCGTGAATACAGTGAGCAAATTCGGTCATTTCCGCCACATAAGCGTCGCGCAGTAAATCTGAATCGAGACGCGAGGTTTCGACTGCTATGCCGCTGGCGGTATAACGCACGCAGTGATTGGCGTTGATATGGCCTGCCTGTAGCATGCCCTTACTGCCAAAGACCTCGCCCCGTACGTCATAGCCATACACAGCCTGGAAGTTCGCTTCGGCAATCGCAATAGCACCGTTATCAAAGCGGATAGTCACGACAGCGGTATCCAGCAAACCTTTATCTTTGAAATCGGGTCGTACCAGCGCATCGGCCAGCGCATAAACCTCAACAGGCTGTGCGCCATGATTGAAGTGCAACAATGTGTCAAAATCGTGGATGAGTGTTTCGAGGAAAATGGTCCACTGTGGGATCTGCGCCGGATCGTTCAGACCCGGGTCACGCGTAACCGAACGGCTGAGTTGAGTGGCGCCGTTCTCACCGTTTTTCACTGCGTCAATTGCCGCAGCAAACCCTGAGTCAAACCGACGGTTGAAGCCCACCTGTAACACTACGCCCGCCCGTTTTGCTGCGGCAATAGCGCGATCAGCCTCCTCCAGCGTAACGGCCATGGGTTTCTCACAAAATACATGTTTACCGGCATTCGCCGCGGCTATCACCCATTCGGCATGCGTACGTGCCGGGGCGGCGATGACAACCGCATCTATCTCAACATCCTGAAGAAGTGCATGCAGGTCGCTGTAGGCTTTGCTGACGCCGAGCCGGGTAGCCAGTTTTTCCGCTGCTCCCGGAAATGGATCGGCAACCGCAGCCAGGATGGCACCAGGCACGCGATACGCCAGATTTTCGGCATGAAAACTGCCCATGCGGCCTGCGCCAATTAACCCTACACGTACTGTTTGCTGTTTCATAAAAACTCCTTATTATTTCGCTTTCACCCACTTGGGCGAGGACGGTTGTTGCTCGGGTCGCTGCGCCTCCGAGGCGAAACGACGGGACTTTGAGAGCATCAGCGGCTCGATATGCTCAAGAGAGACACCCCGGGTTTCCGGTATAAATCGATGGACAAACCAGAACGCCACCAGACATCCGAGCGCGCACAGCATCAACGGGAAGACACCGTGAAAGTTATCCATTAGCACCTGGTTCCGGTTCATCATCGGGAAGCTCTGGGTAACGACAAAATTAGCGCCGTACATGGAGGCAAACGCAAAGCCCATTGCCACGGCGCGTATGCGATTTGGAAATATTTCGGAGATAAGCAACCAGGCGCCAAGGCTCCACGACAGGCCAAAGATCAGGACGAAGGCTACCAGTCCAGCTACCGGCAGCATCCCGCCCCCCTCGGCCATAAACGCCCAGGCGGTAAATATCAGGCAGAGCGCACAGCCTAATGCACCCCAGCGCAGCAGCGGTGTGCGTCCAATACGATCAATAGTGCTCAGACAAACTGCCACACCGGCCAGCAGGGCCAGGCCAAGAAAGATGCTCTGAAACAGAGATGCCTGTGTACTGCCGGTAATGTTTTGCAGCAGCGAGGGCGCATAATAGAGAAGAATATTGATGCCAGAAATCTGTTGCAAAATGGCGATACCGCAGCCAATAAGCAGGATATAGCGGGCGCGAGCATCGCGTATAATGCCACGCCGGAAGGAGGAGATATTGCTATGTTGATTGGCTGTCAGGATTTCCTGCAGCAGTCGTTCAGCATGCTGCGTATTCGACAGACGGGTCAGCACTTCGCGGGCCCGCTCTGTTTTGCCGTTCAACGCCAGCCAGCGTGGTGACTCTGGCATAAACGGGACCAGCAGCAGGAAAAGCGCGCAGGGCACCACGCCAGAGGCCAGCATCCAGCGCCAGCCTTCGCTGACAATCCATTGATGTGACATTCCGCGTGCAATCAGATAGTTAACGATATAGACAGCTACCTGACCGCCAATCATCAGCATCTGCTGCAGACCGAGCATACGCCCACGCCAGTCTTTCGGAGAAACTTCAGCGATATACAACGGGGTAATTGCCGAGGCCATCCCCACCGCCAGCCCCCCCACCAGACGCCAGATAACAAAATCAGTCAGGGAGTTGGCCATCGCGGCGCCAACCGCTGAAAGCACAAAGAGTATGGCGGTCACGATCAGTGTGGATTTACGGCCAATACGATCTGAAATATAGCCAACTCCCCATGCGCCAGCGATGCAGCCGAGAATGACATTCGACACCGCCCAGCCACTTTCCCAGGGCGTCAACGGCAGATGCTCTGTCAGTGGTTCAATCACGCCCGATATTACCGAAGCGTCATAACCCAGAATCACACCACTCAGTGAGGCGATGGCACAGATAAACAGAATCAGCTGTAAATTATGTTTTCGCATAACGACTTATTTCCCTTATCTCGTTCAGAACACCTGTCTGCATTTGTTTTTGCAAAGACGATGCCAGGTGAGATCAAGGTAATTTTGTGAGCGTCCGCACGGCGTCAGTTCACAAAGTGGCAACAAAATTTACATGTCAACTTTGCATGTCAATAAAATGAACATTTCATCCAGAGGAAATGGTCGGTGAAACATCAGCGATTACTGAGTGATGAGAGCGATGCGATTTTTAGCGTGCCAGACAGGGCGGAAGCCGACCACTGGGATGCGCTTTTATGGCAAAGCTGGCAGCGCTTTGAGCAGGGGGAACGGCCCTCAACGCTGCGCCCCAGCATTCTGCAGTCATGGCAGCGTTCACAGCAGCGGGCTATCGATCCGCACAACTTTATCTATACTGTTCCGCCCGCGAGTGACCTGGCCGTCATTCTTGAACACAACGCCGAACTGATTCTGGTTGCGCGCAGCATCATGGAAAATTTACTGGCCTATAATCCCGACGGCCATATCAATCTCACCGACGCGCAAGGCGTAACGCTGCATTTTTGCGGGGCGGACCTGACACCGGTTGGTAGCATCCTGCGTGAAGAGGTGCTGGGTACCAACTGCACCGCACGTTGTCTGATTGAACAGCGGCTGGTTTATGTGCTGAGCGGGGAAAACTGGAAACTCGATCTGCGCAAACGTCGTCGGCAATGCGCCGCAGCGCCAGTACGCGACGCGAGCGGTCAGTTAACAGGGGTTCTGACCCTGACGGCTACACCGGATAACTTCAACGCACATACCCTGGGAACGGTGCAGGCTGCGGCGGAAGCGATCGGGCAACAACTCACGCTTAGGCGCTTGCTGGCGGAACAGCAGTCAATCCTGGAAACTCTGAACGAAGGGGTCATTGTCTGTAGTAAACAGGGCCGCATAAAAACGCTTAACCGGTATGCGCGCCAGATCTTTAGCGGGCTTGATCCGCAGGAGACGCCGATAGATGAGCTACTGCGGCCGCAGAGTGGGTCGTTGTTGACCATGCCGTTCTGTAATGACCGCGAGTTACAGTTTATGCCGGAAGGCTTGGCTCCTCTTTCCTGCCTGATCTCTCTGATGCCCGCCCCGGACGGCGGTCGTGTCCTCTCTCTGCGTGAAAATCAGCGTATTCGCGCCATTACACGCAGGGTCATGGGCGTGAGCGCAAGTTACACTTTCGAGATGATTCGTGGTAATGCGCCGCGCATACAGCAGGTGATACAGAAAGCCCGCGCCAGCAGTCGCGGTGACAGCACGGTGCTGCTGAGTGGCGAAAGCGGTACCGGCAAAGAGCTGTTTGCCCAGGCCATTCATAACGCCAGTTCGCGACAGCAGGAAGCCTTTATCGCCCTCAACTGCGGTGCCTTGCCGCGCGATCTGGTACAGAGCGAACTCTTTGGCTATGCAGATGGTGCATTCACTGGCTCACGCCGTGGCGGCTCCGCAGGCAAGTTTGAGCTGGCTGACGGCGGTACCCTTTTTCTTGATGAGATTGGCGAGATGCCGCTCGAAGCGCAAACCAGCCTGCTGCGCGTGCTGCAGGAGAGCGAAGTACTGCGCATAGGCGCGGCACAACCAGTGAAAGTTAACGTGCGCATTATTGCGGCAACCCATTGCAATCTGCTTGACGCCGTGGAGAAAGGCGCTTTTCGGCGTGATCTTTACTACCGTCTTAATGTCATTTCCCTGGAGATCCCGCCCCTGCGTGAACGTCGCGAAGATATTCCGGAGCTGGTCAACACCTTTATTCAGGCGCTTTGCACACGTCTTAAGCGCATTCCGCCTGCGGTCACACCAGAGGCTATGGCGTGTTTGCAGGCCTGTACGTGGCCGGGCAACGTACGGGAGCTGGAAAATGTGATTGAACGCGTCGTCAATCTGTGTGAAGGGCTGGAAATCACCCCCGCAGATCTTCCTGAATCGATACAGGCGTCGCAAACTACGAATCTACATCAGGATGAGGATGTACCATCCTCTCTGCAAAATATGGAACGCGCTTGGATCATGCAGGTCATTGATGAACAAAAAGGAAACCTTCGACAGTCTGCACAAAAGCTGGGGATGTCGCGCACAGCGCTTTATAACAAGCTCAATGCCTGGAATGTGGATTATCGCGCCTTTAGAAAAAAGAATCGCTGAACAGTTGACTTCTGACAGAGCAGAATTTCCTCTGTCCGATTGTTCTGCCGACGCTCCCTTGTTTGGCTATGGTTGTTGTTCATTATAAGATCAACGAGTTATCTGGGGGAAATGTCTGATTTCACTCAAATTCCAAATAAGGTTCAGCTGTGCTGACTTTTCTGAACTTAAGTGAAGGGAGCGGCTCACGCTGTTTCAGTGGTGATAGCTAATCACCACAAACTGTTAGATATAAGGGAGGGGGATTAAAAACGGCAGCCAACTATGCGGGGCGAAGGCGTTCCCGGACCTCAGAGCCGCATCCGGGAAGCGGCTTACGTGATCCGTCTGAACGGTACCTCCTGTCTGCAGCTGACGGAAGCCGGTGGCATACGCCCTATAAAGGAGGGCGATCCCCTCCAAGTGGCTGACTGGTATCAGGCCTGTTGTGATGCAGGCCTGCCGGTCGCCATCCAGGTGAATGAAGGCATGGACTGACCGCCAGCACCTACAAGTAATGAGAGCAGAAGAATGAAATTAACAGAATCCAAACTGAATACGCTGATCGATAATCTGAATCCCCCTGATTTGCGAGGACAGCCTGCTGACGCGCCAGGAGCGTGAGGATCCGGTTCGGGCCGTTGCCGCTATCGGTGCCATGAAAGCGCGCGTCAGTATGAAGAAGTCCACCGTTCTGGCAGCGTCGAAACCAAAGGAAGAGAAGCAGGAACGTCTGCGCGCCCCATGTTTCCCGCATGCTGGCGGACCCTGGCGGGAAGAAGAGGGGACGATGTTGCTTGATACCCTCGAGTCCGTACCGGACAAAGCAGTGGGCGTTCATCTGTTCTGGCTGGCCGAAAAGCTGGGGCGTAACATTTTTCCGCTTCATTACCGGTACGATCTTCAGGCTGCCGGCTCTCAAGCCAGCGGGTCTGTACTTCATGTGCTGTTCTTTTCAAAACCTTTGTCCCTACCGCGTTATTGGGTGACATCCCTGATTTTGCTGTCACGACACGACAAACACATCAACTCATGTTAAATTATTCATTTAACCATTTGATAATTAAAATTAATTTAATTATTGGTGCTTTGGATGTATACCATTTGCTATACGTTCGTGTTGTGTTATTCTTGTATAGCAATTGCTATACAAGAGAGGTGTGTATGAAATCAGATGTTCAACTCAACCTAAGAGCTAAAGAGTCTCAGAGGGCGCTCATCGATGCCGCTGCAGAAATCCTTCATAAATCGCGAACCGACTTCATTCTTGAGATGGCCTGCAAGGCTGCGGAGAACGTGATCCTTGATCGTCGTGTTTTCAATTTTAACGACGAACAGTATGCAGAGTTCATCGATATGCTCGATGCACCAGTCGAGGATGAGCCTGCCATTAATAAACTACTGGCAAGGAAACCTCAGTGGGATGTATAACTGCACCCGAGCCGTTATCCAGCGCCCATCAACTAGCAGAGTTCGTCAATGGGGAAACGGTACTCGATGAATGGTTAAAACAGAGAGGTTTAAAAAATCAAGCTCTTGGCGCTGCACGAACGTTCGTTGTTTGCAAGACGGGTACGAAGCAAGTAGCTGGTTTTTACTCTCTGGCCACCGGTAGCGTTAACCATACGGAAGCGACAGGCAGTCTTCGGCGTAACATACCAGATCCTATACCGGTGATTATACTCGCTCGCCTAGCGGTAGATGTTTCATTGCACGGAAAAGGGGTTGGCGCCGATTTACTTCACGATGCGGTTCTACGCTGTTATCGCGTAGCTGAGAATATTGGCGTTCGTGCGATAATGGTTCACGCGCTTACTGAAGAAGCCAAAGGTTTCTATGCTCACCATGGATTTAAGGCATCGCAAACTCATGAGCGGACTCTGTTTCTTAAGCTTCCATGACTGGTTACTGGAGTGGGAAAGTAGCTGAAACTTGCGTAACGTATTGATTTTTATGTTTTTTATATAATGATTTAACATAAGATAGATTATGCGCACTAACCAATTGATTTTATTATGTTAAATTCAAATGCACTATCAAATGCCGTCAAGCATGAAATCGAGTGCTCCTTTAATAGCATTCCGGTATCCACTTACATCGCAAAACTCGGTTCCTAAAGCCTTAACAGGGATAGTTGCTGCTTCATGTGTCATCAGCACGTACTCTTTCCCGTCAACCAGTATGAGCATTGGGTTCAGTCGCTCTGGCGCATGGTTTGCACCCAATCGTTCTGCCGGCATTAACGGGATCACCAGGCGGCGGTTGATATCGCCAATAATGTCACTGGTGACATCGATTAATAATGGAAAAGCCGTATTTTTACCTGTGCTCCTGTATACAAAATACTGCATTGTCAAAAGCTCCGGTATTCGTCAGAAAAACATCCCGTTTCTTCTCCCAAAGCATTCATTGCAGCAATAGCTTCCGCATTAGCTTCACGCCAGCGTAAAGCAGCATGCTTTTTTAACTCCACATCAAGAGCAGCTGCCAGAGTGGCGCTCATGTTTACACCCGCTTCTCGCGCACGGTTCAGAAGATCACGTTCAAGCGTGACAGTCACGTTTTGAGTATTACGTTTGGCCACCATATAGGTACCTCCAGTGAACAGATAAGTGTTTATTACACGTATAGTAACACAAGTATCAGTAATCTGCTCTTATGTATAACTGGACATCCACTGGCAATATACTTTTTCATTAACTTTATGATAATTAGAATAAAACGTATTAAGCGAAGTTGTTTTGTAGTAGCAAATTTGGGATGTCCGTCTCGAGGCTGCTGATGATTTCCTGGACTGTAACTTTCACAAGCTTTGAGCGCTTTTATTCGACTGGTCTCACATAATTTTTTTTTATTCAGTTTTGGGCGTCTTCACGTGAATTTTCTCACAATTATTCGTCCAGCCAGCGCTTATAAAACGCTCAGTGAGTGATTGTTTTACGTTCTACGGAGATAACTATGTCATTTTCAGTGCAGGAAACATTGTTCTCACTTTTGCAGCTCAATGCGATTTCAGGACATGAAAACGCAGTCGCTGACGTTATGCTACGCGAGTTCAGGTGCCAGGCAAAAGAGGTTTGGCGGGATCGTTCAGGGAATGTCGTCGCCCGCTACGGTAGTGATCAACCCGATGTGCTGCGACTGATGATTTTCGCCCATATGGATGAAGTCGGTTTAATGGTGCGTAAAATTGAGCCGTCCGGTTTTTTGCGTTTCGAGCGCGTTGGCGGTCCTGCTCAGGTCACGATGTCGGGCTCCGTCGTTACTCTGGCCGGGGACAAAGGACCGGTTATGGGATGCATTGGTATTAAGTCATACCATTTTGCCAAAGGTGACGAACGCACGCAGTCGCCTTCCGTCGACAAACTGTGGATTGATATAGGTGCCAAAGACAAAGATGACGCCATACGGATGGGCATTCAGGTTGGGACGCCTATCACGCTGTATAACCCGCCCCAACTCCTGGCAAACGATCTGGTGTGCAGTAAAGCGCTTGACGATCGTCTGGGCTGTACAGCCCTGCTCGGCATAGCGGATTCTATTAGTACCGCAGAGCTTGATATCGCCGTTTATCTGGTGGCGTCGGTACAAGAAGAATTTAATATCCGCGGCATTGTTCCCGTATTACGCCGTGTAAAACCCGATCTGGCGATTGGTATTGATATCACGCCGTCGTGCGACACCCCTGATTTACACGATTTTTCAGAGGTCAGAGTTAATCAGGGCGTTGGTATCACCTGCCTGAACTACCATGGTCGGGGAACGCTGGCGGGATTAATCACGCCTCCTCGCCTGATACGGATGCTGGAACAGACGGCTCTTGAACACAATATCCCGGTGCAGCGTGAAGTGGCTCCTGGCGTGATAACAGAAACAGGTTATATCCAGGTTGAGCAGGATGGTATTCCCTGCGCCAGTCTTTCCATTCCTTGTCGCTATACCCATTCTCCAGCGGAGGTTGCCAGCCTGCGTGATTTGACTGATTGCATCCGCTTATTGACCGCTCTGGCAGGTATGCCAGCAGCGCATTTTCCCGTTGAGCCTGATTCAGGCGCTACACAAGAGGCACATCCATTATGAAAAAGATCCTTGTGGCATGCGGTACCGGCATGTCGACCTCAACCATGATTGCACACAAACTTCAAGAATTTCTGACTGAACAAGGCATTGCGGCCACCACTGCCCAGTGCTGTCTGAATGAGATCCCACTGAACTGTAACGGCATGGACCTTATTGTGACCTCCATGCGAACCAACAGTGATTATGGCATCCCTACGCTTAACGGCGCCGCCCTGCTCACAGGGATCAATGACGACACGTTAAAACAACAAATCAAGGCTCTGTTAACCCAATAAAGGAGGCATTATGTTTGATTACATCCTGTCTCTCGGCGGTACCGTTTTTGTCCCCATCATCATGATCGTGATTGGTCTTATCTTCCGCATCCCCTGGCTGCAGGCGATTAAGGCAGGGGTAACGGTCGGGATCGGTTTTGTCGGTATGGGGCTGGTGATCGTCATGGCGATCGACAGCCTCAGTCCCCCTATCAAAGTAATGATTGAACGCTTTGGCCTGACCCTGCATGTCTTTGACGTTGGCGCCGGCCCCGCCTCTGGCGTTGGGTATGCGACGGCCATCGGCGCCATGATTATCCCGGTGATTTTTCTGGTCAATGTCGCCATGCTGGTCACCCGTCTGACCAAAACGATGAACGTCGATATCTATAATTACTGGCACTACGCCATTACGGGTACGGTGGTCCAGCTTATTACCGGCAGCCTGATTTACGGTGTGCTGGGGGCAATTTGCCATGCGACGCTATCGTTAAAGATGGCCGACTGGACGGCGAAACGAGTACAAAGCATCGTTGGGCTGGAAGGTATTTCGATACCGCAAGGCTACGGCTCCAGCTCGGTCCCCTTGTTCGTTCTACTGGATGCTATCTATGAAAAAATCCCTTTCATGAAGGGACGCAACATTGATGCTCAGGAGATCCAGAAACGCTACGGCATGGTCGGCGATCCGGTGATTATCGGCGTAGTGCTCGGCCTGATTTTTGGCCTTGCGGCGGGCGAAGGTTTTAAAGGCTGCGCCAGTCTGATGATTACCGTTGCGGCAATCATGGTGCTGTTTCCGCGCATGATCCGCCTGATTGTCGAGGGCTTAATGCCCATCTCCGACGGCGCAAGAAAGTTCTTTCAGAAGTATTTCAAAGGACGTGAAGTCTACATCGGTCTGGATACCGCAGTGACGCTGGGCCACCCAACCACCATTGCCGTTGGCCTACTACTGATTCCCATTATGTTAATTCTGGCCAGTATTTTACCGGGCAACAAAGTGTTACCCCTCGCAGACCTGCCGGTCGCTCCGTTCTTTATCTGTATGGCGACGGTTATCCACCGTGGAGACCTGATCCGCACGCTGATAAGCGGGGTCATCGTGATGATTACCGTCCTGCTGATCGCCACCCAGTTCGCGCCTTATTTCACCGAAATGGCGCTTAAAGGCGGTTTCAGCTTTGCCGGCGAAAGTGCGCAAATCTCGGCATTGTCCGTGGGCAATATGTTCGGCTGGTCGATTTCCGAACTGATGTCGCTTGGCATTATTGGCGTTGTCGTGGCGGTAGGTATTGTCGGCAGTGTCGTCCTGTTTTTACGTAAACGTGAACTATCAGAATAAGGAGTACTTCAATGAGTTGGCTGAAAGAAGTTATTGGAACGGAAAAAGCCGTCATCGCTATGTGCCATATACGCGCATTACCTGGCGACCCGGGTTTTGATCCGCAAAAGGGAATGAACTGGGTCATCGATAAAGCCGGGGACGATCTGATAGCGCTCCAAAATGGAGGAGTGGATGCAGTCATGTTCTCCAACGAGTTTAGCCTTCCTTATCTCACGAAGGTGCGTCCGGAAACAACGGCGGCAATGGCGAGGATTATCGGGCAATTGATGAATGATATCCGCATTCCATTTGGCGTCAATGTGCTGTGGGATCCCGTCGCCTCATTCGACCTGGCAATGGCCACCGGCGCTAAGTTTATCCGCGAAATATTCACCGGCGCCTACGCCAGCGACTTTGGCGTCTGGGACACGAACGTCGGTGAAACCATTCGTCATCAGCACCGCATTGGCGCAGGCGGGGTCAAAACGTTATTCAATATCGTCCCTGAAGCTGCCGTCTATCTGGGTAATCGCGATATCTGTTCCATTGCTAAATCGACGGTATTTAACAACCATCCTGATGCGCTCTGCGTTTCTGGCCTGACCGCCGGGACACGTACCGACAGCGCGCTATTGAAACGGGTCAAAGAAACGGTGCCGGATACGGTAGTGTTGGCTAACACAGGCGTCTGTCTGGAAAACGTTGAGGAACAGCTCAGCATCGCCGACGGCTGTGTGACAGCCACCACGTTTAAAATGGACGGTGTTTTTGCCAATTTCGTTGACCAGGCGCGAGTCAGTCAGTTTATGGAGAAAGTACATCATATACGCCAATAAGATGGGGATAAGCAGAGCGCTTATCCCCGGCAGAAAGCAATAGCCCTTCTGCGATCCCTACCGCCTTCGCCAAAAGTATCGGTGGGGATCGCTGTCAGAGTAACCCGAATCGGCAAGGAGTCAACTACGGATGATTAACGATCTAAAATGGGTACAGGCACAACGTGAAGCCGCAGACTGGCAGCAGGCCATCAAGATCGCGACCCGCCCGCTAATCGCTTTTGGCGCAGCGCAGCCAGGCTACGTTAACGGTATCATCGAAAATACCCTTAACTGGGGGCCTTATTATCTTATCGCCCCGGGTATCGCATTACCTCACGCCCGGCCAGAACAAGGGGCAAACTTTAATCAGATCAGCATAACGACGCTAAGCACGCCCGTTGCTTTTGGTCACGAGGAGTGCGATCCCGTCTGGCTTCTTTTTTGCGTGAGCGCCACGGATGCCAACGCGCATATTCTGACGATTCAGCGCATCAGCCAGTTTATTGACTCCCCGCAACGACTAGCGGCTGTGCGTGACGCAAGGACCGACAATAGATTGTTTGCGCTGGTATCAGGTTAACGGAGGTCCCCATGATTCTGCACCCTTCTCTCGCCTCAGCCAATCCTCTGCGTTATGGACATGAGCTGGCGGCATTAAACGATGTCGATATAGGGTCCGTGCATCTGGATATTGAAGACAGCAGCTTCATTCATAACATTACCTTTGGAATGAAAACGGTGCAGGCCGTTGCACGGCAAACGCACCATCCACTGTCCTTTCATTTCATGGTTGCCCGGCCACAACGCTGGTTTGACATGCTGTCGGAGATCGGACCCGCGTGGATCTTCGTTCATGCCGAAACGCTGGAATATCCCTCAGAAACGTTAGCTGAAATCCGCCGAACCGGCGCACGAGCGGGGCTCGCGGTAAACCCGGCCACGCCGATTGACGCATACCGGTATCTGGCATTACAGCTGGATGCAGTGATGGTGATGACCAGCGAGCCAGATGGTCAAGATCAACGTTTTATTCCGTTGATATGCGAAAAGATAAAAAAAGTACGTGAACTTTTCCCTCAAGCAGAATGCTGGGCAGACGGCGGAATTACGCTGGCGGCAGCACAGCAGCTGGCTGCTGCCGGGGCGCAACATATGGTGATTGGGCGCGCCCTTTTCTCTTCATCTGACTATCGCGCGACCTTAGCCCAATTCGCTACCCTGTAAGAGGAGATTGTTTCTGATGAGCCAACAGAGACCTGACCGTATCAAACAGATGCTGCACTACCTGTGGCAGCATCGCCATCTCTCCACACAGCAGGCCATGGAACTCTTCGGCTATGCCGAAGCTACGATCCGCCGTGATTTCCAGTACATCGCCAGCCAATATCCAGGGATGATCCGCGGTCATGGTTGCCTCGATTTTGACGACAGCACAGACGACAAAGAATACATCTTCGACGTGAAACGCACATTGCAATCTGTGGCGAAGAGAGAAATAGCCTCCTTTGCCCGAACTATGATCAAAGATGGGGACTGCTTTTTTCTCGACTCCGGCTCAACATGTCTCGAACTGGCGAAATGCCTGGCTGATGCACGGGTAAAGGTCATCTGTAATGATATTAAAATCGCCAATGAGCTGGGCTGTTTTCCCCAGGTGGAAAGCTATATTATCGGCGGACTGATTCGCCCGGGTTATTTTTCGGTAGGAGAGAGTCTGGCAATGGAGATGATTAATGCCTTTTCCGTAGAACGTGCTTTTATTTCCTGTGATGCGCTGTCTCTGGAAACGGGGATCACCAATGCCACCATGTTTGAGGTCGGGGTGAAAACACGTATTATTCAGCGCTCGCGGGAGGTGATTCTCCTGGCAGATCACTCAAAATTTGATGAGGTTGAGCCGCATGCTGTAGCAACACTATCATGTATTAAGACGATTATCAGCGACAGCGGGTTATCAGAGGCTATTGCTCAGCGCTACCAGCGAGCCGGATGTCAATTATTTTCGCCCCGCTCAACAAAGTAAAAGCAATAACTCTGTTCCTCTGACTTCGGTCCGTATTCCGACAAAGAAAACTCACAAATTTGCCAGAATATTTTGGTGTAATGCCTTGATTGTGCGCTCAAGCTCGGGCTGACAGTTTTGCCAGTCTTCTTCACAAGCGGTTAAATAGGCGTCTCGTGCTTTGTTTAAAATCACAACCTGTTCTTCTGCAAGTCGGGCCGCTGCCCACTGTGCTGCGATATCCTTGGAGACAAATTCTTTAGTGACCAGTGTGCGCCACATACGCGCCAGCGTGAGCACCACATTGCGTTCATCGTCTTCAAGGGAGGCCAGTAAAGCGGGCAGAACCTCCTGAATTGCTTGATGAATGTTACAACACCCATCATTAAAAGCGACACTACTCCCGGCCTTCGGCCGGGGGCGGCGGCGGTTTTGTAGTGGGTGGAAGCGGCATAATTCTTTCAAACCTGTGACGGTGCTTTTCGCGATTTTCAGGAGGGGCACGGAGGTTCATACCTGCTCCATTTATGGTTATTTAACTGGATGTTGTAACTACTCATGGCTATTGCCTGAGATATCCCCGTTATTCACAGAGACTGCGGACTGAAATAATCGGTATGTAGAATTATCTATGGTGGGTATGAATATATTGCACTTAACTGAAGTTCAATTGCACTCACGACAGTTTGCTACTTTGCAGATAACGGTGCACAACAGAATACGTCTGTTTGTTAGCGACGTTTTGTGGCCATTCCTGAGTTAACAGGGAAGCTTACTGATGGCAGAAGTGACGAGAGAACGCCGTTTTGCCTGATTCAGGCAGACGTCATCCCCGCAGGAGGCGATTAGCTGGAGAGAAAATGCAAATCATTTGACTGGTGGCGCGCATTTCTGCGGCCGGAAAAAGAGCTGTAGCTGGTAAAGCTGTTCGTACACCAGTTTGCCAAAACGCTGAGGAGGGATGGATGTTCGAAGTGGGCCCAGCTGACGGTAGACACGCTCCCCTATATGGCGCTTCTGTTCATCCGGCGATACCCCCTGTAACTGTTTCCTGAGCCGGGATTCTGCCCTTTTTTGTTGTCTGCGCCGGAGAACGGTCAGCCGGTTTCGTTCCTGCCAGCGTTGTTGAGCTTCTTTCAGCGCCTCGTTGTTCAGACGCACCTCTCGTTCATGCCGGAAACGCGCCATATCAATCCCTGTCAGGCTCCATCCCAGGTCGGTGATAATGACATGTTTCGGGAAACGAACCTTACCCGTAAAATCAAATGCAGGACGTGGATTTTCCAGGATACCAAATCGTTCCAGTTCATTCAGAAGACGTGACAGGCGGCTGACAACCACATACTGCGAGGAATCTGGTGAGCCATCCGGTCGCACCGGGCTGAGCTGACGGCTGATTTCGGTAATATTGAGAACAACGATCCCGGTGGCCAGGTCTGCCGCTGAGATGAGAAGCACGAATACCGCATCCAGTAAATCACGACGAACTTTAGGGAACCCACGCTTGCGGCCAAGCGCCGTACGCAGCGCAATGAACATCGGATCGGCAGATACGCGGCGCCGCAGCGAACACTGGCCGGTTTTACGGTCGCGGGCGACCAGACTGGCATAGGCATGCCCGTGGATCCCCTTCAGAGGTTTCCAGTCCGGAGGTCTGAAATAGTACGGGTGCCGGCATTTACAGACCGTTGAGTGGTCTCCCCGACGCCGTCCCCTGACACTGGCCGTTGTTGTCACGTCCGGCTCGGTGTTGAATGAGTCATATCCATTTTCATGTTTCTCCATTTTTTCAAAAAAAGGGATTAGATCACAAAAAGGATGCAAAACCGGACGTTTATTTACATCACCTCTCGGGATGCCTTTCATCTTGCGAAATCAGGAGAGGTTAAAAATTGACGGGAATCAATATTTTCTAAGAAATATCTTATGGATAAGAGCAACTAACACTCAGTTTGATGGTTTTTTATTCTGATAAAAACAGGGTTTATGATCAAAAAGATCGTGTTTTTTAACATTTGCAGACAGACGATCTAATATCACGCCCCAGATAAGAATAAATGACTGTTTTGACAAATTTATCCAGATCATTAATCTGGGTGTTGTGTTATGCGGCAGTAGATAAGATCAAATCTTTCAATTTCCGCGATATAAACTAAAGGTAGTGATTCTTATTTTTCCGCTAATGACACCTTACATAATGTTGGCTTTTGGCTGTCTTTTCTGGTTTTCAGGACCAACGGGGGCATTTGATTCGCTCTGCACCGGGAAAAGCCAGCGTAAAGCCCTCTGTCCGCCTGTAGGACTCCTGGATCAGATATCACAACTGGTCGTTGTGAGAGCGGGTCAAACATAATGCAAAAACAAGAAGCGTGGTTTCTGGCCACCTACGCGCCCCCCGAAAACAACCGGCTCCGCCTGTTCCGGTTGCTGGAAGAACATAATATCACAGCCTGGACACCGGAGTACCAGTCTGTACAACAGTATCCCGGTCGCCGGGTCATCCGGAAGCGGGCACTGTTCACCGGTTATTTTTTTATCATGCTCAACCTGAACCGGACGCCAACGGATTTCATTTATCAGCAGCCCGGCTTCTGTGGCTTTGTTCGACAGGGAAACCAGTTGCTGCCGGTCCCTCCGCACCTGGTCAGGCAGCTTCAGCGCTGCTTTCCGCAGTGCCTTGACCCGGAGGCCTTTGCTTCACGATTTCCGCAGTTCGCACGAAAACAATGTCCCGGACTGACGCGAAGTGAGTACAACCGGCTCATCAGGGCCCTCCGGAACCCAGACAGTCATCACCGCAATATTGCCTTACTCAGCCTGATATTTCCGACCGAACCAATGCCCCGGCACGCCTTTCCTGACCTTTAATACCCTCCTCCCGGTCACCGTGCCGGGGCATTCCTTTTCCGGAGTCGCATCATGGATACCGCCAACCGGCTGTGGCCTTCACTACAGCACAATAACCTTGCGCTTCTCTCCCGACTGCTGAACCTGGCGGCGGAGAACGCTGAACTGTTTTTTACCAGCAGACGTCATTCCCGAAGCGAGCGCCGCCGGGTTCTGCAGCGTGCCGTTGCACACGCCTTCATGCAACCCGAATGGCAGCATCTGAAGAAACTACATCACGGTGAGATCGACCTCTTTATCAGCCGGGGGCTGGCCACAGGTGATGTCATCCGCTATTTCCGGGAAACCGCAGAAGTGTGTCTGCGCATGTCGGCTATCGATCTCCCGTGTTTTTCCTGCGCGCTGGATGAACTTCGCCATCAGGGATTCACAATTGATACCCGGCTTCCCGAACGGCGATGCCTGCTGACTCAAACCGCGTTCCTGCGCTTCTCTCCGGCAGGGCAACTGACACAACCGCTCGATATCCTGGCCGGTCATGACGAGGAAGCTCTGCGTTGCGTGCGGCGTACGTTCACCAATAACGGCTTTCAGGTTATCCAGCGGGGAACGCCAGCCCACCGGCTGACACAACTCCACATTGGCAGCGACAGTCTGAGTGAAGATATCTGGGCCTGGCACCACTGCCACACTCAGCGACATGTTCATGGAGACGATGCTGTCTTTCTCTGACGGAGGCTGAATGGAAACGCCCGATGACATGTTGTTACCCGACCCCTTTATCGATTATCCCGATCCCCGACCAGAGATCGCGGTCCTCTCCGCCGACCTCTCCGCCGACAGTCTTGACCATCATGACAGCGGCGTTGATTACACCCGGGTCTATCTGGCCCGACTGAACAGCAGGCGCACCCTGCGCTCGCCACCCTACAGGGAGCCGCCTATGCCCAAAGCCAAATCCTACAAACTTTCTCCTCTGCACACTGACCGCCTGACCCAGACCACACTCTGTATCGCCTTCAGGCTGCGTACTGAAGTCCGCCCGCGCGATGTCCTGCATGCGCTGATCGACCAGCTTTGTGAAGGGGATGACAGCACCGTGGAAACCCTGGGATTACTTATCCAGAAAAACCAGCAACGCGAACGTAATCGTGACCGCCGCCGCCGTCAGAAACAACTCATAGCCAGCCAGTAAGGAAATGTATGAAAAAAATGTTGTTTATTATGCCGGCACTGCTGACCGGCTGTACGGGGTTTTCCCCGCTGAGATCACCCGCGCCGGAGCTCCAGGCCCCGGCACTGGTGTTTGTTGACGGGCAGATACGCAGCTCAGCAGAAACGGTGGCACATACCCAGCAGCAGGTGCGGGCGACCGTGCCGGCACCAGCCCGCACAGCCCCGATCCCCCCGACACCCGTGACTGCCGCGCCTGCTACCTCTGGCGTGTCGGCAATGTCGCCTTCCACCTCGCAAGACACGCTTGCCCCGGCAGTGACCACGGCAGCTGGGCTGCGTGTAACCGGCACACCACAAAAACCGGCCGTTATCAGCCTGCCCGGCGTCAGTAACCTGACAACAGAGCAGTGGATACACCGTATTCTGCCTGATGGCTGGCAGCTGCAGTACGAAAATGCCCTGCGCCAGACGCTCAGCACCCGACACAAGACTATCTGGCAGAATGATGAATGGACACGGGTACTCGAGTGTCTGCTGGTCTCACAAAATATTCAGGGCCATCTGGACTGGCATGCCCGGACGCTGACCCTGTCTCGTCCCGGCGTTCAGCCAGCCGTCCCCGTGACATCTTCCGCCCCTGCCGCCCCGCCAGCGCCGCGTAATCCGTTCCGGCAGGGGCGTGAAGGCGATACTTCCATCACCCCTCCGGCCCCAATACCGGTCGCACCTGCCGGCCCGGTCTGGAAAGCCGAACCCGGCAGCACCCTGCGGACCACCCTCACGCAGTGGGCATCCACGGCCAGCTGCAGTGGGGGTAAATGGCTGGTTATCTGGCCCGTCGCGGTTGACTATCCTGTTTCTGCGCCCCTGACCTTTAACGGGCCATTTGAACAGGTGATGACCGGGCTGTTTACTCTCTATCAGAAAGCCGCGGTTCCCCTGTATGCCGGTGTCAGTCGCCAGCAGTGTGTGATTTCCGTCAGTGATAAACCTTTTCCGGGAGGCACGCCGTGAACATGCTGGCGCCGTTACTGCTGCTACTGCTCGTGACCGGCGGCTGGTATCAGAGACAAGCAGAATCCCGGTTAACGCCGTCTGACCTCACCGCAAGACAGACCGCGAGTGAGATACTGATGCTGGCCGATGCGGTCAATGACTGGCGGTACCGTTACGAGGGTACACCAGCCCTGCAGGATCTGGATCTGCCCTGGCCCCTGCCTGCCGGGATCCACTTCACTGTGCACAACGACCGACTTTTTATCTGGACCCGGGAACAACCTGGCCTGCTCAGCGCCCTGCGTACTGCAGCCCGTCAGTCGGTTCTCGTCCTGACCGTCAGTAACGGTACCCTGCTGATGGCATCCGGCACGCCGATGGGTGTCCCTCTGCCTTCAGGTATCACCGACAGTGACATTGTCTATCTGAATTAACTTCCCCGGAGTTTCCCCTATGAAATTACCGTTCCGATCCGGCGCGGTCTGGCTGATGACATCCCTTTTGTCGCTCGCCGGCTGTTCTGCCATGTATGACGACATCAGTCAGGAGGCCGCCGGCATCACCCGCCAGAGCGATACCGTGCTGCAAACCCACCAGGTGACAGAAGCACCTCCGGTGACGTGGCTTGACAGCCAGTGGGTCAATCCACACCCCCTGACCGTCAGTGAAAAAACCAGAAGCGTCCCGGCCTGCAGCATCACGCTGGTATCTGCTGTTCCCCTCACGCTGTCGGCCGCCGCGCAACGTATTACCGCATCCTGTGGCCTGCCGGTGACGATCCAGCCCCATTCCGGGCTGTCAGCCCACGGTGAGACCCGCCAGTTAAACGGTTCGCTCCCGCTTCCGGATGCCAGTGGCCGGACGCCACTGGCCACGGCCGGCGCCATGCCCTCCTCCCGGTTAATCGCGGTCACCTCGCCGGATATCGGGCCCCTGAGCTGGCAGGGACCACTGGGCGGGCTGCTGGATACGCTGTCCACCCGCTCCGGGATGCACTGGCGCCATGAAGGGGGCCAGATAACGTTTTTCAGCCAGACCACCAAAACCTTTCAGATAGCGGTGTTAAATGCCAGTACGTCCATGGATGCCAGCGTGACCGGGGGGACGTCCGCCAGTGCCGGTGTTTCCGGCGGAGGCTCGAACAGCAACTCCCTGTCCGGCAATCAGGATACCTCCCAGAAAACCACGGTACGTCTGGCATCTGAACTCTATGACGACCTGCGTAAAGCCGTGGAAACTATGCTGACACCAGACAGTGGTCGTTACTATCTGAGCACGGCCAGCAGTACGCTGACCGTCACTGACACACCGGAGGTGCTCGCCCGCGTACGCCATTATATCGAGACCGAGAACAGCCGCCTTAACCGGCAGGTCACCCTGAAGGTGGAGGTTTACAGTGTGACTGCGAAGAAAGCGAACGAGCTGGGGCTGGACTGGAAAGCGGTCTATAACTCGGTGACCGGCATTGGTGCCTCCCTGACCGGCAGCTTTGCCTCCGGCAGCAGCACCGCGTCCAGTGCCGGTATGAGTATTCTCGACTCGGCCACCGGACGGGCGGCCCGCTGGCGCGGTTCTGAGGTCTTTATCAAAGCCCTTGCGGAGCAGGGTAATCTGGCCGTCGTGACGACTCAGACCAGCACCACCACCAATATGGTGCCAGTTCCGGTTCAGGTGGCTGACCAGACGGTCTATCTGGCCTCCACCAAAACCACCACCTCAGACTCCTACAGCTCCACAGAGCTGACGCCGGGAAGTATCACCACCGGCTTTAACATGACGATGATGCCGTACGTTCGGGATAACGGCGATATCCAGCTGCAGTTCAGTTTTAACCTTTCTGACAGCCCGACCATCCGTACGGTGACCTCCTCAGATGGAAACACCTCGATTGAAATGCCCTACACCAAGCTTCGTTCCCTGGCGCAGCGGGTCAACATGAAATCCGGGCAAACACTCATTCTTTCCGGCTATGAGTCCACTGCCGTCCAGGACACGCGTGAAGGGACGTTCACACCGAAGAACTGGTTGTTCGGTGGTGGACGCGGCGTTTCTGACCAGCGCGCAACACTGGTCATTCTCATCACGCCGGTTCTGTCCTGACAGGAGGCCCTATGCACTATTTTACTGTCGGAAAATACCGTCTGGCGGCGGGTCTCTCCTGGTCCGTGCTGACCGGAGGACGTCCGGGCCGTCAGTTACGCGCGCTGACCGGCCGACGAAATCCGTGTGTGCTGGTTCGTCAGGGAGAGATGCAGTACGCCGGCGTGGGAGAAGGCCGGGAACGCGCATGGTCTGTCGCCGTTGCCGCCCTCCCGGCCCTGGGCCAGAACGGATATGCCCTGATTAAATTACCGGAAGAACGGTGGCTGTTTCTGGCCGCCGTGGACGGTATGCCCGCCCTGCAGGGAGATATAACAGGTGACAGTGTCACCTGTATCAGGGCGCGCGATCGTTTTCTGGCGTTTCACGATGCCCCTGTCTCCGGATGGCAGGAAACCGGGACAGAGGCGGCACCCGCAGACATTACCGCCCTGCTGCCCCCCCGCCTCCCGACCGCCGCCCGGCTGTTTATTCCCGGACAGCGTGCCCGCCGGTGTCTTCTCGCCGGACTGGCTGCCGTGGCGATCTGGTATGCCTGGGATTACTGGCAGGGGGTACAGCGTCGGGAAGCGCAGCGTCTGGCCGCCCAGGCCCGTAAACAGGCCCCGAAAAAAACCGGGGTGCGCCATGTTGCCCTTCCCCACCCCTGGGCAACCCTGTCGACACCACAACATCTGCTCGGCGAGTGCCTGACGGCCGTCAGAAATCTTCCCCTGACGCTTGCCGGCTGGACGCTGAAAGGTGGGGAATGCCGGGGAGACGGTATTCGCGCGGAATATCATTTCCAGGCCGACAGTACGCTTACCCGTTTCAGAGAAAGTGCACTTGCCCTGATCCCCCCACCGGTTGTGATGACCCGTGATGATGGCCAGAGCGGAGAAATACGCTGGCCCATCCCTGCAGGAGAAATGACGGATGAACGTCCGGGGAATCAGACCGAACAGCTCACGCCGTTTATATCCAGTCTTCAGGCGCGCAGCGTCACGCTTCAGCTGAAAGCCGATCCTCCACTGCGGCGTCCTTCACAGACCATTGACGGCGAAGTTATCCGTTATATCCAGGGCTGGCAGTCCTGGTCATTTTCCGTCACCTCGCCACGGGCACCGGATCGCTGGTTTCCGTTACAGAAAGGGATACGCATCACGGATATTGCGTTCAGTCTGAGCGCGGCCGCCTCCATCACCTGGAAAACGAGCGGACAGATTTTTGCCGTAAAGGAGAACCCCCATGAAGATGAAAAATAACCTCTCCGGCCTGCTTCTGCTGGCAGCCTCTTTCGCCGGACATTCCGCCACGGTGGGCGAGCTGGAAAGTGTTCAGGAAAACAACCTGCTGCTGGAAGCACGCCTGAAAGGTGCGCGTATGCTGGCGGAAATGGCAAAACACAATGAGCCGACTCAGCCGCTCTCTGTTCTGCCCCAAGGCGCCACGCCCGCCTCTCCATCAGCCCCTGTCAGCATGCTGACCGGTATTCACGGGAAAGGGGGGGTGCTGACGGCAGAGCTGCAGCGCAACGGGCTGACTCATGAGTTACGTAACGGCAATCCGTGGCCGGGGAGCCGTCTCACGGTAAAAAGTATCACCCTGAAAGGTGTCACACTGAGTGACGGCACTGTGATTGTTCCCAGTCAGGAGATCCACCATGAATGACATACCGGTGCTCCCTCCGGTACCGGCAGCCATAGCCGACGCCGTGGTCATTGATGACCATGCGTCTCCTCCGGTGGTGCTGGTTGACCGCGAACAGAAGACGGATGCTGCTGTTCAGGCGTGGGTGGAAACACTGTGCCGTAGCCACCCGGAGGTGGACGTGACGTTTGCCGGGCGAACGGAGCTGGCCGCCTTTTCAGGTAATCCGGCGGCGGCAGAGGGACAGTCGGAGACCCAGGACAAGGTGATCCGTCTGTTTCGTCAGGCCTGCGAGGTCGGAGCTTCAGATATTCATCTCATTACTGAGGGCAATTCTGGGCTGATCCGCATGCGCGTCAACGGGGAGCTGTACACCGTCTCCGAACCCCCTGCGCGGGAAATTATGACCATGGCCACCACGATTTACGGCACGATGTGTGATGCGTCTGAGCCGCACCTGGTTGAAACCCGTGAACAGGATGCACGGCTGAAATCCACATTTCTGCGTCAGGCAGGCCTGTTTGGCGCTCGGTACAGCCACCGTCCCAAGGTGGGAGGACTGCTGATTGTCATGCGGACCATTCCGGACGATGGTGACGCTGCCCCGACGCTCGATGCGCTGGGCTTTTTGCCTGAGCAGATTATCCTGATTGAGGAGCTGGAGCGGCGGCCGGAAGGCGTTAATGCGCTGTCCGGCCCTACCGGTTCGGGCAAGTCCACGACCCTGCGATGCCTGAGTGCCCGGTTTATTCAGCGCACCCAGGGAAGACGTAATCTGATAACCATTGAAGATCCGCCTGAAGGGCGTATTGCCGGCGGAATACAGACGCCGGTTATCGCGGATAAATCCTCCCAGGACGACACCATGCGGGCGTGGCAGACGGGCATTCAGTCATCCATGCGTCTGGATCCGGATGCCCTGCTGATTGGTGAACTGAGGGACTACGCCTCCTCCCTGGCCGGGATCAGCGCAGCCCTGTCAGGACACTGGGTACTGACCACCTTCCACACAACAGACCCGCTCAGTATCCTCACCCGTCTGCAGATTTACGGGCATCCTCCCGCGCTGCTGGCCGACCCGGGATTATTTGTCTCTCTGATTTCCCAGCGGCTGGCCCCGGTGCTGTGTACCGCGTGTCGGACCCCCTGGACGGAAGCTGTCATGCAAAACCACATCACCGAAAAACAACAGGCTTATATCCGAAAATGGGTGGACGTGACACACGTCCATTTCCGTAATCCCGACGGCTGCCCGGCCTGCCGTAAAAAGGTCATGGGGCAGGAAATCAGCCACGGCCTGCAGGGCCGGACGGTCATTGCAGAGATAGTCCCTACCGATCGCGGACTGATGGAAACGTGGCTGACACAAGGTGTACTGGCCGCACGGTTGTACTGGAAAGCCAGGGGCGGCATCACTCGCTGTGAACACATGCGCCGCCGGGTGGCGCAGGGCATGATTGACCCACTGATAGCCGACGATATCTGCCCGCTCAATGAGGACAGCCGGCTGTACGGGGGGGTGGAAGATGATTAACGTCCTGCAGGTACAGGTCTGGTTCCAGAGACAATGTTTTCTCGCCCAGGCCAGGGTACAGCTCTATGAAATTCTGCTGCTCCAGCTTCGCAACCGGCGTGGTGTGGATACGGCGCTGGAGAATATCCGGGAAGTCTATTCAAAGGGGGGAACCCGTTCCAACGCCCACACGCAACTGGCCAGCGAAGCACTGGCAGCTCTGGCAGATAACCGTCCGGGACACCGTATCGAAGATGTGCTGAGGCGCTGGCTACCCAGTAATGAAGCCGCCCTGTTACATACCGGACTCCGTACCGGGGCCCTGGAGTCCTCTCTTGAGCAGGCTATTGTCACGGCACGGACATTCTCCGTCATTCGTTCGGCTACCCTGCAGTGCATCGCTTATCCCCTGTTTTTCCTAGCCCTGATGGCCGGCATTGTCGGCACGTTCAGCAGTGAAGTGATGCCGGTTCTGCTGAAAATCGTTCCGGAATCACGCCTGACCGGTCCATTGGCATTCATGCACGGGCTGTCACAGGTAGTCAACACCTACGGGCTACTGATCCTGCTGAGCGGTTTTGCTGTTATGGCGCTCATTGCCTGGTCTCTGCCTGACTATACCGCCGGGGGCCGCCGTTTCCTGGACAAACTCCCGCCGTGGTCTGTTTACCGGACACTGCAGGGGGCCGCGTTCCTCACCAACATGGGTTCGCTCATGAAAGCCCAGGTCAACCAGGCAGAGTCACTGCTGATCCTGCAGGGATTTGCCAGTCCGTGGCTGCAGCAGCGAATCGCCGCCACGCGCCGCGAACTGGCCGGAGGGGCCTCCTTCGGAGAGGCCCTGAGCCGGACCGGCTACGGCTTCCCGTCGGAGGATGCGATCGCACATATCCGGTTGCTGGTTATTGGCGATGGTGCCGCGGAGGCACTGGCGCGATTTGGTGAATGGTGGATTGGTGAAGCCGCCCGTCAGGTGGCGCTCGTTACCCTGCTGATTAAGGCCTTCTGCCTGCTGACCATGCTGATGTTCATCATCACCATGGCACTGGCCATCGAGACGCTGCAGTCCCTTCTCAGCCTCCCGGCCTGAGTCGCACTCCTTGTTACACCCGTAGTTTTTCTTTCACTCATAACCGGAGTCTCTATGCAAACTTCTTCTGCTCTTTCTCTCCAGTCTGTCCGGCGTCAACCCGCACGTGGGGTGAACTCCCTTGATGCTTCCATCACTGTGGTGGCGATAATTGTTATCCTGGCCGTACTCCTGGGGTTCTATTATTCCTTTTCAAAAAGCTCCGCCTCCGGCACAGAGCTCACCAATATCCAGAGCCTGATGACCAATACCAGTTCCATGCTCAAAACCCGTAACGGTTATGTCGACGTCAGCATCGATGCACTGTACCGCGCCGGTGGCGTGCCGAGCGCCATGAGCTACGACATGTCCGGAGGGACGCTGAACAATACGTGGGGCGGTGAGGTCAAGGTGGCCACCGGTACCGGCAGTTCCGGCGCAACGGTCTCTAACGAGAATCTGGCCTTTACCCTGACGTACGAAAAGGTTCCGGAATCCGCCTGTGTGAATATAGCCAATCAGTTAAGCCGGACAGGGGCTATCGCCGGTATCACTGTCAACGGTTCCGTGGTGGATAAAGATGATTCCATTGCGGATATCACTGGCTACTGCTCTGACGAAGACGACAACACCCTGGCGTTCACTTCCGTTCGCTGATCCTGTTCCGGGAGGCATCAGCCTCCCGTATTCCGGAGACTGTCTTATGAAAGTGCTTCTGTCCCTGCTGTTACTTCTCTCCAACGCAAAATCGGCGGCCTTCTGTTTTGAGGCGGCCGGTGCCCGCTACAGCATTGACCCTCTCCTGCTACGGGCGATAGCGACCGTAGAGAGCCAGCTGAATGCCAAAGCCATCAACCATAACCGGGATAAAAAAACCGGAAAAATCCTCAGTAGCGATTACGGCGTGATGCAGATTAACTCCACCCATATTGCCGGGCTGCGCTCCGCCGGCATTATCAGGAGCCATCAGGATCTGCTGGATAATCCCTGTCTGAACGTCCAGACCGGAGCATGGATCCTGGCGCGGCATTTTCAGACCTGCCGGGTTAGCTGGAACTGCCTGGGCAGTTACAACGCCGGGTTTAAGGACCGAAACGATGCTATCCGCGAGGCATACGCCAGCCGGGTATATAAACATTATCGCAGACTGATGCGGGATGAACGGGGTATATCCCTGTCCCCCGGAGGCCGCCATGCTGATTAGTGTTGCCATATTGCTTGCCTGCTGTCTGACCGGAGGACTGACCGGCCTGGCGTACCTGGGCGCACAGGAGAAGCATCGCCTCCTGCACAGAGGGACACTACCTGTCGCGACCGGCTGGATGCTGTGTTTTCTGGTGACAGGATCGCTCTGTTTTATGGCCGGGTATCCCGCTCCAGTCGATGTACTTGTGCTGTCACTGCTCTCAGTCGCCTGCTGCATCACTGACTCACTGCGATGCTGGATCCCACATGCGTTCACGCTGCCCGGTCTGCTGGCTGGCCTGCTCTGGCAGTTTCTGGTGATGGACTCACCGTGGTGGCTCCCGGTAACCGGTATGGCCAGCGCTACTCTGCCTTTTCTTCTTTTGCGTATCGGCCATTATCTCTGCGGTATCCGGGGAGAACATCTGTACCCGGGGAGCGGCGATATCGTCCTGATGGCCACGTTTGGCGTCTGGCTCGGTCCCGCTGCCGTCCTCATTATCCAGTTTGCCGGACTACTGCTGTTTATGTTCTGGCTACTGATTACCCGAAGAACCGTAGGGCCTCTGGGACCTTTTCTTTGTCTGAGTGCCGGCGCCAGCATGCTGATGCATGCCGTTTATCCTTTTTTCTGAATGTTGCCCCGGAGGTATCTATGACATTCTCCCGAAACCAGCCGGCCCGCGGAATCAACTCGCTGGATGCCTCGCTGGCTTTTGTCGCCATTTTTGCCGTGATGGCCGTCTTTCTGGCCATGATTAATGACTGGCAGACAGAGCGTGAAAATCAGGTTATCGCCCAACAGACAAGCCGCGTGGCGGATGCGGCGAAAAAGTATATTGGCGATAATTATAACACCCTGTCGTCCGCCGCCCCCACCACACTGACGACCGCCACACTGGTGAATGCCGGATACCTTAACAGCACGCTGGCAGAACGAAACAGTGCCTCACAAACCTATGCGATAGGTATCCGCCGGATGAATAACAGTGGCCTGCTCGACGCCCTGCTGGTCACCCTTGATGGCCGCGTCCTGACCTACAAAGAGATGCGCAGCATCTCGGCAAGTATCAGCGGGCTGGGTGGCTATATTGAGGACGGTAACACGGCGACCGGCGCACTAGGCGGATGGGAAGTCAGTCTGGCTGACTACAGCCTGACCTCTTCCGCGGGGCATCTGGCGGTGGCGCTGACGGCGGATACCCTGAATGGCGTGAATGAAGAAAGCGATCGACTTTACCGCTTCTCAGTGAACGGACATCCGGATTACAACCGCATGCACACCGACATTGATATGAACCGGAGCAATCTGCGGGATGCGTCTGACGTCTCCACCACCACATTAACAGCTGATCAACAGGTCTCCCTGGCTACGAGTGGCTTTTTTGGCTGGCGGCGAGACAGTTCCGGCGCGCTGACCACCGGGTTTTACTATGAGAATGACGGGTCAGACTGGATCCGCACCGTCAATAACGCGTCGCTCTCAACCGGCGGCACGCTGAAAGGGGGAACGATTCAGTCTGAAGGGATGGTCATAGCCGGCACGTATACGATGCCGGGTAAAACCGTGACTGCAGGTGATGCCTGTACCGCGTCTGCGCTGGGTATTTCGGGGCAGATTTCAGACACTACCGGTCTGATAGCCCATGACAACACTGGCGGCACACTTTCTTGTCAGTCCGGTATCTGGGTTCATGACTCAGGTGTACCTTCTGGCACAATAGTCATCTGGGGTAGCCCTGTGATCCCGGATGGCTGGTTTCAGTGTAATGGCCAGCCTTTCAGTGCCCTTCTTAATCCACGCCTGGCAACATTGTATCCTGATGGAAAAGTGCCTGACTTACGAGGGGTCTTTCTCCGGGGACTCGACAATGGCGCAGGCATTGATCCCGACATGAATCGGGCTTTACTCTCCCTGCAAAGCGAGAGTTTTAAACGACATCGTCATCAGGTTCCACTGGAAAGATTAAGCGGAAACGTGAGTGCACCAGGAAGTGTTCCCGGGATAGCATGGCCCGGTTCGCCGCAACGCCAAAACACAGATACACTGTCTGAGGAAGAGGGGGAAGATGAAACTCGCCCCGTGAACAAATCCGTTCACTACATCATAAAAGGCGGTTAAGCAAAGTGACACGGGAAAACAGACATTCAGTGCAGCCTGATAGCAAAACAGCGCACACCATCAACAGTACAATATTCCACATCCTCTGAGCAGGCGTCAGAACCGGTAGCCACCCATCCGTCAGCGAGCATTCCTGAAGAATCAAGTTGGGCATGACATATATCGCCATAGTCTTTGCCTCCGTTCTTATCATCCGGCGCAACCGCAAACCAGGTGGTACGTTCCAGAGCACGGCTACGCCAGACACCGGACTGACAATTTTCCGTTCCGGATTCTGATATAGTCCTTTTTTATAAGGAAAAGAACATCTCATGCGTTCTATTCGGCCCTGTACGCTCAAAAAAGCACTGGACCGCTATTGCCGGACCGTTTCCCGATACAAAAGAGGGGCCCGCCAGGAGCACTGGCGTATTACCGTTTTAAGACGGGCTCCTGTTGCTGACAAACTGCTGCACGAAATTACCAGTGTCGACATTGCTGCCTACAGGGATATGCGACTTGCCACGATCAACCCTAAAACCGGAAAGCCACTTTCCGGCAACACCGTTCGTCTGGAAATGGCCCTTTTATCAGATTTATTCGACATTGCCCGACACAAATGGGCAGCATGCCGGGAAAATCCAGTCTCTGTGGTCCGTAAACCAAAGATACCCCCGGGCAGGGATCGACGTCTGCTGCCGCTTGAGGAGCGAAAACTACTGCGGGGCGCCGCCAGGATGGCATCGGGTAAGGAGGTCACCACGATGATTATTCTGGCTGTTGAAACGGCGATGCGTCAGGGAGAGCTTTTAGCGTTGCGTTGGGAGAACATCAATCTTCGTCTTGGTGTTGCTCATCTTCCGCAGACAAAAAATGGTCATCCCAGATGATGTGCCTCTCTCACGGCGCGCCCGCAAGGCTTTGCAGGATTTTGAGGTCCGCTCTTCCGGACACGTCTTCCGGTACACCACAAATGGCTTCAAGTCAGCATGGCGGCGCCTGCTGCATGCCACCGGTATTTCTGGTTTCCATTTTCATGATTTACGGCATGAAGCCGTTTCAAGACTGTTTGAACTGGGCACACTGGATGTAATGGAAGTGGCCGCTATCTCGGGCCACAGATCGCTGGCTATGCTGAAGCGATATACCCACCTGAAAGCCCACCGCCTTGTTGCAAAACTGGAAGGCGGGCGTAACCGACGTATGGCCTCAGTTTTTGTGCCTTACCCGGTTTCTGTCATGGCCACGGAAACCGGTGTCACGCTGCAGGCTCCGGATTTCAGGGAACTGCGTGTCCAGGCCGCCAGTATGGAGGAGGCCGCCAGTATGGAGGAGGCCGCCACACGCCTTCGTCAGTTGCTGCTATATCAACTGGCCACCCGACTGCGGGACGGTAAACGTATCCCCCCTCCCTGCCAGGTGCCGCCAGACTCCGGTACCTGGCTGATGGTGGATCCCCTCGCAGCCTGACTAACCGGACAGTCCCTCTTTCTGACACCTGCTCTGTGGGTAGGGTTTTCTTTGCCCGAACAGGAGGAACACCGTGCCATTATTCATGTTTTTACTGTGGACCCTGAGCGTCTCGGCGCTCTGCCTGTCATGGGTACCGCCGCCGCTTCTTGTCCCGCTTTATCTCTATCCTCTTCTGTTTCGCCCTCTGTTTGCTCTGTTACGACACATCCGCGGTCGCCGCTGCCTCCTCAGATACCGGCGCGGGCGATATCATCTGCAATTTGATGGCAGTGCGCTGACCGGCCACCTGACCCGGGGCGAACTTCGCCTGTTTAAACAGGAACTGTCGCGATGTACCCGGCACGCGATGCGGCAGAGAAAGACTCTCATAATCGAATCCCATCTGCTGACAGACTGGCGACAGAAAGAACTGCGCCGGGCGTTACCTCACGACAGCCTCATTCGGTACAGCCTACACCCCACCCCGCTATCTGCGGTCATGGTCATTCGTCTGCTTACCCTGTTGTCCGAATGGCGCTGGGCAAGTATCAGTCCCCGTAGTGGCCGGTTAATTATTGTTCCCGGGAGAGAACATCATGCCCGTTAAATTACTCATGTTTCCGTTATTACTCATCAGCTCTTCCGCCAGCGCCTGGTGCTTTGAGCAGGCCGCATCCCGATATGGGCTCGATCCCCTGACCCTTCAGGCCATCGCGATTCAGGAAAGCCAGATGAATCAAAACGCCATTAACCACAACAGGAGCCGGACCGGGAAAATCATCAGTACGGATTACGGCGTGATGCAGGTCAACTCCACGAACGTGTCCCGGCTGGTTCGTTATGGCGTGATCAGCTCGTATAAAGACCTGATCAGCGATCCCTGCCTTAACATTCAGGCCGGGGCATGGGTTCTCGCCCGACATCTGACAAAGTGCGGACAAACCTGGCAATGCCTTGGCAGTTACAATGCCGGTTTCAGCCCGGCACTGGCCTCCACACGCCAGCGATATGCCCGCCAGGTCCATACCATCTGGCTGAATCTGCGCCATCATCAGGCCAACAGTTAAGGAACGCCCATGAACAGAACCATGCTCACCCTGCTGGGCAGCATACTGCTGGCCGGTTGTCAGTCCCCCGCGTCTTCAGCCCGTGACGCCACGGCTTCACCTTATGGTGCCGCCGCTGACGTGGCTCGCGTCCGTCACGCCCAGTACAGCCTGTGGGGGGAAGGGGCCATCAATGTCCCGACAGAGACCTTCTTTCCGGGATTTATCGCCGCCCACAGCAGCCGGATCTCACTGGACTGGGACGGGGACGCTGTTGAACTGCTTGCCGCTCTGGCAAGACAGCGTGGGATGACGTTCAGTTACAGCGGTGTGCGCCTGCCGTTACCGGTTACCCTGCATGTGCGCGACATGACGTTTGCCAATGTCTTACGGTTGATTGACGCCCAGATAAGCTGGCGCGCACAGCTGCATGAACCTCCGGGAGAATTTCAGCTCCTGTTCATGCCCGCAACGGGAGGGAAAAAATGAAACGTTTTCTGTTCCTCACCCTGCTCATCACGCATGCCGTGACAGCACAACAGCCCCCTCCGGATCTGAACAGTTACCTGAAAGGAAAGTCATCCACCTCGCTGTCTGATACCCGTTACCAGATGCTGACCGATGCCGGACTGACTCTGGGATTTCGGGGAGGAAAAGCGCAACGGGCATGGGAACTCCGGCAGGCGCTGGAAAGCCGGACCAGTACTCTTGATGCCCTGTATGACTTCAGGCCACTGACTCACCGGGAGGGCTGGTTACCGCCGGTCATCGACGAGGCCCGGGATGTGGCCACCATCACCGATGATCAGATCCGCACCGCCAGCACCATCTACACCATCGTCCTGCCGGAACGCTTTATCAGCAATCCCCCCTCCTGGCGTACCTGGCTGTATGCCGGGCTGGACGTGCAGGTGCCGGAAGGTCCGGAGAATATGGTCAAACCGGAGAACGCTGAACAACGCCGTATCCTGCGGGATGCCATTACGCAAGGCTGGCAGGAAGGCAGGGAGCGCGCAGATCACACCCTGGAGGCGAGTTTTAACCGGCTGACCCGGGACTACCGGGGGATGTTGCTTTACAGCGCGTTGCTCCGTCAGGGCAAGATTTCCCGTCCGAGAGTCACTGAGCAGCATCAGACCGTCACCGGCGATAAACAGCGTCTGGTTACCGGCGATCGCGTTCGCAGATTGCAGGACAGGGCAGGTTTTGAGACTGATAAAACAAAATGGAAGCCCGTAATATCCAGGGAGAAACCACAATGAACAGACTGCTGAATTCACCCTATCTGAACACGTATGTATGGTCAGGCTGCCTGCTCTTTTGCCTTGCCTTCTGGTCGGGGATCGGGCTGTTGTTCTGTTATGTTTTTTAAACACTTCGTCAATGAAACGGTATTTTTAATCAGCATTACCGTTTACGTCTTCTCCGATCAAAGAATGCGACAGGCTGTTTATTATCATCGGCATTAATATCAAACTTATTCAGGATAAATCCGTATGATTAAACGCGCGTTTCGCCGCATGACTGGCTGGGAAAAATGCTCAGCCAGTGACTATAAAGTCCTGTACGATAAATATGGAGGAAATATTCTTAGCAACCCCGACATCCTTCGCTTTATTGAAAATAACAGTACGCTGTCAAACAGTTATTTTATCCATGTCTCCCGTGGAGTGGCTGATGCCGCAGTCTGCACATGGGGAAACTATCTTGCCGGTGACAAACGACTGGCCTGGCATAACGGGGCATGCAAAGTACCGGTCAACTTCGATGAAGTCATTTTTCCTTGTCATTCAGCACGTACTGATGCGTTACTGTTCCCTTTTAAATCAAAGATCATTTCCGCCTTACAGCATCCGATCTGCCTTAACGGAACAAACATTTTCAACGCCCGCAGACAGATTTGCATAGCCAGACCAGTGACCGGTAAACGACGTCAGACACATCGTCGGCAGTTAAAAAAATTCATTGAGGCAGGAGGAAGCGTAAAGAGTATTAATGAATTAAGTCATTCGGATTTTATTGATATTTACGCCGACTTATTCTCACAGCGACGTAATATGAAACACGATAATAATATGCTGACCAGCTTTATTCATCACGTTGACGATGTTTTGTTTGGCAGTTACCTCGAATTTAAAGGTTCACCCTGTGCAATTCAGCTACTGGTAAAGCGAGAAGATCACAATACGGTCTATATTGATTATGTGAATTCTGGCAGAAGTATGTATCTGAAAGATCACTCCGTTGGGAGTCTCTGCATGTTCGTCAATGTTAACCGGGCTTATGAATACGCTGATTCGCGGGGGAAAACGCTTCGTTTCAGCTTCGGGAATCCGACTCAGGACTACAAAACCCGCTGGTGTTACCTGCAGCCGCTGACCCGCATTCTCACCCTCTGAACATGTTCCATGCGTATGTGTCATTGAAGTGTGCGCACTGGCGATTTTGTCAGTGCTCGGTCCTGCCGTTTATGCACGGATAAAAGTCAGAATGTCCGCATTAATGATATCTGCATGGGAGGTATGCATCCCGTGTGGTAAACCTGGATAAATTTTCAGCACACTATCTGAAAGCAGCTTATCTTGCAGAATCGCAGCGTTTTTATAGGGAACAACCTGATCGTCGTCACCTTGCATAACCAGAACGGGGACTGTGATAGCTTTCAAATCCTCTGTCTGATCGGTCTCTGAAAACGCCTTAATACCCTCATAATGGGCTTTTGCACTACCGGTCATTCCCTGACGCCACCAGTTCTGAATCGTGCCCTGAGACACCTCTGCACCTTCGCGATTAAATCCGTAAAAAGGTCCACTGGCGACGTCGAGATAAAACTGGGAACGGTTAGCAGCCAGTGCCTTGCGGAAGCCATCGAAAACTTCAACAGGCGTGCCGCCCGGATTATTATCTGTTTTAATCATCAGGGGTGGAACAGAGCTGATAAGTACAGCCTTTGCGACCCTGTCCTGGGGTTGCCCGTATTTTGCAACATACCGCGCAACCTGGCCGCCCCCTGTGGAATGTCCCACGTGCACAGCGTTGTGTAAGTCTAGGCTTTCCACTACTGCCGTGACATCAGAAGCGTAATGATCCATATCGTGCCCTTCACTGACCTGATCAGAACGACCATGCCCACGACGGTCAATAGCAATAACCCGGTAGCCTTTTGACAGGAAAAATAGCATCTGATTATCCCAGTCATCGGCACTGAGTGGCCAGCCGTGATGGAAAACAACAGGCTGAGCGTCTTTAGGCCCCCAGTCTTTAAAGTAAATGCTGATACCATCTTTTGTCGTTACGAATGCCATTATTCAAACTCCTCTGTTAAGCCAGAATGATTGTGCGCAGTCTATTGCGGATCATTTTGCACTCAGTTACTCAGATAAGTATTCGTTTCGAAAATATCCAATGCCTTAAAAGTGTAGGAGAAATTTTGTATCACAAAATTTTTTCAAACCCGGGCAACCATAAATCTGCCTCAGCCCTACCCATTCTTTCATACCAGGTAAATGTCTGAATCATCCATATTCATTCTCTTCCGGAGCGCCCATGTCATTCGAACCCTGGCATTTCCCCGGTGGTCTGACCCCGGACACCTTACGCACCTTCTTTGTCTGGTGCGCGCGTCAGTCTGTCAGTGATATTCACATTCAGGGCGGCAATCACATTGTCGTGGGACGCTATGGAAAACTGGAAAAAGCCTCACCTTTTGTCATTGCGGAAGACACACTCAGCAAACTGACTGACGCTATTTTTAATCCCGAACTGCGAAGCATGGTGCGGGGCGGGAACGGTGTTGATCGTGCCCTGCAACTCGACGGCGACATGAATAACCGTTACGGGCTGGCGCGAGGTGAACGTATTCGCTTCCGGTGCAACTTCACCCAGGGAACCGCGGGCAGGGAGGATGTCACGATGGCGCTGACTATGCGTGTCATTCCATCAGATATTCCCCCGCTGTCGTCGTTGCACATTGAAGATGCGCTGCGCGATGCCCTGCTGCCGCATAAAGGCCTGGGTCTGGTCTGCGGGGAAACGGGCTCGGGTAAAAGTACATTGCTGGCGTCCACCTACCGCCACTGTTGTGACACCTGGCCCGATCGAAAAATCATCACAGCCGAAGATCCGGTTGAATATGTCATTGGTAGGCCGGGAGATTTACTGCCTCCGGTGCAGTCTCAGGTAGGGCGGGATGTCAGCAGCTTCGCCGAAGCCCTGCGACTGGCCCTGCGCCGAGCGCCCCGCATTATTGGAGTGGGCGAAATTCGCGATCTGGCCACGCTCAGTGCGGCCGTGGCCTGCGCCCAGTCCGGGCACCTCTGTCTGTCCACCATGCACACGCACAGCGTGGGCGAAACCATCCCGCGGGCGTTGCTGCTGTTCCCGTCAGAAGTTCGTGAGGCTGCCGCCCGGGATCTACTTGGCGTGATGCAGTACGTCGTTATCCAGCAACTGCTGCGCACCAGGGACGGCAAACGCTGTGCGGTCAGGGAGTTTGTCGTGTTTGACAGAACCCTGCGTTATGCGCTGGCAGACAGAGATTATCGGCAGTGGGGACATTATCTCGATAACCAGCTGGCTCAGGAGCGTTGCAACCTGGCATGGAAGGCCTTCCGGTTATTTCAACAGGGGATTATCGATCGTGACGAAGTCCTGACGGTCGTCTCTCCCCGCGAACTGCATGAGATGGAGAGCACATCATGAGGTATCCACCGGGTTTCTGGCGGGAGATCCGCCCCCTCGATTTCTTCGGCATTCCGGCTCCGATGTTTTCCCTGTACCTGTTCTGGTGCCGGTTCCCGTCGATGGACACGATCTATGTCTGTACCGGAATCCTGGTGACGTTTCGTCTGATCAGTTTTCTGGGCTGGACACCCCGGCTGCTGTATCAGCGGGCGGTTCATCTTTTTCGCGGTACCCGCATTGCCGGCCGGCCATGGTGGTACCGCCATTTCACTGAATAAGTGTCTTCGGAGGCGCTGATGCAGAAACGTACTTATCTCACGATCACCCCGGATAACCGGGCGGAGGCTATCCGGCGGGCGGGAAAGCTACCAGACGGCCGGAATACACTGGAATACGATCCGGATGAAAAGCTCTGGTTTGCCCGGGAGGGAGCCGACCTGTCACGGCTCACGGACTGGCTGCCAGAAAATACCGTGACCGGGAACATGGTCGCAACGGACAACAATCTCTCACCCCAGGAAGAGTTTGCCGGTGTACTGAAGGATGCCGGCTTCATTCTGCCTCGCGGTATCGCCATCATGGACGGTAAAATTCAGCGAGTACCCACCCGGGAGGATACCGACGGCAAAACCTCGGGCGTCTACCGCGGCTATCTGGACGGACACCCCGCTGGCTGGTATGAAGACCACCGTTCCGCAGACGGACAGGTAAACTGGACCAGCACCGGCAACCGGACATGGGATCCCGCCCGCCAGATACAGGAGCGGGCCATGAGCGCCCAGCGGCACTGGGACCGTGCGCGCGAAACACAGGCCGGTTACGACCGTATGGCTGCCCGGCTCAGTGAGCAGTACCGGCGCATGCCGGAGGCCACCGACGCACACCCGTATCTGCAGCGTAAGGGCGTACCGGCCATGCCCGGCCTGCGACTGGATCGATACGATAATCTCGTCATTCCGCTGCAGAACACCGATAGCCACCTGCGCATCCTCCAGTACATCAAGCCCGATGGCAGCAAACTACTGAAAAAAGATGCCGAAAAGTCCGGTAATTTTTTTGTGGTCGGCGGCGAATTACGCAATGGCCAGCCCTTTATGTACGCAGAGGGATACGCCACTGCGGCCACCCTGCATCTGGCCAGTGGTCTGCCGGTGGTTATGACCGTGGATGCCGGAAATATGGTCACGGTCGCCGGCAAGCTGAAGGAGAAATACCCGGACAGCACGCACATCATCGCCGGTGATGACGACATGACCCGGGAAAAGAATAAAGGACAAATCAAGGCACAGCAGACCGCCGAACTTACCGGCGGGCCTCTCATTATGCCGCAGTTCACTGATGACGAACGCCGGCGTGCACATGAAAAATCAGCCAGCTTCAGCGACTTCAATGATATTCACGCCGCCCGGGGACTGGATGCTGTCCGGGCTCAGTTAGCTCCGGTTCTCGATAACCTTTGTCCCGGCTGGCAACAGCCACATCAGAAGGATATAACTATGCCTGACGCACAGACCCGCCCCCCCCAGGAGCAGGATCCAACGAGGCCACTCTCTCACGAGGCAGCTCCGCTATCCGTTAAATCTGCTGTACCTGACACATCAGCAACGCCGCCATCTCCGCCCCCGGAGAAGCCATCCGGACAGGACACCACACCTGAAACGGCCACCCTGCAGGAGACTTCCGGGCCGGACGCCGCACCTGAACCGGCTACCCCGCAGGAGACATCCGGGCAGAACGCCGCACCTGAACCAGCCTCCCCGCAGGAGACATCCGGGCAGGATGCCATGCCAGGTCCCACTCCCCCGTCAGATGATGAATTAATGCAGATGTATCTGCAGGGAGAGACGCTGCCGGTCATGCCGGAGGCAAAAGAGACCCGTCCGCCGGAGGACCCTTTCCAGTCTGAACCGACTCCCGTTGCGCAGAGCCGGACGGAACAGGCAGCAGAGACGGACGGGATCCTGCTGACGCCTGAACGCCACCCGGGACAACATGATAAGGTACCCGAGACTAAACCGGTGACAGGCCAGACAGACAGACCGCTGGCAGAACAGCTCAACGCTGATGCACTGCTGATGCGAATGACCCACGCCCAGCAGCAGGACGGAACGGTGCTTTACAGCGTGGATGACCGTCCGGCTTTTTACGATCACGGCAGTCAACTGACGATGGCGCCTGACGCGTCAAAACAAAACGAAGCCGTCCTCGCCGCCCTCCTGACCGCCTCTGCTCACTATCAGGGACGTATCACGCTGACGGGAAGTGAAGAATTTAAGGCCAGGGCCATTTCGCTCATCGCCAGGTATGACCTGAAGGTCAGTATGAAGTCGGCAACGCAGCAGGCCATGCTGGATGATGCCCGCCGGGCGCTTCATGCCCGCAGCGACCGCATCGATGTGGCACCCGCTGACACCGCGCCGCAGGCAGACGCTCCCGATAAAAATCCTCAGACGGCTTCAGCCCCGACAGCGCCAGGAACAGCAGAGGAGAACCTCCCTGGAGCCGTGCCCAGAGGCCAGTACACCGGCGTGTTAACTCAGCACGGCGCGGCACCGTATCAGCACAGGGAGAACGCAAGCGCCAGCTATTACGTCACGCTGGAAACCAACAAGGGTCTGGAGACAATCTGGGGAGTGGAACTGGAGAAGGCTGTCAAAGAGTTCAACTGCCGTACAGGCCAGATGGTTAACCTGAATTATAAGGGGAAAGAGCAGATCCTCATTCGCGTGAAAGAACAGGATGCCAGTGGTCAGGAGGTGATACGTGAGAAGCAGGTTCACCGTAACAACTGGGAAATGAAGCCGACACGAAAACGAAGCGTCAAACCGTCTTCAGCCCCTGAAGCCGGGGAAAAGCTCTCCGCATTTTCTTCCGACACTTTTACCACTATTCAGCGCCAGCTCCCCCTTCCCAAAGAACTGCCTGCTTTGCCCGACATCGGTACCTATCTGTGGCACCGGCCTGACGGGCGAGCCAGTTCCATTGCGGGAGCCAGTGAGAATGCCACGCCGCCCGTCGGGCAGGAGAACGCCGGTCAGCCGGTGATGACAGTAACGGATGACACCGGTGCGAAGGTGCTGCAGCTCTTCACCAGTGCCGGAAACTATCTGCAGGGTACCGCCTTCTATAAAGGACGCTGGCAGCATGTTCTGGCCACGCTTAACGGGCCTGACAGTCCACACGCGATCACCCTTAACGCCGTCACGCCGCAAGGGCTACGCCATATTGGCTCAGCCGATGCTGTCAATAACGTCGAGGGAAAGCCGGTCAATAATCCTTCGCTTCTCGCGGTCAGTCTGGGAAAAAACAGTGTGCTGCCGGCCAGACTCGAAAAACCAGAGGAACTCCCCCCTTCGTTATTCCGGCTGATGGGGTTTGAAAAAGAGTGGACACCGCCTCAGGAAGCCTCCCCAAAGCAGGAAGCCAGAGCCAGGGCCACTCCGGCACAAAGTTTGCGCCCACAGTAAGGAGGATGCGATGAAACTCTGCAGGATTGTCATCCTTACCGCAGTACTGACAGGCGGTATGTCCGGTGTCGTGCAGGCGGAAACCTGCCGGGCCGCCACAGCGGCAACAGCCGGCCGGGATGCCGGATACGAGCAGGCCCGCAAAGCGGCCGATGCCTGGGCTGACCGGGAGGGCCAGGCTTCTGACATTCTTCAGGACTGCCTTTCCGGGATCCGCGATATCAGTGTCACCCTGCCGTCCTTTCCGAGCCTGGCCGATCTGATCAACCAGGCCATCAACAAGGTCTGCCGGGCGGCAGTGGACAAAGTCAATGACACGCTCCCTTCAAACATTGATCCCTGGAAGGATCTGAACTAACCCTCCGGAGTTATCCGTGAAAAAGAAACCTGTCCAGCCCACCGGTAAATCTGCCGGTGGCGGCCCTCCCTCACCCTGGGATCAGGCCCTGAACTTTCAGATACGTAAAGAACTCGGTGCTGACATTGCCCGCAAGCTGCTGCGTAACACCTTCTGGCTGACGCTGTCCCAGCTGGTCACCCTGCTTATCATTGGCATCATGGTCGTCGCGCTTATCAATCAGCCGCGGGAATATTTTGCCACCGAAAAGGGCCGGCTCACCCGGATGGTGCCTCTGAATGAACCGGGCTGGAGCCAGTCTGATGTCATTGCCTTCGGTGAAGACACGCTGAGGGAAGCTTTTTCCCTCAACTTCGTCCAGTTCCGGCAACAGATGAGCCGTGTGGAGCCACGCTTTTCTGGCGACGGTTATGTGGCCTATAACCAGGCCCTGTCCCGCTCCAATATTCTCAGCAACGTCAGGGACCGTCGTATGAACCTGGCCCCCGGTATTTCCCCTGGCGTGGTTCGCCGCCGTGGCGTCAACCCGCAGGGACATTACAGCTGGGAAATACAGTATCCCGTCACACTCCAGCTGATGGGCCAGAACACCAATCTGCCTGAACAGCGCTTTATTTTTCAGATCATGATCCAGCGGGCCGATGTGTCTGAAAAAACCCATGGCCTTGAGGTCGCCCAGCTCATCTCAACCAATGCGTAGAGGTCTCCATGTTCCGTGCTATTACCCTGTTGTTACTGATATCCGCCGTCGCCCACGCGCAGGATCCGGCGCCCCGTCAGTGGTCCCGGGCCGGAGGGTCGACCACCACCACGCCGCCGCCTTCAGCCGCTGCTGCATCGACCCCGCCGGCAGATCTGGCTGGCCCGGATGCACCATCCCGTCCCCGTACGGATGATATGAACATTCCGCTGCCCGTCGCCTCCCCTGCCCTCAAAAGCGCGGCGTCGGAAATTGCACCCCTCACACCGGATGAAGTGCGGGAGATGGTGAAGCTGCAGGACGGTATCGATCGGGCGCTGGCGCCAGCCCAGGTGGTGCCCCGCATCAGCTCTCTGACGGTGGATCTGGCCCCCGGTGCCAGCCTGCCCCTGCTCAGGACGTCTCCCGGGCATACCAGCAATATCAGCCTGATTGACAGCACCGGCGCCCCGTGGCCGGTGGAACTGGAACCCATCAATTCCGCAGAGGATGCTTTTGATGTGCGCTGGGTGCCCAGCCTGCCGGTGATTTCTGTCCAGGCCCGGCGTCCCTACCGGCAGGGGAATCTGACCCTTTCACTGCCGGGACTGAATGTCCCGGTGATGGTCAGCCTGACCAGCGGCGAACAGAGTGCTGCAGGCCAGACCTGGAGCGTCGACAGCCGTCTGGATCTGCGCATCCCCCGGCGGGGGCCACAGGCCAGCGAGGTGTTGTCGCCGGCCAGCAAGGTGGGGCTGTATAACGGCACCCTGCAGGCCTTTCTCGACGGCATCCCGCCCGCGAACGCCCGGCGTCTGAAGACCAGTGACAGCGTGGCAGAAACCACGGTCTGGCAGATGGGAGATGATATGTATGTGCGTTCCCGGGCCATGCTGCGGGACGAGTTTGAGGAGACATCGTCTTCCGCAGACGGTATGCGGCTCTGGAAACTGCCGGTTTCGCCCCTGCTCACCTTCTCTGTTGCGGGCCGCAGTGTCCCGTTACAGGTCCATCTGGAGTAAACCGTATGTCTGCAGATAAAGATGCGACCAGTGCGTCGCGCAAGACGCTCATCCTTGCCGGACTCGTCTTATTTATTGCGGCCGGCGGAGGCTTTGTACTCTGGAGCTGGCTGATAGCCCCTCCTCCGGCCGCGTCAAATGTCTCTATTTCGCGAGTGACTGCCGCCAGTTCACACGAGGCGGCCGAATCACCGGAATACCGCAGCCTGCTGCGCGAAGCCAATGAACAGGGCGCACAACAGGCCCGGGCCAGAGATGAGTCGTTTATTGCCAGCATTCCGATGGGGGAGGATGTCCCGGTAGACGTCATCACCCCGGAGACGATACCGGAGCCCGCACCGGCTGAGCGCCGGACAACGCGCCGGCAGACCACCCGCCAGGAAAGCCAGGACACCGCCCTGAACGATAATCAGAAAGCTGCCCTTCAGCAGCTGGTCGGACAGATCCGGCAGCGGCACAACGGGCCGGGGATGGTACAGGCCGTCGCCCTGACCACGCAGGCCGGGACAACCGGCACGACGGTCATGCGAACGTCGGTCCAGACCGGTCCCCGCCCGGACGCTTCCCGCGTGGATGTCCCGGACGTGGAGATTGTTCCGCCCTATACCCGCCTTGCCGGCGTGATTGCCACGGCGGTCGACAGTGATATCCAGGACGCGCCGGTTCTGGTTTATATCCCCTCAGGGCGGTACGCCGGCGCAGTCCTGCAGGCTGACCGGGCGCCGCTGGCCGGGGATGGCGTGAATATCACCCTCACGCGGATGGCCTGGAAAGGCGTGACCTACCAGGTCAGCGCCCGGGCGCTGCAGGATGAAACCCTGCTGCCTGCGGTAGCCAGCAACGTCAATAACCGCTACTTCTCACGCATTATCCTGCCCGGAATTGCCGGCATGGCGACGGAAGTGGGAACGCTGTATGCCAGTTCCGGCACCCGGATCCTGTCGAACGGCACCACCACGATGGAGGGGCGTACCGGGACACCGGATACCGCCGCCGTTCTGGGCGTGATGGCGGGCGGAATGGGTAAGGAGGCCGGGAACGTTATCCGCCAGGATGCCAGTCGTCTGCCAGTCCGTCAGGTCACCGTCAGACACGGGGAAGTTGTGGCCGTTCAGTTCCTGGGCGGAGTCTACAGCTCGGATGATATCCGTCAGACCGCCACGAAGCGGACACCGGCCAGCCCCTCCGCCTCTCGTCTGGCGGAGGAGACACAACCACTGCAACAACAGGCTCAGGACCGGGTCAATCGCCGGTTACGCCAGGAGGACTTATGAGTGAACTCAGTCAGCTGTTGGATGAAAAGCCGGATGAGCAGGAAGAAGAGCAAACACTGCCTGAAGAGGTGATACCCCGGCCGGTTGCATGGCACCGAAGGGAGTATTTCGGCTTCCCCGTCTGGCTGTATGCCGCCGGTATCGCCGCACTGGCGGCGGTCCTGGTCTGGGTACTGAGTGATGACAGTGTAACAGCCCCGCAGACCGGCAGTTTTCTGATGGAGGCGCCTGGTGAGCCAGACCCCCTCTCACCTGCGGCGTCTTCACAGCAAACTGCCCCGGCCCCACTCCCGCCTGCCGTCTCATCGCCCTCCGTCAGTGCCGTTGAACTGCAGGATGTGCGGGCCTACGCCGAAGCGAACCGGGAGGCCATCACCCGGCTTGCCGGACGGGTTGAACAACAGTCACTCAGACTGGCCGAACAGCAGAGGCGCCTGGAAGCGCTGGCTAAATCCGGCGCAGTCGTCAGCACCGATAAGCGCCCCACCACGGCCCTGCCTCCGGCACCGGCCGCCCCGTCAGTGAAGTCCGGGGCGACACGGAAACTGTCAGTGGAGAAAGCGCCCGTTACCGGACAGCGGGGCACCGCCGTCGTCAGGGACATTCAGCTGGTCAGTATCGCCAGTGGCATGGCCTGGGTGAAATGGCAGGATAAAACCTGGGCCGTTATTCCCGGCGACCGTCTGGGCAACCTGACCATCAGCCACATCGATACCGCAGAGCGGGCTGTTCACACCTCTGCCGGCATCATCCGCTAAGGAGGCCCTATGGATGCCGTTCAGGCCCTGGTGAAGTTTGCCAGCGGCCTTCATGCCAGCATTTTTAACCTGGTCTGGGCGATGGCCACTCTGCTGGCCATTATCGGCAGCGCGACCTTTCTGACCGCACAGGTCCGCCAGGCCCGACTCCCGCACGGAAGTGGCGGCGGGAAAATTGTGGCCTGGATCCTGCTCTGTGCCGGGCTGGTCGGTCTGCAGCAGATGATTAGTGCCGGGGCAGCCCAGATGGGCTGGAATTCCGTCTCCTTTGATGCTGTGGCCTATGTCAGTACGGCCAGCTTTGGTACCGGTGCCGAAGCGGCCAACGCGGTACTGACGCTGGTCAGGGCACTCGGTGGCGTTTTCTGCCTTAACGGCTGGCTGCTGTTTCGCCGCTCCCTGAAAGACGGCCATACCGGTCTCACTGCCGGCCAGGATGTGGCCGGTGGCTGGGTACGTTTTATCTGCGGTGTTCTGATGATCTGTAATCCCTATCTGCTCGATGCCCTCCAGGCCTCTCTGGGGCTGGCCTGGTAATCCCCTGCCTTTTCTCTCTTTCGCTTTTTCTCTTTTTATACTCAAGGAGTTGCCATGATTTTTTCTGTGTTCCGTCACGCGCTGTCCCTGCCCGGCGATCTGTCCCGCCGGCTCGGTGTCCGTCTGTTCTTCACGTGCGAAACCCTTCAGCGCAGGCTGATCCAGGGGCTGCTGTTTGTTATCACGTCCACCGCCTGCCGGCAGGTTTACGCGGCAGATATTGCCGACATCCTGGATTCGCTGGCCAGGGGCGCGACCAGTGGTCAGAAAAGTACGGTCATCATCTGCATGTTCCTCGGCGTTCTGTCTGTCGCCGGCGGGTTTGGCATGCTGTACAAGAAGAAAACCAATCCCAATATTCCGACCGGTGGCGTCTGGATCGCCTTCCTGGTCGGGATAGCCCTGATTGGTCTCGGTGAAATCATCCGCCGCGGGCAGAGCCAGCTGGGGATGACGGAGGTGAGCATTTGATACAGTCACCTTTTCTGGCGGCCGGTCCGGAAAAGGCGGTTCCCCGTCGCGTGGCGGCGGGGGTCTGCCAGTGTTGTGGCTGGTCCGGGCAGACCCGACTGGCGCCCCCGCCCTCCCTCCTGGCCCGTGACGATACTGCTGACGGAGTCTGTCTGCTCTGCTGGCTCTGGCTGAACCTGCAAAACCAGAGTGCCCGCTCGGGTGTCCTGGCCTGGTTGCCGGACCTGAGCCCGGAGAGCGTCATTCATCTTCAGCGAGAAGCCCTGCGTCAGAGCCTCTCTTCGCAGAAAAGTGCGCAGCGCGAAGGCCGCCAGGTGCTGGTCTGGCTGGCCCGCCATCGTCGTGAGGTCAGGGCACGCTGGAAAACCTGTTCGCCCGCCGATTTTTCCGTCCTGCTGGCTGAAACCGCCGGGCCCCGTCGTGCCTGGCTGAGGAAGGAGCTGACAGGCTGTGCCCTGATCCTGCCGCCCTCCGCCCTCCCGGACAGCCATCTTTTAGATTAACGCAGCCGGTATACGGGGAACTCGCCGTATACCGCTTTATCTTTCGGAGACTTTCATGTCTGAACGTCTGGTTTATGCGCTTGAGTCCTTTATCGCTGCCGCTTCACGGCATACCTTCTCCCGCGACCTGCCCGATTACTGCGATTTACGCACCATTATCCGTCTGACCGATGAGGACCGCATCCGTCGGCCAGAAACCGAAGCGCCGTATATCTTCAGTACCCGTGACGGACACTATGTGTCTGTGCTGTCTGTTGAGGGTGCCTTTACGGAATTTGATGAAGACGTGGATGGCCTGGAGCAGTCTCTCGAAACCTGGGTCGATACCCTTGCCACCGCCCTGAATGCCGAGTTTGGCCGCCCGGGGCATAAAATCAGTATGGTGTATGAACGGGATCCGGCTCAGGGCAAGGCAGAAATCAACCACCTTCTTGCCCCCCAGTACCAGAGCATCCGTCGTCTGGGCCTGAACATTCGCGACGTACTGGACGAAAAATCCCGAAAGCTGGCCCCCTGGATCGCCCGGGAACGTTGCTGGCTGGTTATCTGGACATCCCGCGCCTCACTGTCCTCTGCTGAAATCAGGGATGAACAGGCCCGCATTGTCGCGATGAATAAACAGATCCCCCCGGCACGTTTTGGCCAGATCCCGACCCTGTCTTCTCTGGTCAGTCTGAAAATCCGCCATGATGCCTTTCTCGAAATGCTGGAACACACGCTGTTCAACAGTGGCCGGGGACTCCTGATCCGCCTGCTCGATGCACATGAAGCCGGGCACGATATCCGCGCACAGGTTGACCGGGATGGCACGTCGCCGGAGTGGTATCCCCTTCTGCCGGATGACCACATTACGCCTCACGGGGACCGTAAGGGGGACGACCACACACCATTTCTGGCCCCCTGGCTCAATTACCAGTTGATGAGCGAAGCGCCGGAGACAAAGGGCAATCTGGTCCGGGTCGGACAGACCTGGCATGGCTCCCTTTCCATGGTCACCGGCCCACAGCAGCGCCAGAGTTTCACCCGTCTGTTATCCCATATTCACCGTGGACTCCCGTTCAGAATACGCACCGATATTGCGCCCGGGGGGATGAGAAAGCTGGGCATGACAAAGACCGCCCTGACCTTTCTTGCCGTCTTCCCGACCCTGCGCCCGGTCTGGGACTGTGTCTGCCGTCTGGAAGAAGCTGACCGTCAGGATCCGGTGACCGTCACCACCATCACCACCAGTACCTGGGGGCAGTCGGAAGAAGAGGTGAACCGTAACCTGACGCTGCTGCAGAAAGCCTTTCAGTCATGGGGCGTCTGCGAGATGACATCCCAGACCGGCGATCCGTATCGGGTCTGGACCTCGACCATTCTGGCGGCCTCTGCCGCCAGCGGACCGAATCTGCTGTATCCGCCCCTGAGTGAAGTGCTGGGAATGCTGCCGTTAAACCGCGCGGCAACGCCCTGGGCCGCGGACGGTAATATCCCCTTCATCACGCTGGATGGTAAACTCTGTCCGGTACGTCTGGGTACGTCAAAGCAGAACAAACACACCACGCTCATCACCGGTGACTCCGGTTTTGGTAAATCCGTACTGCTGAACGTCCTGAATGAAATCACCATCACCTCTGCCCAGACGGCCCTGCCCTTTATTGGCATTGTGGATAAAGGCTTTTCCGCGCAGGGTCTGATACAGATGATCAGGGATGCGCTGCCGGCACACCGCAAGGACGAAGCCGTGGGGATCATTCTGCAGAACCATGAAGACTTCTGCCGGAACCCGTTTGATGTACAGCTCGGTGCCCGCAAACCCGTGATACCGGAGAAAGAGTGGCTGCTGAACCTGCTCTATGCCCTGTGTATTGACCCGACAACGGGCGAGGCGCCGAATGCCCGTGATACCCGCCAGATCCTGAACCGCATCACCGATGAGGCCTACCGGGCGACGGCGGAAACCCAGCCCCGGCTCTACACGGCCGGCGTTCTGGCCGATGTGGACCGGGCACTGGAGGAAACCGGGCTGCTGATGAAATATGACAGCGAATGGTTCGCTACCGCCCCCTGGTACGATATCCGGGATATCCTCTTCCGTGCCGGGCGCACCCACGAAGCGCAGTCCGCGCAGTATCAGGCAGTACCGGAACTGGCCGATTTACAGCACTGGCTCAATCATGAAGACGTGCAGGCCGCCTTCGGGACCGTCACCCGTGACGGCTCAGCGGAAAAGCTGCTGAACTATATCGCCCGCTGCCTGACACAGGCCGCCTCTGAATTTCGTATGCTGAACGGGCGCACCCGCTGGGCGCTGAATCCGGCATCAAGGGTTGTGGCCATCGACCTGAATAACTGTATGGGAGACAAGACTGCGGCCGGGTATCTCAAAACCGGCATTATGTATCTGTTCGCGGGCCAGGTGACCGGTGGTCATTTCATCCTGCCGCAGTACCGTGACGATCTGCTCAGCACTGTGGACCCGATGTTCCACAGCCTGCATCTGGCCCGTCTCGATCAACTGGATCAGGAGCTGAAAACGAAGATATATGACGAGGTGCACAACGCGCGCGGGGTGCCGTTTATCTTCAGTGCTCTGGAAACCAATGACAGGGAACAGCGTAAATTCGGGATCTGCACAATGCTGTCGACACAGTTTCTGCCGGATATTCCGCCGGATATTCTCAAATCGGCCAACTCCCTGTTCCTGATGCAGGCCCGCCCGGAAGACATGCCGCTGCTGAAAGCGCACTTTGACGTCCCTGATGTCACCCTCCGTCGGTTCATGCGCGAGGGGAAAGGTGCCGCGCCAGACGGCAGCGGTACGGCTTTCCTGGGGGTATTCAGGACGAAACAGGCCACCACGGCCCGCATCCTGAAAAACACTCTTGGGCCACTGGAGTTGTGGGCGCTTAACTCCAGCCCGACGGACAGTGCGCTGCGCCGCATCCTGTGTGAGGACCTGCCGGGCGAAACAGTACGCCAGCTCCTGGCGGATAACTTTCCGCAGGGCAGCGCGGAGAAAATCATTGAATACCGCCGGCGTAAAGCCGGTGAGAACGATGCCGGCAATATTATCCGTAGCCTGGCCAGCGAACTGATCGAAAAACGCGGATACGCCCTGTAATCCCCCCTCAGCATTGAAACACCCTGTTCCGGAGGTTCCCGTGAAAACACGTTTCTCATGGCTGGCATTCTCACTGTGCCTGTCAACCAGCGCCCATACCTACAGTGTCCATGTCACTGGCAGCACCCCTGTCACCACTCAAATCATGCCGGCACTAGGTACAATTGAAGCCACCCTGGCAGACATTCTGGCCACCCAGATACAACTGGGTACCGCCGTGGTCAATGGTAATGAACAGGTTGCCTCCGTCGTCAGCGAAGGCTTTAAAACCCAGCGTGAAATGGACATCCTGGCCCGGCAGACCGAACGTCTTGAGGAAGCCCGAAAATCCTTTTCCGTCCCGGAAAGCATCTGTTCAGAATCGGCCGCAGGCGCGGCTACGCAGGTGACCGGTACGTCCCGCGCGACCGCCTCGTCCCTGAGAAGCGCCCGGACAGCCGCTGGCGGCGCCCTGACGGGACAAACCCGGACACCCGGGGAGGATGCTGTCCGCGCAGCGGCAACCCATGCAGGTTACTGTACGGAAGAAGAGTTCAGTGCGATTGGGGGAACGCCCTTTTGCCCGGCAGTCTCCCGGCATCCCGGTGGGGACCGGCAGGTCACCACCCTGTATGACGGCTCCGGCGAAACAGGTAAACGGCCGGATCTGACGTTCAGTGATGAGCAAATCGACGCGGCTCTGGCGTATATGAAAAATACCGCGCGCCGTTCTGCGGGTCGCTCGCCCGAGAAAATGGACCTGAAAACCGCCGCGGGCCAGGAATACCAGGGGGTCTATACGGAGTATCAGGGGATTACTGATGCTGCCGCTGAGCCCCAGCTCTCGCTTATTGCGGCCAGTAAACCCAATACCAGCACCCGGGATGCCCTGAGTGAAACCCTGCAGTCAGAAGCGGCCAGAAAATATTATGACGAGACCGCAAGCAGCGAAGCCAGACGGACCGGCATGATGAGTGAACGGGAATTTGAGGCCTTTGAAGTGGGACGCCGCTATGCCAATACCGCCTATCTCACCGACCTGCAGGAAATGGACGGCGACAACCTGATTCGGGAGCTTATCCGCACCCAGAACCTGTCGAACTGGCTGGCGCTGGGGATGAAAAACCAGCTGATCAGGCTCTCCGTCATTGAGGGGCAGTCACTTGCCCTGCTCGCTGAGCAGAAATACCGGCCTCAGATGGCCGCGCTGGAAGAACGCATGAATGCCGGAGGTGCCCGTGGGAAATAAAAAACAGCGTAAATCTGTCCGGTTTGCGGTCGGTTTCCTCAATCTGCTGTTCCCGGTGCGGGATATCGCCCGCATAGTGGTCACGGCACCAAAACCACTGATCATGACGCTCCGGCGTGCCCGGGAGGTTTTTCATCAGCAGGCGAAAGAACAGGCTGACCTGAGCTGGGCAGAGGCCCTCGCGGCCTCGGGCAGCACGGAGGCGGCACTTGCCCGACGTTATCGCCGCAGTCAGTGGCTGTGGCGTGCGGTCATGTGCGGAAGTCTGCTGCTCAGTCTGGTGCTGTTGACGCTGGTCATTGGGTCCTGGACGACGCTGAGTGCGTTTGAGGTCCTGCGGGCCGTGTCATTTCTCTTTGTGCTCATTTCGCTGACATTGCTGGGGTTTGTCAAAGCGATGGAAGCCACATTCCGCCGCTGGCAGCTGATGAGCCACCGCGTCAGCATCACGGAGAAAGGCACGTTCAGGGACTTTACGGCAGAGAACGCCTGGATACGCCAGACGATGGGATTCTGAAGACGTAAAAAAACCCGACTGGTGAGATCGGGTTTTAATACATCCCGGTGCCGAGTTGGTGGCTCTGACCGGAGAAGAACTATCTTCAACTAACATCTGAATGTTATTACCTTAAAGGTAATTTCGCAAGTACAGGGTAGAGGAAATAAAGTATATCGGTATAATCAGCAGGTTAGTTTAAGACAAGTATCCGGTTATCCGCATCGCGGGAATGAACATTTTCAAGCCCTGGCTGAAGAACCGCGTGGTGGCGACTTTGGTACTCTAACCGGAGAAGAACTATCTTCAACTAACATTTGAGATAAAAACCACTGTGACAGGCAATGTAAGAGTGAACAGTGGCGTTCTCACTCCATCTGATGGAGAAACGGATGGTTAACCTGTTAATCATCGTTCTGCGGGCCGTAATCGCGTGTGCAAACGCGCTGATTGCTGTCCTGGAATTGATCCGCGAACTCATCGACTGATAGTTCCGGAAACGTAACTAAGGCCGGGAACCCCCTTCCCGGCCTTTAATAAACACTCACTCCAGTACCTCTCTGTCGTCATCAACCACAACACCTTTCCGCTGACTTCCATCAACTTTCTACGCGTGGAAAAACTCTATGACTCTTCTTAAAAGACTCTTCTGGGGTGGGCTTGCGCTTGCCCTGACGACGGCCGCCCGAGCTGACTCAGTGACTTATGGCACCATCGCTGATGCGGCAAAAAATAATGAAGACCTGTCGCGCCAGGCACTGATTGCCGTTTTTGGCCAGGTAGTGGCCGACCCGTTTCAGGCTTCGGAAATGACGGTCATGGGGGCACTGTTTGCCCTGATGAACGGTGTGCTGGCCTGTATCGCGCTGTTCTGGTTTTTGACTATCACGCTCAAGCACGTTACTACCAGTGGCGCACAGGGCCAGGTATTCGGTTCCGGTCGGAGTTACATGTATCCGGTCATGACCCTGGCTGGCTTCATCAGCATTGTACCCACCGGCTCCGGGTGGTCCATTGCACAACTGACCATGCTCTGGGCCGCCTCCATTATGGGGATTGGTAGCGCCAATCTGCTGACGAACAAGGGTGCAGAGATGATCGGGAATGGTTATTCACTGATCACACAACCTACTGCAGCCAGCACCCGTACAGCATCCCGCACCATCTTCGAGACAATGCTGTGCCGTAATGCCATCAATGCACGGCAGAGTGAAATGGAAAACTACTTTACTCAACAGATGATGGAGATTGAGCCTTCTAAGGACAATCGCGGCTACACCATTACGAACGGGAGTTCCGTCTGCGGGACCGTAGGCGTGCCAGTCATGAGCAGAAGCAGCAGCTGGAACAATAAATTCGACATAGCTTCAGGCATCGATGTGACATCCATTCAGGATGCGCAGCTGCGGGCGATGGATACGATGGTACAAACGCTGGATACGGCGGCAGGTCATTTTGTGAACGCCTATCTCAATGACCGCATATCAGGAGAGGTATCGCTTCCGGATGCGGAAACCGCCATTCAGAATGCTGCAGCGGCCTATGAAAACAGCATCAACCGGGCGATTAACAGCCTGAACGTTAATGAGAACAGCATGCAGAGCAAACTCATTAGTCAGTTAAAAAGCTACGGCTGGGTTGCACTGGGCTCCTGGTACCACACTTTTGCTACCGCAAATGAAAAAACAGCAGCCGTTGCACAGCAGTCCCCTGTCACCACGGGATTCAACGGTAAAGGGGATTCAGGTCAGCTTGATACCTATAACGCGGTTATGGCGGCCTATACACAACAACTACAGAACAGTACCTATACTCCGCCTCTAGGAACGATAACCTCGGGTGTTGAGATAAATGCAGGTGACTCACAGGATCCAAATTCGATACTCAAAACTTTCATGCAGGGTTCTTTAGAAGCAATTGCTGCTGATATAGCACTTGATTGGAGTGAGAACAGTAAAAATAATCAGTCTAATCCATTACTGAAAATGAAAAGTGTAGGCGACTATACGCTTGGGGCCGTTCAGACCACCTTTGCGAGTTATATTGTCGCAAAAGTGGGTGTTGCATGGGGAACCGGTAATCTGTTTGGTCGTGTGGTCAATACCGTGACAGGGGCGGGTGATGTCGCAAAAAATGTGCTGGAAGCCATCCAGGGACCGTTGTATTTTCTTTTATTCGTTTTGCTGTCAGTTGGATTTAGTTTATCAATATTTCTGCCTTTCATTCCGTTTATCTACTGGATGGGAGCCATCACAAACTGGTTCGTTAGTGTCCTGATTGGTTGTGCCGCAGGACCTCTCTGGGCAGCGACACATATTGGAACAGAAGCAGACAAAGGCAGCCGTTCAGCTTATGGATATGTTTTTTTAATTGATATGATGATCCGCCCGTCATTAATGGTGTTCGGCTTCTTTTTTGCGTCTCTTGGCGTTATAGCCGTAGGCACTATTCTGAACTATTTATTTGCCGCAGCCATCGCAAACGTTCAGGCCGATTCGATAACGGGTGTCATTTCACTTATCGGTATACTTATGATTTATGCAAGAATATGTACCACACTGGTGACGCGATTATTTGGATTACAGGTTACGATGCCAGACTATGTTATTTCATTTCTGGGAGGAAGAGAGGCCGCAAATGTCATGGGTGGGATGGTCGACTCTGTAAAAGGTATGTTTGCCGGATTTGGTCGTGGTGCCGGAAGCATTAGCAAACCTAAACAAATTGAAAGTAAGACGCCGTCACCCGACATGAATAAAGATGGTGTTAGCTGACAGAGATCAATTAATTAACATATTATAAGTGTTAGTGTCAGAATATAAACACCATACAGAGAACAACACAATGATTAAAAGGAAGAGAGGGTTCTCCGAGGTTATGCCTCTCGTAACATTCTATATATATAGAGTTTTCCTATCTCCAATTTTACTTTTATTAGGAGGGCTATTTGTAGTTGTTTATATATCTCCACCATTGCACTCAGAGCACATAGCAAGTGTGAAGCAGAGATACTTTGAACAAATGATGGCAGGCTGGTTTATAATATCTTTAGGTCTACTGCCACACGTGATTGCATTTATCCTCGCAAGGCTTAACCGAAAGAAAATCCGTAAAATCCTCAACTCGATTAAAAGCTCAGAGTCTTTCCTGCCAGAGCCACAGTACGAGTTCTGGGAGCCCCACTCTGAAGCTTACCTCGGGATCGATGCTAAGCGCGGTACCTTTGTGTATGTGCGTCTGATTCGTCGCGGGCAGGTTGACCTTATTGGTTTTGATATGCAGAACTGGATCGGCATCGAGGTTGACGGACGTCTCCTGAACATCAAAACCAAATCCATTAAAGCACCCGTGCTGTCGATGGGAACCCGCGCCGGCGATGGAGACAGGATACTGGCCCTCATTAACACCATGTCTCACAGACAATACCGTTACGATTGCTATTACTTCCCGGGATATGTTGCTCACAATGCGAAACGCATTGCTGAAGAACATAAAGTTTTTATCCCTGTGTATGATTAGCGAATCGGTGCAGAATGATGAGAGACAATGTTCCATAAGCGGAACTAAATAGTTCTGCGTAACTGATTATGACTTTACGAATAATTATAAATGAATTAACTGAATTAACTAACAATTTTCGTAATCTCCCGCCAACAGATTAGGATTTACGGTCTGGATAGCTAAACTGACACGTAATGAAGGAAAAGAGTCGAGTCATCTGAGACCAATCTCTTAACCAGCTATTCATGGCAGGTGTCAAAATATAAATTATCATAAGCGAATAACGCAATATTCAAAAGGAAAAGAGCGTTCTTCGAGATTATTGGTCTTCTCGCCCATATTATCGCATTTGCCCTAACCCGGCTTAACCGAAACAAAATCCGCTCCATGCTCAACGTGGTGAAAAACTCAGGATCTTTTCTGCCTGCCCCTCTCAGTACAAGTTTCGGGAGCCGCATTCTGAATTCCTGCCGTAGGATTGATGCAAAAGCGGTACCTTTGTGTAAATCCGGTTATTGACGTTTATTGACAATAACCGTCAAGCGATTCTGATACAGGCTAATTCCCGGAGACCCTCTTTTTATGCCGCTTTACAAATCCGGTCGTTGAGGCCTCATTTAACCTTTCCTGCTATATTTTTAATCAGTTTGTATTTGGCCTGAAGGAATGGCCTTCTTCATTTATCTCTCTGAAAGGAAAGACTGAATTGGATATCCCTCGTATATTTACTATCAGCGAAAGTGCTCACCGTATCCACAATCCCTTCACGTTCGCTAAAATGCACGTCCTGGGTGAGGTGTTAAGAATGGAACAGGGGACCCGCATTCTCGACCTCGGCAGCGGCTCAGGCGAGATGCTGTGTACATGGGCACTGGAGTATGGCATCACCGGTACTGGCGTCGACCTGAGTGAGTTGTTCAGCGAACAGGCGCGCCAACGCGCAGACGAACTGGGTATCAGCGATCAGGTCACTTTCATCCATAACGACGCTGCAGGATTTATCGCCGAAGAAAAATGCGATATTGCAGCCTGTGTCGGAGCGACCTGGATAGGTGGCGGAGTGAAAGGAACGATTGATTTGCTGCAAAAAAGCCTGAAACCAGGCGGACTTATGCTGATTGGTGAACCGTTCTGGCGCCAGGTTCCTGCATCTGATGAAGTCGCAAAGAAATGCTTTGCCTCATCCATTGACGACTTCATGACGTTGCCGGCACTGGTAGCCTCTTTTGGTGAAAATGGCTATGACGTGGTGGAAATGGTACTGGCAGATCAGGAAGGCTGGGACCGGTATGAAGCCGCGAAATGGCTGACTATGCGCCGCTGGCTGGATAACAACCCGGATGACGAAATGGCAAGTGAAATCCGCACCATGCTTGATACCGCGCCAGTCAACCATGTTACTTACACACGGGAATATCTGGGCTGGGGTGTTTTTGTGCTCATGGGCCGATGATTCTTTTCCCCTATGCTCTATTAATTAGCGGGACTGGATAGTCCCGCTTTGTTTATTATTTGACTGTATATTATTCGGCCAGAATTTGTTAAATGAAGACTAAACAACCTCTTTATTAGTGCGGGTATGTGGTTTTTATCCGCTAATCTGTTCTGGCTAACAAACGAACAGCTTTCCTGGAGGAAACTGTCAACTCAGACTGGAAATCCTTTGGCCACCCGTGGCCTTTTTTCCATGACGGCAGGTATCGTTATGTTAGATCCGTGGCACCTGACCTTACTCACAGTGGCCTTGCTTGTGGATTAACTCTTGTTTTCATTGCTTAGCCGCCTGTTCAGGCGGCTCTTTTTAGGGAGGCAGCATGTCATTAAAGGAAATGAAACGTCATGCCATCCTCCACACTATCCACATTCCGGAACGTAAGCTGCGCCCCGTTAAATGGCTTGCCCTTATCTCGTCTCTGCTTTGTATGTTACAGCTGGCGATAGAATTCGTAGTCATATCCGAATAACAACAATAACCATGTAGCATGCCTTCCTTCCAGCCGGTCCTCAGGACCGGTTTTTTTTCGGATAGCCCTCTCCGCCAGCAGGCTCAAACCGTACCTTCTCTGTCGTATCCGTCTTTCGCGGAAATGCTCTTTCCCCATGGAGTGAAATTATGCAAAATCCCTCTGCACAGATTGCATCCCAGAATAACCGCAGCCTGATATTTATTTCCGTCGTGATGACCGCTGTCCTGCTCTGGCTCTTTTTCGATTATCTGGTCTATGCGTCCTGTCTCCTGCTCTATCACCTCTGGCTTATCCCCTGGCGTATTGCCCCGTCTCTGTTGACAGAGGCACCGGTACATATCAACCTGCTGGCGCGAACCGGCAATGAATCCAGAATGGTCAGTTTGTCTGAATGGCTTGAGGTGATGGAGCATTCTGCGGGTATTATTTTCTGGTACGTCCTGCCCTTTATCATCACCGGCCTTGTCCTGGGTGTACGTCATCCGGCAATGAGCCACCATTCCCGTCGGATTATCGACATTCACAACCTGGCCCGGTTGATGGTCGCGTATTCGCCGGCCATCGCCCCGGTGCTGTGTTACGGCGATAAAAAAGAGTTGCTGCTGAACGATACCACCCCGGCGCAGGCACCGGCCCTGTCTCCGGAAGCGTTTGTCCATCAGCATCACCTGATACGCCATGAAAGCCTGGATCGCGGGGCCGCTGAGCGTGTCTTCCGGGAACAGCTGGGTCGTCCGCTCAATTCACTGCACGACCTGAAAAAGCATGAGCGGGTGCTCTTCGCGCTCTTTGGTCTGCAGGTGTTCTGTCAGGACAGGAAAGCTGCAGTGCAGCTGCGCGACGACCTCAACCGCTCCTGCCTCATCGGCAACAGAGGGTATCCCGTTCAGCGCCTCGCAGACAGGGCCTTCAGCCGCGTCAGCAGGGCACCTGGTGTAAAGGAGTGGCTTTCCACTCATCGCTATGTCCGGACGGCACTGACAGGCCTGTACGGACGCGATCTGCATATTCCACCATCCACGTTCCGCTGGCTGAAAGGTCTCGACCGTACGCTCTGGTATGCCCTGCATACCGCCGACACCACCGCGGTATTTGTCGAAGGAGCCGGCGTGGTGGCTGTCGCGCGTGCAGAAATCACCGCCCGCAAGCTCGGTTATCCACGACCGGAGCCGTCCTTTGATGCCCTCCTCAGTACGCTCACCCGCGAACTGGAAACCTTTGGCGAATTACCTTCTTCTTCACCGGTCAGCGCCCGCCCGGTTGCTGACGACTGATATCCCACGGAGATATTCATGGCTCACACTTATAAAGCCCTGCGCCTCAGCCGGGACGAACTGGCTGTGCTGAAAATAACAGATAATGCGCCACCGGAGATTATCTGCACCCTGCCCGCTGCGGACAGGAAACCGGCACCGCTGGTCATCAGTATCTTCGCCTTTGTACTGGCTCTGTGTGCCCTGTCACTTTCCGTCGCGCAGGCGCTGAAATCGCACGCACCGACCCGCACTCCCGCGCCAGAAGCCATGACAGCTACACACACGGTTGCGCAGCCCGGGCTCCGTCAGACTGAACCCGCATCTGCCGCTGTTCCCTCAGCACTCCCCCCCAGTCCCGCCCCGGTGCCTGTTCCGGCTGATGTGATGGCCGCCAATATTCGCCGGGCAGCAGAACGGCAGATATTTACCGTGACGCTGTCATCCGGCCATGCCCGGACACTGTATGTGTTCGCCGACCCGCAGTGTGCGATTTGCCGCCGGCTGGATCCCGTACTCCGCCAGGTGGCTGAAACGGTCAACGTCGAAATTTTCCCGGTTTCCGTGTACAAAGGCACGTCTTCGCTGGCACTGGCCACAACGGCACTGTGTGCCGGTGACGCATCACGGGCTGATCGCTGGCGTTCTGTGCTTACCCCGTCCATCACCCCGCCTGAAAATGACGGCGACTGCGATCTGGCCCGCCGAGCGGTGGCCGTGAATGACCAGGCATTCCGGGTGTACGGTTTTGAAGGCCCCCCCTGGATTGTGGATGAACGTGGACAGGCGGTACCGCAGTCGGTTATCAGGGACCCGGCACAGCTGGCCGCCTGGCTGGCGAATATCACGCCGGAGGACGCTCATGAATAAACCTGCTGTCGATACCCGGCGGGTGAACCGGGAGGTCTGGCAGGACGGGCTTTCTGGCCTGCTGTTCACTCCCGAAATTTTCCTGCTGGTTATCGTTATCACGATGTGTATCGGCTGGTTTTTTCCTGCCACCTGGCTGCTGTCTGGTCCCTTTCTGGTGCTCTGTGTTCCGATCGTGCTGGGTAATCCCTGGCGAATGCCCATGCGCATGCCCGCCACCATGAACCGCCCGGATCCCTCCACGGATATTGCCGTCCGCTACCGTTTTGTGTCCTGGCTGCCGTTTGGGGGCATACGCATCAGACGCAGCCCGGGCGCCGGCATTCTGTATCTGGGGTTTCAGCGGCTGAAAGACGCGGGCCGGGAGCTCTGGCTCTCCATGGACGATCTGACCCGGCACACCCTCTTTCTCGGCACCACCGGCGCGGGTAAAACGGAGTTTCTGCTGGGCGTCTGCCTGAATGCCCTGTGCTGGGGAAAGGGGTTTTCCTTTACGGATGGCAAGGCGCAGAACGACGTGGCTTTCGCCATCGGCTCGCTGGCCAGACGTTTTGGTCGCGAGGACGACGTCCGCTACCTGAACTTCATTACCGGCGGCCGCAGCCGGGCCCAGGCGCTGCTTGATAACGACCGGCCTCGCCCCCAGACTAACACCATCAATAATTTCGCCATCGCGCAGGAAACCTTCATTATTCAGCTGATGCAGTCCATGCTGCCTCAGGTGGGCGGCAGTGACGGCGGCTGGCAGGAGAAAGCCAAAGCGATGATACAGGCTATGGTGATGGCCCTGTGCTATCTCTGCCGTCGCGAGCAGCGCATCATGTCCCAGCGGATCCTGGTGGAATATCTGCCCCTGAAAAAGGTGGCACAACTGTACTGTCAGGCGGTTGATGAACACTGGCATGATGATGCCCGCCTGCCGGTGGAGAACTACCTGAATCTGCTGGCCGGGTTCGATATCAGCCAGGTCCGCCGGCCGTCGGAATGGGCCCCGGAGGCCCTGCAGCAGCACGGTTATCTCATCCAGCAGTTCACCCGTATGCTGACACTCTTCAATGACACCTACGGACACGTGTTCGCCGAAGGAGCCGGCGACGTGGAGCTGCGCGACTGCCTTCATAACGACCGTATTGTGGTGGTCCTGATCCCGGCACTGGAGCTGGAATCAGAAGAAGCGGCCACGCTGGGACGTCTCTACTATGCCCAGATGGCCATGATCCTGAGCCAGGATCTCGGCGAGAAAATAGAAGGTCGCGCCAGCGACATACTGGTTATCCGTAAATTTAAGGATCGCTTTCCCTTCCTCATCATCGGGGATGAAATCGGGGCCACCTACACGGATAAAATTGGCGATCTGGCCACGCAGATACGTTCCCTGGGGTATGGGTTGTTCCTTGCCGGACAGGATCTGCAGCGGCTGATCGTGGCCGCCGGCAAGAAAACCGGCACCCTGCTGGCCAACATGGGCACCCGCATTGCCGGCACGACCGTAGATCCGGAGGAAACCCTGCAGGTCTTCAGTAAGTCTGGCGGGCGGGAATTTCGGGCCGAAATGGCCGCTGTTGAACGCCGTGAAGGGGTTATCGATACCGACTGGGGTGAAAGCGATCAACTTCAGCTGCGCGAGCATGACCGGATTGATTTATCAGAGCTACAGGCGCTTCGGCCGGGTGAAATAGTCACCCTGTTTAAGGGCGAACCGATCCGCGGTGCTGCTCTCTATATTGCTGACCACGATAAGCTGACCCGCGAATCGCTGCACATTAACCGGTTTATCGAGGTCCCCGCCCCCACCCCGTCAGAGATGTGGGAAATGCTTCCGCACAGCGCCCGTAAATGCTGGCCAGCCCCGTTAATCGTCAGTCATCTGCGACGCATTCTGGGCGGGTACCGCAATATCGCGTTTGTTCGTTACGCCCCGGAGCATATGACAATAACCGACGATGTGCTCTGCAGTCTGGGCGATGAGGAAGACAGAATGGCGTACATTCTTGACACACCCCGGACACAACGCGGGGCACGGCTGTATCAGACGGCCCTGAATGCCCTGCGGGACAAAAGCGGCACCCGGGGACGCTATCGCGCTGAATCCACACAACTCAGACAACACACGCTTCCGACCGACGTCCTGCGTCATCTGGTCAGTGATTGAGGAGAGATTATGCGACATCTGGTGTTATATCTTGCCCTGGTGTTTTCCCCGTTCGTTACAGGTACCAGTATCGAAGTGGGTTTTTCCCCGTCAGGGACAGCTCTGGCGCTTGTGCTGCGGGTTATCGATGATGCACAGGAAACGCTGGACGTGGAAGCGTATTCCTTTACATCGAAGGAGGTGGCCACCGCTCTCACCCGGGCAACAGCCCGGGGAGTGAAGGTTCGGGTGGTGGCTGATGCCAAATCAAACAGCAGCAAATACTCTGCGCTGACGTTCCTGGCGAATCATAAGGTCGTGGTACGTCTGAATGGCCGTTATGCCATCATGCACAACAAAGTCATGATTGCCGACAACCGCCATGTTAAAACCGGCAGCTTTAATTACTCCGCTGCAGCGAATAAAAGCAATGCCGAAAATGTGCTGGTCATTCGCGACCTGCCTGAGCTGGCCAGAGCGTATAAGAAGGAGTTCGAACGACTGTGGACTGAAGGTACGCCTCTGATACCCTCCCTCTGAGAAAATGGATTCAAGGCTTCAGTGACGTAAGGTATCACTTTGAAATAAAATTAAATTTCACATGAGAAGCTTAAAAAAAGTAAGCCCAGAAAACATAATGCCAGTATTCATCTTTCGCCATTCAAGTAATACCAATGCATTGACACAGCTTAGTGTCACTGATACGCCTTTTTTAAGCACAACGGGGACCGTCAAAGCATTTCTCGTATATGTTTAACGGGGTAAGTATATTGAAAAGGCATAGAGATAATTTAATTGAATATTTAAAACAATCAATAGAAAACAATACTCTATGCCTGATTTTCTAACCTATTCAGCTTTTACTCAATACGAGCAAATCCCGCCTCCAGATCTTTAATCAAATCGTCCACATCCTCCAGACCAATATGTACTCTGACCAGCGTGCCGCTGAAATCCACATCCCCGGCAGGACGGATACTGTTCAGCTCATCCGGCTGATTTGCCAGAATTAACGACTCGAATCCCCCCCACGAATAGGCCATATGGAACAGGGTGAAATTATCGAGGAAGCAGGCCATCTGCTCATCGCTCAGCCGTTTTTTCAGGATGAACGAGAACAAACCGGAGCTACCGGAAAAGTCTCGCTGGAAATATTCGTGACCCGGGCACTCCGGCAGTGCCGGATGGTTTACCCTCTCCACCTCTGGTCGGGCTGACAGCCAGCTAGCCACCTGAATACTGCTTTCCTGATGCTGTTTCAGACGCACCGACAGCGTGCGCAAACCACGGCTACCGTTATAGGCCGTATCAGCGTCCAGCGTTTGCCCCATCAGATATGAGTTTTCCCGCAGACGATCCCAGCAGCGGGCGTTAGAGACTGCCGTACCCAGCATACCGTCAGAATGACCAATGGTGTACTTAGTTCCCGCCTGAATCGAAATATCCACCCCATAGTCGAGTGCCTTAAACAGCACACCGGCCGCCCAGGTATTGTCGATCATAATGACAATGTCAGGGTTCACCGCACGGATCGCTTTTACCATGCCCGGTACATCCTGAACTTCCATCGTGATGGAGCTGGGTGATTCAAGGAAGACCACTTTGGTCTCAGGGCGGATCAGCGAGGCGATGCCTGCGCCAATCAGCGGATCATAGTAAGTTGTTGTCACGTCGAACTTGCTCAGGACCTTATTACAGAAGTCCTGCGTGGGTTCATAGGCCGCACCGGTCATCAGGATATGATCTCCACCCTGTACAAAGGCCAGAATCGCATTCGTCACCGCCGCAGCACCACACGGATAGAGCGCACATCCAACCCCCCCTTCCAGCTCACTCATCGCTTTCTGGAAGGCGAAGTGGGTCCAGGTACCACGACGACCGTAGAACAGCTCGCCGTTAGCACGATTGGCCGTGGCAAATTTTTTATCCTTCACGGTATCAAAAACCAGTGAAGAAGCACGCTGGATCACCGGGTTAACCGCTCCCTGGGTATATCGTTTGTCGCGTCCGGCGATGATTAACTGTGTATCAAGCTTAACTGAATCTTTCATAATCTCTCCTGTTAACTTCTTAATCCGTGCGGAAAACCTACACCACGGTGGCCGTCGTGTTCATGTCAGCATTCAGCTGCTTTTTTCCGGCGAAGCGTTCCACAATCTGTGTTGCATTCAAATCATGAATAACGTTGATAAGCGTGGCGGGCGCATCCGTAATCGTGCCCAGTACTACCAGCATCGGGATAGCCTCCATCGGCAGACCCAACGTCGTGACAATAAATATTTCACCGAGGAATGCGCCACCGGGCACACCGCCGACGATAATCGCCGAAAGCACGGCTATCAGCATTGTCAGGAAGAACGTCTCGGTAGTGAACTCCATGCCCAGCACTGAATAGATAAAAACAATCTTCAGTGCGGCAATCATCGCCACACCGCCTTTATTCAGGTTAACCAACAGGGGGATTGAAACATCGACGATCTCCGGGTTAATTCCCATCGCCTTGCCTGCACGCAGGGTCACCGGTAGCGTACCCAGTGAGGAGCAGGTTCCCAGCGCGGTTACCGAAGGTTCAATCGCATTTCGCCAGAACGCTTTCACCGCGGGTATTCCACCGCCAATGTAAGAGTAGAGAATAGAGCCGAAAATGTAGTAAACGAGGGTCGCAACCATAAACAGGCCAATCGCCCGGGCAAAGGTCAGCAGTAAGCCGGAGTCCTGGCTGGCCATGGTGGCTGCAAAGTAACAGCCGAGACCAATGGGTGCCACTTTCATAATAATTGCGACAATCTTCATAATCACCATATTCGCGTCTTCCAGCAGAGAAGCGATACGTTTACCCGCCTGTTCCGACTGTCCAATCGCGATCCCGGCAATAATCGCCATAACGATCAGCGCCAGAATATTTGATTTAGAAAACAGACCGATAAAGTCGTTGGTGGTGATCATACTGACAAAATCCATCTTACCGCTGCCGGCCTGAACGGATTGAGAAAGATCGATTGTCACCCCCTGCGCGGGGTTATACCACAGCGCAAGCACCGTAATTCCGGCGGCAGGAATGAAGGCCATCGCAATAGAGACGATAAAAATTATCGCCATGATGCGTCCCAGTCGTTTCAGGTCAGTCATACTGGCAATAGACGACATAACGCTGATTCCTACCAGGGGAACGATAATCATGAATAACAGGTTAAGAAAAATCTGGCCTATTGGTTGAAGTTGACTGGCAAATGTCGGTGCATAAATACCGAACAATCCGCCAATAACCAGAGCGAGTAATAAAATAATAGAAGATCGGTAGGGTTCGAGTCGTGACCACATAACAGGCACCTTTTAATTTAAACAATGTTAAATGAGATGGGTTTCACAATTTTTAGCCTTTCTTTTTTGCCTCCTTGTTGTTTTGTGATGCAACTCACTTAAGTTGTTATTATTTCATTTTGTCAGCAAGTTGTTTCCTGTGATTCAATAGTTGCATGTTTCAATTGCGAATGTAACGGTCCATTCGTACCGTTTTAGCAAATCACTTATGAATTAAAGGAAACAATGAGCACACCTGTTTCTCTCAAACACTTAGAGTTCTTTATCAAGATTGTGGATTGCGGTGGATTGTCCGAGGCAGCTGCTCAACTTAACGTTTCCCCTTCAGCAGTAAGTAAAAGTCTGGCGGCGATGGAGGATACACTTGGCACGACCTTAATTAAACGCACGACCCGTAGCATTACATTAACCGATGCAGGGCAATATTTATTTAACCGTGCAACGAAATTACTTAACGAATTTGATGAAACGTTAAATACGACTTCAGGTTATTATCACAGACCACAAGGCGAATTACGTATAACCTGTTCAATTGCCTTTGGGTATTCTCGTCTGGTCAACCTTGTGGATAAATATCGTACCCAGTATCCAGATGTGAACCTCTACATCGACCTCAACGATAACTTCATTAACCTGAACGAAACAGATTTTGATATCGCTCTGCGTATATCTACCGCGCCGCCACAAAACTATGCCATGCGTAAACTGGTACCGATTCGTTGGGCCTACTGCGCATCCCCCAGATATCTGGCAAAAAAAGGGATGCCACTGCGTCGTGCCGACCTCGTGGATCACGATTGCCTGGTCTATCCCGGGCTCACGCCGGTGATAAAAGTCGCGGATGAACAGGAGCGGTTGCATCAACTGAAGCTACATATGCCAATTCAGGCTAACAGTAGTCTGGTTCTGTTGAAATCGGTACTGGAAGATCAGGGGGTGGCTTACCTGCCAACATATCTGATTGGCGATCATATTCGAAAAGAGGAGATTACGCCATTGATGCTCGATGGAACCATTACCTGCGAAACACATACCCTCTATGCTCTCTATTTCCCTAGCAAGTACAGCAACCCGAAAGTACGCTCATTTATTGATTTTCTGATTAAGGAACTAGGAACGCTTCCCGCCTGGGATAACTGGATACCCAATTAAATGAATTGTAAGTCTGGAAATGAGCAAGTAAAGAGGGGCGGTTTCAGTGAACTGTGCATCCCGGATTTCTTCGTGACTACAGCTGAGTCACACCCTGAAATTTCACGTCTCATGACTATTCCTAGCAAGTCAGAGAGGATACCTGAATACCGGAAAGGCAAATTGATCCACGGCTGCTTCGTCCCTCATATATAAGCGTACAGATGACCATAAAGCTTTACACTGTAAGGGACAGGAGAAGACGCACGGTCCCTTTTAAGTCATGACGCGGCTGCATACAATAGCGCCACGTTATAAGTAGAGGTAAATGATAATGTTGTTCTGGAAAAAAATGGTGAAAAAGATCGATGTTTTTGTATCGTTGCTCGCACCACGTTACTTCCGGGTGTAAATCTGGCGAGCCCGACAGGCGCTGCGCTGTCGGGCACAGGCCCCTCCTCAGCGTTGGCGGACTTTTTTTCGGCGCAACCCGCATCTATGTATCATTCGCACCCATGCCCGCATCCAGGTAAAGCGGTACACAAGAGGATTTTGCCAGTACAGTAACGTCAGAAACATAGCGCCCCCTTTCCCCCTCTCTGTATCCTTCACTAGCGAAACGCAGGCAGTAAACCAAAGACATCCAGCACAACCGTCAGATAGACAATTCCCCCGCAGACGATAATCATATTGAGTACGGCATTACTGCAGGGTGCGGTATAGCTGGCGGTGGCAAAACGTCGACGCGCGGCTTTCACCAGGAATGGCGGCAGGATTACGCTCCAGATAGTAAACGCCAGCCCGGCATAGCCAATCGCATGAACAAAGCCGTTCGGGAAAAAGAAACAGACCGCTGCAGGTGGAAAATATGTTATCAGCGCAGTTTTCAGGCGCCCCACGCCGTTATCCGGGAAGTGGAATAAATCAGCAATATAATCAAACAGGCCAAGCGTCGCTGCAAGCAGGGAACTGGCTACTGCAAAATTGCCAAAAAAGGTAAGGATGAGATCCATATAAGGGCTGGTAAACAGGCCGCTGATCGCCTCGACAAAGACATCAATATTGCCGCCTTTGGCAATGATCGGTGGAAATTCAGCACGACTGATATTGCCCATGGTCACCGCCAGCCAGAAGATGTACAGCATGACGGCGAACAGCGTACCGATAATTATTGAACGAGTAATATGCCGTATGCCGCCCGCACCATACAGCTTGACCAGACTGGGCACGTTGCCATGGAAACCAAATGAAATAATGCAAAACGGCAATGTCATCAGAATATACGGTGCATACTGCGCATCGGGTAAGGCGAAAGCCACACTGTCCAACAGCTTCGCGACTTCAATGTACCCTACCAGCCCGGAAAAGGTGGCAAAAAAAGCGACGAACTTACCAATAATGAGAATGGTGGTGATCCGACCGACCAGTAGCGAGCTATACCATGCGATGGCCCCGACCAGCATACTGACGACGATTACGGAAATATTGGCAGGAAAGCGAAGGCCGCTATATTTGAATACCGTTTGGGCCATTACTGCGGACGATCCGGAAATATAGGCATAGTTCAAAATATACAGCACAAAGCCAAAAGCGATACCGACCACGACATTCCACTTTCGCCCCAGTAAATCCTGGGTAAAGGTATTGAAACTGGCACCTGCGCCATAGTGCAGATTTACTTCAACCAGCATCAGGCCGGTTAATAACATCATAATGGAAACAGCAAGAAGAATAACAGAGGCACCGGAAAACCATACCCCGGCCATGGCAATGGGCAAAGAGAACATCCCCCCCCCCACCACGGTGGCAATGACCAGCATCGTACCGCTGGTTAGTCCGGGGGTTCTATTCTTAGGTTCAATAGAATTAATATCCATGATAAATGTTCCTGTTGACTAATATTTATAATTACGGCTGTCATGTATACATCTTAGGATAATGATAAGGTTGAAGTCAGGCTTGAAGTTTTTGAATGAGCTAAGGTTACGGGCAGAGAAATTATTTCCTGTGGCGAAATATTAAAGATAAAAAAGCCCCATCCATTGATGGGGCCAGTCAGGCCGTTTAGATATAATCAAAACGAGCAGTAAAGAATCGAAGCTGCTTAGGTTCATAAATAAACTTCAGCCCACGAATATCTTCTTTGTGTTGGTAGAGTTTTATAATACCGTCCGCCACTATATCCATATGCGCATAAGTATAGACACGGCGCGGGATCGTCAGACGGACCGTTTCAAGTTTTGGACGGTGGTGATCGCCCGTCTCTTTGTTTCGACCTGCTGAGATAATCCCGCGCTCCATGCTACGAACGCCTGTTTCCATGTAAATACTTGCCGCGAGACTCTGCGCCGGGAACTGGTCCTGCGTCAGATGTTCGCAGAAACGTCGGGCATCCAAGAATACAGCATGTCCACCAATCGGTTCAACAATTGGCACGCCAGCAGCTTTCAATTTATCGCCCAGGTAGCGAACCTGCTTCACGCGATGCTCAATGTACTCAAACTGCATCGCTTCGCGCAGGCCGATCGCCATAGCTTCCATATCACGGCCAGCAAGACCGCCATAAGATGGCATCCCTTCATATACCACTACCAGCTCTTTTGCGGCTGAGAACATCTCATCATCATTCATGCAGAGGAAGCCGCCGATATTCACCAGGCAATCTTTTTTACCGCTCATGGTACAGCCATCAGCATAGCTGAACATTTCGTGGACAATCTCTTTGATGCTCTTGTTTTCGAAGCCCTTTTCCTGTTCTTTAATGAAGTAGGCGTTTTCGACACAGCGGGTGGCATCGTAGAAGACCTTAATACCGTTAGCCTGTGTTAATTCACGTACCGCGCGCATATTAGCCATGGAGACGGGTTGTCCTCCCGCCAGGTTCACGGTAACGGCCAGACAAATATAGGCAATATTCTCTGCGCCTTTTTCGTCAATCAGTTTCTGCAATTTTTTAAGATCGATATCACCTTTAAAAGCGATATTTAAACCTGCATCGTGCGCTTCATCACGGACGATATCCACAAATGTCGCACCATTTATTTCCTGATGATAACGCGTGGTGGTAAAGTACATATTGCCAGCAACATATTGCCCCGGTTTAATTGCCAACTGAGATAACAAGTTCTCTGCGCCTCGTCCCTGGTGAGTAGGCACAATATGTTTAAAGCCAAAAAGTTCCTGAACCGTCCTTTCCAGATGATAAAAGTTTTCGCTGCCTGCGTAAGCCTCATCACCAATCATCATTCCGGCCCACTGCTTATCACTCATCGCATTGGTGCCACTATCTGTCAGCAGATCAATATAAATGTCTTTAGAATTTAAAAGAAATGTATTGTAACCCGCCTCCTGCATTTTCTGAATGCGTTCATCACGGGAAATCATCGATACAGTCTCAACGCTTTTAATACGGAAGGGTTCTGCCGGATAATTCATTATATTTCTCCAGTTAACAGTGGTTACGCTCGTATTAATGTGAGGTAAAACATACCTGGTTCATCAGTTAAAACTGATAAACAATTTATTTCCGCCTCCTGAAACAGAGGTGAAAATAATATGAAGCCACTATGCATGAATTTTTTGATGAAGGAAATACTTTGAGCAACACTCGTTGATGGCATTAACTTTTAAATGTGTAAATATGAGTGACATATATCACACAATTTTTTTTAGTTGTTCATATTTAAGGATTAATTCCCTCACGTTTATTTATAATCACTTTTAAAGCGTTATAATGATGAAAACTTTACTTTCCAGACCGTGTCGCTCGTTTTTAGGTGAATTAATAACCATACTTTTTGTGAGAGAATGATCACTTGCAAAGTTTCTTTTTGTGATGCAAATCACTATAAGTGTAAAGATAAGTGTACACTTAAGAAGTGTTTCAGTGATTGCCACTTTCTTCAGTGATCTCGATAGCAAATCATGCTCTATGTTTTGAAAAAGCATTAATTAGCAGAAACGGGTGAGTTGTGGCAAAACGAGCAGGTGCCGGTTTCAGCCTATTTGGGGTCAGTTTGGATATCGAAACTTATTGAACTATAAAGGCTTCCCCGGCATGTCAACGCCCGTGTTTTTCGTTTCTGTCTGCTTTCAGTAAAAATAAAGGGAGTGGCCGCGGTACTATAAATGGTTTTCGATTCAGGCCTTGATGAAAGACGCGCGTGAGGTTCTTGTTCGTTAAGCGGATACATAGATGCTGTACAATAACCACGGGGTCTGTCCATTTTTCATCCATGAGTGGCAGTTCATATGGTTATTCTTGCTTGTGCTTTAGCTAAGCGAACACAGTCTGAAATTATCACCCTGGTGCAATGATGTCCAGCACAGCCTTGCGTTTTGGCAGCGATGACCACAACAATGCGCCAGTATCCTCTTTTCTCACTCAGTGTTTAAACCCAACGGCTGAACGAGTCAGTCCTTTTATCAGCCCCATCAGGAGACTGCATTAATCAGCTTTTGCCATAAGGAAAAGACTCAGTCATATTTAGTATATATTTTCTTCATTGAATTCCAGGTGTTCCAATAAGTCATCAACACATTGCTGAACCTGAAGTGGTAAAGAATCTTTCTGTGCAGAAACCATGTGTCGCAGGGCATCTGTACTTTGTGGCGCGATGACGCCGAATTCAGATATCTATCCTCGCAGGCGATTATACGTTGCTATTTTCTCTTCGATTAACCCCGGACAAGTGCGGTGCAGGCACTGCATCGCCTGCTGGCTTTCATCTTTTACCGGCACGAATCGCATATGCGGGTCACGGCTGCTACACAAATGGCCTGAGCTTCATTTGCGTCATTTTTCCCTGATTTACCGGCCATGCGGTAAGGAGATACGAAATTTGCGGCCATCAGACGCGGTTAATAACCATACTGCCGGAACAGCCTTGCCCACTAATACGCTCCTGAACGGGCCTCCATTCCGATAATGCAGGGTGGCAAACTTGTAATCAGAGCAGGAAGAGCAACACGTGATAACTGGTGTTTTACCAGAACAGTTTTTCCATTCTGGTCAACATCGTGAACAGCAAATTCATTTTTAGCAAGGTTGATACCGACAGTAGTGAGATGATAATGAATCTCTCCGGGTTTGTTTACCCCATGATTGCACAAGAGTTAATCAGGCACACAACTAGGGGAAGTCCCTTCCATTTGTTAAGGTCATTTTTGTACTGACTGACATCAACAGGTCGTAAAGGACGGTACCTCCCTTCAGCCTGCTTCTTATTGTTCCGCCAGATATAGTCTCCAGTCAGATTAATATGCTCCCAGCCCAGTGGAGACAAGTGTGACAGCAATTACCCATACAGATATACCCCCTTATTTTACAGAAGGTTAATGGCGTATTCTGTTTATAAGGTATTCCAGAATGTGACCACGGCGGAGAGCAACGTAAGCCCACTGGCGCGGTAACTCTGGTTTTCAAGGCCTCTACTCCTTATTACGCCTATACGATGCATAAAAACTGCTCTGGCAAGGGCATTTCCCTCTGAACATCTACGATTCATTAATTTTCCTCATTTTTAATATATTTAATGAGGCATTGTGCCGATGTGGCTTTTGTTGATACTTTTAATTAACTTTTTACTGATATCAACATTGCATTCAGCCATATGCTTTATCACGTGACACTGCCATCTTTTTTATTGTTTTATAATAATCCGCACCATGCATTAGAGGCAGATACGTAATAAGTAACCTCATTAATATAAAGCTAATAAATAAAAACACAATGACAGCCATTATTTTCCGCCTCGTTGTTTTGTCATCTTTATTTGGTTGCAACAGCATTGACTCCGAATCTATCACTATATGAGGCATTTATGAAAACAGTGGGTTATGCAGCGCACGCTTCCGGCGCGAAACTGGTTCCCTGGCATTTCGAGCGTCACGATTTACGTGAAAACGACGTCGCCATTGAAATTCTCTATTGCGGTGTTTGTCACTCAGACCTGCATACGGTCAATGGAGACTGGGGGCCACAGACATACCCATTGATCCCGGGTCACGAAATTGTAGGGGTTGTGACGTCAACAGGACAGAACGTCAAAAAATATCATGTGGGCGATCATGTTGCCGTTGGCTGTATGGTGGATAGCTGTATGCACTGCGATCAGTGTGAACATGGTGAAGAACAGTTCTGTCGTAACGGGATGACGCCGACCTACGGCGCGCCGGATCGGATTGGCGGCGAAGTCACTCAGGGCGGCTACTCCAGACATATTGTTGTGCGCGAAGAGTTTGTGCTGCGCGTACCGGAAAATATGGACCTGGCGAAGACCGCGCCGATTCTTTGCGCCGGTATCACCACCTTCTCTCCACTGCGTACCTGGAATATTGGCCCGGGCAGTCGCGTTGGCGTGATCGGGCTAGGTGGTCTGGGCCATATGGCGGTTAAGCTGGCCGTGGCGATGGGAGCCGAGGTAACGGCCATCAGCCGCACAAAAAACAAAGAGGAAGAGGCCAAAGCGCTGGGCGCAAAAGGCATTCTGCCTTCCTCCGATGCCCAGGCATTGCAGGCCTCAGCCTGTGCTTTCGATTTAATTATTGATACTGTGCCCGTTAAGCATGACCTTAATATTTATACTCCGCTGTTAGATATTGATGGCTCGTTAGTCATAGTCGGCCAGATTGGTCTGATGGAGGAACCGCTGACCGTCCCTCTGGTTATGGGGCGCCGCCGCGTTGCTGGTTCGCTGATTGGTGGTATTGCGGAAACCCAGGAAGTACTGGATTTCTGTGCGACGCATAATGTCTATCCTGAGTGCGAAATGATTCAAATCGATCAGATTAACGATGCTTTTGCCCGTCTTGAACAGGGAGATATGTCGCACCGTTTCGTTATTGATATGGCATCACTGAGCGCAGAATAAGCACATATCCTGAAGCGGTAGCACATGATTGCTACCGCTTATTCAACACGAAAATAGCAGCGGCCACAGTCGCAATTAATGAATTTTTTTCATTTTTCTATTCTGATAACCGGTATTAACAAGCTGTTTTATTCAGTTAAAAATAGCTGAAAACATCTGTGATCGGGTGGTTGGTCATGCTTCTCTATTCTAAAACACAAACGGTATTGCCCGGACTTTTGGGTTGGCTGGTACTGGCTTTGATCACGATATTTCCGGCTGCGGCGATCGCACGTCATACACAGGAAAAACCTATGAAGTTACGCATCATTTTCGACGACAAGACGGTTACCGCAACTCTCAATGACAGTCAGACAAGCCGTGAATTTGCAGCACTTTTACCGCTTACGCTGAAGCTGAAAGATTATGCCGGGGAGGAGAAAATAAGCGATTTACCCGGCCGATTGTCTACCGCGGGTTCCCCGGCAGGGACGGCCGCGAAAAAAGGGGATATTACGATTTATGCCCCGTGGGGAAATCTGGCTATTTTCTATAAACCACATGGCTATGCGAACGGCTTAATTAAAATAGGACAGTTAGATGAGCCAGACGCTTTGCCCATCCATACTGACATGTTGAGCGCCAGATTCGAACTTGCTGACTGAGTAATCATCTCCCCGAACAGCGCTTTTATCGGCATCGCCGTCACGTTGTTCTGCGGGCGTTTAATCACCATGTTAATACCTTTTCTGTTCCGGTAGTGGACTAGCCGTTTCATTTACAAAAGGAGAGTATGATGATCCGTTTCACCTCTGTAGCCACATCATTATTGTTATTCACAGGTATGTCCGCATACGGCGAAACTGCCACTTCAGCTCAAATGAAACTGTCGCAAACCGGCAGTCGTGCAACGATTGCCGAACCGGCCGAACACTTTACCGGGCGTGCCTATATTGACCCGCTCTTTTCTCCGGTAGCACCACAAAGAGCGGGGGCGGCCTGGGTCACCTTCGTACCCGGTGCGCGTTCTGACTGGCATACTCACCCGCTTGGACAGACACTGGTTATTACCTCCGGCACAGGCTGGGTCCAGGAGTGGGGCGGGGAAAGAAAAACCGTACACGCAGGGGATGTCATTCAATGTCCGCCAGGGGTTAAACACTGGCATGGCGCAACGGACAAAACCACCATGGTACATATGGCCATTCAGGAATCGAATGAGAAAGGTGAAAACGTAAACTGGCTTGAAAAAGTCAGCGATAAACAGTATCTGCAGGCAGGAGAACATCAATGATAAACAGGATATTCCTGGTCATTGTGTCTCTGTTATTGCTGAGCGGATGCGTTTCTCATACTACGCAAAACAGGAGTCCGAAAATGATACCAGAAGATACCCACACCGCCGTGGCTGCTGTCGCGCCCGCAATGGCGGCTTATGCTGAACGATTTATTGAAAAGGATCTCTGGAATCGTCCTGAATTGTCGCGTCGCGACCGCAGCCTGGTGACGATAGCGGCGCTGATCAGCCGTAATGATACCAGTGAGCTCCCCCACTACCTTAATGTGGCGCTGGACAGCGGCGTAAAGCCCGCGGAAATCTCCGAGACCATCACCCATTTAGCATTTTACGCCGGCTGGCCAAATGCCACATCTGCGGCTTTGGTGGCGCGTGACGTATTTGCGCAACGCCATATCACTACAGCGTCATTGCCGGATGAGAAGGTGGAGTTTCTTCCTCTGGATAAAGAGGCGGAAAACAAACGTGCCACCATGGTCGAGTCCAACTTTGGCAAGGTATCGCCTGGCGTGGTGAAGTACACGACGGATGCGCTATTCCTTGATTTGTGGCTGCGGCCAGGCCTGGCGCCACGAGACAGAAGTCTGGTAACCGTCAGCGCACTGGTGACCGCCGGACAAGTGGCGCAGGTGCCTTATCATCTTAACCGGGCAATGGATAATGGTCTGACCCAGACGCAGGCCTCAGAGGTGTTGACCCAGCTGGCCTTTGTGGCGGGCTGGCCAAACATTTTCTCCGCATTACCCGTCTTTAAAGAGGTGTTAGCAGGCAGAAATCCGGCCTGACCGATAACAGGTTACAAGAGGCCATGCCCTTTTTTCAGGGGCTGGCCTCAGCAGCGAAGCCACCGAAAGCTATGCCGGCGGGAGAGCATTCAGGGATGTTTGTAGTGGCGCAGCGCGTCAACAACGAGCTGGAAGGCTTTCGAAAGGTTTCGGTTTTCCGGATAGTAAATGTAGTAACCGTCCCAGTAAGGGCACCAGTCTTCAAGGACGCTAATCAGTTCGCCACTGGCAATCTGTTTTTCAGCGAGATCGCGGGGAATATGTGCCAGTCCGTATCCTTCTGTTGCGGCCTGAAGGTTCTGATAAATACGACTGAACACCAGCTGGCCGCTGACCTTGACGTTCAGGCTCTTTCCCTCTTTTTCAAACTCCCAGACATACAGATTACCGTGGGTGGGAAAACGCAGGTTGATACAGTTATGATCGATAAGATCATTGGGGTGCTTCGGATAAGGGTGGCGGGAAAAATAGTCAGGAGAACCCACGACGGCAAAGCGCACATCCGGGCCGATACGCACTGAGATCATGCCGTTGGATATTTGCTCACCGAGACGCGTTCCTGCATCAAAGCGCCCGGACACAATATCTGTCAGGGCATAATCATCAATCAGCTCGAGAGTAATATCCGGATATTCCCTGAGAAGTGGCTCAAGTTTTGGCCAGATGACAGATCCAATCGCATAATCGGATGTGGAAATGCGCACGGTTCCGGCGGCCTTACTGTTGAGATCCTTCAGCGACTGCAATCGGTCCTGGATCCCATCAATGTAGGGTCCCAGGTCATCCAGCATGGTTTGCCCGATATCGGTCAACGCGATACTGCGGGTGGTACGGGTCAGGAGTTTCATTCCCAGACGGGATTCCAGGGTTCGCATGCTGTGGCTGAGGGCAGACTGTGATACGCCTAAATGTGCTGCCGCTTTGGTAAAGCTTTTTTCACGTGCGACCATGATAAACGCTGTTAAATCATTAAGGTTTTCCCGCGCCACTCCACACCCTCACTTATGAAAATTTCTCATTACTACATCCTGAACTATTGTATTTTAACAGTAAATGGATTCAGGCAGAATATCTTTACGGAACATTTACTGCCTTCAAATTAAGCCAAAAGCGCAGGAGAGAAACATGCCACATCTTGATCTTCATTTTAACCCGCGTGAGTTATCTGATGAAGAAATTGCAAAGATGGCTGATGAACTCTGCAAGGTACTGAAAAGCTATCTGGCTACTTCAGATAGCGCCATTTCGATTGCGCTGACTCGCGTTTCAGCAGATGACTGGAAAGAGACAGTCTACGATCCCATTATTGCCCCTCGATTGGGAACGTTATTTAAAAATCCTGGTTATACGCTCTGAGTATCATCAGACTGCATTGAGGTATCTGTATGGTTAAATATGATTTTAGTGGCAGGGTGGCGCTGGTCACCGGCGCGGCTTCTGGAATGGGACTGGAGACGGTAAGGGCATTTTGTGAGTCTGGCGCGACGGTTGTCATGGCGGATATTCGTCAGGACATATTATACCGGGAAGCGGATGCGCTGAGGGCCGAAGGTTACACTGTAAAAACTGCTTTATGCGATGTGTCTGATGAAGACCAGGTCAGACATATGATTGAAGAAACCGTACGGGAGTTTGGTCAAATTGATGCTGCCTATAACAATGCCGGTATCCAAAGTCCGATAGCTGAAACAGCAGATGCCGGCAGTGAAGAGTTTGATCGTGTCAATGCGATCAACCTGCGCGGTGTATGGAACTGTATGAAATATGAACTTCAGCAAATGCGTCGTCAGAAAAGTGGGGCGATCGTTAATTGCTCCTCTCTTGGTGGACTGGTCGGAATTGCCGGCCGCGGTGTTTATCATGCGACCAAACATGGTGTACTGGGGCTGACAAAAAGCGCCGCGCTCGAATATGCCGCGCGGGGAATACAGATTAATGCAGTCTGCCCGGGCATTATCCGCACGCCAATGGTTGAAGATATGCTCAACAGTGAACCGGAGGCGATGGACCAACTGATGAAATTACAACCGATAGGGCGTCTGGGCGAAGCGGAAGAGGTTGCCCGTGCTGTGCTGTGGTTGTGCAGTTCTGATGCCAGTTTTGTCACCGGACAGGCTCTGGCCGTTGATGGTGGATATACCGTTCAGTAACCCTTTACAGATATTCTCTGCACTCTTAGCCCTTAATTATGAACGAGAGCGTTTTCGTTTAGTCCGCATCCGGGTGTGCCAGATTGATTCGTTATCTGCAGCAATACAGCCCGGTTTTCGCTTATATTTTAGAACGATGCCGTTAACTGAATGGAGGTACTCTACCGTGGAATATTCAGTATTAAGTAACAACCTGAAAATGCCGATGGCAGGCTTTGGTGTTTTTCAGGTAACCGATAAAGAAGAATGTAAACAGTCTGTATTGAATGCGATTCGTACTGGCTATCGTCTTATTGATACCGCCGCGGTATACGGCAATGAAGATGCAGTTGGTGACGCCGTTCGTGAAGCCATTGCTGAGGGGGTGTGCACCCGCGAAGATTTGTTCATTACCTCAAAACTGTGGGTACAGGACATGGCCAGCTACGATACGGCCAAAGGGGGTATTGATGCCTCCCTGGAGAAATCGGGGCTGCAATACTTTGACCTCTACCTACTCCACCAGGCAATGCGTGACTATTTCAGCGCCTGGCGTGCGCTTGAAGATGCCTATGATGCCGGTAAGCTTAAAGCGATTGGGGTATCTAATTTTTATGCTCACGTTTTAGCCAACTTCTGCGAAACCGTCAGGATCAGACCAATGGTCAATCAGGTTGAACTGCATCCTTATTTTGCGCAACCCGCTGCGCTTGAAACCATGAAATATTACAACGTTCAGCCGGAAGCCTGGGCACCGTTAGGCGGCGGAAGGCATAAGCCGTATGAAAATGAGATGCTTCAGGGAATTGCTGACGCACATAAAAAAACTATAGCCCAGGTCGTTCTGCGCTGGAATGTTCAGCGTGGCGTTACGGTCATCCCCAAATCCACTCATCAGGAACGTATTGCAGAGAACTTCGCCATCTGGGATTTCACATTGACTGAGAGTGAAATGGCGCAAATCAGCACGCTCGATTTAGGCTATGTCGGTGATGCCGTGAAGCACTTTAACCCTGAATTTGTGCGTGGTTGTCTTGGCGTAAGAATTCATGATTGATCCTGCTATGTTCAGGCCAACAGAGTGGTGAAAGCAATAGGTATAATAACTCCATCCCCCATTAAACGAGTGGAAGAATGGAAATACAAGTGCCTGTCCACTCTGTATATCCGTCACTCTGTTATCTTTATGGAGGGCCTGAATACGGCATACCTGAGAAGAACTGTAGCCTTTTGCTTCTGCGGTTTCGCGGATACTCGGTTACATTACAGAAGAAGCCCCCTCCTTAATACATCCATAATCCTGTTAACTGCTGGCATAATGGTGTTTATTTACTTAGGGGGAGCTTCAATTATTTAACAACGTGTCAGAACGATCCTTCGCCGGGCATACAACATTTCCTGAGATAGCTGGAAATCATATTCCGCAGCTGTCAGCTTTCGCGATTTAAGTATTTTCATTGTGACGCCAGTTATTTTCCCTGATGCAATCCCTCTCTGGACTTCGCCTGCGCTCAGCATCAGTTGCTTTTGCAAAATTGTCAGCAGACGAACCTGAAATGGGCGAGAAATTCTCACTCTGACCCTAACCCGGCTTTGCCCGCCCAGATTCGCCAACCACTGCTCCCGGACGCAAAAACCGGGCCGCCCCGATAGCTCGGCGTTGTTACGCTTCAGGGTCGCGATGTCACAGGCAAAATGTTGAACCGTGGTGGCATCGTTCGTCATCAGACGATGATGAAGCTGCCGGTCAATTTTACTGACTGGCAGGCGCGAAAACAGGGAAATATTCCAGGTGTAATCGCAGTGAATACATTTATAGATACTCCACACGTCAAGCAGCTTCTTTTGCGAATTTACCCGAAATGCCCCAGAAGGCGTGAATTCACGTTTAGTACTGCATGAAGGGCAGCGTTTCGTGATGCGCTGATATCCCACAGGCGTGACAGTCCATGTAACTTTCATAGCATAACCTTTTTTAACCTATACAAAACTTAATCCGTACGGAACGGACCATGAATGTTTATGTGTGAAAAATATTTATGAGATATTTTTTCAGTGGGTTAAAAAAAGATTTCCAACGTTACAATCCTGTCGACGCTCAAAGAGATAAGTCGAGCCTATCAAAGCGGGTAATAACGAGTAAATGAGCTCAATCAATGTTCATAAAGGTTACGGCAGGATCTATCGCTTTTAAGCGCTAAACGCCGTTCGTACATTCGGTATGATTACAAGTCAATCAAACGACAGAAGAAGCGCAATATGACTCAACACGAAAAGTAATACCTGGCCTTAGGAATGCAGATGCTCGCATCTGATGCACGTAATGCAAATGTTATAACGTATTGCTGAGGGCAAGGCTTTACCTGAAGTAAATGCCTTACAGGGAGTTATGAAAAAATTTAAATATAATGATTAAAAACAGGAGGCCCGTAACCGGGCCAGCCTGTTTCTCGACTAAATTTTCTCCACAGGGAACTGTATTTCAGTCATCCACTCCGCTGTGCCTTTTTTATTCCAGATGCCATCGATGTAGCTTTCCCTTGGTGAATTTATCAACAAATACCCATTGTCTTCAATCCACTGCATAAGATAGATGTAAGCATTTCTTAATGTATCATATGGCCCTTTGTGTATTACAGTCACAGCAGTAATGGCAGGAATAACCTGGAAAACAATATCCTTTGCGTTTTTGCCAAAATCATCAACAGCTTCACAGAACTCCACATCCATATTTTTCTCTTTGTACTCTTTATCATGATAAAGGGTGAAACAATATGGCGGGGTCGCCAGAGTTAAATCTGGATTTGCCTTCACAACCTCTTGCCCTATAGGCGGAATTAATTTGATATACGAGGAAAAATCAGGAACAATGAAACGTCTTGAGTAAACAATACACTCAGGAATCTCTTTTAAAACGGCCTGATACAGCATAATCCTGTCCTTTTTTTTATATTGCAAAAAGTGGTTAATTCGGGAGAGCATGTCGTTCATATCCCGAATTTGTTGCTCTAATTCAAGGCGTCGCTGTTCAATTATCTGATAGGAGTTTTTTCCCTGAGTAAGCGTTACTATTTCAGTTATTGTAAATCCCAGTTGACGTAAACTCGCAATCTGATGAAACTTCATTAATTGTTCAGAAGTATAAAATCGATAACCATTCTCAGGATTGATATAGGCAGGAACAAGCAAACCGATTTCATCATAGTAATGAAGCGTTTTTATCGTCACACGGCAGATTTTTGAAAACAGCCCTATTTGATACATATAGTCCTCTCCCTGAATGAGTATGTGGACCTTACAGTCTTACCTTACAGGAGAGTCAACTACAAACTGACGAATATTATGTGGAGACATCCTTAGCAGTTGTAACCTGAACTATACCGATTCTTCAGACGCCACGATGGAAGAAGGTGAACTTGCAGGGCTACCTGACAGCAATGATTGCCTGGGCACATATAGCAGACGAATAAGCCGTATCTTTTTTGCTCAAAAAAGATTGACAACCATCTCATGAACTAGTTTACTGGTACAATAATTAAACCGACAGGTATCGAACGATGACATTCACAATGATGACTTTGCATGGCTGGTGGCGCACTTCCCGATAACGGGCAGTATCGACACTTCCGCAGTTCGCATATCGATACCCTGCCCGCCTTGAGCGGGCTTTTTTGTACCCAAATTTTAGTCATACACGAAAAGTATCTCGCGTAACCGCAGCCAGGAAGCGCTGCACAGCCACTGAATTCACTTCACGTTCAGAGACCTGAACCGCAGCACCGGGCCCGGTTTCCAGGCCCTGCGCAGACATCAAGGAGCAATAATGCGTACCCTACTTAACCCACGCTTTGGCGAATACGGCGGAATGTACGTCCCGCAAATCCTTATCCCCGCCCTGCTTCAGCTTGAAGATGCTTTTGTTAGCGCACGGCAAGATCCGGCATTTCAGGCCGAGTTTTCTGACCTGTTGAAAAACTATGCAGGACGTCCTACCGCGCTGACTCTGTGTCGCAATCTCATCCGAGGTACCCGTACGACGCTGTACCTCAAACGTGAAGATCTGCTCCACGGCGGGGCCCACAAAACTAATCAAGTGCTGGGCCAGGCACTTCTGGCTAAGCGTATGGGGAAAACAGAGATCATTGCCGAGACAGGTGCGGGACAGCACGGCGTAGCATCCGCCCTCGCCAGTGCGCTGCTTGGCCTGAAATGCCGCATTTACATGGGCGCAAAGGACATAGAGCGTCAGTCACCAAACGTCTTTCGCATGCGTCTGATGGGGGCAGAGGTCATCCCGGTGCACAGTGGCTCGGCTACCCTGAAAGATGCCTCCAACGAGGCGCTCCGCGACTGGTCTGGTAGCTATGAAACCGCGCATTTCATGCTGGGTACGGCCGCCGGCCCTCACCCCTTTCCGACCATCGTTCGTGAATTTCAGCGGATGATTGGGGAGGAGACCCGGAGGCAGATTCTGGATAAAGAAGGCAGTCTGCCGGATGCCGTTATCGCCTGCGTAGGTGGGGGATCTAACGCGATTGGTATGTTTGCCGACTTCATTGATGAACCGAGTGTCAGGCTGATCGGCGTGGAGCCTGCAGGTCATGGCATTGAAACCGGAGAACATGGCGCACCGCTGAAGCACGGTCGCACGGGCATCTATTTCGGAATGAAATCGCCGATAATGCAGACCGATGAGGGACAAATCATTGAGTCCTGTTCTATTTCGGCGGGGCTGGATTTCCCCTCCGTCGGACCACAGCATGCGTATCTGAACAGCATCGGGCGTGCCGACTATGTCTCCGCGACCGATGATGAAGCACTGGACGCCTTTAAAACCCTGAGCCGGGAAGAAGGCATTATTCCGGCCCTGGAATCCTCTCATGCGCTCGCGCATGCCCTGAGAATGATGCGTGAACATCCTGATAAAGAACAGCTGCTGGTGGTTAATCTCTCAGGTCGGGGAGATAAGGACATTTTTACCGTTCACGATATTCTGCACGCACGAGGAGAAATGTGATGGAACGCTATAACACTCTGTTTAATGAGCTTAAAACCTGTGGAGAAGGTGCTTTTGTTCCCTTTGTAATGTTAGGAGATCCCAATCCAGAGCAGTCGCTCCGGATTATCGATACTCTGATTGCTGGAGGAGCAGATGCACTGGAACTGGGGATCCCTTTTTCGGACCCGCTGGCCGATGGACCAACGATTCAGAATGCTGCGCTGCGGGCTTTTGCTGCCGATGTTACGCCTAACCTCTCTTTTGAGATGCTGGCCAATGTTCGACAAAAACACCCACGCATCCCTATTGGCCTGCTGGTGTATGCCAATCTTATATTCAATCGAGGCATTGATGCGTTTTACGCCGAATGCGCGCAAGTCGGAATAGATTCGGTGCTGGTCGCGGATGTACCGTTCGAAGAGTCGCAGCCATTCCGTCAGGCCGCTATGCGCCACAATGTCGCGCCCATTTTTATCTGTCCTCCCAATGCGGAAACCAAATTGCTCATGGAGATTGCCCGTCACGGCCAGGGCTATACCTATCTGCTGTCCCGCGCTGGGGTTACGGGTACCGAACTGGGAGCATCAAAGCCGCTGCAACATTTGGTTGAAGCACTGGCAAATCTTCAGGCCCCTCCGGCGCTGCAGGGATTTGGTATTTCCACACCCGACCAGGTAGCGGAAGCGATGAAAGCCGGCACGATGGGTGCCATCTCAGGCTCCGCCGTCGTCAAAATTATTGAGAAACATAGAGAGAATGATGTTGTGATGCTGAATGAACTGAGGGCGTTTGTTATAAGCATGAAGGCAGCAACGCGTCGGGTTTAAGACTATAAGCTTTGCCTGTCTTTATCGACAGGCAAAGCTTATGAGGAGGGATGCCAGGCGTTCTGATTTCAGAGCTTGTCTGTCATGCCTGTGCTTATCAATATAGCCCGCGAACATCCGGCCCCAGAATGTCTTTAACCTCAAACGATAAATGGCTGTAGCAATGGCTCGAAAAAAACACCATCATTCGCTAAAGATAACTTGTGGATACAGTGCAGATTAATCACGCTGCTTAAATCCGGAAATTCCCTTGGCCGGGGTGTGATTGCTTTGATAACTCTTCGAAAGAATTAGCTCTCCAGCTCGCCTGCCAGTTAGCAGGACTGGATAGTCCTGCTTTATTTATTATTTGGCCGATATTGATCAAATAAACACTAAACAACTGCTCATTTAGTATGGATATACTGTTTTTATTCGTTAACCTAATCCGGCTAATAAACAAACAGCACCCAGGAGATGGCTGTCGTTCAGGAATGGAAGTATTTTGGCCACCCGAGGCCTTCTTTCTTACCTTCCTAACCATTATGCAAACCCCGTGGGGGCTAACCTTGCTCACAGTGACCTTGTTTATGGAATAACTCTTATTCCTGACTGACAGAGTCTGAATAAGGAAATGAACCATGGATAACTATACGCTACATCGTGGCAGACTTATCGATCGTATCCAGCTCGTGGTAAACAACTTTGACGCAAGCAAAGCGTTTTACACTGCTGTCCTGGCGGAACTTAAGATCCCCCTCGTTATCACCGATGACGATTATATCTGGGCGGATGTGATAACGGCGCACCTGCCGAACGAACCTATCATCCCGGATACTATGCCGCTTTTGTTCTGGATCCGGACGGTAACAACATCGAAGCTGTTTACCATGGTGAGGGCGATCGCAGTGCCCGTTCTGTAGAAATCAGCTTCACTGTCTGAGAAAGCAGGGAGCATCTTTTGCCCCAGTAGCCCCCCGGAAACCGCAATGGAGAGCTTTATCTATGACCGTTATTCCGTTATCAGCCCTTGAATGCAGCATTACTGAGCTGTGCCGTATTCTTGCAGACAGCTTTAATGAATCATTGACCCCGTTTGCGTTGCCACCGGAAATGTTTGCCTCACGTTTCATTTCCGAAGGACTCAGCCTTGAAGACTCGTTTGTCTGGCTGGTCAACGATAACCCGGCGGCAATAGCCATCGTAACCCGCAGAATGGACAAAGCGCGTCTGGCCGCATTTGGTGTGCTGCCTGAGTACCGGAGCCAGGGACTGGCAAAACAGATGCTTACTCCTCTGTTAACCTCATTAAAAGAGAAAAAGTTATCCAGCGTGAGGCTGGAAGTGATGTGCGAAAATACCCGGGCCATCGCTCTCTATCACGCACTCGGTTTTCAGATTCGCCGACATCTGTGCAAATACCGGGGAGATCCCCACTCCCGTCTGGAAATACCTTCAGGGGATATGGAATCCACGGCTGTTGATGACTTCCTGCGTACCGTCTGGTCTGCACCAGAGGATAATCTTCCCTGGCTGGCCAGTCCCCTGCCGCTCCTGACGATTCCCTGCACCATTCTCAGGGATAACGAACATGCCTGGTGTGCTGTCGCTGAGTTCATGGGACAACCTCAGCTCCGCTGTCTGTTTGTGGAACCGGCGTATCGTTACCAGGGACGGGCTAAAACAATGCTGAAGAAAATCAATGCCAGATGGCCTGGCATCGGTACATCAGCCGCGATCCCTGAAACGCTGACACCATTATTTACTGCGGCGGGTTATCAGGCTGAACCGTTATGCCAGTTTGAAATGGAACTGACATTTTAAACTATCGTTATGCTGCGTTCCGCATGACAGGAGAACAATGATGAGTTGCAGGTTTGAATGGATCAATGAGCCCGCCGTATGGTGCTACGAAAATAACGCGCTGTCGGTATTCACTGATTATCATACTGATTTCTGGTGCCGTACCTGGTACGGGATTGAGCGTTTTACCGGCCACATCTACGCTACTGACGTAACAGATGATTTTTACTTTTCAGGTCAGGATCCGCGCAGACTTCACCACACTCTATGACCAGGCCGGAATTATGATGCTCTCTGACGAACAGCACTGGCTCAAAGCTGGCACCGAATTTAACGATGGAGCACCTGCAATCGGGAGTGTACTCACGCGGGGAAATTCGGGCTGGGCTACAGGACTCTTTCCTGAGGATCCGAAGGAATTCTGGCTGCGTCTGACCCGTAAGAAAGATGCGTTACGATTGCAGTACTCCTCAGATGGACGGCACTGGCCATTACTTCGCTTATGTCATTTTCCCACGGGCCCAGTAAGAACGGACGTCATGTGTTATACACCTCAGCGGCAGGGGTTAGAGGTAGAATCTCTTGATCTCAGACTGACTCCTGCGATGGATAAAGAACAGCACGATCTGAGTTGATTAAAACCAAGGGATTACAGAAAACGGAGAACCAGTTCATGAAGCCATTTTCGGGACGCCATATCAGGTATGGCAGCGTGTTATTATTTCCACTGGCGATGGTCATCTATGATTTTTCAGCCTATCTGACCACGGATCTCATCCAGCCGGGCATTATCCACATCTTCCGTGAACTTCAGGCTGATATCACCCTGGCACCCGCCTCTGTCAGTCTTTATATGGCCGGAGGTCTGGCGCTCCAGTGGCTCCTGGGTCCTCTCTCCGACCGGATTGGTCGCCGCCCCGTCCTGCTTACTGGTGCAATGATCTTTGCCCTGGCCTGCCTGAGCATGATGTTTGTCACCTCGATCGAACAGTACTTTATTGCCCGTTTTATACAGGGAACCAGTATCTGTTTCATCTCTACCGTCGGTTATGTATCAATACAGGAGGCCTTTGATGAAAAGGATTCCATCCGTATTATGGCGGCACTGACCTCCATCGTATTGCTTGCGCCTGTCATTGGACCACTGGCTGGAGCAGCTCTGATGTCCTTTATGCACTGGAAGCTGTTATTCGTGATCATCGGAGGAATGAGTCTGATGGCCTGGGCCCTGCTGATGTTCAAAATGCCGGAAACAGTTATATCTCAGGGAAGAGAATTCAGACCGGGTGAAGTACTGTCAGATTTCATCGCGGCATTTCGCCATCCCGTGGTGCTGACCGGCTCACTGGCAGTCGCTTTTGGCAACCTGCCCATCATCACCTGGGTGGCGCTCTCTCCCGTGATCCTGATTGAGCACGGGGGTATGTCTCCCGGCACCTATGCCTGGACACAGGTGCCCGTGTTTAGTGGGATCATTATCGCCAGTGCGATCGTAGCGAATTTTATCAAAGACCCGACTTCACCGCGTTTTATCTGGGGGACTGTCCCGATACAGCTTGCTGGCTTACTGACTTTGCTGGTCGGCAACCTGCTATGGCCACACGTCTGGTTATGGTCAGTACTGGGAACGAGCTTTTATGCCCTGGGTATTGGACTGCTCTATCCGGTGCTGTTTCGCTTCACGCTCTTTTCTCATAACCTGCCAAAAGGCACCGTTTCTGCCACGCTGAATATTCTGGCGCTCGGCATAATTGCCCTTAGCATTGAAATAGCCCGCTGGGTTTACTTCCATGCCGGCGGCAGGATTGCTTTCCATGGCGCGGCGCTGCTGGCTGGTATAGCCGTCATCATATCAGTTGCCCGCCTGCTTAAACTGCGTAGGCAGTATCAGAGCCAGTCAGTATCACCGGTAGGCTGTCAGGAACAATAATACAAAAGTGAGTAAGGTGGGTTTATGTTTTCTTACGTGATGCTGGGTACTAACGATCTGCCACGCGCCATCCGATTCTATGATCCGTTGATGGAATTGCTTGGGCATCCTAAGGCAGGCCGGAATGAAGAAGGCGCATCCTGGGGGACGTTCAGCGATAACCATACCATCGGATTGTGCGTCGGCAGGCCCTTTAACCAGCAACCAGCGGGCGTTGGTAATGGCACGATGGTCGCGCTGAATACCTGCTCGTTTGAACACATCCAGCAATTGTACGAACTTGCTCTCAGTCTGGGCGCCCGGGATGAAGGCGCACCGGGGCACAGGCCGCAATACGGACAGGGATTCCATAGTGCTTATGTACGCGATCCGGACGGTAATAAGCTGGCGTTTGTGTACTATGCCGATGAGGGTTGAACAACAAACTGACAGTTTTCGTGTTGTGTATGAAAACATCAACGCACCGGACATAGTCAGAGAGTAGCCGTCGGGCGTAGCGTCAGGTGGTAACTCTTGTGGTCGCAGAGACTGGGGCAGGAGAATCATTAACCAGGAAGTCTTATGCAAATAATATCGTCACGATGCATCATTCGACCATTTCAGCCACACGAAATTGATAGTTTTATGGTGTATCGCAATGATGCTGAATGGATGAAATATCAGGGATTTAAGGGGCTAACAAAAGAGGACTATGAAGCAGCATTGCTGGGAGTTCTTACACTTGCTCGTGGCATTCAATTGGCTATCGTCACAAAGCTGACGCAGGTTTTGATTGGTGATATCTATTTACGTCAGCAATGCGATGTATTTTGGCTCGGCTATACCATCAGCCCCACTTATGCTCGCCAGGGATATGCAATTGAAGCCATTACCGCCACGATCGACTGGATAAAAGAGAACGGTTTTTCACTCATCAAAGCCGGTGTGGATCCGAATAATACCCTTTCAATAAAATTACTTATCAGGACTGGCTTCCACTTTTCAGGCATCGAAGAGGGGGAGCATATTTATGTTCTGGATTTAACAAAAGGAGAATAATCTCCCGAGTGGAAAAGCCGATGAGGTCATTTCTGGCGTACTTAAACATGCATTTGTCAGTTTCATCTGCCTTTTTCAGTAAATGGGCTGGCGTTCGATTTCCGAAGTACATCACACTTTTTCTACTGAAACATATCCCTGCTAAAACTACGTGTTACTATTCGCTCCGTAAATACCTTTCAACTCTACCCGAGGCTTTGATGCTGGAGAATGTAATCATCCGATAATCAGCTTACCGACCTTTTCAGGCAGGACTGATTATCAATGCGCCGAAATCGAATGCGGACACCGCGGTGTGTTTGCGCGTTTTGCACATGATGATTAAACAGGTTCTCCAGTATGAATTTATCCCGTCAGGAACAACGTACCTTACACGTTCTCGCCAAAGGTGGACGTATCGTGCACGTCCGCGACAGTTCTGGCCGCGTCACGTCCGTTGAGTGCTACACCCGTGAAGGGCTGCTGCTGAGCGACTGCACGCTCAGCGTCTTCAAAAAACTCCGCGCCAAAAAGCTGATCCGATCCGTGAACGGGCAGCCTTACCGCATCAACACCACCGGGCTGAACAACGTTCGCGCCCAGCTGGATAATCGCTAAGCGGAATTAACAACGCCACCCTCGGGTGGCGTTCATGCATTGAGCGGGATATTGTGGCGTAGGCCGGGTAAGCGCAGCGCCACCCGGCAAGAAACGCGGCGTTATGAGCGAATAAAGGCCAGTATGTCCGCGTTGATAGTATCCGCATGGGTAGTATGCATCCCGTGCGGGAAGCCCGGATAAATTTTCAGCACGCTGTTCGCCAGCAGCTTGTCCTGAAGAAGGGCGGCATTTTTATACGGCACAACCTGATCGTCATCGCCCTGCAGCACCAGAACGGGAACGGTGATGGTTTTCAAATCTTCCGTCTGGTCGGTCTCTGAAAACGCCTTAATCCCCTCATAGTGGGCTTTGGCGCTTCCAATCATACCCTGTCGCCACCAGTTCTGGATCGTACCCTGCGAAACGTCGGCACCATCGCGATTAAAACCGTAGAAAGGACCGCTGGCAACGTCGAGATAAAACTGGGCGCGGTTAGCCGCCAGCGCTTTGCGAAAGCCGTCGAAAACCTCGATCGGCGTTCCGCCGGGATTCGTCTCCGTTTTGACCATCAGAGGCGGGACGGCGCTGACGAGCACCGCTTTGGCGACGCGCCCCTGCGGCTGGCCGTACTTCGCAACATAGCGGGCGACCTGGCCGCCGCCGGTGGAGTGACCGACGTGCACGGCATTGTGCAGATCCAGGCTTTCAACCACGGCTGACGCATCGGCCGCATAATGATCCATATCGTGGCCTTCACTCACCTGGTCCGATCGTCCATGTCCGCGGCGATCGATAGCGATAACGCGATAGCCTTCTGCCAGGAAGAAGAGCATCTGGTTATCCCAGTCATCGGCACTCAACGGCCAGCCGTGGTGGAAGACAATGGGCTGAGCCTCTTTCGGACCCCAGTCTTTGTAGTAAATGTTGACGCCGTCTTTCGTGGTTACGAATGCCATACCGCAGACTCCTCTGTTAAGAACAACACGACCCCTAAAGTGTAGGAGAAATCCCAAAAGCGGTTGGTTTAATTCCGGTGAAGGATATTCATTTTGCGTCTGGGCTCTGGCGCGATGCGCCAGAGCCTTCAGGACAGGATTAACAGCAGGGGCGTTTAGCGGTTTTCTTCAATATAGCGGGCCAGGTCCGCCGGGGTTTTCAGCACCGTCGCCACGTCTGTCGGCGGGATCATGCAGCCGTAAACGTCCTGCACTTCCAGAACCATATCGACCGCCAGGATGGAGTCGATAATGTCGGATTCAATCAGCTCATCGTGAAAGCCCACCTTACGGGATAACACTTTTTCGAACAGGGCGAGAATTTCTTGTTCCATAATTTTTCCTGGAGTCATTAATTTGTGCGGGCGTAAGCGTCCAGCAGCTTGCGGTCAATTTTGCCGTTAGGATTCAGCGGCAAAGCGTCTTTTACGATAATTTGTGACGGCACCATATAGTGGGGAACCACCTTCGACAGCGAGGTTTTGATGGTATCCGGCGCCAGTTCCGTCACGCAGAACGCGGCAATGCGCAGCACGCTGCCGCAGGGTTTCATCAGTGGCATCACCACCGCTTCGTTAATCCCGGACATCGCCAGCAGGCGGTTTTCAATTTCGTTGATTTCAATACGGTAGCCATTCAGTTTGACCTGGCTGTCGTTGCGTCCCTGGCAGTAGATAAGCCCCGCTTCATAGCCCAGATCGCCGGTCCGGTAGCCGCGAAATGCTTCATTTTCCCGACCGAGTAATTTTTCTGCGTTCTCCTGCGGCAGGCCGAGGTAGCCGCGCATGACGTTTTTACCCCAGATAATCAGCTCGCCCTCGGCGGAAATTTCCATTCTGCTCTCAGGCATCATGACCCCCACCGGCAGCACGGCGCTGTCGCTGTTCAGAATCGCATCCGTGATCTCGACCACGGTGGTCGCGATGGTCGCTTCCGTTGGGCCATAGGAGTTGATGATTTTGGCCTGCGGGAAGCGGCGGCGAAGCTGTTTAACCAGCGCTTTATTCAACACTTCACCAATGAAGATAAAGACGCTCAGCGCAGGCAAATACTCGCTGTTGAACTGCGGGGAAAGCAGCTGCTGGTAAGCAAAAGAGGGGGTGGAAACCCAGGCGGAGACGGCGTTGCTTTTCAGTCGTTCCAGCCAGTTCGCTTTCTGAATATCGTCTTTGGCGTTCAGCACGATGTGTCCACCCATCGCCAGATTCGCCAGCAAAGGGATCAGGGAGAGGTCAAAACTGAACACCGCGTGGTTCATCAGGACCGGTTTTTCCGGCAGCGAAAAGTCCTGGCTGACCCATTTCATGAAGTGCCACACGCTTTCACGCCCAATCTGCACCCCTTTAGGCTTGCCGGTGCTGCCGGAGGTAAACATGATATAGGCCAGATCCTGCTCCTCCAGCACCTTGCCCGGTTCACCCGTGGCGATGAACTGCCGGCTCGCGACGTCGTAATAGTAAGGGGCGCTGGCCAGGTGGCAGATCTCCCGCAGGCGCTCCTGCGGGTAAATGCAGTCCACCGGAATGTACGGAATGTTGTGCAGCAGGCAGCTATAAATCGCCACGGCGAACTCGGCCTGCTGGTGTCCGTACAAGACGACCGGCGTACCGGCAACAGGCTGGCTACGCTGATAGCGCTGAGCCCAGTCCGTCACGGCAGCGGAAAGCTGCAGCCAGCTTAAGGCTTCGTCGCTGCCGCTGATGGCCAGCTGCTGCGGGGAGGCGGGATCGCATAATGCCGCGCGCAAGAAATCCTGCAGTTCCTGAAGATCGGAGAGATTTTTCATAGAGGTGACATTCCACTAAAGATGTAAAGGGCGCCCGCGGCGCTTCCCAGCGTCAGAATGCGCCCTAAAAAAGCAACAGCCGGATACTGCAACCCGCGGTGTAACGCCGGGCTGCGTTTGGCTGACCACAGCAGCATGTTGTGAGCGACTGAAATGGCGCCAAACAGCGCGCCGCTGATGACGTAATGGCGTTCCAGGCCATTCCATGCCCCCATGCAAAACAGGGTGCAGAAAATACCGATATTTTGCGCCAGCGTTTTGTTCTGACGGAAAAAGTTAAACTTCATCAGGTTCATATAAACGGGCATAAAGACCACATCGCGCAGCCATTCAGACAGGCTGATGTGGAAGCGGCGCCAGAAATCCTGCGGGTTCTTTGCCAGAAGCGGCATATTGAAGTTTGCCGGGATGTTGAGCCCAAACAGGCGGCCCGCACCGATGGCCATATTGCTGTAGCCCGCAAAATCAAAGTAGAGGTAGGCGCTATAGGCAATCGACATCACCACGCCCACGGTCAGCGTAAACGGCTTATGGCTCCAGGGCTGTACGACCAGCGAATCAACCAGCATGGCAAACAGGAACTTCTGGACAATGCCGGTAATGATTTGCTCCAGCGCCACTAAAAACTGTTCGCGGTTAAGGGCAAAGACGGGCTTGCTGACGTCGTTCATCCATGTCCGCCAGCGGTACATTGGGCCTGCCAGAATAATAAAGGGCATAAACAGATAGCAGAAATAGTGCAGGAAATTCTGCCCTTCTTTTTTACTGCGATAGAGCAGCACGTCCACCGCGCGGAATGTCATAAAAGAGAGGCCGATCATGCCGAGATGATGATTAAGGTGCAATTTCACCAAAAATAAAGGAAGCAGCGTTAACACAATCGCCTGCCAGGTTTTTAACCATCCTTTTTCTTTTAACGCGGCGACTAGATAAAAACTGATAAAAACGACCGCGGGAACACGGTAATCACCCTGAAAAATATAGCCCCAGCCTAATGCGGCCATGACGGATAATGCCGATAAATACGTCAGGCGATGGCGTAATAGGCGATTGACCAGCGCAAACGCCAGGGCGGATGAAAACAAACAGACAAAAAACATTCCTGAGCTATACATCATTCGGCCTCAGAACTTTTGATATTCAAAATGCAGCTGCATACTCATACTGTCATCGACAGAGGTCCACGCGACGATGGTGATCGCCAGCAGGAGATAAAGGAAAAAAAGACGGATCGCGATTTTCATTATTTAAAGCTCTGTGCAATAAAGCGAATCATAGGAACCCAGGCCAGTTCGGAAGGGTGCAAACGATCCCAGTTCCAGCCATTCTGATAAGGCATGGCGTACATATCTAAATACGGGATCTGGTTCTTTTCCAGAATGGTTTTAATTTGCTTATCCACCGGGCGGAAGGTATCGGTGTTGTAAAGCGCCCAGGGGTTAACCGGGTCGACGATAGCAATCACCTGCACGTGGTGTTCTTTAAGCAACTGGACGGTTTTACTGAAGGCAGCGATTTGCGCAGGCACGACCGGCGTGTCATCCCACTGCTGCCGCGTACCGTCCTCCTCGTAAATCGTTTTGTCCATCCACAGGGTGGCCGCGCTCTGCTGGCGCTTTTTATTTAACTCGCGGGCATTCGCCAGCTCTTTATCCCAGTCAGGGGCAATGTGGGTGGTTGGCTGTGGCGGCCACGGCTGTTCCGTCCGGGGCGTGACGTGAAGCAGCGCCAGCCAGTCGTTTTTTATCAGGGTACAGACGTTGGCAAACTGGAAACTCACCTCGTCCCATATCAGATCGGGGGGCCAGCCAAAGACACGCATTTGGCCAAAGGTTAAATGGCTTATTTCTTTACTCTCAATATGTTTTAAATAATTAACCAATATTGGGCGTGCCTGCGGATCCTTCATCAAAGGATTAAAAACAGAACCCGGGAAATTATCGGCATAGATAGCGGGAGGCAGGCCTTTTGAGTAAAAGCTGTCAGGTGCCAGCAGCAAAACAACTTTACTGTTTGCGTTGAGGCTATTTTTAAAACGTGAGAACAGTAAAAACTGCGTTTCGTCATCGACAAACGCATCGCCATACGCCACGACGGGTTTGTGCAATTGCTTATTAAAGTAATTATAGACAGCGTAATGTTCATCTTCTGAGGTCGCCACCTCAGACGCACCAATGAAGAATATCGCATTCCCTTCTAAGGCATGAGAGATAGTGGCAATTTTTTCCGCCTGTTCTTTAGGCGTGCCCGCCATTGATTTAATCAGCGGCTGGAAGGTAAGCGGCGGATCGAAGCTCGCCACCAGCGGGTGAAGACAAAGAAACAAAATGGCCAGAAACGCCATCAGAAAATGTAAGCAAAGCGTATTTTTGATTTTCATCATCAACCAGTAACACTGCATGGCAGTAATGTCTTAAATCTGCGGAAATTCAGATTAATAACAATTACACAACAAATGGCCGTCTATTTTTGTGGCATTCTATACCAGAGCGATTTAAAAAGATGAGCGTTGCTGTGTTACGGTATGTACAAGGTCGCGGAGAGTGAGGGGGATGTCAGCGTTTGGGTGACTTTTTGCGCAGTCAAACGCCCGTGGGGAAAAATCGAAAAATTCCTGCTTTACAAGGCGCTAATAGATGTTTATAGTGCGCCTCACTTTGGAAGCGTGGCCGAGCGGTTGAAGGCACCGGTCTTGAAAACCGGCGACCCGAAAGGGTTCTAGAGTTCGAATCTCTACGCTTCCGCCAAATTCGAAAACCCTGCGATAGCAATATCGCAGGGTTTTTTCGTTTTACAGCCCAATCACCAGCTCCCCGGAATAGCTTCGCGAACAGCACAGCGCCACCTGCTGGTCCATCGCGCCTTTTTCCGCCTCTGACTGCACGCTATCCCGGTGATCCACCACGCCGTCAATCACCGGCGTCAGGCAGGCGCCGCAGATCCCCATCTCACAGGAAAGCGGGACCGCCACGCCATTTTCCTGCAGCACCTGGGCGATGGTTTTATCCGCAGGCACCGGCCAGCGCTCCCCGGTGGAGGCCAGTTTGACCGTGAAGATCTCCCCGGCTTCACCGCCTGCGGCGGGCGCAACGGGCTGAAACGCCTCGCTGTGAAGATGGGCGTCATCCCATCCCTTTGCCGCCGCCACCTCACGCACTTTTTCCATAAAACCTGCCGGACCACAGACCCAGGCGTGAAGGCCCGATTCGGCCACCGGGAGATGTGCCGCCAGCGCTGTGCGCGGGCTGGCGGTATGAATGAGGCACTCACCGAGCCGGGAGAGTTCGCGCCCAAACGCCGCGCTTTCACGGTTTCTGACGTAATAATGCAGCGTGAACGGCGTTCCGGTCGCCTTCAGCTGCAGGGCCATCGCATACAGCGGCGTAATGCCAATCCCCGCCGCCAGCAGCAAAACCCGCTCTGCCTGCTGCAGCGGAAACAGGTTGCGCGGAGCCGATATCATCAGCTTCTGCCCGGGACGCAGCGTCTCGTGAACGTAGCGCGACCCGCCGCGCGAGGCGGTTTCACGCCCCACGCAAATAAGATAGCTCTCGTCCCCACATGCTCCGGTCAGGGAATACGGGCGCACCACGCCGCAGGGCAGGTGGACATCAACGTGCGCCCCGGGCTGCCACGGCGGCAGCGCGTCGCCGTTATCAGCCACCAGCCTGACGGCGAGGCTTTTGTCGCCCTCGCGCCACAGCCCGTCAACAATCACGCTCAGCATATTGGCCTCCGTCATACCAGGAAAAACTCGCCAAAGCCCATTTTCTTCAGCCCCCGACGATAGGCAATCGAGCTTTTATCCGCGGGGATATGCGCTTCCAGCGTCAGGTCCAGCGGCAGGCTTTCCGGGCGCTGGGTTTCCACCATCAGACGGTCCTCTTCAAAAATCCGCAGGTTGAAGGCATGTACATCCTCCACCGGAATATGCAGGTCAAAATTGCGGGCAATAGGGGCGAACATGTGGGTCACGCGCGATGACACCGGCGACGCGGCGTTCATGATCACCAGCCGCGATTCACCCGGAAAATGAATCGTCAGGGTGGCGGTGAACGGCAGGTGCATTTCAAAATGGCGCAGCCACTGGAACCCTTCCGGAGCCTGCACGGGGGAACTGGCGGGATAGTTGCTCACGGCGCTCCAGTAATCCGCCACGAAGCCGAACGGCGTCTCCTGTGGCTGATAGGCAGGCACAAGCTGATTATTGGGGTCGGCAAAGGTTTCGGTGTGGATCCACGCAAAGTGCGCCACGTCCAGAAAACCCTCTACCTGACGTCCGGCGAAGCCGTTCACCTCAAACGCCGGGCAGTTAATCTGCTGAAATCCGTCGTCATCCCAGTGCGGCATGGTGGGCAGCGGCGCGGGTTTTTCCGGATCATAGGCCAGGCAGGCCCAGATCAGCCCGAACCGCTCTTCGACCGCGTAGTTAATCAGGTTCAGCTTCGCCGGAACGGGCTGATCGGGGCTGGAGGGAATACGGTTGCAGCGCCCGTCCTCCCCAAAGCGTAAGCCATGATAGGGGCAGATAATCCCGTGCTCGTCGTGAAAGCCGAGCGTCAGCGGCACGCCGCGGTGCGGGCACACGTCACGGGCGACCACGACCTGGTCGTTAATGCGGTAAATCACCAGCTGCTCATCCAGCAGCGTCGCTTTGACCGGCGCCGGACCGACGTCGCAGGCGCGCGCGACCGGATGCCAGCATTTCGCCAGACGCAGCCAGTCCTCAGGCTCAAACGTACAGTGGGCGGGTGGGGTCGGTTCTCTTTTCATCGTTGTCCCTCATGCGTTCAGCCTAACGGGCCGCCCTGAATGGTCTCGCACAGACCGTTGATGATGCGCTCTCCGGTCTCCTCTTTGAGCTCCTGATACCAGGCCTGCGTCAACGCCATATCTTTGCCGTGGGTGACGTCGCAGCGCTTGCGCGCCTTCAGCACCAGGTCGCGTACGCGGTCGCAGCGCAGCGCCTCGTACTGCCGCAGCGCCAGCGTGATGTTGTGGTTTTCACGCAGGCATTCCCCCAGCACCACGGCATCTTCCATCGCCGCGCAGCCGCCCTGGCCGATATCCGGCGTGGTGCTGTGCCCGGCATCGCCCAGCAGCGCGACGTTGCCGCGCACCAGGCTGTCGAACGGCTCAATGTCGTGGATTTCAATCCGATTGGTCGTTTCAGGATCCAGCGCCGCGATAAGCTTCTGCACCGGCGGCGCCCAGCCGCGGAAGTAGCCCGTGAGATCGGCGCGCAGGGTGGTGCGATCCTCCGCCAGGCCTGCGGGCAGCGGCACGTCAAAAAAGAAATAGAAGCGTCCGCCGGAGACGGGCATCAGCGACACGCGTTTGCCTTCGCCAACGAAGGTGGTCCACTGGTGCGCCGGGGCGATCTCTTCGTCAATCTTCACCAGCCCGTTCCAGTTCACATAGCCCGCGTAGCGGCGCTCCGGGGTGTATCCCAGCACGTACGGGCGAACCGCCGAGTGGCTGCCGTCGGCGGCAATCAGGAAATCCCCGGCGGCGGTGGTGCCATCGGTGAAGGTCACGCTCACGCCCGCGTCGTCTTCATGGACGCCTTCGACGCGCTTGCCGAACTGCACCTTGTCGCGACCCCAGAAGTCCAGCATTTCGCGCTGAAGCTCAGCGCGCGAGACGGGGCAGGGGCGCCCGCCGGTACGCTCAACCAGTGGGGCAAGGCTAAAGCGGGTCAGGGTATCGCCGCGCCGGTAATCCTTGTAGGCCATAAAACGCATCGGCCCGCCCCAGGTCTCGATGATGTCGCCCATGCCGAGGTGCTGCATGCATTTCACGCCGTTAGGCCAGATGGAGATGGCCGCCCCGACGGGCCTGATCTCCTTTACGGCTTCAAACACGGTACAGTCGATGCCCGCTTTCTTCAGCGCGACGGCGGCGCTCAGGCCGCCAATACCCGCGCCAATAACGATTGCTTTCATGCTTCTCTCCTTTTGCAGGGTGTAAAGACAGTCAGCAATTTGCGTACCAGGCTGCAGCATGGCGAAAACGGCGTTGTAAGGGAGACGTTTGCACTGCTAAGGTGCGTAAACGCGGTGAGCGTGCCTTTTTATGAATCAAAAATTTCCTGGTCGACCTTGTGGAATCGACTGTTTCACGCCTGTGCTCAGGGTGGCGTGGTTTGTGCAATAGCCTGGAGAAGGACAATAAAGGAGACACTATGATCGCACTGCACGACTTCAATCATCTTCCCCATGAACAGGCGTTAGCGCTGATTCACCCCTGCGTGGCGCTTCCCCGCTGGGCCGATGCGCTGGTTCACGGGCGGCCTTACGCCAGCCGGGACGAATTGTTCAGTACGGCGAAATCGCTGATGCAAAACTGGGACGAAGCGGCGCTGGCGCAAGCCCTGAGCGCCCATCCGCGCATCGGGGAAAAACCAGCGGGTTCAGCGGCGGAGGCGGCGCTGTCGCGCCAGGAGCAGGGGGCGGTGAATGACCGCGATGCTGCTCTTGCCCGGGCGCTGCGTGAAGGCAACGCCCGCTACGAAGCCCGCTTTGGACGCGTCTTTCTGAACCGCGCGAAGGGCCGCAGCGGCGAGGAGATATTACAGGCCCTGCACGCGCGGCTGGGGAACAGCGACGCGCAGGAAATCCGTGCCGCGCTGGAACAGCTGCGGGAAATTACGCTGCTGCGCCTGGAAGGAGTCATCCACGAATGAGCACACTCAGCACCCATATTCTCGATATTTCGACGGGCAAGCCCGCGGAGGGCGTGACGGTTCATCTGCAACAGGACGGGAAGACGCTGGCCACGGGCGTGACCAACGCCCAGGGGCGCATCGCCGCGTTCGTCCCCTCTCTGCCCGCGGGCCGCTATCGGCTGGTGGCGGAGATCGGGGCGTGGTTTAGCGATACCGGCCGGAAGACGATCTATCCCTGCGCGCACATTGAGTTTGTCACGGGAGAAAGGGCAGACGAACACTTCCATCTGCCGTTTGTGATTGCCCCGGGCGGATGGTCAACCTACCGGGGCAGCTGACCATACCCGCTCGCCGTTGACCCAGGTCTCGCTGATGTTGCGCTCGTCGCCGAGGGTCATCAGCACGAAAAGCTGCTCGTAGATATCCTGACAGCGCCGATTGCGCAGGCGCTGCAGCGGCGTGACGTTGGGGTCGATAACCACAAAATCCGCCTCTTTGCCTGCCGCGAAGTTGCCAATCTTGTCATCCAGCCGGAGGGCATGCGCGCCGCCCAGCGTGGCGTGGTAAAAGGCCTCGCTGGCACGCAGGCGGTAGCTTTGAAGCTGGCCGACCTTGTAGGCCTCTCCCAGGGTGCGCAGCATGCTGAAGGTGGTGCCCGCGCCGACGTCGGTGCCGATGCCCATCCGCACCCTGTGCTGCCAGCAGGCGGGCAGGCGAAACAGCCCGCTGCCGAGAAACAGGTTTGAGGTGGGGCAAAACGCCACCGCCGAGCCGGTGTCATGCAGGCACTGCCACTCGCTGTGGTGCAGATGGATCGCGTGGGCAAACACGCTGCGCTCGCCGGTCAGGCCGTAGTGGTGATACACGTCCAGATAGCGCTCATGCTCCGGCCAGAGATCGCTCACCCAGGCCACTTCGTTGGGGTTTTCGCTCAGGTGGGTCTGCAGCCAGGTGTCCGGGAACTCCTCTCTGAGCAGGCTGACCGCCGCAAGCAGCTCGGGTGATGAGGTCGGGGCAAAGCGCGGCGTTATCGCATAACCCAGCCGCCCACGGTGATGCCAGCGCTGAATCAGCGCCCGCGTCTGCCGGTAGCTCTGCTTCGCGTCTTCGCTCAGGTAGTCCGGCGCGTGTCGGTCCATCATCACCTTTCCGGCGATAAGGCGCATATTGAGGCGCAGGGCTTCGGTAAACAGCGCTTCGACCGATTCCGGATGCAGCGTGCAAAACACCAGCGCGGTGGTGGTGCCGTTGCTCACAAGCTGCTGAATGAAAAATTCGGCGATCTCTTTCGCGTAGGCCTCATCGGCAAACTGGCTCTCCACCGGGAAGGTGTAGGTGGTCAGCCACTCCAGCAGCTGTTCGCCAAAGGCGCCAATCATCTCCGTTTGCGGATAATGGACGTGGGTGTCGACAAAACCGGGCAGCAGCAGCCTGCCGCGCAGGTCGGTATAGCCTTTGTGCGGGTCAAGATACTGCTCGCCCTCCTGCCACGGCATCTGTGCCAGAATTTTTCCGTGCTGGATAAACAGCAGGCCGTCCTCAAGGTAGCGCGCGTGCCGGGCAATGGCGTCTGCGCTGTCGCAGACCCGGACAATATCAAAAAAAGCACCGCGTATCGCAGTCTGGTATTCCATCATGGTTCCTGCCTTCGTGTGTGCGTAGCGGGGGTAAGAAGGCTCAGCAAGAACGGTGCCAGAATGAACGGGCCGCAGAGATGCTGCGGCCGAAGAGAAAGGTTACTCTTTTTGCGTCGCCACGCGGGAGCCAAACGACGTCGCGCCTGCCGTCTCGCGCTCTTCCCGCGCCAGCCAGCGGTAGGTCACGCCGCCGAGGAAGACGCCGATAAACCAGCTGAAGTTTGCCACCTCATGCAGGGCCGGGATAAAGCTAATGACCAGGCCCACGGCAACGGACGGGATCAGGGCGCCAATGGCTTTCGGGTTAAAGCCGTTGCGGTACCAGTATTTGCCCTTTGGCGTGTCGTCGAACAGATCGTCAACCGACACCTTGCCGCGTTTAATCAGGTAGAAATCGGCGATCAGGATGCCGAACAGCGGGCCGATAAACGCCCCGAGCACGTCCAGGGTGTAGTGGATGAGCTCCGGCGAGTTGAACAGGTTCCACGGGGTAAGCAGGATCGAGCCGACTGCGGCGATCATGCCCCCGGTGCGGAAGCTGATTTTCTGCGGCGAGCAGTTAGAGAAATCAAACGCCGGGGAGACGAAGTTCGCGACGATGTTGATCCCGATGGTGGCAGTGATCATCGTCAGCAGGCCTATCGCCACGGCCAGATCGTTACCCACGCGGCTGACGGTTTCGATCGGATCGGTGATCATGCGGCCAAACAGCGACTGGGTGCCGGAGACAATCACCACGGTGACGATGGAGAACAGCAGGAAGTTAAACGGCAGCCCCCAGCGGTTGCCGCGGCGGATCTCGCCCATGCTTTTGCCGTAGCGGGAGAAGTCGCCAAAGTTGAGCAGCGGGCCGGAGAAGTAGGAGACCACCAACGCCGTGGCGGTGATCATCTGCCAGGTCTGCTCGCCCGCGCTCAGGGATTTGCTGGCGAGGGTAAAGGAGATCCCATCAAAACCGGTCTTGTATACAATCCAGCCGGCGAGGGCCAGCATTACCACATAGACCGCCGGACCGGCGATATCAATAAAGCGCTTGATGGCGCTCATGCCGTGCCAGAAGACCATCGCCTGCAGGACCCACATAATGGCAAAGCAGATCCAGCCCAGATGCGACAGGCCCAGGAATGCGCCGGTAGTGAGTGAAGAGAGCGATGGCCAGAACTTCAGCGCCACCAGCATCAGGGCGTTGGCGGCGAGATAGGTCTGAATCCCGTACCACGCGAAGGCAATCAGCCCGCGGATCACCGCCGGGATATTGGCCCCGAACACGCCGAACGCCTGTCGACTGATCACCGCATAGGGCACGCCCGCCATCTGGCTCGGTTTGGCCACCAGGTTGGCGCACAGCTGCACGATGCAAATCCCCACCAGCAGGCAGAGCAGCACCTGCCAGCTTGCCAGCCCGAGCGTAAAGAAGCTCGCGGCGACCACATAACCCCCCATGCTGTGAACGTCCGACATCCAGAACGAAAAGATGTTGTACCAGCTCCAGTTCTGGTCACGCGTCGGTGCCAGATCCTCATTGCAAAGACGTGGGCTGTAAACCGCACCGGAATCAGCGGCCGTACCCTGCTGCGCGTTTTGACTGTTTGGCATGAAACCTGCTCCTGTGAATGAAAACCCGTTGAGTGGGAGTGCAAACGGTGTTGCAGGATCCAGGCCAAAATAATAAATCTTGTATGCAATATTTTATTTTTATGTATACGATTCGATAACTGAAAGTAAAATTCGGAGTGGTGAATGAACAACATTAACGCCCTGCAGACCGCGCCAGACCTGCATGACAAAGACGAAACCATCTTCCAGGCATTGATGACCGCGATTGTCGAACACCAGCTGCTGCCGGGGAGCAAATTGCCGGAAGAGGCGCTGGCAGAGGTCTTTGGCGTGAGCCGCACGGGCATCCGCAAGGTGCTTCAACGACTCGCCGCTGTGCAAATGGTCACCCTGACGCCCAAGCGTGGTGCACACGTCGCCAGCCCCACGGTGGAAGAGGCGCGGCACATCTTCCGCACACGCGCGCTGCTGGAGGTCGCTAACCTGCCGGACGTGCTGGCCCACTGTCAGCCGCCGCACCTTGCCGCGCTGGAGGCCATCATTCGCCAGGAGCAGCAGGCGCACGAGGCCTATGACGGCCCGGCGGCGATTCGCTACTCCGCCAATTTCCACATTCAGCTGCAGGCCATCTCCGGCAACCAAGTGCTCACGGAGATGGTGACCGGCCTGAGCCAGCGTTCTTCGCTGGTGATCGCCACCTGGGGCGCGCCGTGGCGTCAGGGATGCCGCTGCAACGATCACGAACAGCTGGTGGATCTGCTGCGCCAGAAGGCGCTTGAGCCACTAAGCGATGCCCTCATGCACCATTTTGAACATATCGTCGCCAGCCTCTGCTTCGAGCGGGCAGGCGAGTGCCTGCCTGATTTTGCCCGGCTGTTTGCCGGCCACAAGGAGTCGTAATGTCTGTCTGTATACAAGTGATCAACCCCAACACCAGCCTCGCCATGACGGAAACCATCGGCGCGGCGGCCCGCGCGGTGGCGGCGCCGGGGACGGAGATACTCGCGGTCTGTCCGAGCGCGGGCGTGCCGTCCATAGAAGGCCACTTCGATGAGGCCATCGCCGCCGTGGGCGTTCTTGAACAGGTCAAGCTCGGCAGAGAGCAGGGCGTGGATGGTCACGTCATCGCCTGCTTTGGCGATCCGGGCCTGCTGGCGGCGCGCGAGCTGGCGCAGGGGCCGGTAGTCGGCATTGCGGAGGCCGCCATGCATATGGCGACGCTGGTCGCGACGCGCTTTTCGGTGGTTACTACGCTGCCGCGCACGCTGATCATTGCCCGTCATCTGCTGCACCAGTATGGCTTTCAGGACCATTGCGCGGCGCTGCACGCTATCGATCTCCCGGTGCTGGCGCTGGAAGACGGCAGCGGTCTGGCGCAGGAGAAGGTGCGCGCGCGCTGTATACAGGCACTGCAAGAGGATGGCTGCGGTGCCATCGTGCTGGGCTGCGGCGGCATGGCGACCCTGGCGCAGGAGCTGACCCGCGAATTGCGCGTGCCGGTGATCGACGGCGTCAGCGCGGCGGTAAAGATGGTGGAGTCGCTGGTGGCGCTGGGGCTGTCGACCAGCAAGCACGGCGATCTGGCGTTCCCGGAGAACAAAGTGTTAAGCGGGCATTTTCAGGCATTGAATCCATTTTAATTTTTGGGGGTGGCAATGGGGCTTTTCAAACAGGATTATCCGCGGGATCTGCGCGGCTACGCGGGCAACCCGCCGCACGCGCGGTGGCCGAATCAGGCGCGCGTTGCCGTGCAGTTTGTGCTCAACTATGAGGAAGGGGCGGAAAACCACGTTCTGCACGGCGATGCCGGATCCGAGCAGTTCCTGTCGGACATCATCGGCGCGGCCAGCTACCCGGACAAGCACATGTCGATGGACTCCCTCTACGAATACGGCAGCCGCGCCGGGTTCTGGCGGATCCACAATGAATTTCAGAAACGCGGCCTGCCGCTGACGGTCTTTGGCGTGGCGATGGCGCTGGCGCGTCACCCGGAGATTGTTGAGGCGATCAAAGCGGCGGATTACGACGTGGTCAGCCACGGCTGGCGCTGGATCCACTATCAGAATATGGACATCAGCCAGGAGCGCGAACACCTGCACAAGGCGGTGCACGTTCTGACCGACATGTTCGGCAAGCCGCCAACCGGCTGGTACACCGGGCGCGACAGCCCCAACACGCGCCAGCTGGTGGTGGAGCACGGCGGTTTTGACTACGACAGCGACTACTACGGCGACGATTTGCCCTTCTGGACGGAAGTGGCCTGCAGCGACGGCTCCCGCAAGCCGCACCTGATCGTGCCGTATACGCTGGATGCGAACGACATGCGCTTTGCGACCGCGCAGGGATTTAACACCGCCGAGCAGTTTTATACGTATCTGAAGGACAGTTTTGACGTGCTGTACGAAGAGGGGGAAAGCGCGCCGAAGATGATGTCCATCGGCATGCACTGCCGCCTGCTCGGGCGTCCGGGCCGTTTTCGGGCGCTGCAGCGGTTCCTGGATTATGTGCAGCAGCACGAGCGGGTGTGGGTCTGTACCCGCCAGCAGATTGCCGACCACTGGCGGGACGTGCATCCGTTTCAGCAGTAAGTGTGCGATGTTTTGCCGGGTGGCGGCTGCGCCTTACCCGGCCTACAGGGCCCACAGGGCATACGGAACATCGTAGGCCCGGTAAGCGCAGCGCCACCGGGCAGGTTTTTCAGCGTTACACCATCAAACTCACCTGCGCCGCCACGATGCGCCACCCGTAGGCAAACCGCACCCACGTCTGCTGCTGGCGGCCAATGCGCTCCGTGCTCTCCCGGGTAAACTCGGTGCTGCACACCGCGTAATCCTCACCGAAGGTGGTGATGACGGTGTGGCGCAGCGTCCGCTGCAGCCCGACGGACGGGCGCGCCGCGCGAAAGGCGCGGATTTCATCAATCCCGTACAGGTTTTCCCCCGTCCCCAGACGCACCGTGTTTTTGTCGTGCCAGAACAGCTCGTCCAGCACCGCAACGTTGTTGCTCACCAGCGCGTCTTCATAGCGGTAAAACGCGGCGGTCACCTCGGCGACTACCCACGGGAGGTTAATGTCATCGTGATTCATCATGCGGCCACCTCCGCCGGGCGGGCATCGGTGATGCCGCTCTCTTCCAGCACGCGCGCAACGCGCAGGCAGGCCTGCTCGTTAAACGGCGCGGCAATCAGCTGCAGGCCAATGGGCGCGCCCTGCGCGGTGCGCAGCGGAACGGTGGTCACGGGCAGGCCTAAAAACGAAATCGGCTGGGTCAGCATCCCCATGCTGGCGCGGATGGGAAGCGGCTGACCGTTAATCACCATGGTTTGCTCGCCGATCCGCGTGGCGCTGCGCGGCGTTGCCGGGGCAATCAGCACGTCGGCCCGTGCAAACAGCGCGTGAAACGCCTGCCGTGCCTGCGCGCGAAACCGCTGGGCCTGAATGTACCAGGCAGAGGGGATCATCGCCCCGGCCAGCAGGCGTTCGCGGGAGTGCGGCTCAAAACGCTCGGGTTCCCGGCGAAGCGCGGGCAGGTACTGATTTCCCCCTTCGGAGGCGCTGATGATAAACGCCGCGGAACGCGCCAGATCGGCGTCAGGAAACTGAAGCTCATCCTGCACGTCGAGCGCCTTCGCCACCCGCGCCACGGCGTCTCTGGCGTCCGCGTCGCACCAGGTGGTGAAGTAGCCGCCGAGCACCGCGCAGCGCAGGCCGCCAAGCCCGCGGTCAAGCAGGGGGCGCGTCTGTTCGCGCGAGCTCTCTGCCTGAAAACCGTCGCTGGTATCCCGGCCCTGCAGCGCGTCGTACACGGACGCCAGGTCGCATACGCGGCGCGCAAAGGGCCCGATATGATCCAGGCTCGCGACAAACGGATGGCTGCCGGATCGCGACAGGCGGCCAAAGGTGGGCTTCAGGCCGTAGATGCCGCACAGGGAGGCCGGAACGCGAATCGAGCCGTTGGTGTCGGTGCCGAGCGAAAAGTGCACCAGCCCGGCGGCCACCGCGGCGGCTGAACCGCCGGACGACCCGCCCGCAATGCGTGTCAGATCGTGCGGGTTACGCGTCGCGCCGTAGTGGCTGTTCTCGGTGGTAAAGCCGTAGGCGTAGGCGTCCATATTGACCATCCCGGTCAGCAGCCCGCCCGCGCTGCGCAGCTGGCGCACGGCGAAGCTGTCGGCAGCGGCAGCGGGGCGCTGGCTGAACAGCTCGGCCCCGGCGAGGGTGGTGTGACCGGCAACGTCGAACAGGTTTTTCACCGCGTAGGGTACGCCCGCCAGCGGCGGCAGGGGGCGCTTCTCGCGCCGCAGGGTGTCGATGTTCTCAGCCTCGGCGAGCATGCGTGCTTCCGTCACGGCGGTCCAGGCGCCGATCTGCGGGTTAACGCGCGCAATGGCCTCCAGCGTCTGGCGGGCAATCTCATGGGCGCTCAGCTCGCCCGCGCTCAGCGCCTGCTGAATGTCGCTGATACTCATCTCGTGTAGCCTCATGCTTTATACACTCCTGCGATCTCCAGACGGTCGTCGAGCGGCAGCGCCATCAGTGGGGCGGCCATGCTGGCAATGCGGCTGAACTGCAGCTGCAGCTCGGCCCGGCGGGCGTCATCCAGCGTCACGCCGAGTACGGTTTCCATCTGCGCCAGGTACGCCTGCCAGTCGGGTTGGTGTGTCGTCATTGTTTTCTCCTCAGAATCCGGCGGCCGCGCCGTTGCTGCGCGGGTCAAATGCCCCTTCAAACAGCCCGTTGGGGTGGCGAACAATGGCGCCCGCGTGGCCCATGGCTTCACTAAAGTCAGGGAATAGCTCCACCTCGTGACCGAGTGCCCGCAGGCGCGCGACCGTCTCGGGTGAAAAACGCCCTTCAAGCTTTAAGGTGTCTGAGGTTTGCCCCCAGGTGCGCCCCAGCAGCCAGCGTGGGCGGGTGATGCTCTCCTGCAGGGGGACGCCCTGGACAACGTAGCGGGTAAAGAGCGCGGCCTGGGTTTGCGGCTGTCCGTCGCCGCCCATCGAGCCGTAGACCATCACGCGACCGTCCTTCAGACGCGCCGCCGCCGGGTTCAGGGTGTGGAACGGCTGTTTGCCCGGCGCGAGGGCCAGAAGATGGGCGGGATCGAGGCTGAACGATGCGCCCCGGTTCTGCCAGACGATGCCGGTATCGGGCAGCACCACGCCGCTGCCGAACTCGTGATAAAGGCTCTGGATAAACGAGACGGCAAGCCCGCTGCTGTCCATCACCCCCATCCACACCGTATCGCCGGGGCCTTTTCCGGTTCCCCACGGCGCGGCGCGGCCGTCGTCAACCCTGTCGGCAAGCGCCTGCAGGGCGGCGGGATCCAGCAGTTTCTGAACATCGGTTTTCAGCGCGCGCGGGTCGGTGATGTGGGCATCGCGCAGGCCAAAGGCCAGCTTGGTGGCTTCCACGATGCGGTGAATGGTGTCGGCGTCGTCGGCCTCCGCCATGTTCAGGCGGTCGGTGATGCCGAGTATCGCCAGCGAGACCAGCCCCTGCGTTGGCGGGGCGTAGTTAAAGATCTCTCCCTGCTGATGCTCCAGCTTCAGCGGCGTGGTGCGCCGGGCCGCGTGGGCGTTGAGATCGGCCAGCGTCACGGGGAGACCCAGCGTCTCCATGCCGTGCGCCAGGACTTCCGCCAGCGGGCCGCGATAAAAGCTGTCGAGACCCTCTTCCGCCAGACGCGTCAAGGTCGTGGCCATGGCGGGCTGGTAAAACCGGCTCCCGACCTGCGGCGGCTTACCGTCCACCAGCCAGGTTTCCGCGAAGCCGGGGATGGCCTTCAGCTCGTCGAACTTGCTGGCCGTGGCGTGGGCCTGAGAGGCCGTGACCGGGGTGCCGTTCTGCGCATAGTCAATGGCGTCGGCCAGCAGGCGGGCCAGCGGCAGCGTTTTGCCGGTGATTTCGCGCGAGACCTTCAGCGCCTCGTCCCAGCCGCTTACCGTGCCGGCGACGGTTAGCGCCGCCTGCGGTCCGCGATGGGGGATCTGCGTGAGCCCATCGTAGGCGGCCAGCGTCGCGCGCGATCCCGCCGCGCCGCTGGCGTCAATGGCGATGGGGTCGCCTTCCGGCGGCACGATAAGCCAGAAGCCATCGCCGCCCAGCCCGTTCATATGCGGGTAAACCACGGCGATGGTGGCCGCTGCCGCGACCATCGCCTCTATCGCGCTGCCGCCTTCGCGCAGCACCGCCAGCGCGCTCTGGCTGGCAAGATTGTGGGGCGCAACGGCCATGCCGTGCGTGGAGACATTACTTTGCATGAAGCGTCCTCGTAACCCTGAAAGTCACAAGGTGCTGCAAAAGCTGTTCCAGTTCTGAATAAAAAGTTTCATGCCAGTTGCCGCAGAAGCTGGCATGCTTAATGAATAATGAGCATGAGATGAAACAAACGTTACAGAGGCGTTATGGAACAGCTTGATGAACGACTGAAAGCACAATACGCGTCATTGTCGCCGCAGGAGCAGCGGGTGGCGGATTTTATTTTCGATCATTTTGACGACCTCATTAGCTATAACAGCGCCGAGCTGGCGCAGCTGAGCGGGGTGTCGAAAGCCACGGTGAGCCGTCTGTTTAAGCGTCTGGGCTATGAGAAATATAAGGACATGCGCGAAGAGCTGCGCACCCTGCGCCAGAGCGGGATGCCGCTCACCGACAATCGCGACGCGGTGCAGGGCAATACGCTGCTGGCGCGCCACTATAAGCAGGAGATAGCAAACCTGACCCAGTGGGTCAATGCCCTCGACGCGCAGCAGTTTGCCGACGCCATGGCCTGCATGGTCAGGGCGCGCCGCATCGTCATTATCGGCATGCGTAACGCCTATCCGGCGGCGCTGCACCTGCGCCAGCAGCTGCTGCAGGCGCGCGGTCAGGTGCTGGTGCTGCCGCAGCCGGGGCAGAGCCTGAGCGAGGAGCTGGTGGACTTAACGCCGGACGATCTGGTGGTGATGATGGCCTTTCGCCGTCGCCCGCGCATCATTCGCCCGCTGATGCAGCAGCTTCAGAGCAGCGGTATTCCGGTGCTGCTGATGTGCGAGCCGCAGGCCCACAGCCTGTTCCCGCTGGCGAGCTGGCAGCTCTGCACTCCGCTGGACAGCGTCTCCGCCTATGACAGCTATTCGTCGGTCAACAGTCTGATCAACCTGCTGGCGAACGCCTTCCTGCATGACATTCTCGATCAGGGCCGCCCGCGCATTCACGAGATTGCCTCCCTCTACCAGCAGCTGGACGAACTCGAACAGCGATAATGAGGCATCAGGCTGGTGCTTTGCATTAAAATGGTGCATAACGGCGGGGCGAAAATGGAGAGCGTTTTCGCCCCGCCCGCGTTTTATCAGGCTTTATTAGAAAAATCCCCGCTTCGCGTTATCTGGCACATTAGTTGCAAAATCACATTCAAAGAATCTTTTGTTTCATGTTAACGTTACGGGGAAGCACCATGAAAAAACTGTTAATTGCACTGGCCGGGGCCGCATGCCTCTTCACACAGCTGCCGGCAAAGGCTGACCAGCTTCAGGATATTGAGAAGCGCGGCACCATCCGCATTGCCGTTCCGCAGGATTTCCCGCCGTTTGGCTCGGTGGGAACCGATCTGCAGCCGCAGGGCTATGACATCGACATGGCGCGCTATCTCGCTAAACAGATGAAGCTCAAGCTGCAGCTGGTGCCGGTGACCAGCGCCAACCGCGTGCCGTACCTGCAAACCGACAAGGTGGACCTGGTCATTTCAAGTCTCGGTAAAAACCCGGAGCGCGAGAAGGTAATCGACTTCAGCCGCGCCTACGCGCCGTTCTTCCTCGGCGTGTTTGGCCCGAAAGGGGCCGAGCTGAAGGACGCCGCCGCGCTGAGCGGAAAAACCATCGGCGTGACGCGCGGGGCGGTGGAGGACATGGTGCTGACCGGCCTGGCGCCGAAAGATGCCAACGTGAAACGCTACGAAGACAACAACACCACGCTCTCCGCCTACCTCTCCGGCCAGGTGCAGTACGTGGCGACCGGCAACCTCGTGGTGGCGGCCATTTCGCGTCAGAATGCGGCGAAAGCACCGGTGCCGAGCTTTATGCTGAAAGATTCGCCGTGCTTTATCGGCCTGAAGAAAAACGAACCGGCCCTGAAGGCAAAAGTGGACGCGCTGATTGAGCAGGGTATTAAAGACGGCACGCTGAACGGCCTGTCCGAGCAGTGGCTGAAGGCCCCGCTGCCGGCAAACCTTGGCGCCTGAGCCGATGACGGAGCAACTTGATTTTTCAGCCCTCTGGCCGCACTGGCCGGCGCTGCTGGCGGGATTGTGGGTCACCGTTCAGCTGACGGTAATGGCCACCGTCGGCGGGCTGGCAATCGGGATTTTCGGGGCGGCGATCCGCAGCGGACGCACCACCTGGTTTAGCCGGATCTGGGGCGCATACGTGGAAATCATCCGCAACACGCCGTTTGTGGTGCAGCTGTTTTTCATCGTCTTCGGTCTGCCGAATCTGGGCCTGAAGATGACGGCGGGGGAAGCGGCGCTATTGGCAATGGTGGTGAACCTGGGGGCGTACAGCACCGAGATTATCCGCGCGGGCATTCAGGTCACGCCGAAAGGGCAGTGGGAGGCCGGACGCGTGCTGGGGCTGACCCGGCTGCAGACCTTTATCCGCGTGGTGCTGCCGCCCGCGCTGCAGCGCATTTACCCGGCGCTGGTGAGCCAGTGCATCATCGTGATGCTCGGCTCGTCGGTGGTGTCGCAGGTCTCGTATGAGGAGCTGACCTTCGCCGCCAACCTGATCCAGTCCAGAACGTTTTTGAGCTTCGAGGTCTATCTGGTGACAACCGGTATTTACCTGGCGCTGTCGATTACCCTGCGCCAGCTGATGATGGCCGCAGGACGCAAATGGCTGGGGGTGCAGGCATGATGACCACCTTTACCGACTGGGACATTATTCGCAACCTGCTGCTGGCCGGGCGCTGGACGGTGCTGCTGTCGCTGGTGGCGTTTGTCGGCGGTGCGGTGGTAACGCTGCCGCTCCTGCTGCTGCGCCTCACCGGCGGACGCACGGTGAAGCGCATCATCCGCGGCTATATTGAGCTGTTTCAGGGCACGCCGCTGCTGATGCAGCTGTTCCTGGCCTTCTTCGGCGTTGCGCTGTTCGGCATCGACGTTTCGCCGTGGACCGCCGCCTCGCTGGCGCTGACGTTTTACACCAGCGCGTTTCTGCTCGATATCTGGTACGGCAGCATTCGCGCGCTGCCGAAGGGGCAGTGGGAAGCATCGCGCTGTCTGGGGCTGACCTTTGGACAGACCCTGTTTCGCGTGGTCGCTCCGCAGGCGCTGCGCATCGGCATTGCGTCGACGGTCGGCTTTGCCGTGCAGGTGATCAAAGGCACCGCGCTGGCATCGATCATCGGCTTTGTCGAGCTGACCAAGGCCGGGACCATGCTGACCAACGTAACCTATCAGCCGTTTAAGGTCTTTGCGCTGGTGGCGCTGGGCTACTTTATTCTGTGTTATCCGCTGTCGCGTTACAGCCGCTATCTGGAGACGAAATTCAATGCCTCTCATCACCATTAATCAGGTGCAGAAGTACTACGGCGATAACCACGTGCTCAAGGGCGTCGATCTGGATATCGACATGGGCCAGGTGATCTCCATCATCGGGCGCAGCGGATCGGGCAAAAGCACGCTGCTGCGCTGCATCAACGGCCTGGAAGGCTATCAGGACGGCAGCATCAAGCTGGGCGGCATGACCATTACCGACCGGGATTCCCAGGCGCGCGAAATCAGCCGCTCGGTGGGGATGGTGTTCCAGAGCTTTAACCTGTTCCCGCACATGACGGCGCTGGAGAACGTGATGCTCGCCCCGCGTCGGGTGCTGAAGAAAAGCGCCGCCGAATGTCGGGCGCTGGCGCAGCAGATGCTGGAGAAAGTGGGCTTAGGCGACCGTCTGGATTACTACCCGTCGAGCCTCTCCGGCGGCCAGCAGCAGCGCGTGGCGATTGCCCGCGCGCTGGCGATGTCGCCGAAAGTGTTACTCTGCGACGAGATCACCTCCGCGCTCGACCCGGAGCTGGTGGGCGAAGTGCTCAAGGTGCTGGAGCAGCTGGCGGCCGAGGGGATGACGCTCATACTGGTTACCCATGAAATGAATTTTGCCCGCGAAGTGGGCGACCGCGTGGTGTTTATGCACCAGGGGAAAGTCTGGGAGCAGGGCGACAGCAAAACGCTTTTCGCCAACCCGCAGACCACGGAACTGAAGCAGTTCATCTCCTCCGTGCGCGGCCTCAACTGATAAGGACTGAATAATGGATATCGCACACTTTCCGCAAATCAACCCGCCGCAGCGCCTGCTGATGGGGCCGGGCCCGATCAACGCCGACCCGCGCGTGCTGCGCGCCATGTCGAGCCAGCTGATCGGCCAGTACGATCCGGCCATGACCCACTACATGAACGAGGTGATGGCGCTCTATCGCGGCGTGTTCCGCACCGAAAACCGCTGGACGATGCTGGTGGACGGCACCTCCCGCGCGGGGATTGAAGCCATTCTGGTCTCCGCCATTCGCCCGGGCGATAAGGTGCTGGTGCCGGTGTTTGGCCGCTTTGGACACCTGCTGTGCGAAATTGCCCGCCGCTGCCGCGCGGAGGTGCACACCATCGAGGTGCCGTGGGGCGAGGTGTTTACCCCGGACCAGGTGGAGGATGCGATTAAGCGTATTCGTCCGCGCCTGCTGCTGACCGTGCAGGGCGACACCTCCACCACCATGCTGCAGCCGCTCGCCGAGCTTGGCGCGATCTGCCGCCGCTACGACGTGCTGTTTTACACCGATGCCACCGCGTCGCTCGGCGGTAACGCCCTGGAGACCGACGCCTGGGGGCTGGACGCCGTCTCGGCCGGGATGCAGAAGTGCCTCGGCGGCCCGTCGGGCACGTCGCCGATCACCCTGAGCGCGCGGATGGAAGAGGCAATCCGTCGCCGCAAGTGCGTGGAGGAGGGTATTCGCACCGACGCCCACCGCGACGGCGAAGAGGAGATGATCTACTCCAACTACTTCGATCTCGGCATGGTGATGGACTACTGGGGGCCGGAGCGGCTGAACCACCACACCGAAGCAACTACCGCGCTGTTTGGCGCCCGCGAATGCGCGCGGCTGATCCTGCAGGAGGGGCTGGATAACGGCATCGCGCGCCACAGGCTGCACGGCGATGCGCTGCTGAAGGGCATTCAGGCGATGGGGCTGGAGACCTTCGGCGACCTGAAGCACAAGATGAACAACGTGCTGGGCGTGGTCATCCCGCAGGGGATCAACGGCGACCTGGTGCGTAAGCTGATGCTGGAGGATTTCGGGATTGAAATCGGCACCTCGTTTGGCCCGCTGCACGGTAGGGTGTGGCGCATTGGCACCATGGGCTATAACGCGCGCAAGGACTGCGTGATGACCACCCTGAGCGCGCTGGAGTCGGTGCTGAACTACCTCAAATTCACCACCACCCAGGGGGCCGCCATGCAGGCCGCGTGGGACCACTATCGTCGCGAGACGCCGCAATGAGCCCGGCGGCAGAGCGGGTGATGGCGCGCGCCGACGCGCTGGCCGCCATCAGCGAAACCCCGGACGGCCTGACGCGGGTCTATCTCTCCACGCAGCATCTCCAGGCCAACCAGCTGGTTGGGGAGTGGATGCGCCAGGCGGGCATGACCGTCTGGCAGGACAGCGTGGGCAATATCTGTGGACGCTACGAGGGCGCGCAGGAGGGTGCGCAGGCGGTGCTGCTCGGCTCGCATCTGGACACCGTACGCAACGCCGGGCGCTACGACGGCATGCTCGGGGTGCTCACCGCCATCGAAGTGGTGGACAGCCTGCACCAGCAGGGGCGGCATCTGGCGCAGGCCATCGAGATTGTCGGCTTTGGCGACGAAGAGGGGACCCGTTTTGGTATCACCCTGCTGGGCAGCCGTGGTCTGACGGGAACCTGGCCGCAGGGCTGGCTGGAGACGTGCGATGCCCAGGGCATCAGCGTGGCGCAGGCGATGGTGCAGGCGGGGCTCGATCCCACTCGCGTGGCGCTCGCGGCACGCCATCAGGAGGATTTCAGCGCCTGTCTGGAACTGCATATCGAACAGGGACCGTGTCTGGAGCAGGAAGGGCTGGCGCTGGGCGTGGTGGAAGCCATCAACGGCGCGCGCCGCCTCAACTGCCGCTTCACCGGCGAGGCCGGGCACGCCGGTACCGTGCCGATGAACCATCGTAAGGATGCTCTGGCCGCCGCCGCCGAGTGGATGGTGCTGATTGAAAACACCACCCGGCAGCAGGGCGGCAACCGGGTGGCAACGGTCGGAGAACTGCGCTGCCTGCCCGGCGCGGTGAACGTCATCCCCGGCGAGGTTGCGCTCTCGCTGGATATTCGCGGCCCGCAGGATGCCCCGCTGGACGCGCTGCTCGCTGAACTGCTGGCGCAGGCGCAGGCGATCGCCGCCCGTCGCGGGCTGAGCTTCAGCGCCGAGGAGTTTTACCGGATCGCCGCCACGCCGTGCGATGCGCGTTTGCAGCGCCTGCTGGGCGACGCGGTTGAATCGGTGCAGGGGCGCTCGTTATCTCTGCCCAGCGGCGCCGGGCATGACACCATCGCCCTTGCGGAACGCTGGCCGGCGGGGATGCTGTTTGTGCGCTGTAAGGGCGGGATAAGCCACCATCCGGCGGAATCGGTGATGGCTGAGGATGTTGCCCTCGCGATTGAGGCATTTGGGCAGGCGGTGAGAGCGCTTGGTGCGATCTGATTGTTGCCCGGCGGCGCTGCGCTTGCACGGGCCTACGGGATGGGTAGGCCGGGTAAGCGGCAGCGCCACCCGGCAAGGAATCACATCACTCCAGCCCCAGCGTATATTGCGCGATCTTAAAGTAGATAATCAGCCCGGTACCGTCGATCAGCGTCGCGATAAACGGCGCGGAGACGACCGCCGGGTCAATACCGCAGCGCTTGAGCACCATCGGAATGACGGACGAGACAATCGCGCTCCACAGCGTAATGCACACCAGCGTCAGGCTGACGATGAGCGTAATCTCCAGCCCGATCCCCATCATCCAGGCGCGAATGCACCCGGCAATGCCGAGCGTCACGGCAATCATCAGCGAGGTGGTCATCTCTTTGCGCAGCACGCGGCCCACGTCGCGCAGATGAACTTCACCCAGCGCCATGGCGCGCACCAGCGTGGAGGTGATCTGCGTCCCGCTGTTGCCGCCCGTGCCGATCAGCAGCGGAATAAAGAACGCCAGCGCGATGGCGGACTCCAGTGCCTCTTCAAAATGCTGAATGACCGAGCTGGTGTAGGCTTCGGCGACAAACAGCAGCAGCAGCCAGACGGAGCGTTTCTTCCACAGGCTGAAGGCGCTGGTTTCCAGATAGGGCTTCTCCAGCGGCAGCGTCGCCCCCTGAAGCTGGGCATCTTCGGTGACGTCATCTTCCAGCAGATGGGCGATTTCGCGCTCGGTCAGGCAGCCGACGAGTTTGCCGTGGGTCACCACGGGCACGACATCTGCGTCGCCGTGCGCCAGCAGTCCTGCAACATCGGCACGTTCATCCTCCGGTTTGACCTGCAAAAACTGCGAAATCATCAGGCTTTTAATTGACTGTACGGTATCTGTGGTCTGTAGCAGCTTGCGCACGGCAACCATCCCCGCAAGGCGGCCATTGTCTTCAATAAAAATATGGGTAATGACTCCAACTTACTGATAGTGTTTTATGTTCAGATAATGCCCGATGACT